>Ga0182024_10022800_pt1 | contig 11263 bp, 11 predicted proteins | sample P32metaG_FD_120480 | JGI IMG/M metagenome (GOLD analysis project Ga0182024, IMG submission 120480) | Permafrost microbial communities from Stordalen Mire, Sweden - P3-2 metaG (Illumina Assembly) | ecosystem: Environmental > Terrestrial > Soil > Wetlands > Permafrost | place: Sweden: Stordalen... | reverse complement strand
TGCATGCGCGCGCACGGGGTCCCGACCTTTCCCGACCCGAACCCCACAACGGGCGCTATGAACCCCCCGGCCGGCATCGATAGGGGCTCCCCGCAAGTCATCGCAGCCCTACGAGCGTGTAGCTCGCTAGGCGAGGCTGCCGGTCTCGGGCCTCCCAGTACGTGACGATGAAGGCGGGCCATTAGCCGCCGTTGCCCGTACCGCTGCCCTGTGCCGGGATGTTCACCTCGCCGTGCGCGGCCGGGAGGCACGCCCTCGCGGCGGCGAGCTCGGCCGGGGTGAGCTCGTGGCCGTTGATCCCGGCGCCGGCCAAGTTGAAACCGCCCTGGCTGTTGGGGTCCGGGAAGTTCGGGACGCCGTGGTTGCGCACACAGTGGGCGAAGGCGAGCAGGTCCTGGAGCTGATGGGCGCTAGTGACCGAGTTCGGGCCACTAGGGAGCTGAGCCATGGCGGCGCTACAGGCCGTCGTGGCCTGGGCGACAACCGAGCTCGGGTAGGCGGCAAGGCCCGGCTTGTCGAGGACCATCTGCCCCTTCATCGGGCCTGAGGTGGCAAGGACCGGGCCCGGCAAGTCGGGGAGACCGTGCTGGCGGAGGCACCTCGTGGCGAGGAGCACCGCGTTGGGACGGGCGGAAGCAATGGTGGTGCCCGTAGACCTGGCCACGTGGGCCACTGAGGGTGAGGCTTGCTGGGAACCGCAGGCCGCCAGCGCCATGCCCACAAGGACCAGTCCGCATGCGGCGAGCAGCGGGCGCTGCCTTGTGGGCTCACGGTGGAGCCGCGACAGTTGTTGGTTCATGGGAGAACGGTACGAAATGACCGGCAACATTGAGACAACACAATTGCGGAGTGCGAGCCATAGGAGCCTGGCCTGTCTTTCCAGTGGGTGTTATCGCAGTGTTGTCTCTCCTGCGCCACCATGGAGAACATGCGAGTACTGGTCGTGGAGGACAATTCTGTCGTAGCAGACGCAGTGGCCGAGGGCCTCCGTGACCAAGGAATGGCCGTAGATGTCGCCTACGACGGCCCGAGCGGGCTGGATAGGGCGGTCGTAAACACCTATGACGTGGTCGTTTTGGACCGCGACCTGCCTGGCTTGCACGGTGACCAGCTCTGTGAGCAGATTGTCGCCTCGCCATGCCCGAGCCGGGTATTGATGCTGACCGCCGCCGGGCAGGTCGAGGACCGGGTCGACGGCCTGAACCTGGGTGCCGACGACTACCTGGCCAAGCCGTTCGACTTCTCCGAGCTGGTTGCCCGGGTGCGGGCGCTCGCCCGCCGCAGCCCGTCCACCCCGCCGGTGCTGACCCGGGATGACCTGGTTGTTGACCGGGCCCGCCGCGCGGTAACCAGGGCCGGCCGTCCCGTGCACCTGGCTCGAAAGGAACTCGGGGTGCTCGAAATGCTTTTGTCGGCCAACGGGGCAGTGGTCAGCGCCGAAGAACTTCTCGAACACGTCTGGGACGAGAACACCGACCCGTTCACCAAGACCGTCTCGGTCACCGTCGGACGCCTACGGCGAAAACTGGGAGACCCTTCCCCGGTGGAGACCGTGATCGGCGGCGGGTACCGGATCCCGTAGACATGTCGCTCAGCACACTCCGGCGCAAGATCTTCGGACGTCGAAGCGTGCGCGCCCGAATTGCTCTGGCCTGCGCCGGCCTGTTCCTCGTGACCGGCGGAGCGTTCGTGGCCGCTACCTACGCGCTTGTCGACCACAGCCTCCCAACGACCGCTCAGCCGGCCAGCATGAACAAGCAGTTCCTCCAAGCCTGTTACTCAGGAGAGCAACAGGGCACGCTAACCGGCGCTCAAGCATCCAAGTGCAAACAAGCCTTTGCCACAGCTGCCGAATTCGGCGCTGCCATGGAACGACTGAAGGACCTTCACGAGCTGCTCTTGTGGTCCCTTGTGGGTCTCGGGGTCGCCACCATCGTGGCCGGCCTTCTCGGATGGGCCATCGGGAGGCGCATCCTCGTCCCGCTCCATAAGGTGACGGGCGCCGCACGGCGCGCCTCGCAAGAACATCTTCATGAGCGGATCAGCCTCGCCGGGCCCCCAGACGAGCTCAAGGAGCTCGCTGACACCTTCGATGACATGCTGGACCGCCTCGACCTGGCCTTCGCAAGCCAGCGCCGGTTCGTGGCCAACGCCTCTCACGAATTACGGACCCCGCTCACCTCCATGCGCACCCTCATCGACGTGGCTATGGCCAAGCCCACTCGGACCACCGAAGGGCTCGAGACGGTTGTCGGGCGGGTCCGCGAAGCGCTCGGCCAATCAGAAGCAATCATCGACGGCCTCCTGACCTTGGCCCGGTCCGACCGGGGCGTGACCGCGCGAGAACTTGTGGATCTCGAAGCAGCGGCGCAAGACGCTATCGACGAAACCAGCCCCTCCGCCAGGGCCTGCGATGTCGTCATAGAAGCCGACCTGTCGGCGGCCCCCACCCTCGGCGACCGCGTCCTCGTCGAGCGCCTCGTCTCCAACCTCGTGGACAACGCAGTCCGCTACAACGTGAGCGCCGGTTCGGTACAGGTCGAGACCGGCACTGACGAAGGCCGGTCCTATATCTCGGTAACCAATACCGGGCCAGTGGTCCCCGAGGAGAAGGTGGCATCACTTTTCGAGCCGTTCACCCGCCTCGATCAACGAGTCACCAACGGTAAAGGCGTCGGGATCGGACTGTCCATTGTCGCCTCGGTTGTAGCCGCGCACCACGGCCACCTCCACGCACACGCCCTCCCCGAGGGCGGGCTGAAGATAACAATTTGGTTCGCCGCGACGACGCCTTGGCCGTTACCCGACCCCGGACGATCACCTGGACAAGTGGAGTACAGCGTGCGCTGATCCCTTGAGGGACGAGGCCGGCCGAGGTTCCCCCGGCTTCGTTTTTTAGTAAACTGGCTCAAGGTGTTGGGGCAAAAGTAATACTCGCTAACGTCCACTTGAATACTTGTGGCCGACGCAAGGAGGAAAACGATAGGTGGGCTTGGCTAGCCGTAACTCCGGCCCGACGCGACGACCGGGCACTGGGGGTCAAACCGGCGGCCAGCTCCCCCTCATTGGCCGCATCTTCCCTTCCCCTGTCGCTGCCAAGGTCCCAGAAGTCATATTGGTCTTCTGGGTGGTGAAGATCCTCACAACTGCCGGTGGTGAGGCCACCTCCGACTACTTCAAGAACTGGGGCAATATCAAGGGGGGCGGCACCGAGGTGCTCCTGTTCCTCGTCGGGCTGGTGGCGCAATTTGCGACCCGCCGCTACCGCGCCTTGGCCTACTGGTTCCTGGCTTTCTCCATCGCTATTTTCGGTACAGGCGTGTCTGATTTTCTCCATCTCGACGTCCACATCCCCTACGCGGGGACGACTCTGCTGTGGGCCGTGGTACTGGGTGCCATCTTTTGGCTCTGGCAGCGCAGCGAGGGCACACTTTCAATACACAGCATCACTACCCAACGTCGCGAAGCCTTCTATTGGGCGACCGTGTTCGCAACCTTTGCCCTCGGGACTGCTCTCGGGGACTTCACGGCTACCTCTCTCAACCTGGGCTACCTAGGCTCCGGGATCCTCTTTGGCATCCTCATCCTGCTCCCCGCCCTGGCGTGGTGGCGTCTCGGCCTGAACAGCATCGCTGCATTCTGGATGTCATACGTCGTCACGCGGCCCCTAGGTGCGTCCTTTGCGGACTACATAAGCAAGCCCCGAAATCTCAGCGGGGCCAACTTCGGTGACGGCCCCACGGCGATCGTCTTCGCTGTGGCCGTCTTCATGCTGGTCTTGTACCTCGCTGTCGCCAGACCGGACATCCAGTCGGAGCGTGGAGACGCTTCTTAGGAACGGCGTGCCGCATCCTTGCAGTTGCCGTGATCAGCCCCGAATACCGAAACCACGAGGCGGAACCGGCCGGGGTGAGCCGCCCTTAACTCAGTCCAACCGCCGGGAGCCTGTATAAGACAGACACCGTGCCCGGGCGCCGCGAGCGACCACGACGGGGCCCAACGGATCTTGACCACACTGGTGCCGGCTCCGGAGAAGCTGACCACTACGGCTTTGGGGCTCAACGACACCACAGAGGCCGGCGGGCCGGCTAATCCCTGGCTTCCCGAGACTCGCCACAGCTGCCAATGTGCATTGTGCCAAACCGCTTGCAAGCCCAAGACGTCGCCGGACCGCAGCAGCGCTGCCTCGGCTGTACCGGCGTAATCGAGCGTCGTGTTCGCAAGGGCAACATAGGAAACCCCGTTGGACAGGAGCCAGTCACGGTATGAAGTAGGCGTCAATGCCCCTGTTTGGTAAAAAAGAGGGTTGTAGGCAATGTCAAGTTGTCGTTCCCATCCGCGAGCCAGGCTGAAGGCCGGGGCGATAAAGGCGGACTCACCGTGGTTCTGGGTGGGAGGCACTTCGACGCGGAGAGGCTTGCCTTTGCTGAGATCGTCAAGTTCGTGGACCAGCGGGTCGTAAAAAGCGGGCCCGTTGGACACGCCATTGCCCGCTCCGCCGAGGGACTCCACGATCCCACCCCAGTGCCAGCCAATGAGGCAAATGGGGATAATCGCCACAACCGCCCGCGTGGCGAGGCGGTGCGCAATAGGCACGCGCGCCCCGGTTCGTCGGTCGCTTTGGCCCCTCCACCGCCTGGTTAGGCGGGGCAAATAGCACAAGACCAAGGGGACGCCAATGTAGGCCCCAAGTCGCGCGTCGTTGTCGCCCATCGGAGTGGGCACGACGAACAATGCGACGCTGGTCCCTGCGTACAAGAGAGCGGCGGCCCGCACTGGCCGCGGTGTGTCGAGAAGAGGGCTGGCCAACAAGGCACAGACTGACAGCACGGCCACAAGGTCGCCGTAGGGAAAGGGAAAGCGCCCCGGCCCCGGGAAAAGGAGTGGCAGCGCCGCCGCGCTGGCCATAACCAAGGCAGCAGCCCCAATTTCGACCGACGCCTGTTGTGGCGATCGTCCCCAGTCGGCGACGGCGACAGCGCACAAAACCAGAGCCAGGAACGCGCCGGCGACCGGAGTCGTCAGCCCTGTCGCGACTCCAAGAGCGAGGCCCCCTGACAGGAAAAGGGCAGAGCGACGGCTCCGCAGATTGTGCCGTCCGGCGGCCCGCCAACGAGCGAAGCACCACGCACAACCGAGGGCAAGTGCCTCACCGGTCAGGGTGGGCAGTTGCCCGATAGCCACCTCCACCAGCATCGATAATGCGAAATACCAGCTCGCTGCCGGGCGCCTACCTACCGAAGCGGTGACCAAGCCGTCGAAGCTCATTGCCGCACCGGCACACGACAGTGCCGCCAAGGGCCACAGGCCAAGATTGGCGGCGGCAACGGGGTACAGGAGGCTGTAATTAAGCGGGTAGCTGCCTCCGTACCACCCCGGGTCCCAGAACGAGATCCCGTACCGTGCGACCTGTCCTACCCGGTAGATTTGGGCGGCCCAGTCGGTACCCCGCCAGCCGGCGACGTAACAAAGAAGGCATGCTGCAAGAGCCAACACCACCGGGCCGCTGAACTTCGCCACGGCTACGCTCAGGCGCTTCGCCTTCGCTCGGGCCGCCCCTTCAAGGCGCCACCACGAAGAGCCTTCGGCGGACGTGGCCGCCTCAAGGTCGCCTATTAGTTGCACTGGTCCTAACGCTAATTCTCCGCGCGCCACATCCTCCTACCAGTTAACGGACCTGTAGGGGCGCGCGACGGGCCACCCGGGACGGGCGTTGCTGCCGGGCGCCGGCCGACTGAGGACCGCATCTGGTGAGCCCCACGGAGGCAGCCAGCATGAGAGCCAGCCCGGCTCCCTCGCCCACCAGGGCCGCCGTCCCGTTGCGGAACCCTTCGTCGAACACGGACGCTCCAATTATCAAGCTGACAAGGGCGTCTACGGTCATGATGGTGGGCAGGCTCGTGCTGAGCGGGCCCGCTTGGTAGGCGAGCTGGTTCACTACGATGCTAAAAGCGCCCACGGCAATAAGGGCATAAAGAGGCCATGACCCAGCCAGCGCCCCCACTCCGTGGTTGAGCAGGCTCACGTCCTGTTTGAGCAATCCCGCTACTGCGGCGTACGACAGTCCCGTTGCCGTACCTAGCAAGGCCGCGGCGACGCTACCGCTCGAGCGCCGGCCACACACGAAAAAGAAAAGGACGCCGACTGCGATCAGCACCCCGACCACGATGGCGGGAACACGGTCGGCAGGCTGGGCGACGCTACCGGTAGGGGCGGAGATGGCGAGGAACAGGACCAGCCCGATGGTCAGGGCGGTGGCCCAGGCAAGTTCGCTGCGGCGGGGCCACCTGCGCTCCAGGAGCTCACGAATGACAACTGCGAAAACGATGCTGCTGACCAACAGGGGCTGGACTACGGTGAGCGGGCCCAGGTGAAGAGCCAAGGCGTGCAACGCGAAGCCGCTGATATCCGCGATGGCGCCGATAATCCATAAGGGGTGCCGCAATGTCCTGGCCAGGAACCCCCCCACCCGCTGGCTAGCCGGCGTGCCGTCACTGACCAGCCCGGCGCTGCGGTGCTGGAAAGCAGTCGAGACGCCGAACAAAGCGGCGGCGAGCAGGGCGGTAATCGTCGTCAGGAGCACGATAAATCTCCAATAACCGTCGTGCTCATACTGCCCCCGGGCGCCGGCCCGGCCGAGGCCAGTATGGCCGGCAGCGGTGCCACCACGTCGCCACGGTCGGCCGCCGCAAGACGCCCGACGTGGCGTAGGAAGAGCAGCCCCTCTCGAAGGTCGGCCTTGGACCGCCCTGCCTGGCGGAGCGCGAAATTGAAGCCGACGTTGCCGACAGAACTCGGCTGGCAGCGGACCATCACCTCGAGGAGGATCTTGTAGCCACAGGGCTGGAGGGCGACACCTTCGAGCACAGATCGGCGTACCGCGAACAGTCCGCCGAGCGGGTCCGCCAGCCGCCGGCTCGAGGGCACAAGTGCGTGCACCAAAGCCTTGCAGGCCCAGGAGACCAGGTGGCGCCACCACCCCGCCAACCCCGAAGTCCCTCCCGTCCACGCGTAGCGGTTCCCCGCCACCAGCTCCGCCTCGCCCGACAGCACGGGTGCAATGACGGCCTCCAACACTTCGGGAGGGTGCTGCAGGTCAGCGTCCATCACGGCGATCACCTCACCCCGGGCCACCTGAAAACCAGTGCTGACAGCTCCTCCCAGCCCGCCCGGGCGAGCACCGCGCGCGCGGTGCACGAGACGGACCGCAGCGTTGGCAAGCATCGCCTCCTGGATCGCATCCGGGGTGCCGTCATCCGAGTCATCGATGAAGACCAGCTCCCAATCGAGCCCGATAGGCCGAAGGGCCGTCGTCAGCCGCGAGACCAAGGACGCGACATTGGGTGCTTCACTCCGGGTCGGGACGACAACGGACAGGGCGCAGCGACCGCCACGCGGCTGGCTCCTCGGCCCTCCCGGAGAGGAGAGGGCCGTGTGCCCGCTCGGCTCGATGGCCGTGTGCCCAATCGGCTCGATGGCCCTGGGCCCGGCGGGCTCCGATGCTAGAGGGCTGAGGCCGCGCCGAAGCTTGCCGGAATCCCGCATAGAGACGACGCTAAGCCGACGAGCGACTAAAAACGCCCGTCTCAGGGATGAACTTTGAAGGCCGAATGTACGACCCGAGTCGTACTGCACCGACGCTAAATCGGCACTCCCCCGTCCTCTGAGTAAGTATGCTATAACTAACATCTTAGTTGAAGCATGGATTCGTGGAAGGAGTCTGAGTGATCGAGTTCCAACTGGAGAGCGCGTCGGGCGTCGCCACATACCTGCAGCTGGTCCAGCAGGTGCGCCAGGCCCTGCGGCTCGGCATCCTCGAGCCGGGGGACCAACTGCCGACGGCTCAGCAGGTCGTCGCCAAGTTGGCGATCAACCCGAACACGGTGTTGAAGGCTTACAGGGACCTAGAACGAGAAGGCTTGGTGCGCCCCCGCCCCGGCCAGGGCACATTCGTGGTTGGGGCGCTCCCCCGACGCGATCCCGCCGCCCAGGAACGCTTCCTCATTTCAATGAGCACCTGGCTGCGAAAGGCACTGGCCGCCGGCCTCGGTCCCGATGATATCGAGGCGATTTACCGCACCGCCATGCGCAACTTGTTCGCCGAAGGTGTGGCGTGACCGCAGTCATCGAGACGACGGCCCTCGGTAAGCGCTATGGGCGAAAGTGGGCGCTTCGCGACTGCACCCTGTCCATCCCTGAGGGAAACGTCGTCAGTCTCGTCGGCCCGAACGGCGCGGGAAAGACGACGCTTTTGCACCTCGCCGTGGGCTTGCTCGCCCCAACCTGCGGATCGATCAGCGTGCTCGGCGGACGCCCCGGCGACGGCCCAGCACAGCTTGAAAAGGTCGGCTTCGTCGCCCAAGCCACTCCCACCTACGCCGGGCTATCGGTTGCTAAGCACCTGCGTATGGGCGCGTACCTCAACGCGAAGTGGGACCGCGGCCTCGCGCAGGGTCGGGTCGACCAGCTCGGGCTCGACCCGCGCCAGAAGGCTGGTTCGCTCTCTGGCGGCCAGCGGGCCCAGCTCGCGCTCACGATCGCCATTGCCAAGCGACCTGAGCTGTTGGTCCTCGACGAGCCTGTCGCCAGCTTGGACCCGCTTTCGCGGCGCGAGTTCCTCCAAGGCCTTATGGAGATCGTCGCCGAACACGGGATCAGCGTCGTCCTGTCCTCGCACCTCGTTGCCGATCTCGAGCGAGTTTGTGACTCCATCGTCGTCCTGGTCGCATCGCAGGTCCGACTTGCAGGCGAGGTCGCCGAACTTCTCGCGACTCACCACCGTCTGAGCGGTCCTCGACGAGATCCGCGCTCTCTTCCCTCGGACCAGGCGGTCATCGAGGAGAGCCACACGGACAAGCAGAGCACATTCTTCATACGAACGGACCAGCCAATTCTCGATCCACGATGGTCTGTCGCACCGGTCACGCTGGAAGACTTGGTGCTCGCCTATATGGCCGCCCCGGTCCGCGGGCCCGAGCTGGGTGCCCCTGCACTGGGGTTGGTGTCGTGACCCGCTTCGCCTGGCTCCAGTTCCGCATGCAAGCCGCAGTTGGCGCCGGGGCCTTGGCGGTCATCGCCGTGGTGCTGGCGGTGACGGAGCCGAACCTGGTCCACCTCTACAACACGAGTGTCGCCAACTGCGCGGTATCCGGGAACTGCGCCGCAGCCACGACCGCCTTCCTTGCTAAAGATCACCTTTTGCAGGATCTCGCCAACCTCCTCATTGCGCTGCCTGCTCTTGTGGGGATGTTCTGGGGCGCACCACTAGTGGCCCGAGAACTCGAAACCGGGACCGAGCAGCTGGTGTGGGCTCAGGGCGTAACACGCACCCGGTGGATCTTGACAAAGCTCGCTTTGATCGGTCTCGCCAGTGCCGCCGCAAGCGGCCTGCTGAGCCTCATGCTGACCTGGTGGTCGAGCACGTTCGACCGGGTCAACATGAACAAGTTCACTTCTGTGTTCGACCAACGGGACATCGTCCCTATCGGTTACGCAGCCTTTGCCTTCGCGCTCGGAGCAGCCACCGGAGCCCTCATCCGCCGGACGCTACCCGCGATGGCAACCACGCTCGCTGCCTATGTTGGGGTACGGCTCGTCTTTACCCACTGGGTACGGCCACACCTCATCACGCCTGTGCGTGCCGTGACGGCCCTCCATGCCATGGCGGGAACAACCTTCAACGAAACCAACAACGGGCCACTTACCCTGATCGGGGCCAAACCTGGCGCTTGGGTCTACTCAGCCCAGGTTGTCAACAAGACTGGCCATCCCGTCTCCGGTAGCTTTCTCGACCGCGGGGCTTGCCTGCAAAGCCGTGCTGCGTCAGCCTGTATTGGGCAGCTGAGAGAAGCGCTCGTGTACCAGCCGGCCAGTCGCTACTGGACCTTCCAGTGGTATGAGATGGCAATCTTCCTTGCTCTGGCCGTCGTTTTAGGCGGTTTGTGCGTCTGGTGGGTCCGTGACCGTCTTGTCTGAAACGTAGGGCCCACGATGCCAAGACGACCGGCCGGAAGTTGGCTCGCGGGTGGGCCGAGCCCAGAGACGAGGTGGTGCTAGCCCCAGTTTTCTAGTGGGTTAGCCCACCTCAAAAGACGCCGACTAGCGGTATTTCACGGAGGACCACGCCGGTTTACCGTTAGTTGTAATGATCACCGCACACTCACTTACCAAGCGCTACGGCGCATCCACTGCTGTAGACAACCTGACCTTCGAGGTCCCACCTGGTGTGGTCACCGGGTTCCTGGGACCGAACGGCTCAGGCAAGTCGACGACCATGCGCATGATCATGGGCCTCGATTACCCCGACTCGGGGTCGGCCCTGATCGGCGGCAAGCCCTTTTCGGAGCTGGCCTGGCCACTGCGGGAGGTGGGCGGCCTGCTCGAGGCGAAAGCGTTCCACCCCGCCCGGACAGCCCGCAACCACCTACGCTGGCTGGCCCTCACCAATGACATCCCCCTTAGCCGGGTCGACGAGGTCCTGGACCAGGTGGGCCTGAGTTCTGTCGCCAACCGCCGGGCCGGCAAGTTCTCGCTTGGCATGAGCCAACGGCTCGGCATAGCGGCGACCCTGCTGGGCGACCCGGGTGTGTTGCTCTTCGACGAGCCGGTCAACGGTCTCGACCCCGAAGGCATCCGTTGGGTCCGTCACTTCCTTCGGGACCTTGCCGCGGGCGGCCGGACTGTGTTCGTGTCCAGCCATCTCATAAGCGAGATGGCCCTGACTGCCGACCGCCTGGTTGTGATCGGCCGGGGCCGCTTGATCGCCGAAACGAGCGTCGCCGACTTCGTGGCCAGGAGCAGCGTCGGAGCCGTCAGGCTGGTAACGCCCGACGCAGGGGTGTTCACGTCGGCCCTCACGGCGATCGGGGCCAAGGTCTCTGACGGAGATGGTGGGTCGTTGACTGTCGAGGGGTCGACCACACGGCAGATCGGCGACCTCGCAGCGCGAGACGGCCTGCGGATCTACGAGCTGACGCCGATCATTGCGTCCCTCGAGGACGCGTTCATGGAGCTGACCCAAGACGAGGTGGAGTACCGCCCGTCAACAATGGCCGGGGCCGCTGCCGCCGGCAGGAAGGAGTGACCGTCATGACCCAGGTCATCCAGAGAGTCCCGCCGGGGCACTACCGCGTCAAGCACGTCGTCAAGTCGGAGATCCTCAAGATCATGACCCTGCGTTCGACTGCCATCACCGTCGGCCTCACAGTCATCGCTGGCTTGTTGGTGACCTGGCTCGTAACCCGGAGCAACTTGCACCAAGGTA
>Ga0182024_10022799_pt1 | contig 11263 bp, 8 predicted proteins | sample P32metaG_FD_120480 | JGI IMG/M metagenome (GOLD analysis project Ga0182024, IMG submission 120480) | Permafrost microbial communities from Stordalen Mire, Sweden - P3-2 metaG (Illumina Assembly) | ecosystem: Environmental > Terrestrial > Soil > Wetlands > Permafrost | place: Sweden: Stordalen... | reverse complement strand
CGATCACCTTCGGATATTGTGCGTGGTCGAGTTGCCACGGCGGATTTTCGTCAAATCTAATGCCGACCTGCGGTCAAATATCCTGATTGGGCAGCGGCTTTCTGCGGGATCTCTGAAACGTGCAAAGGACATCGATTATCCGATCCAAGCAGACATGGTTCGCAAGGTCGGATTCAAGACCGGCAAAGGTTATCGTCCACTATTCCTGCGGGATCGCGATACCGGGATTGAGATCAGGGACGAAGACAACGATCGCATAACGGATACAGATTTTCGACGGGTTGTCGCGGCGTTCGCGCAGTTCACGGAAGATTCGCAGTGGGGACGGACTGCCACGCGCCGGTTATCAGCCGAGGAATGGTCCGGCGCAAGAATCAGCGATGTCATTGGTCATCCCAACCTCGACCTAAAACCCCGGCGGCTGATGCCGGGTGCGTTGCAAAACCTCCGTGATATCAGGAGCGGGACGCACGTTCGCCTTTCGGAGATCGCGGAAATAGCGACCGAAACGACCAACATCTTGGAAGACGGCCCGGCGAAGCTTTGGCGGTTGGTCGCGGGGATGGATATTCGGGCCGTTGAGGGCATCGTCACGCCGTCACACCCAACCCGCGCGTGGCAGATCGCAGATCGGAAGCAGGAAAATCTCTACCGTTGTCGATCCGGAGACATCATCATCGGCCTCGTAAGACCCGAGAGAAGGAACATTGGGGTCTTGTTGGCGGACGGAGACGACATTGTCGGAACGCCGGATGGTATCGCCGTGGTTCGCGTCCGCCGGGGACGGCGACAGCAGTATCCGCAGGAATGGCTATTCGCCACCCTTCGGTCAGAGGCTTGTCGCCTTCAATTCTGGACGGAATCCGGCGGCACTAGCTACGGCAAGCTGACTCGGGATCATCTCGAAAATGCCTTGATACCAGTGCCCCCATTGCCCGAGCGTAAGGCCATTGCAGAACGGGTCACGGTCTGGGCGCGATCGGTCAAGAAGGGCGTTACAGATTGGATCGGCATCGGCGACGATCGAGATCGTAAACCGATCATCAATTCGTCAGGCTTCGGCCTCATCGACACTGACGACGACCTCGGTGAGGAGGAGGACGATTGACGCGGCACTTCCTTGGTTTTCAGCCCATTAGGGAGTCAACGCGATAATTCCCCAAATTAGAGGATATCGACCAGCCATAGTCTTAAACACGATAATTCCCTAAATTAAACTAGGGCGTTAGCGGGCAGCGGTGCGGATCAGCACCCGGCCGGCTTTGCCGCTGCGTACGAGATCGAATGCGGGGTTGATGTCTTCGAGGGCGAATTCGTCGGTGATGATGCCGTCGAAGGATAGCCGCCCCGCTTTCACCAGCCGGATGATGCGCGGGATATCGACATGCGGCACCGAGCTTCCGCCATGCGAGCCGGTCAGCACCTTGTTGAAGTGGATCGGCAGCGTATAGATCGTCACCTTTTCGCTCGGCACGCCAACGAGGACGCAGGTGCCGTCGGCGTGGGTCAGCTCGTAAGCGCTCTCGATCACCGATTTGACGCCGGTCGTCTCGAACACCTTGTCGGGTCCGGCCGCGCCGACGATGTCGCGGATCGCGCCGGCCACGTCGCTGACAGTGGCGCCATTGATCGTGTGGGTGGCGCCGCGTGCGCGTGCCATCTCCAGCTTATGGTCGATCAGATCGACGGCGACGATCGGGTAGCCGCCGGCGAGGGCGGCGAACTGCACCAGATTGAGGCCGACCCCGCCGACTCCGAAGATCGCCACCGATTCGCCGATCTTCAGATGTGCGTCGTTGTTGACCACCCCCGCCGCCGTCGTCACCGCACAGCCAAGCAGCGGCGCGAGCTTCAGATCGAAATCGGTCGGGATCGGCGTCATCCGGTTCTCCGAGATGACGGCGTATTCGTTGAATGTCGTAATCCAGCCGGCATTGAGTTTCTGGCCGCGCCAGCCATAAGCCGGGGTGCGGCTCTGGATGCCCCGACTCGGCCGCCAATGCAGAACCACCGTATCGCCCGGGTTGACCGTGGTGACGCCGGGGCCGATTTCGACGACCTCGGCGGATGCCTCGTGTCCGAGCAGGTGAGGTAGGAACTTGTCGACGCCTTTGAGCGCGTCGATCTCGTTGATCTGGGCGCCGCAGATCGTCGTGTAGAGCACCCGGACCAGGACCTGCCCGGCATCGAGCTCCTCGGGCATGGCGATCTCATCGACCACCAGGGGCTGGCGCGACTGTGCCAGGATCGCCGCGCGGGCTTGCTTCACCTGCATTGTCGTCTCGCTATTCGAAATAGATGAATTCGTAGTCGCCGGTATATCCAAAATGTTGGTAAAGCCAGATCCACGACGCGGTGTCGAAGAACGCTTCGCAGGTCAATGCCCAGCACTGCATGTTGAATTGCTCGAGCTCGTTGCGATAGCTTTCGACCATGACGTAACCGTGCTTGCCGACGCGCTCGACTTCGCCAAGGGCGGTCGCCAACTCGAAGATCTTGAGGTTGTGGAACGTGCCGAGCGAGACCACGAGGTCGAAAGATTTGTCGCCGTAGGGATAGCGGTCCTGCGCCCGGTAGCGGAACAGGTTGTCTTTGACGCCGGGATGGGCGTCGGCGAGCCCGTGCTGCGAGATGTCGAAACCGACCAGCTCGGCTTCCGGCAACAACCGCTGGAACTCGCGCAGCAGATACCCCTTGCCGCAGCCGACATCGAGAATGCGCACCTTGCCCTTGAGGCCGTGCAGGTCGATCAGCCCCTGCGCGACGGGCGCCCAGCGGCCCTCGATATAGCGATAGCCGCCATAGCCGTAGCGGCGGTCGCCGTCCCAGTAATCGCCCTCGTATTCTTTCGCCTTCAGCATGCAATGGACCTTCTCGTCCATCATCCGCGCCACGTAGTCCCGCTTGGTCGCGCGGTGCAGCGGCGTCACGAGATTAAGCAGCCGACCCATGCCGTCTCCTGTTATCCACCCGATTGGCTGCAGACGAAAAACGCTTGCCGCGGAACTCATCGCCGCGCCCTGCAATCCTGTCAAGGCACCGATGATCGCCGTTCAGCGGCAGGTCTCCATGAGTTCGTCGATGACTTCCCAGGCGTCGGGAACTGCGATGCCGAAGCGCTCGCGCAGCGCGCTGCTGTCGAGCGTCGTATGCTGCGCGGTCGAGCCCTGCGGCAGTCCGGCAGAATACGCGCTGACCGGATCGACCAGTGCCGGATCGGCGCCAAGGCTGCGCGCCAGACGGGCGGCAACCGCGCTATAGGCGACATCGCGCGGGCCGGAAAGCTGAAAGATGCCGGGATTGGGTTCGGCGAGCAGGCGCTCGATCGCCGTTGCGGCCACCGCCACCGGGGTCGGCGCCATCATCATGTCGTCAAAGGCGCGAATGGATTTACCGCTAGCGAGATTGACGATCCATTGCCGCAACAGCGCCATCCCCGGCGAGACGATCTTTGCCAGCCGCAGCACGGTGACGGGCGCCCCACCCCGCATGCGGTCGCTCAACGCAGCCTCGGCCGCAGCTTTCTGCCTGCCGTATTCGCTGACCGGAGAGGGCGGGGTCGCGGCCGGCACGAGCGCGCGGGTGCCGTCGAACACCTTGTCGGTCGAGAGAAACAGGACCGGAATGCCGCGCGCCAGCAGCCTATCGGCGAGGGCTAGCGTGCGCGTCACGTTGACGAGGGCGGAGCTTTCTGGATTGCTAGCGCAATCGTTGAGCCGGGCGATCGCGGCGCAAAAGCAAACGGCGCCGATCCCGTCCGGAATCGGCCAACCCTCGACCGGCCGGCTCAGGTCGAGAAACGGGCGGTCGGCAGCAACACGCTCCGGGCGCCGCGTCGTCGCGGCGATCGCGTAGCCGGATGCGCGCAAATGCGCCGCGGCGGCGGTGGCGATCTCGGAATCGCCGCCAACGATCAGGATCCGCCCAGGCATCACGATGCGGAAGAACGCCGCGGCGAGACGCTTACACCGCGCGGAGGGGCAGCCCGTCGCGCACCGATTGCGCGGTCTGCGGCGGCGGCGAGCGCGCGGGTTGAGGCAGCGCCGTCGAGCGCGTGGCCCAGCGCCTCGGCGCGTTGCGACAGCGCCGCGCGGATCGCGGCCAATTCCTCCGCGTCCCACTCCAGCCGCGGCGCGCAGAAGTCCCACGTCGGTCGCCGGTCGCCCGGATCGGGCCCGCCAAATTCGCCCGCGTTGTGGAACATGCCGCGATTGTCGCAATCCACAAAGCTCTCGGCCGGCATGCCCTCGGCGAAGATGACGTCGTGCGTCGCCAGTTCGATGTGGAAATAATCGAGTCGCGCGACCTCCGCGGTCTGAGCGATGCTCGTGTCATTGACCAGAAGCCGCGCCGGCACGAGCGTCCTGTCGATAAAGAGCGCGTGCTCCGGTGATACAAACAGATCCCGCGCCGGCACGCCCTCGCCGATTGCGCCGGCCATGATGCGGATCGGCAGGACCGCGCGGTTGCCGGCGATGAAGCGGCCATCATAGCTGCGCCGGCCGATCCATTTGATGCGCCTTGCCTCGCCGGAGAGGGTCACGGCTGCGTCGCCGATCGCCAGGTTCTCGACCGGCACGTCGCCCGACTCGGTCAGGATCATGGTGCCGCGGCAAAAACAGGCCGCCGTGATGTCGGTACCGCCGGCGCCGTCGCCGGGGATGAGGAAGCTGCCGGTCGAGAAGCTGCCCTGGATGGCGAGCGTGAGGTGACTGCTGAGGCTGTCGGTCAGCACCAGCGCGTTATTCGAAAAGCTCTCGCTGACCGCGACAAACCCGGTCAGATCGATCGTGTCGCCGATCGTAAAGCCGGTGATCGGGCCGGCGGTCAGCCCCGCGGCGTCGCCACCGAGCAGCCATTGCGCGTCACTGTCAAACTGGATCGTGGTGAAGTTGGTGATCACGGTGCCCAGGCCGGACAATGTGCCGGCGCCGGCGTCGCCCGCCAGAGCGAGCGTGCCGCCGCCCCCCACGGCCGACCCGACAAGCTTGCTGCCGGCCTCGACGACCAGCACATCATCGGATCGGGCAAATTGCACCACCGTGCCGCCGCTCCCGTCGATCGTACCGTAATTCGTCACCGTCGCCCCGGTCGTGCCGGAGGCCGTGATGCCAATGTCGCCCTGGATCAGGGCGTCGGCATGGCTCGCATCGCCATTGATGACGATCCCGCCATCCGACAGGACGATCCCATCCCCGGCGGTGCCGCGCGGGCTGCCATCCAGGCCGGCCCCGCCGCTGCCGCCAACGATCGTGCCGGTGTTGTCGACGCTGCCGCCCCGCGACAGCACGATGCCCGCCCCGCCGGTCCCGCCAGGGCCGCGTTGCACGCCGATGCCGCCGCTGCCGCCGGTGATCAAGCCGCTGTTGGCGATGCTGCCGCCCTGCGACAGCAGGATACCGGCCGCGCCGGCGCCGCCGGCACCGCCGAGGCCGTCGCGGTAGTAGCCGTAGGAGCCTTGCCCGCCGGCGCCGCCTGCGATCGTTCCGCTGTTGGCGATGCTGCCGCCCTGCGACAGGATGACGCCGACGCCGCCGCCGCCGCCGCCCCCACCCCGGTTGCCATAGGGGCTGCTGGCGCCGCCCTCCCCGCCGGCACCGCCAGTGATCCGCCCGCTGTTGTCGATGCTGCCGGCCCGCGACAGGACGATGCCGGCGCCGCCGCCTCCGCCTTTGGCGCCATAATAGCCGTAGCCGCTGTAGCCCGAGAAAGGGACGATGCCGCCAAGACCGCCGGTGCCGCCTGCGATCGTTGCGCTGTTGGCGATGCTGCCGCCCTGCGACAGGATGATGCCGGCACCACCGGCCCCGCCGGCATTAAGAGAATAGTAAGCCCTGCCGCCCGCGCTGCCGGCAGCGCCGTCGATCAGCGCCGTCGTGTGGGTGGTGCTGCCGTTGACAATCGTGCCGTCGGCCTGGAGTTCGATGCCCGCGGCGCCTGCCGCCGCCGCCGCAACCCGGCCGAGATTGACGATTGCATAGCCCGCGGTGCTGCCGCCGACAAGCCCGGCGCCGCCGATCGAGCCGAGCGGGCCGATTGTCACTGCGGAATAGACGCCGCTCAGCGTGTAGCCGGAAGCGGCGTAGTTGCTGTTGTTGATGTACTTGCTCGACATCGGCCTTCACCCCCAGCCACCGGGACGGCGCCACGCGCGTCAGCCCCGGCCTTTGTCGCTGCCGATAGACCCGTCCCGAAACCCTTCAGCACCGACCGGCGGTCAAACAGACGAGACGGGAAGCCGCGCCCTCGATCATCGAACGTGAATCGGCGCTCCCTCGGTGCTATCTACTAACGAGGCGCAGCCCGTCGCGCACCGATTGGGCGATCTGCGGCGGCTGCAGGCCGTAGACCTCCATCAGATCGTCCTGGCTGCCGTATTTCTTGGCGAAGGCATCGGGGATGCCAAGCCGTTTCATCGGGGGCACGGCGCCGGGAAGGTTTTCGACCAGCGCATCGGTGACGGCGCTGCCGAGACCCCCCAGCATGGTATGCTCCTCGACCGTGACGACGAGATCGGCACTGCGTGCGTGGCGCAACAGCGCATCGGTGTCGAGCGGTTTGACGGTGTGCATGTGCATGACCGTGCACTCGATGCCGTCGGACGCGAGCGCCTCGGCGGCGGCGAGCGCGCGGGTCGTGGCGACCCCGGTCGAAACGATGAGGACACGGCGCCCCGAGCCGGCCGCCTCCCGCATCACGATCGCCTTGCCGATCTCGAACCCCGATTCGGGATCGCTGACGATCGGGTCGTAGCCCTTGGCGAGACGGATGTATATCGGCCCCGGCCAGTCGAGCGTCTGATCCATGAACCGCTTCATCTCTTCGGCATCGCACACCGACACCACGGTCATGTTGGGCAAGGCCCGCATGATCGCGATGTCCTCGATCGCCAGATGAGTCGGCCCGAGCGGGGCGTAGACCAGCCCGCCGCCATTGCCGATCAGCCGCACCGGCAGATTGTGCAGGCAGAGATCGACCGCCACCTGCTCGTAGCAGCGCCGGGTGATGAAGGTCGCGATCGTGTGGACGTAGGGGATGAAGCCCTCCATCGCGAGCCCGGCGGCCATGCCGACGACATGCTGCTCGCTGACGCCCTCCATGAAGGCGCGGCCCGGCATCTCTTCCTTCATCCGCCTGGTCAGGGGAGGATCGAGATCGGAGCCGATATAGGCGACCCGCGAATCGCGCCTGGCGAGTTCGAACACCTTGTCGATGCAGGCCGGGCGCATCAAAGCGCCTCGAGCGCGTCGTACATCTGCTCGACCAGGTCCTTTTTGATGCTCGATTTGTGGTGCCAGTTGGCGTCGTTCTCGGCAAAGCCGAGCCCCTTGCCCTTGACCGTATGACAGATGATCAGCGACGGGCGGTCGCGGTCGAGCGGCACCCGGCGCAACACAAGCCGCAGCGCCTCGACGTCGTGCCCATCAACCTCGGCGACGGCAAAGCCGAAGGCACGCCACTTGTCGCCGAGCGGCTCGAGGTCGAGGATCTCGGCGGTCGGTCCCGCCGACTGCACCTTGTTGTAGTCGATCATCACCGTGAGATTGGCGAGCCGGTGCTTGCTCGCCGACAGCGCCGCCTCCCACACTGATCCCTCGTTGATCTCGCCGTCGCCGGTGATGACGAAGACGCGCGCCTTATTACCCTTGATGCGCAACCCCATCGCCCGCCCGACGCCGATCGGCAGGCCGTGGCCGAGGGCGCCGGTCGAAGCCTCGACCCCGGGAACCTTGTCGGCCTCGGGATGGCCGCCGAGGATTGAATCCCGGCGGCAGAAGGTGTCCAGCACCGCATGCGGAAAGAACCCCTTTTCCGCCAGCATCACAAATTGTGCGAGGCAGCCATGGCCCTTACTCAGGATGCAGCGGTCGCGCTCCTCCCAATCCGGTTCGGCGGCGCGGAAGCGCAGAATGTCGTCATAAAGCACCCGCATGATCTCGATCAGCGACATCGAGGAGCCGATATGACCCCGCGCGCCGCCGTCGAGCGCGCGCACCACGAGCCGCCGCAACAGGATCGAGCGTTCGTCCAGCCGCACATTCGACGCCTGCCGCGCACCGAGTGCGGCATTATTTGCCATAAGGAAACCGTTGAAAATTTGCTGCCAAAGACTGCACCCATTCGCGCGCACGATCAAGCTGACGCTGTTTGACGGCAACCCAATCGGCCTGCCCGCCCGCGTTGATCCGGTGCGCCCACCGCTCGGGCAGAAACTCGTTGAGCAGGATCATGCACCAGCGCAGCGCGAACAGCGGATAGAGGAGCGCGAGCCGGGCCGCGAAGGAAGGATCTGTTTGATAGATCGCCGTTGCCGCGGCCGCGAAATCTCGCTTCAGCGGCTCGGGAAGCGGTGTTCCCGGATGCAACAGGAAGTCGGCCGTGAGCTTGACCGGATCGTCCCAGCCGAAATCGTCGAAGTCGATGAAAACCAGCGCCCCCGATGGCCGTCGCAGCGCGTTGTGGAAGCCGAAATCGGACGCGCACAACGTTTGCGCCGCCCCGTCGACCGGGCGGGTGAAGGAGAGGCCCTGTCCGGTATAGCCTCTGTCGGCCCAGCCGGTGATCCGCGCCAGCAACGGGCAGATTGCATCGTCGAGAAAGGCGGCGAGCGCCGGCTCCTCGGCAGCGATCGCGCCGAGGCGCGCGAGACGGCGCTCGATCTGCGCGACGATTTCGCCGCCCGACAGGCACGCTTCGGCGGCGGTCGGCTGTGCCGCTGCGTCGGGCTCATTGCGCAGCCCATGGACTGCCGCGAGAAAGCCGGCGGCGGCGGCGATATCGGCATCGCTCGGCGCCGTCACCGCCACGCCGTCGATCCATTCGATAAGTGCGTAGCCGCCATCGGAATCGGCCTCATATGGAAGCGGCACCGAACCGATACCATGGGCGACCATGAACCGAAGCGCCGCCAATTCGATCGCGGCGCGATCGCGCTCTCCGGGCCGGCGGGGGGGATATTGCTTGAGGGCATAGCTCGTGCCGCCCTGGCGGATGCGGTAGACCCCGCTGTTGCGGCCGAGCCCGCGCGCCCGCTCGACCGCATCGACCGGGCCGCCCAGCAGAGTGCGGGCGGCGGCCAGGGCGTCTTCTAGCACCGGATCACCCGGCATTGCCAAAAATGGCAGCCCTGATCTGCTGCCAATCCTTGCATTGGACGTCGCAGCACGCCGCGCCGATTGCCGCGAAGAGGACGCGCCGGACTCCGGGCGGAAAACCCGGATCGGCAAAAACCTCCTCGAGATCGTCGATGAAATGGGTGCATCCGAGCGCGGCGATGCGCGCCAGCTTGCCGGCGCGGTCGTCCTCGAAGAAGACATGATCGGCCGCAATGCCGCCCTCCTCGGGGGCCATCATCCGCCGCACGATCAGCCATTGCCGCGCCGCCTCACGCAGGTCGATCCGCGCCGGGTCGAAGTGGCCGTAGCGCGTCTTGTGGCTGACGATGAACAATTCGACGCCCCGCTCGGCGCAGTGCCGCAGGAAGTCGCCCGCCCCGGCGAACGGGACCGCCCCCCCGATACCGGCGCCATAGACGTAGCCCTGCAGGCGCTGCCAGGTCAGCTCGCCATCCGGCAGCAGCCGGATCGCGTCGCGCACCGCGCGCTTCGAGCCGGCGGCCTGCGTCCCGATCAGGCCGCGCTCGCGCGCCGCCGCGACGAAGACCCCGTCATAATCGATCAGCGTGTTGTCGAAATCGATCCCGATACGCATTGCGCGACCTGAATCATTCAATGCCCGACCCAGTGTCGGTGCGGCACCGGCCACATCCTAGCCATTCTACGACCCGAGGTCAGCGCGAATACCCAGGACGGAGTCCAGTAGGAGGGCTACGCCCGCAATTATTCGCTGGCCCACAGCAGCGCCAAGACCATCTGCTGTTCGCTATCCTGCGCGAGAATTGGCGGCGCTGGGTTGCATGCGACGGCTGGATTTAAACGTCGTCGGCAAGCCCGGCCCCGAGGGCGATAGCGAGAGGATCCCCGCAGACGGATAAAAAGCGTCACATTTAGTTGACCGTCCAGGCGCCGGTCGTGCGATCAGCGGCCCATTGGTTGATGACGCTGGTCGCGACGATGCACGCTGTCGAATAAACCGCGCTCGCGATGATGTTGCCGGCCGCCGCCGAGTTGCTCGTCCCGATCGCGATCTTGGTGGAGGCCGGCGCAATCACCTTCAAAGTCTGCGCCGCCGTCACCACAAAGCAATAGCGCAGGCCGGCCGTAAAGGGAGGCAGCGTGAAATCGACCTCGCCCGAGGCGCCGGTATTGTCGAAATAAGTATTGCTGTCGGTCGCGAGCACCAGATAGCTGCTGGTCTTGGTCGTTTGCAGCGCCTTCTGGCCGGCGAGCGTCGTCGCCGTCGCAGCGCCGATGTTGGGCGTCGCGAAGGTAGGCGACCCCGCTCGCACGTAGCCGCTGCCGGCCGAGCCGGTCGGCGCCGTGCCGTTGTCGTAGAGCGCGCCGGCTAGATTAAAGTTGTTGGTGCCCTGGTCGCCGCCGGTCGGCGAACCGAGCTGCATCCCGCCGCCGAAGGTCAGGATCAATTGACCGCCATTGCCGAGCTGCGTCAGCCCCGTCGATGGCCTATAGGAGAGCGGAAACCCACCATTGCCGGGGCCGTCGCTCGCATCCTGCATACCCCATTTGTCCGAGCCGAACTGGCCCATCGCGAACTTGTTGCCGCTGCGATAGCGGTAAAGGAAATAAGCATTGGTGCCGGTTGGCCCGGTATCAATGATGCCTTGCCCGTCAGCCGAGCCGCTCGGCGATATGTATAACAACGTCCCGTTGATGCCAGCGCCTTGCAGCCTGAGCTGGCCGCAAACAACGGTGAAACCCAGACCGGCATAGCCGCAGTTCGCCCCGGTCGCATCGGCGAACAGGACGCCGTTCCCGACATAAACCTTGGGGTTGTTGTTCTTCGCGCTGCCGCCGTCGCTGGTCGCGAGAAGTAGTTCGCCTTGCGGATTGGTCGGGTCCTGCTGCAGCACGCGCGGCACCAGCGCGGCATATTGCGTGTCGATGCCGCTGTTGGCGGCGGATTGCCCTTGGAAGTAATAGGTACCGAGCTGATCATACGCGACCGGCGTGCGCCCGGGTACGAGCCGTGAGGTGCCCATATAGGGGCCGTTGTCGAGATTGGTGCCGCCGGTAAGGGTCAGCGTCTCGGTCGCGCCGCCGGAGATAAAGGTGGCAACCGAATTGCCGGACGCCGCCCACGGCTGGTCGAAGGCGATGCTTGTGCCGCTCGCGCTTGCCGTTGG
>Ga0182024_10022798_pt1 | contig 11264 bp, 11 predicted proteins | sample P32metaG_FD_120480 | JGI IMG/M metagenome (GOLD analysis project Ga0182024, IMG submission 120480) | Permafrost microbial communities from Stordalen Mire, Sweden - P3-2 metaG (Illumina Assembly) | ecosystem: Environmental > Terrestrial > Soil > Wetlands > Permafrost | place: Sweden: Stordalen... | reverse complement strand
TCCCCTGAAGTGGGCGGTCAACGGGCTATCCAGAGAATTGACCGCCATCGACATTTCGAGATGAGCCAATCCCCGATTACTTCCGGATCGTCGGCCACCCGGAAGTAACGGCCGCAAAACGCAGGAGCCACTTGAATCGAGCGCCATTGTGGGAGCCGTGGCAATCGTGGCACGGCTGATTTTTTCGGTTCCGCTTTGCCTGCTCACATAGCTCGGCCGATACGGCACCGATCTTCCCGGTTCAGTAGGCCAGCCTTTTTCTGCCGCTCATTTTTCTGGGCACTGCTTCAGGCTAATTCCTGCGTCCTGCAGCTTCGCGTCTTCTGCTTTCCCGGTTCCGCCCTTACACCATTGGGTTCCCTCCCATAAAGCAGCCGCTCGCCTTGGAAGCAGAAGCCCTCGCTTTTGGGTGCCCCAGAAAAATGGGGCAGAAAAAGGAGACATTTTCATGTCCTACTTAATCAATTCAGTGACTCTCGTAGGGTTCGTTGGTTCTGACCCGGAGCAACGTCAAGCGAAAGGAAACGGTTCGAAGTTCACCGTGTTCTCCGTCGCTACACAGCGCTCTTGGAAGAACGCCGATGATGAGTGGAGCTCCAAAACAGAATGGCATCGGATAGTGCTGTTCCGGCCACGCTTAGGAGATCATATCGCTCGCAACATCAAGAAAGGGGCTCACGTGCTCGTTGAGGGCTCTCTCGTCAGCTCGACGTACGAGCAGCCCAACGGCAAAAGCAAGAAGTCGAAAACCACGAAGATTACGTCGTGGTCGATTCGCGCCGATGTCGTGCGTAGGCTCGACCGCGGCGAGCCCGAGCCGCAGGCACCAGCGCCCGGTCCGGATGCTGCGGCACAGTCATCCGAAACAAGCAACGCGGCTTCCTTCTAGCGTTTCGCCTCAAGGGCCTTCCGACGATGTCGGAGGGGCCCTTTTTTCTTTTTCTGCATTGACGCCTCAGTCCGCCGCTTCGCCCACCGTCGGGCGGCCGTCTTGCAGTTGAAGAGGCGTTGGACCGGGCGTAAGCCAATGATCACTTCGATTGCGCGAAGAGTCCAACCGAAATAGCCGGCATCGGAATAGGACTTCACCACCAAGTCGGGAGCCCTTTTTTTCGTGCTGTACGCATTTGCGGTCACGGAGCGAAAAAATACCCCGTAAGTCAAAACGCTTCGCAGTATACGTCCCTCGCGCGGCGCATTCATTGACGGCCAAGTGCTATCACGCACGAGCATCATCACCGTCGAAATCAACCGAGACCATGTCCCGATCCCGGATAAGCCGTACTGCGCCTTCGGCCGGAGGGATCGCATCATGGGCAAAGGTTCGAATTGCACGTGCACCATCTGCGGCGTCGAAAAGTACATCAGAGCGGAACTTATACTATCGGAAAACCAAGCCAGATATCGCCGGCTGGTCACGGATACCTCTCTCCTCTCTGATTTTCCGACTGCTCTCGATCTCGTCACCAAGTTTCATGCGTGCAAGGACGCACGAGATGGACACTGTCTGTCCGACCGCATTCTTGTAACGCTTCTCACTAGTCCCGTTACCCCTCACGATTGGGACTATCTCGAATGGATTTTAATACTCTTGTTCACACCGACCGCTCATGCAGTCGTACGTCATGTTTCCTGCCACTACCAATTCCTCGCTCGTGAAGACCTTTCACAACTGGCGCTCACGACTCTCATGGAGTCCCTGCGGTCCAAGACTTGGCAGTGTCAGCGTTCGCATTTTGGATACACCGTAGCCAGGAGTCTACGGCGAAGACTTTTTCAATGGGCGCGAGGCGAATTCCAGTCCACCTCGCAGTTCGCTGCGAAGAAACTAGGCGAACACTTCCCAGCCACTCAAAGGGCCGACGAATCCTTCGAGCGCAATGCCATCCTGAGGCACTTCCTCAATTTGTGTCAGGAAAAGGCCTATCTCACAGCGGACGAAATGAATCTGCTGATTGACCTAAAACTCGATGAGACCGTCGAAGCGGGCATCTCCGGGCCCAACGGCAGAACATCGAATCCCTTCCGCCAGAAAGTGAAACGCCTGATGACCAAGCTCAGGCGTGTCGCCCTAGGATCAAAAAACAAGTCACGCAATAAGACTGCATCCAGGCACTAAGGGGACCACCTTCTTATGCTTGTTCCGGGTTTTCATTGAACTTATCCGGCCCGACCTATGGCAAAAATAAAAAATCTTTCTTTTGCGGCGACACATTTTCAGATTTCCGCACTGATTAGGTAGATGAGGGATGGAGTTCCCGCCAAGAGGGGCCGGCGGCACGGGGAAGCCTCAGCCGTCGGTTCTCTCTTTCGCTCGGGACCACGCTCGGACCCACTACATCTCTGCTCCCGGGGCTAGTGCTCTTGGTGTCTCCGAATACTGGAGACAATCCGCCTGCAGCAGATTCCAGTGGCTCCGGCTAGTCTCGCGGGCGGAAGAGAGACCTTGCGGGAACTCCATTTTAATCGCAACTCAAATCCAGTGAGGTCTACGCATGAAACGACTGTTTCGCAAGGCGCTACGCATCCTCCATCCATTTCCGAGGCTACTGACCATCTCGATCGCGCTCGTCCTCGCGGCCCCGGTCTTCGCTCAGACGACCGGCAATTCTCCTTGGGAGAATGCCGTTGGCGTTCTCCAGCAAGCATTCACCAGCACCATCGCGCGCGGGCTGTCCCTCGTCGCGATTGTCGTCTCCGGACTCACTTTCGCCTTCGGCGAAGGCGGCTCGAAACGTGTTCTCGCCGGAGTTCTCTTCGGCGTTGGCATGGCCATCGCCGCCGTCAATTTTATGGCTTGGCTTTTTCCGTGAGACCAGGCTACTGAATCTGGTGATACAGGAACACTTATGGCAAACGCAAGACGGATCAACCTGGTGCATCGTTCACTCTCCCGCCCCCTCACCATCCTCGGGGCCGAGCGAAAGCTCTTCTTTTTCGCCATGTGCCTTGGGGCCGGCACGTTCAACCTGCTCAATAGCTTGCTCGGCGGTGTGTTGATCTTCGTCGTCCTCTATTTCCTTGCACGCTGGGCCACCCAAACCGACCCGCAAGTCCTGCGGTTCCTTCTGACCGCCGCCACACTTCGTAGCCAATACGACCCGATGAAATTCACCCCGATCGTTGTCCGCAGAGATGGCCATGCTCAGGCTTAAACGCATCTTCAAGAACTACGAGGAGACCGGCTCGCTCAACGAGCGAGTGAACCTGTACGGATTCATCGGCTCCGAAGTGTTCCTTACAAAAACAGGCGAGCTCGGTCTCATTCTCGAAGTGCGTGGCGTGGATTACGAGTGCCTCGACGGAACAGCCATCGATGCATTGACCAAGCGTCTCGAGTCCGCACTGAAACTCTTTGGCGACGACTATCGCCTCTACCAGTATCTCTTCAAGCGAAATAACGAGACCATCCCGTACAAACTCTACGGCAACCCCGTCGTGGACGCGGCGATCCAGAATCGCATCGCCTACCTCGGCAGCAAGGCCGACGCGCTTTTTTCCCTCTCTATCTACTACGTGATTCTGCACCAGGCATCGCAGATTTCACACTCCCTCGGAAGCGCACTTGCGCAGTTTCCATTGAATCCCCGGAAGGCGCTTGCGGAACTGTCCGCTCGCCTCTTTGCGAAAAAACAAGTCCTCGTCCTGGGCAACGAAATCGGGAAGGCCGAGGCCGCTCTCCTTCAGAAGGCGCGAAGCTTTACGCTGCAGGTCAGCGACTTTTTGCCCGTACGCATTCTCGGAAAGCAGGAAGCGTTCCGTGTCCTCAAGAAGACCCTCAACTTTCACCCCGACAAGCTCGAAGTCGCGAAGCTCATGCACGACACGTTTCTCGACTACTACCTTTGCGAATCGCACCTCGAATGCCACCGCGGCCATCTGCGCGTGGACGACTACTACGTCAAAGTCCTGACGCTCAAAGAGCCTTCCGCCCAAAGTTTTCCGCTCATCTTCAAACGCCTGCTCGAAGTCGAGGCCAACTACTACGTTGTCACCGAATGGAAGAAAGAAGATTCCGGCAAGACCCGGCGGAACATCCAGTCCAAGCGCCGCCACTTCCATAACACCAAGCGTTCGTTCTTCAGCCAGGTCCACCTGAACGACGCTCCCGCCCAGGACACGCTCCTTGACGATTCGAAGGAGTCGCAGGTCCGGGAACTCGGGGAAGGCATCAAGGAGATCGAACTGCACGGGAGCTACTTCGGCCAGTTTTCACTCACCGTCGTCATCTATGACCTCGACTCGGCCAAGGTGGACCGGGCGTGCGCAGAATTCTACAAAGTGTTCAGCGTCCATGACGCGCAGCTCTATGAAGAAAAATACAACCTTCTCAATGCATTTCTCGCGGCAGTCCCCGGCAACCACGACTTTAACCTCCGTTATCTGTATCTGCTCAATACCAACTACGCGGATTTCTCGTTTCTCTTTACGCTCGACGCTGGTGAGCCGCGCAACCGGCATCTCCGCCAGGAATACCTCGCGGTCCTTGAAACCAATCATCACACGCCATACTTTCTGAACCTGCATTACCGCGATGTGGCGCACAGCATGATCCTGGGCCGGACGGGCGCCGGCAAATCGTTTCTCCTGAATTTCCTCATCACCAACCTCCAGAAATACGAACCCCATACGTTTATTTTCGATCTGGGCGGGAGTTTTGAAAGTCTCACACACCTTTTCGGCGGATCGTATGTCCGCGTGGGCCTCGAATCCGAGAATTTCAAGATCAATCCGTTTTCTCTCCCGCCTACGAAAGAAAATCTCGATTTCCTCGCTCTCTTCCTGAAAGTCTTGATTCAAGGAACCCGAACCGGCGAACTCGACCCTGCCATCGACCGCGATCTTTACCACCAGATCGAAAATCTGTACGCGATCGATCCCGCGCTTCGCACTCTGGGCGTGCTAGCGAATACGCTCGGCCATGATCTTTCGAGCCGCCTTGCGAAATGGACCGGAGGTGGTCAGTTCGGCTTCCTCTTCGATAATGCGGAGGACACCATCTCGTTTTCCCGCTTTCAGTGTTTCGACTTCCAGCGGATGAGCCAGTACCCGGAGCTTCTCGAACCTCTGCTCTTCTACATCCTGCATCGTGCCAATGCCGTAATCGCCGATCGGCAGATTTCGTCCGTCTTCAAAACCTTCTTCATCGACGAAGCGTGGGTGTTTTTGAAGAATCCCAGCATTCAGCGGTATGTCGTAGAGGCTCTCAAGACATGGCGCAAGCACAACGCCGCGATGGTTCTCTCCACGCAATCGCTTGACGAACTCAAGCGTTCCGAGATCTTGGACGTCATCATCGAGAGCTGCTCCACAAAAATCTTTCTCGCCAACCCCGACATGGACCGCGATCTGTACCGGCGTCAGTTTCACCTGAACGAAAGCGAAGTGGAGCTGATCGCAAGCCTCATCCCCAAGCAGCAATTCCTGATCAAGACGCCGGAACTGGCGAAGGTCGCGAACCTCACCGTGGACGCCAAGAGCTATTGGCTGTACACGAACGATCCTTACGACAACAAGAAGCGCAGAGAGGCGTTTGAAACCTACGGTTTCGAAAAAGGGCTCGAAGTGCTCGCGGGACAACGGCCGTGAATCCTCTTTTCCCTCCGCCTGCGGTTGACCTGCTGTACACATCTCTGCCGCCCGCGCGGGCGGGCTTTGTCACGGTCGTACTTATTTCCGTGCAGTGGCTCGCGCAGTTGTTTGCCGACGAGGACCAAAGTTCCAAGTAACACAAATCGTTCTCAACAAGGAGCATGTCAAATGAAACTAGCGATAGAGAATCAGTGGCAGCGCTTGTCGGTTCGCGTTTTGGCCTTGGTGGTTATGGGCACAGTCGTCTTCGAGGCGTCGCCCGCGCGAGCGGCAACCGAAGCGGCTCGCGTCGTGAAATACGCCAAAGAAGATATCGTTCCCGTCCGCGCGAAGGTGCGCTTCTCAACGCTCATCGTTCTTCCCGATGACGAGGAGATTCTCGATTTCACCACCGGTGACAAGGAATTCTGGATCATCAACGGCTCGCACAACCTCTGCTACGTCCACCCGGCCCAGGCCGGCATCCGCAGCAATTTGAATCTCATCACCGCCGCCGGCCACGTGTATTCGTTCGTGCTGACCGAGATCAGCAACGATCCGAACGCCGAACCCGACCTCAAGATTTTTGTGGAACCCAAGGAAGGTTCCGGCGTCGCCGCTAAAAGCGCACTACACGGCTATGTAAGTGCCAGCGAGGCGGAGGCATACAAAAAAGAGCTGGAAACTTTGCGCGCACAGACGGCGGATCAGTTGCGCGCCGCGCAAGTGCAAACGGGCGAACAGGTCAATCGCTTCCGCTCCAGTTACGCGACGAAACTCCAGTTTGACTACCTCCTCGATACCAAAGCCGCGCGCGAACCCTTTCTCGTTTCCACGATCTATCACGACGACGCCTTCACCTACATCAAGTGTGCTGCGCGCGAAAAACCGGCGCTGTACGAACTGAAGGACGGAAAACCAAACCTGATCAACTTCCAGCTAGAAAACGGGATTTACATCGTTCCCAAGATCCTCGACAGCGGCTACCTCGCCATCGGCAAAAAGAAGTTGCCGTTCACACGGCAAATTTCCGCGAAGTAAGGAGCGATCCATGAACCAACCGAATCAAGTGCAAGAGAAAGCTCCTAAGCCGCCTGGCCTGCTGCCGAAAAATGTTCAGTCCTGGCTGCTCATCAGCCTGGCGCTCGTGATGGTCCTTATTATGTGGCTGACCGGCGGCAAGAAACCCCAGCCTCTAGCCAAGGCAATTCCGCCCGCGCCTATGGTCCAGGCCCCACTCGAAGTCAACGACGCCAAAATCGCCGAATTGCAAAACCGCATTCAGGAACTGCAGCGCGAGCAGCTCCTGGCCGAGAACGCTCTCGCGCAGCCTAACCGTCCCATGAACGCCACGACCTCGGACTTGCCGCAAGCGCAGCAGTCCGGCGCAGTGGGTAATGGCTCCGCCGAACGCCCGGAAGAGGTGATCCGCGCAGAGCGCAAGCGGCGGGAATATCTTTCGCTGTTCTCCTCAAACGTGGCTCTCAGTTACCGCAAGCCTCCGGTTGGCGCCACGGCACCTGCCGCCGAGCAAAATCTCGTTCCACCGAATTCAGCTCCCTCTGCCACCGACTCGGCTCAGATCGCCCAGCTCTTGAAAGAAATGCAATCGAATTCCGTCCCGTTAATGCCCACTTCTTTCTCCGCTCCGGTGAAAAAGGATTCCGCGGAAACACCCAATGACCGAAAGGAGGAAATCCTAACTCCTGCCGCCGCGTCGGCTGGCGCTGCCAATGCGGCGGCAGGAAAAACCTACGTACTGTTTGAAGGAAACATCCTCGAAACCGTTCTGATCAACCGTCTCGACGGCCAGTTTTCTGGCCCCATCGAGTGTCTGCTTTCAACCGCCGTCTATTCAAACGACCGCCAGCATCTCTTGATCCCCGCGGGGTCGAAGCTGCTCGGTGAAACAAAGAGGGTGGACAGCCTCGGCCAAAAGCGTTTGGCCGTGGCGTTTCACCGCCTCCTCATGCCGGACGGCTTCTCCGTCAGCCTCGACCAGTTCAAAGGCCTCAGCCAGACGGGCGACACGGGGTTGCGCGATCAGGTCAACAACCACTACCTGCGCATCTTCGGCGTCTCGCTCGCCATCGGTGTTCTCGGAGCTGTCGCGGAAGCCGGGACCGGGAACGCGCTCACGTCGTCAAGCACCGATCTTATGCGTCAGGGACTTGCGGGAAGCATGGCCCAATCGTCCGCGCAGATTCTGGACAAATTTCTAAACATTCTGCCGACAGTCACGATCCGCGAGGGCCATCGCGTCAAAATCTATCTGTCGGGCGATCTCGCTCTGCCCGACTACAACAATCACAAAATGCCTTCCGATTTGTGAAGGCGCGAAAGGATACGAATCCGATGAAGAAGAACTTTCTGATTGCTTTGCTTGTAGTGGGATTGGGAGTCGGGACTGCTTCTGCGCAATTGGGAAGCGGGATTGTCTACGACCCAACCAACTACCACAACGCATTGCTCCGGTACTACCAGCTGCAGCAGCATCTCGCGCAGTTGCAGAAGAGCTACGCCAAAATTACTTCCCAACTCGAGCTGGCCACCCAGATGGCGCGGTTCGTTCAGAACATGCCGGCGCGCTACCGTGCGCTATTTTCGCAATGGCGAAATGTGACTTCGCTGAATACGTTTGGAAACACCGGTTCCTGGATCAGCGGCATCAACTCTGGCCTGCTTCCCAACATCAACACCGGTTACCTGCGGTCCACAACCCAACTGCTCCCGTACAGCGCGGATCACCTTTCCGGGATGGACGCTTCGCAGCTCGAGCGCGTGCAATCCCAATACGCATCCGTCCAACTCGTGGATGGTGCCAACGTAAACGCCATGGCCACCATCGGCTCCATCCGCGGCAGCGCCCAGGATATCCAGACCCAGGTCGGCAATCTCGAACAAGACTCATTCTCGAGCGATTCCGGTCTCAACAGCGAAGTCGCCGTTCTGAACAAGATCAACGCAGCGGGAGTCTTGACCCTTCGCACCCTTCAGGATTCGAACAAGCTCCTCGCTTCGCTCCTCGAACAACAGACCATCGTCGCCAAGCAGCAACGCGACGCCACCACGGCCGCAATCAACGCCGATATTTCCCGGCAGGCGAGCCTGGCCGGAAATATGAACCAAGTCACGAGCACCATCACCGATTCGCTGCAAAACTTCCGCATGCCGTGAACGTTCGGACACCGTAAACCCACGTCGAAGGAGCCGATCCTGTGCAGACTGACTTCCTGCAGTACATCTTTCAGGCGATCAATAACCTGCTCACGCAAAACCTTGGCTTCTTCGACGCCATGGGCCAGAACCTCTTCCGCATGTTCGCAACCATCCTCATCGTCTGGTACGGCGTAAAGTCCGCTCTCTCTGCCGCAAGCGGCAAGCAGCCCTTTCAATTCGACAATTTCGCCAGTCTTCTCCTCACCATCAGTTTTGGTTTCGCCATGGTCAACTACTACAGCTCGCCGATTCCCGGTGTAGGAACCAGCTTCCACAACCTCATCTCCGATGAAGCCCAGTTTCTGTCGAGCCGGATCGACCAGGCGCAGCTGCAAAACGTCGTCGCACAGATAGCGGACTTTCAGTCCCGCATGGATTCGCCCGGCTGGGGAGATTTTCTCGGCACTGCGATCTATGTGGTCGTGATCATACTGCTCTCGACGGCCCAGGCCGTCGCGCTGATCGTCATCGCCTACGGATTTATCGCGACGGCAGTGTGCGTCCTGGTTGGTCCGGTCTTCATTCCGTTCTTTATCGTTCCAAAAATGGAGTGGCTTTTCTGGGGCTGGTTTCGCTGCTTTATCCAATATGCCTTCTACCAGGTTGTCGCAGCGGCTGTGGTCTATGTGATTGGGAATCTGATCCTCGGCGCTCTGCGCCTCCCGCCAGCGGGCGCTCTTTCCACCGTCCAGCTCCTCGCCTGGTTTCCGGTCCTCTTTATTACCTTTCTCGCCTCCATCTACGCCCTCCTCAAAGTCCCCGCTCTCACCAATCATATTTTCAGCGGCACTGCGGGCGGTTCTTCGGCAGGGTTGCTCGAAGCACCAGCCGCCGCGGCCGTCGCTGTCGCAAGGGATCTCTGATGGATCGCGATAGCTCATTTCATGACGCGAAGCGCCTCTATCTCGAATCGTGTGGAGATCCTATGGTGACCAATACCTATCTCAAGATTGCCCTCACGCTGCTCTCCATCGTTTGTGTAGCGCTGGCGCTGATTGATCTAAGGACCATCCGCACCTTTCAAAACTTTCGTCCGCTGGTCATCCGCATCGACGATCTGGGCCGCGCCGAGGCCATCAATTACCACAACCTCGAATACCAACCGCAGGATGCCGAAGCGAAATATTTTCTCTCACAGTTCTGCTCGCTGTATTACCGCCGGAACCGCTACACGATCCAGAACGATTTCGCGAAAGCGCTTTTCTTCCTCGACCGCAAGCTCGCCAACGGCATTCTTGACGCTTATCGCAAGGACGACATCGTCCGGAAATTCCTCACCAATGCCTCCGCACCCGAAATCGACATCGATGTGAAGAAAGTCGCACTCGAAGAGATGCAGAATCCACCGTATCGCGCTCGCGTGGATTTCTACATGGTCTACTATTCGCCTGCGGACCATAGCGAGCTCAAACGCGATCTCTACACCGCGAACTTTGTTTTCGTTTTCAAGACCAACCTCCCCAACGAACTGATCCCCATCAATCCTCTCGGCATGACCGTCACGTATTTCCGCGAAGACCAGGCGTTCAAATGAACCCTCACGCGCCAATCCGTAGCGAAGGGGTCGCGGTCCGGCACCGGGCAACATCGGCCCAACCTCCGCACGCCACTTCTCCCTTCCTTCTGTGGTCCTCCTCCCGACGTGCGCCACATCCCTTCCCATCGACCGCAATCGTTGACGTTCCAGGCGTGCTGCTGAAGGGCCTCCGTTGCTGTCCGGCTGCCTCCCCGCTCCCAGTGACGACGGAGAGTCACGGAAAAAACAAGACCGGTTTTCTTGGAGATTCCCAATGATTGCCAACGTCCTGCTCATCACCATCGCCATCCTGCTCGCGCTCGGTTTTTGGCTCATGGGTGAGTTGAAATTCTTTGTTCCCTACAAACTCGTTCTTTGGCGCGCGTACGCCACACCCATCCTTGGGTACGTCGGAATTCTGGCCGTCAATGTGCTTGCCGCCGCGTTCGTTTTCATCCGCAAGTTTTTCTTAAAGGACACCGGTCGAAAACTCTCACACCTCGACAAGCAGCTTCACGTCGGTCAGACCGACGTGCCCGCACCGTGGTTTGACGAGGAGTCCGATTGAAATGTCCCGAGGCTACCAACCCGAAGACCATCTCGATTTACGGGTATCTCCCGGGGGACGGGAGCCCAACACCGCTGATCCACCCAAAGCCCATGCGGCTCGTGAGCAGGCCCCGAACGCTGCGTCGGGCTCATCAGGTCGCAACCCCGGTCGAGCGGCGAGCCGCGCCGGTGAACCCCGCACCATCCATGAACTTCGCGGCCGAACCTATCGCCTCCGGAACTCTGAAATCGTAACGATGGTGGAACTCGGGAAATTCCGCGCTGTGGCCAGGGAGGATCTCGCGGAATTTGTCTATGGCAGGAACAACGATCGCATGAGACCCGACGTGGAAAATCTCGTTCGCCAGGGTCTCGTTGAAATGAAATCCATTCCTCATGAGGAAATGGG
>Ga0182024_10022797_pt1 | contig 11264 bp, 10 predicted proteins | sample P32metaG_FD_120480 | JGI IMG/M metagenome (GOLD analysis project Ga0182024, IMG submission 120480) | Permafrost microbial communities from Stordalen Mire, Sweden - P3-2 metaG (Illumina Assembly) | ecosystem: Environmental > Terrestrial > Soil > Wetlands > Permafrost | place: Sweden: Stordalen... | reverse complement strand
TTCCTTGGCCTGGGCGCGAGCTTCCTCCCGCGTTTCGGCGAGGTGCCAGGCCATGACCACCCGCCAGTTGCCGCGGTCGACGGTGCGCCCGGCCTTGGCCGCGGCCTCCTCGGCGAAGCTCCACTGGGTGGGAAGCGCCATCAGGCCGGCGCTCGACATCGAGCCGATCGAGAGCACTCCGGCGCCGTACTTGCCCGCCAAGGTCATCCCCGACGGGCTGACCTGCGAGGCGACCGCGAACGGCAGATCCTCCTGCAGGGGGAAAAGCTGCAGACGGGCGTCGCGCAGGGTGAACCAGTCGGATTCACGCGTCACCCGCTCGCCGGCGAACAGGCGCTTGATGACGCCGATCGCCTCGTCCTGACGGTCGCGCTGGACCATGGGATCGATGCCGAGCGCGAAGGCGTCCGAAGGAAGGGCGCCGGGACCCGATCCGAAGATCACCCGGCCGCCGGTCATGTGGTCGAGCTGGACGATCCGCTGAGCGACATTGAAAGGGTGGTGATAGGGCAGGGAGATGACGCCGGTGCCCAGCCGGATCCGGTGTGTTCGCTCGCCGGCCGCGGCCAGGAACATCTCCGGCGAGGCGATCATCTCCCAGCCGGTCGAGTGATGCTCTCCGCACCAGAATTCGTCGAACCCCAGGCGGTCGAGCTGGGCGGCGAATTCGATGTCGCTGCTGAACTGCAAAGTCGGGTTCTCGCCGATGGGGTGGTGGGGGGCGAGGAAGGCGCCGAACTTCATCCGAGCCATGAACACTCCTGTTTCTCTTGGCCGACGCCAGCAGCGGTCGGCCCCTAGAGGTGTCGCGAGACTAAATGTGGCCAGCGGCGAGCGCGATCAAGCGCCCGTTCGCATCGCGCGCGTGGAAAGCCGCCATGGCATCGCTTGTATTTTGCGCACAACTACACAAAATAGGCGGCTTGCGCACTCGATGAGGAATCCAGCCATGACCACCTTGATCTATCCAGCGATCGCCCAAGGCGAGCGCGAGGGGGGCTACCGCGCCGTCTTTCCCGATCTCGCCGGCTGCACGGCCGCGGGGGCTGACATGGGCGAATTGCTCGTCCATGCGCGTGAAGCGGTCACGGCCCACCTCAAGACCCTCGCCGACAAGGACGAGGACTGGCCAGAGCCGACGCCGATCGAGCGGCTCACGAGCCGCCCTGGCGCCCTGATGATGGTCGATGTCCAGGTCGAGGATGCGCCGGTCAGGGTGAACCTCTCCATCGGCGAGCGACTCTTGAAGCGCATCGACGCCGCGGCCCAGGCGCGCGGCATGACCCGGTCGGCCTTCGTGGCGGCGGCGGCCCGCGCCTTTCTGGGCGAGCCCGAGGCAAAGGGGCGATCGGCGCCCGACTTCGAGGCCGCCACGCGCCGGTTGCAGGAAGAGCTCGCCGCCCTGGGACGGAAAGTCAGCGAGAGTCTGGGGCCGGACTCGGCCTTCAACCGGCACATGGCCGAACTGGACGTCAAGATTTACGATACGATCCAGAGGACGGCGGACAATGTTTCGGCGGCCATGGCGCGGCGCAAACAGACCGCTGGACCATCCCGAGCCGACCCAGGGAACTAGGTCGCTGATCCCGACCCCGGTTTGGGGTGCGCGGGCGGCCACGGACGCGGAACGGCGGCGCGCCCTGGCGCGGATGCGCTTCCTGGCCACCGGCCTGCTTGTCGCGATGACGGCGACTTTCGTCGCCACCCGGGCGGCGCCGCGGGCGTGGGTCTGGGCGCAGTACGTGGGCGCGTTCACCGAGGCCGGCATGGTCGGCGCCTTGGCAGACTGGTTTGCCGTCGCGGCGCTCTTCCGCCGGCCCCTGGGATTGCCCATCCCGCACACCGCCATCATCCCGCGCAACAAGGCGCGCATCGGTCGGGCGCTGGGGGACTTCATCGCCGACGAATTCCTCACCCCGCGGGTCCTCGACCGGAGGCTGCGTGACTTCGATACCGCCGGACGGGCCGCCGCCTGGCTCACCCGCCCGGAGTCGGCCCGGTCACTGGCCGAGCAGCTCGCGGGCTTCGTTCCCGAGATCGGCCGTTCCGGCGACGAACTGGGCGCTTTCATGGGCGATGTCGCCCGCCGCGTGGCGCTCCAGATTCCCGCTTCGCTCACCGCTTCGCGAATTATCTCGGCCCTGTGGAGCGGCGGGGCGGCCGAGAGGCTGATCGATCGGGCTATCGTTGTTGCCGGACGGTACATCGATGCGCGGCGCGAGCTGGTGCGCGAGAAGGTGGCGCAGAACTCCTGGCGATGGCTGCCAAGATGGATAGACCGGCTGCTCGCCGATCGGATTACCGAGGGTCTGGTGCGCTCCATCGCCGAAATGGCCCAGCCCGACCACGCCTGGCGCCTGGAGCTGAAGGCCACGGTCGGAAGGTTCATCGATCGCCTGGCCAACGATCCTGAGATGATCGCCCGGGGCGAGAGGCTCAAGACCGAGTTTCTCGATCACCCGGCCTTCCTGACCCATGCGCGGGACCTGTGGTCCGATCTCGAGGCGCGGCTGAACGCCGACCCGCAGGGCGCCTCACGGTTGACGCGCGAGGCGGTGGAACGGGCGCTGATCGCGATCGGCAGATGGCTGAGCGGCGACGCCCTCGCCCGCCAACGGATCAACAGCTTTGTGCGGGTCGCCGTTCGCCGGACCGTGGCTCCTCGCCGCGAGGCGATCGGCGCCTTCGTCGCTCAGGTGGTCGAGGGCTGGGACGCGACGGCGGTGGTCGAGAAGCTGGAGCTGAACGTCGGCCGCGATCTGCAATTCATCCGGATCAACGGAACCTTGGTGGGCGGCCTCGCCGGCCTGGCGATCTTCACCCTCGCCAGGCTGCTGTCGTGACGCGGAGCCATTCCTATATGTCGGCTCAAGATGACGCCGAAGAAGGCCGACGACCTGCAGAAAACTTACGCGGCCAAGCGCAAGGCCTGGGCGCGGGCCGTCGGACGGCCTTATCGCAAGAACACCGATCCCAGACCCCCGCCTGGCGAATTGGACGCTGAGCCCGATGCGGCCGAAGAGTAGCCCCGTGGCCGACGCAAGGCGTTTGACAGGGCCCATCGCGGGACCCATCTAGGAAAGTGCGAGGACTCTTTGGGAATGAGGACCATGGCCTACTTCAAACGCGCCTTGATCGGCTCCGCGGCCGCGGCCGCGGTTTTCGGGACCGGCGCCGTCTCGGCGGTTGCGCGGCCGGGCGGCGACAGCGCGCAACAGTGTTTTTTCATCACCCAGTGGCAGGGATGGTCAGCCCCGGCGCCCGACGAGATTCTGCTCAAGGTCAACCTGCATGACATCTACCGGGTCGATCTGAGCGCTCCCTCGCCGATGCTGCAGGCGCCGGGCGTCCATCTCGTCAACAGAGTGGAAGGTGGGAGCGATAGCGTCTGTCTGCCGATCGACCTGCAGCTGGACGTCTCCGACGGCCACGGTTATCGCGAGCCTGTGATCGCCCGCTCCCTTACCAAGCTCACGCCCGACGAGGTTGCGGCCATTCCGCCCAAATACATGCCGTAGGCGTTCGCGGCCAGGTAGACACGGGCGCTGGAGGAGTCGCGACAAGGGTGACTGGCGGAGCGGGCGCGGAGGCCTTTTTCACGCCCGCGGGCGATCACTATCAGCCCACGCCGGCCGGCAAAGGCCCCTGGGATCCCAAGTCCCTGCATGGCCGGTTGGCTATCGGCCTGATGGCGGCCAAGATCGAGCAGCGCCACGGCGGCGCGGCCTATATGCCGGCCCGCCTCACCGTCGACATGTATCGCCTGCCCGGCCTTGAACCGGCCCAGGTGACGACGCGCCTCATCAAGGATGGCTATCGTCTGAAGCTGCTCGAAGCGGAATTCATCTCCGGCGGCCGGCCGGCGGCCCTCGCCACCTGCCAGCTCCTGCGCCGCTCGGAGGCGCCGCCGGGGACGGTCTGGCGGCCGCCGGACTGGGACGCACCCCCGCCCGACCAGGTCGAGGCGCCCTCCGACAGCCGAAGCGCTCTTGGAGGGATGTGGGCCACCAAGCCGATCGTGGGCGCCATGGGGAGCCTTGGTCCGCGCCGGATCTGGATGGCCGAGGTCCGCGCTCTCGTCGAGGGCGAGCAGCTCACGCCCTTCGTGCGCGCCGCCCTGGCGGCCGATTTCGCCAGTCCGTTCGCCAATGCCGGCGATGCCGGCCTCGCCTACATCAACAGCGATGTCACCCTCTATCTGCACCGCCTGCCGATCGGCGACTGGATCGGTCTGGAGGTGGTGAATCACGAGGCGACCGAGGGCGTGGCCATCGCCGCCTGCCGGATGTTCGATGTGGCCGGCGCCGTGGGCGCCGCGAGCGTCGCCGCCCTGGCCCAGAATCGCGACATGAAAGGCTAAGATCGCCCGGCGCCGAGCGGCAACCTACCCTGGCGCCATTGCCGTGAAGGACTATGCTGGCTCTCCCTCAGATCGAAGGAAGGGCGCCGGCCATGGCCTATCAGGAAATTCTCTACTCGGCGACGGACGGGGTCGCGGTGATCACTCTCAACCGCCCCGACCGCCTCAACGCCTGGACCGCGACCATGCACACCGAGGTCAAGGCCGCGGTGCAGGCCGCCGTCGATGACGATGCGGTTCGGGTTATCGTGCTCACCGGCGCGGGGCGGGGGTTCTGCGCCGGGGCGGACATGAATGCGCTTCAGACCATACAGGCCAGTGGCCGGGGCGCCGCCGCCCGCGAGGAACCGGCGCCCGCCGGAACGAACCCCAGCTTCTCCAAGACCTATTCCTACTTTCCGGCCGCGCCCAAGCCGATCATCGCGGCGATCAACGGCGCCTGCGCGGGCCTGGGCTTCGTCATCGCCCTCTACGCCGATATTCGCTTTGCTTCCGACGCTGCGGTGTTCACCACCTCCTTTTCCAGGCGGGGTCTGGTGGCCGAGCACGGAGTGAGCTGGCTCCTTCCCCGCCTCATCGGCATCGCCGCGGCGGCCGACCTGCTGTTCTCGGCCCGCAAGGTCAGCGCCAAGGAGGCCGGCGAGATCGGCCTGGTCAACCGCGTGATCCCCTTCGCCGAGTTCGAGGACGAAGTCATGGCCTACGCCAGGATGCTGGCGAGCGAGGTCTCGCCGCGCTCGCTCAGGGAAATCAAGCGCGAGATCTGGAACGCGCAGTTCCAGACCCTTGGCGAGGCCATCGAGGCGGCCAACCTCGACATGCCCGCCAGTTTCACTTCCGAGGACTTCAAGGAGGGCGTCGCCCACTTTGTCGAAAAGCGCGCCCCGGCCTTCACCGGCAGGTAGGCCTCACCAGGGGAGCTCGTCGCCCTTATGGTCGAAGAAGCCGTCGCGGCGCTCGCGCAGGCCGCGCTCGACGACGTCGGCCAGGCCACGGGCGCTGGTTTCGACATCGATGGCGGCGCCGGGACCGCCCATGCCGGTCCTCACCCATCCGGGGTGCAACAGGAGCACGACCCAGCCCTTGTCACGGTGGCGGGCGGCGAAGCTGCGCGCGAAGGAATTCAGCGCCGCCTTGCTCGCCCGGTAGAGCTCCATGCCGCCGGTATTGTTGGCGATGCTGCCGAGCTGCGAGGTCATGAAGGCGACGAGCCCGCTCTGGGGCCGCACATTGGCGGCCAGGATCTCGGCCAGGCGGACCGGGCCCAGAGAGTTGGTGACGAAGAGATGGCAGAAGGCCTCGCCATCCACCGTGCGGGGATTCTTGTCCCGCGGGCCGCCGATGCCGGCGTTGAGTATGACCACGTCGAAGATTTGTCCCTTGAGCCGATCGCGGAGCGCCTCGGCCGAGGCGACATCGGTGGTATCGACGGTTTCGATTCGCACCTTTCGGGGATCAGCCGAGGCCGCGGACTTGAGTTCCGACGCGCTCGCCTGGGTGCGGACGGTCCCGACCACCTCGTAGCCGCGCGCCGCGAACTCGCGCACCAGGCCAAGGCCGATGCCGCGCGAGGCGCCGACGATGAGAGCGCTGGTCATGGGTGTTCTCCTGCGGATTCTGGGCGCGGACCCCATAGGCCGTTGCGGCGGTCCAAGCCAATACCGAGGCGAAATTAGCGGCGCGCCCCTGGCGCGGACGCCTTGTTCACCCCAAGTCCATACCGGGAAGGGGCCCCTGGAGTTCTATAGTCATGCCGTTCGATCGCGAACCGGATCTCGAGGCGATTCGCCTCAGCGTCCTGAAGGTGGGCGCTCTATCCGACTCTCTCTTTCATCTGGGCCCTTTCAGCATTGGTCTGGATGGCATCCTCGACTGGGTTCCGGGCCTGGGCGAAATCTACAGCCTCGCGGCCGGCGGTTTTCTGCTGGTCCAGGGCGCGCGGGCCAAAGTGGGGGCCGGAACCCTGATCGTCGCGGCCACGCTGATGGGAGCGCGGACCCTGATCACCGCCGTCCCGCTCGCCGGTCCGTTGGCCGCCGACCTCCTCACCATGCACAAGTGGTCGGCCAAGCTCATAGCCGGCGCCATCGAGCGCCGAATGGTGCGGGGACCCGCGGCGCCTATTGACGCCGTCGCACGAACGGTGACGGCCTGAAATCTGTTTTTGCCGCGGCCCGTGTCGCTACTGCGTGGGCCGCTCGAACCGCTCGGCGCGATCGATGAGATCGCCCATGCGATGGGCGGCGTGGACCGTCAGATGGTGGGGCGTGGCCCCTGGCCGCGGAAGGATGAAGTTCGCCATCTCTCGCGCCATGGCGCGCTGGCTCTCCGAGGCGGTGGCGAGCAGCGCGATGACGAGGGTCTCCAGAGCGATGACCCTGGTCTTCAGTTCCGCCCACTCGCCGGCGGTGGGCGCCCCGGTCGCGCGCGGCGAGGTTTCGGCAGCGGCGCTCTGATCGCTCATGGGCCTATCTTATCGCAATTTCCGGGCGGTTGTAGAGGCGCAGCTCCGAGCTCGAGGCGAGTGCATCAGACCCAGCGATCCGTCGTCGTCGCGAAGCTGCGCTGGATCACGCAGTTGGCGTCCCCTCTGGTGACCTCCATGCGCGTCGCCGGCCCGTCGCGGTGGAACGTCAGGTCGAACACCGATTGCCCGACGCGCAGATCGAGGATCTCCAGATCCTGCATCCAGTCCGGAAGAGCGGGATCCAAATAGACCTTCCCTGCCGGAGCGTCGGGTTGGAAGCCGAGAATCATCTGGAGCATCGAGAAGCACGAGCCGGCCGCCCAGGCCTGGGGAACGTTGGCGCCGAGGTACTGGAGGGGAAAGTTGGCTTTGTCGCGCTGGGCCCCGGAGTAGAGCTCGGGCATCTGGTGCTGCATGAAGTAGCCGGCCGCGCCGCTGATATCCCTGGCGATGCTCAGCGCCTCATCGATGAAACCATAGCGCCTGAAGCCGGCGGCGATAAGGCCGTTGTCGTGCGGCCAGACCGAGCCGTTCTGGTAAGAATTGGGGTTGTAGGCGGGGTGGTCGGCGGAAAGCGTGCGGATGCCCCAGCCGCTCGACATGTCCGGCGCCATTAAGCGCTTGACCACATTCCCGGCGCGCTCGGGAGGGACGATCCCGGACCACAGGCAGTGGCCGGGATTGGAGGCGATGCTCATGATCTTGCGTTTCTCGCCGTCCAGGCAGAAGGCGTAGAACCCCGCGCCCTCGTCCCAGAAGGCGTCGTTGAATCGTTCGAATAGCTTCTTGGCCTTGGCTCTCAGCGCCCGCGCCCGCGCGGGCTTGCCCAGGGCCGCGAATACCTGGGCCATCCGCAGCCAGGCGTCGTAGACATAGCCCTGGAGTTCGACCAGCGCCTTGGGGCCCTTTACCAGGTTCCCTTCGATGTCGACGAGGGCCTCGCCTGAATCCTTCCACCCCTGGTTCTCGTAGCCGTCCTTCGAGCGCGTCTGGTATTCCTGGAAGCCGTCGCCATCCCGATCGCCGTAGTCGTCGATCCATGTCAGGCACTTTTCGGCCGCCTTGAGATGTCGCCGAAGGATGTCTTCGTCACCCGTGCACCGCCAGGCATTATGCAGCACGATCAGGTAGAGGATGGTGGCGTCGGCGGTTCCATAATAGGGCGTATGCGGAATAAGCTTGAAGTGGGCTAGTTCGCCTCGGCGCAGCTCATGCATGATCTTACCCGGGTCGGCGTCCCTCCAGTCGTCCCGCTTGGTCGCCTGATACCGCTGCAGGACATCGAGCGCGCCGGTCGCGAAGGTCGGATAGACCATGGCGTTCTGAAGCGAGACGATCAGGCTGTCGCGGCCGAACAGGGCGACGAACCACGGCACGCCCCCGGCCGGTACGAACTCAAGCTGGCTGGTGCCCTCGATCGGCAGGCGCAGGGCGGCCATGTCCTCGACCGACTGATGATAGAAGCGATAGAACTCCTCGTTGGTGGTGCGGATCTTCAGCGCCGCCGCTTGCCAGCGATCCAACCGGCGACGCCGACTTGCGGTTCCCACCTCATCGATGCAGCCCCTGGGCGCCCGATCGACGCCCTCGCCGTCGCTGACCTCGTGCAGCATGCAGGCGTGCCATGCCTTCCCGGGCTCGATCGTGACGTTGAAACTGATCCGGCCGTTGGCGTAGACCGCTGGGGAACCCGCCTTGCGCACCAGGGTGATGAGATCCCTGATGAAGCCGTCGTTGCAATAGCCGGTCGTCAGCCGCTGAGCCCCATCGGACCATGCCGTGGTGATGCGACCGCGACGGACGACGCCGCCGGACTTCACCTCGAAGAGGTCGGCGAAATCGCTCCGCAGGGCGATCTCGAGATTGAACCGGACCCTCTCCATTCCGTGATTGAACAGATCGAGATCTTCGTGGACGCCGCCCTCGATCGAACGGGAGATCGAAAAGCCGATCGTGCCGGCGGCGATGTTCCCCGTTTCGGTGCGAATGGCCCGATTGGTCAGGAACACCCGGTTCGCATAGTAGGCGATGTTGCCACTATTCAGCAGGTCGAACGGCACGCCGTTGGCGAAGATGTACCAGCTGGAGATTATCCGCGTGTCGCAGTGGTAGAAGCCCTTGTCGGTGGGCCATGGGATCTGGCCATCCTGATCGGTGATGAAGACGCCGTAGCCATGATTGATGGCGAGCCGGGGGGGGCCGACGGTGATCTCGAGCGCCATGGTTCGCTTTCGGCTGAGGCCTGAAGGACAAGGGAGCCGAGCTAGTCGCAACTCCGGGGAGAGCAACGCTTTTCGCGAGCGGCGAGTTTCACGCCGACGCCTGCCAGGGTGGGAACTGCCGGCCCTTGGGCGCGTTGCGCCGATTGGGGGTCCGACGCGACAAAAGATGGCTTGCGCGGGACTCGTTCTCGGCCTTCCGGTAGGAAACGCGTGACGGCGGCCGCGCCGCGGACATCTGGCATGAGGTGATAAGAACCATGACCGAGACGACGGCGTCCCAGGCCCGCGAGAGGGCCGTCCAAGCGCCGCGCGACCGCGATCCCGACCTGCTGGCCATCGACACCATCCGCACGCTTGCGATCGATGCGGTCGAGAAGGCCAAGAGCGGCCACGCCGGGGCTCCGATGGCCATGGCCCCGATCGGGTATACCCTCTGGGATCGGTTCCTGCGCTATGATCCGGCCGATCCGACCTGGCCCAACCGCGATCGCTTCGTCCTGTCGGCGGGCCATGGATCGATGCTTCTGTACGCTCTCCTGCACCTCGCCGGAGTGGCCCGCCTCGACGCCCACGGGCGGCCCACGAACGCGCCGGCGGTGAGCCTCGAAGACATCGAGAACTTCCGCGAGCTGGGTGGAGTCTGCGCCGGCCATCCGGAATACGGTCTTGCCACCGGCGTGGAGACCACCACCGGCCCGTTGGGCCAGGGCGCGGGAAACAGCGTCGGCATGGCGATCGCCCAGAACTGGCTGGCGAGCCGCTACAACCGGCCCGGCGCGACGCTTTTCGACTACAACGTCTATGCGCTTTGCAGCGATGGCGACCTGATGGAGGGCGTGGCCAGCGAGGCGGCGTCGATCGCCGGCCACCTGCGGCTCTCCAACCTCTGCTGGATCTGGGACGACAACACGGTGACCATCGAGGGCCACACCGAGCTGGCCTTCGACGAGGACGTCGCCGAACGGTTTCGCGGCTACGGCTGGGCGACCCGCGTCGTCGACGACGCCAACGACTGCGAAGCCTTCGCCAGGGCCGTGGAGAGTTTCCTCGCCACCGACGATCGGCCGACCCTGATCGTGGTCAAGAGCGTCATCGGCTACGGCTCGCCTCACAAGCAGGGAACCAGCAAGGCTCACAGCGATCCCCTAGGCGAAGAGGAGGTCAAGCTCACCAAGGACGCCTACGGCTGGCCGAGAGATGCCCAGTTCCTGGTTCCGTCCGGCGTCAAAGAGCGGTTCAGCGGCCACCTCGCCGAGCGCGGCGGCCGCCTGGCCCAGGCGTGGCGAAAGACGCTGGAAGCCTTCGGCCAGGAATGCCAGGGCGAGGCCGAGCAGCTTCGCCAGATGTGGGCCGGGGAACTTCCCAAGGGCTGGGAGGAGGCGATCCCCAGCTTCCCCGCCGACATCAAGGGCATCGCCACCCGCGAGGCTTCCGGAAAGGTGCTCAACGCCGTGGCGCCGGGTCTGCCTTGGCTCATCGGGGGATCGGCGGACCTATCGCCATCGACCAAGACGCGCCTGGAGTTCGAGGGCGCCGGCGACTTCGAGCCCAATGTCTACACCGGACGCAACTTCCACTTCGGCATCCGCGAGCACGTCATGGGGGCGATCGCCAACGGCATGGCGGTCTCGAAATTGCGACCCTACACCGGCACCTTCCTGATCTTCAGCGACTACATGCGCCCGCCGATGCGCCTGGCGGCGCTTATGGACCAGCCGGTGATCTTCGTCTTCAGCCACGATTCGATCGGCTTGGGCCAGGACGGCCCCACCCACCAGCCGATCGAGCAACTCGCCGCATTGCGGGCCATACCGCACATGCTGGTCCTTCGTCCCGCCGATGCCAACGAGACGGCCGAAGCCTGGAGAGTGATCCTCAAACAGACCCATCGGCCGGCGTCCCTCATTCTCTCCCGGCAGGCCCTGCCGACCGTCGACCGGACCAGATACGGCGCCGCCGCCGGCGTCGCCCGCGGGGCCTATGTCCTCGCCTGCACCGACTATCCGATCCCGCAGGTCATCCTTCTGGCGACCGGGTCGGAAGTATCCCTGGCCCTCGAGGCCCATGAGACGCTCGTTGCCGAGGGCGTCGCCTCGCGCGTCGTCTCCATGCCCTCGTGGGAGCTCTTCGAGGAGCAGGACCAGGAATACCGCGACTTCGTGCTGCCGCCGAAGGTCACCGCCAGGGTCGCCGTGGAGGCCGCCGCGCCTCTGGG
>Ga0182024_10022796_pt1 | contig 11265 bp, 8 predicted proteins | sample P32metaG_FD_120480 | JGI IMG/M metagenome (GOLD analysis project Ga0182024, IMG submission 120480) | Permafrost microbial communities from Stordalen Mire, Sweden - P3-2 metaG (Illumina Assembly) | ecosystem: Environmental > Terrestrial > Soil > Wetlands > Permafrost | place: Sweden: Stordalen... | reverse complement strand
TCCAACCCCCTGCTCGGGGAAAATCTTCAAATCGCTGAAAAAGGTCGTGGTGTCGCCGTCGTGTCCGATCGAATCGTGGCCCGCCACTTTCGTTCCGAAGAACACAAGGCCGAGATATCCGGCGGGCGTCGCGTTGCCTGGCGCCATCATCTCGTCGAGCCGCGCCTTGGGCAGGATGCGAACGCCATCGAGCGTGCCGCCGTTTATCAGCGCGCGCATGAAGCGGCCCATGTCCGTCCCGGTCGCCGAAAGCGCCCCGGCCGGTGCGGTGATGGTTTGGAAAAACGCCAGCTGCGGCAACGGCCATGGGCGATAGGTTCTTGCCAGCAACGGCGCGAGATCGTCCGGCAACGGCTGCCGGAAGGTGGAATGGCGCATGCCGAGCGGACCCAGAATATGCCCCTGGACATAGGAGGCGTAGGGTTCACCCGAAACGCGTTCGACGATATATCCGGCAAGCGCGAAACCGTAATTGGAATAGGCCTCGACATCGCCTTTGGGAAACAGACGTTGCGGCAGGTTTTTTGCAAGCCAGCGGCCGAGCGGCTCGGGTTCGCGGTCCCTTGTGAATAATCCTTTGAAATGTTCCTCGAAACCGGCGCGGTGCGTCAAAAGACGGCGGAGCGTGACGGGAACGCCGCCTTGCGGCGTCGGAATGGCGAAGTCGATATAACCGTTGACGTCGCGATCGAGATCGAGCCGACCTTCGTCCACGAGTTGCATGACGGCGATGCCGGTGAAAAGCTTGGAGATCGATCCCGGCCGCACCAGCGTCATATCGGCGGTGAACGGCTTTTTGGCACCGATGTCCGAAAAGCCGTAGCCCTCTGCGAAGACCAGGCCATCGCGGTTCACCACGACCACCACCGCGCCCGGGCCTTTGCGTTTGCTGATCCACGCGGCCATCAGCGGGTCGATCACGCCGGCGACATTGTCGGCCGTCAGCTCAAGTGGCGCCTGCGCTGCCCGTGAATCCGCGGCGGCGGGAAATGCCGGCATGCCGAAGGCTACCGCGAAGGCGAGCCGCAAAAAGCCCGCGGCATGAACGGATTTCACTGCAAATCCCTTTTGAAGAACAGGGCTCGATTTCCGAAATCGTCAGATCGTGCGTCTCACTCGTAACAACGAGATCTTTGGCTGGCAAGATCTGCAAGCAGGCCGTCGCGCACGGCCGCTTGCCGTAAACGCCATTGCGAAGACTTGTTTATGTTCGACGAGGTCGTTCGAGATTGTGTGGGAATTTCTGGTGTTGCGTCGACCGGTTGAGCCGGCAGGGCTAAAGCGGAAGTCGCTGGCTTAAATCATCAATCTCGCGCCAGTTTGGGGCGACCGCAAAGGACTTTAGCGGAGCCGGACAAGGCCGTGTATGCGCACACCGCAATCGTTCACGCCGGGTTCATCGAGAAATAGGCACTCTGGACCAGATGGTAACGGTTTAGGACGGCCGTCGGCCCCAAACACAAGGACCCAAGTAGATGAGCAGAAAAATTTTTTCGATTTCGGCATTCGCCGCCTTGTTGTGCCTAACAAGCTTCAGTGCTCAGGCAGCGGAAGGTTGCGGCCGTGGCGCATATCGTGGCGCGGATGGCCGTTGCTACCTTAACGGAGGCGTGGTCGTGGTTGAGCCCGGTGGTGCGGTCGTTGTTGCTCCACCCGTCGGAGTGGTCTGCGGGCCAGGACTTCGTTGGCACCCTGGGCGGCGGCGCTGCTGGGCATACTGAGTCCATCAAACCAGCTGGCGGACCTCCAGCTAAAACAGAACGACAACAGCGGCGAACCTGTTACCGTTGTCACGTTCGATCCGAACTGAAGTTGTCCGAGCGCCGCGTCTATTGGTTTCTCGGACAGCACAGTTCAGTCCAATGCCGGGTTCCTGCGAGGTTAGCAGGAACGCGGAGATGCCCAGCCTGTAATGACGATATTTGATCGCTGGGCATCGGGTAAATCAGGCCGACATCCGAAATCGGCACAAAATGGATCTGAGCATGCAGCCTGACGGTGTCTGCTCTCGGGGATAGAACGGACATCCTGGATACCCTTCGTCGAGATCCGGGTCTGGACCCATTTCGGAAGTCGGCGACCCCCAAAGATATATCAGTCGAGCGGGCTCCCGACGTCTTCCAGATGTCGAGTTTAGACAGCTACACTGCGACATTATGATCCTTGGGGGGCGGGCATGCAGCGGCGGGAGTTATCGTCGCGCTGAACAGCGCGGACATGGCAATCGAGGCAGCCCTGGCGACGATCGCAGGGCGGAAGAAATCATACGAGCGAAGGTGGGCCAGTGAATATTCTTGGAATCAATTCAGTGTATCACGATTCGGCCGCCGCGCTGCTCGTCGACGGCAAGCTCGTTGTCGCCGCCGAGGAGGAGCGGTTCAATCGCATCAAATATGGCAAGTTACCGCACGTCGACAACCCGCATCAATTGCCCGAGCGTGCGATCCGTTTCTGCCTGAATTATGCCGGGCTCACCGCCGGCGATATCGATCACGTGGCATACTCGTTCGACCCCCAACTGCGCCGAGCGCGATTTCGCCCCGAGTGGTGGGTGGATCCGCGGTTTGAGGAAGTCTTCCTGCTGCGGCTCGGTCAGGTGCGCGGTGTCGCCGACGAGCTTCTTGGACGTCCGCTGCGGCAAAGATTTCATTTCGTGCCCCACCATCTGACACATGCCGCCTCGGCATATTACCCGTCAGGCTTCGATCGCGCGGCCATCCTCGTCATCGACGGCATCGGCGAGGCGGCCGGCACGACCCTGTGGAAGGCCGTCGGTACGAAAATACGGCCGGTCGAAACATTCGACTATCCGCACACGCTTGGCTTTGTATGGGAGATCATCTGCGATTATCTTGGCTTCTCGACCTACGACGCTTCGAAGCTCATGGGCTTGGCAGCCTATGGCAATCCCGAGGTCTTCCGTCCCGCATTCCAGGAGATCATGCCCGTCGGCAAGGAGGATTATGCGGTAGACCCGGAGGCGATCGGCTTTCAGTCGGCCAAGTCGAGTAGAATAGAGAGCTTGCTGGGTCCGCCGCGGGATCCGGGTATGGAGCTTCTGCCGCGACATGCCGATATCGCGGCGGCGCTGCAGGAGGCCACGAACGAGGCGGTCATGGCGCTGGTCCGGCGCCTCAAACGCAAAGTGCCGTTCGACAATCTGTGCTTTGCCGGCGGCGTCGCGCTCAATTGCGTGACCAATAACCTGGTCCGGCAATCAGGCGATTTCTCCGATGTGTTCATACCCTCCGCGCCGCACGATGCAGGCACCGCGGTCGGCGCCGCCTTTGTCGTGCATTGCGCCAAGCAGAAAACTCCTCCCGAGCGCGGCAACTCCACGCCGTATCTCGGTCCGGCGTTCAACCGGCGCGAAATTCTGGCGGCGGTCAAGTCGGCCGGTCTGACGCCCCGGCGCAGCAAATCCCCGGCGCGCGACGCCGCAGACATGGTGGCTGATGGCAAGATCGTCGCCTGGTTTCAGGGTCGCATGGAGTTCGGGCCGCGCGCCCTCGGCAACCGATCGCTCCTCGCCGACCCGCGCCGAGCGGACATGCGCAACATCCTCAATCGAATGGTCAAGCACCGTGAGGACTTCCGGCCGTTTGCACCGAGCGTCCTGGCCGAACGCGCCGACGAATGGTTCGAGGTTGGCGCCCACTCGACAAGTCACGAATTCATGCTGTTTGCATGTGAGGTCAAGGCCGAGCGGCGTGATCGCATCCCTGCCGTCCTGCACCAGGACGGCAGCGCCCGGGTGCAACTCGTGCGACGCGAATCAAATCCGCGCTTTCACGAGCTGATATCCTGTTTCTTTGCGCGAACCGGCGTGCCGCTGGTCATCAATACGTCCTTCAATGACAGCGAGCCAATCGTCTGCACGCCCACCGACGCGATCGTCACATTCCGCAAGTCTGGCATTGACGCGTTGTTTATGGACGATGTCTATCTGACCGCGCAGACCTGAGACCTGATCCTTTTTCCCTTTTGGCAAATGGCGACCTCAACGATTGCTAAATGAGCTGGAGCAGCAATGCTGTTTTGTTGCAGGGCTCCGGGTCGTAATCGGCGCGTTGGATCGTCCCAAAGTAGGCAGCACAAGTCCTTGATTTTGTTGTGGTGGGCCTGCCTGGACTCGAACCAGGAACCAGACCGTTATGAGCGACGCTCCTAACTCGGACGATTCTGAAAAATCAGACACTTAGCGATACGTTCGAGGACGTTTGTTCCCCTTTGGTGCGTCTGTATCATTGCCATAGCATTGCCAATGAATTTGCACGGATTTGGCCGGGCTAGCTGAGCTGTTATTGCGGCTGAGTGTTTTGGATGGCAGGATCGAAAGACTCGGCTGCTTATGTTTTGGGTGATGAAGAACCTCTCATACGCAGCAGCCCCACGGCCTTATTGATTTGTGAATTCTCGCCAGCCCTTCGCGCGAAGTTTACATGCCGCGCATGACCCGCACCCATATCCCCAATCGTGCATGGTATCTCGCTGTCCTTGATAGCAGGTGTGCGTGTCTCCTCGAATGATCTCGACTAAATTCGTTCCTCCGAGACTCTCCGCCAATTGCCAGACCCCTTTCTTGTCGAGCCACATAAGAGGGCATTCGACCTTAAACTGCTTCCCACTCGACATGTTGATTGCGGTTTCAACAGCCCTCATTGAAGCGTCGCGGCAATCTGGATATCCAGAGTACTCAGTTTCGCTCGTTCCGCAGACCAACGTACCTATGTTCCTTCGGAATGCAACGCTTGCACACATCGATAACATCACGAGATTCCGGCCCGGAATGTAGCGGGACCCGGCTTCGAATCCTTCGCCGGGAATCGGCGTATAACCGGCGGGAGAAGCGATGTTCTTCGCGATCTGTCCAATCAAATCGAGTTCGATGATATGGTCGGGTCCGAGACGCGTCTTCCAAGCCGGATTCAACTCGGAGAGGGCACCCCGCACAATAGGCCTGCACTTCATCTCGGAAAGATGCTTCTGACCGTATCGGAAGCCTACCGTCTCGACGGTTTCGTACTGGTCAAGAGCCCATGCGAGTGCTGTCGTTGAGTCCTGTCCTCCCGAGAAGGACACAAGGGCGGCGGATGCATTCAATGATGTTCCCATCGCCTATTCCGAATCCATTCTGATATTTCGAGGATGTCTCCAAATGTCCCACGTAAGGCGCATTCCACCATGGGATTATCACCAATGGGCAGCAAAGAACGCACGTCGGTCTTGAGGCCAATACAGACTTTCCCCCGACAATATGCATAGCCAAGTTCGAAACAGGCCCCCTCATCGATCACGCGCCCGTCCATCACAAGCAATAATATGTCGCACCGCTCAATTGCCTGAATGTCTCGTGTGAATATGGCGTTCTTTGCTTCGCTGACCTGCATCCCATTGGCCACAAGCTCAACAAGCAGAGCTCCATCCTCTTGCGGAAGATACACGTCGCAAAAGTCTGTTAGCGTGTCGCGAAGCGAAACGTTCCATTGTCGTTCGTTCGCCGAGAACAAAGGTCCGGCCAAATAGACATTTGGTCGATTCGATATCAAAGCCTGCCCCTCTTCTTGATGATTTCCTCCAAACGAGCGGAAAAATCAAATGGGCAGTACTTTTCAAGAAGGATAACTCGAGCAATACATTTAGCAGTATCGCCGACCGTCGAATTAGAAGTGTCTATAACGGCATTCGGTGGACCATAAATCTTCAGTAGTTCGGCTTCTTGCTTAAGCAAAGTGTCAGTCTCGAAACTCACCTTCCCCCGCACCCGCTTGTTGGTTCCCCGTCGAGCCAATCTTTCCTCAAGCGCCGGCTTTGATGCCTTCAGAAAGAATACGTGACCATCCTCAAGGGGCTTGCCCCACGCCTTGAAGCGCTTCTTCAGTTCGATGGCCTTCCTATTTATCTCGACTCTATTCCCTTTCGAAAATGCAAAGAGATCAAGATAGGCACGATCCATAATTCTAATACCCGCATTCATGCGGATCATGTTGAAGTTCTTCTCGATTAGCTGCGGAAAAAGAAAGTCGTCGACTTCCTTTTGCTGCTCATCGGTCAAAGTCTTATCGTCTTGATACATCGCAGCTGGCACGCGCCCGCTGAACTCCTCGTGCGTGGTAAAGCAACGAAGATTGTCCAATGTAGATGACTTTCCTGCCGCGATCGAACCAACCAAGTAGTATTTTCTGTCGACTTTGCTGCTCACTAAAGCTCCGAGCGCCCTGTCAAACGAGTCGCCATTTTCCTCGTTGATAATCTCGATGAACGCTTTGATCTCAGCAGTTGTCAAAAAAATAGAAATAAGATTGTAGACGTTTAAATTCACATCGAACAAATCCTTGCGCTCCTCCTCCGTGCGCGGCTCGCGGTCCTTTTCGTGAAATATGATAAAGTGGTGGTTCGCTGGATTTCGCTTCGCGCTTGAGCGCAAAAGATTCTTGAGCGAATTGTCGTTCAACGACACTCCAATAAGCACAAAAGTTCTTATCGCGAATTGGTTTATGACGAACTCGGCGTCTTGCGAGTTCGGCGAAAGGAGGACGTCAGCGAACGCGTCCTCAGTGAGCACAATATTTTCGCTACTTCGTCGTAGCCTGTCTCGAGGAAGATTACCGTTAATGTGATAAATTACAGGCGCATTTTTTCTCGTTTCGATTTTTGGATGGTAGATTATCTCAGGCTTAGCAAGTCCGCCGTCTTTGGCACATGCAATTACGGCTTCATCGACGATATCGTCGAAATTGAACGTAACGGCGAAACGTGCATTGCAGACGAGCTTTGCCAAGGGCATCAAATACGTGTGCGTCTTAGCGATGTCAGAAAGTTTTTTCTTCCTTATGTCGCGATAAAGGCACGTTCTAATCTTCTCTCTCCACGTCGAATTGATGTGATAGTTCTTGTGCTCAGGCTTTATTTCGGAATTGGATTTTCTCTCCTTTTCATCCGCACAGTGCTTTCGGAACAGAATCTCGGCGAGAAATGTTTCCGGATATCGCGCCTTTTTATGAATAGCCATTCGCCGTGGGGACATCTTGGCTGCAGTGGTTAAGCGTCTGACAAGCTCCTCCCACATCGGAACTCCTGCATCACGCGATACCCCAGCACCCAGGACAAGACCCAGTCTATCGTGATCAGATCTGCGCTGCCAGATATGTGTAAGCCATACAGGTAACTTGGGTTCATACAATACTGCGCGTTCCAGCGGATGCTTTGATATCGGCATATTTCAGTTTCCAGCTGTCGACCTGAAAAAATTTCGCTTCGACAATCCATCGAGTAGCGCTAAGAATTTTAGATCGTATTCGCCTCCGACGTCTCTTACGTTCCAGAGCCCAGAATTCCTGATGCTCGGCTTATCTGAAAAGCGACCCAGCCACGTAGGCGAGCTAATTTCAATCGCACAAAGATTTTCCGTGAACATCGAGATGAATTGCCGCTCGATCGTGGCTCGCATGCTGCCGGTACCCGCTGTGTCAAGCACCGGGACGACAAGGACACGAAGATTGCCAATGTACTCAGAAACCTTTGCCTCGAGCAACGCCTCCCGTCCCGTGATCTCTTTTGGCGCGGACTGACCTTTTCCCCAATTTGGAAAATCCTTCTCTAAAAGATCCCGCTCTATGATCGCGCGTCCAACGTGGAGCCTGAACACGGACGCTCGATGATTTCCAGCTCCGGTGCGAGTGCCAAGGTGAGTTCGCAGCCGGTTTCGCAGGGTTGCGACGGAGCCGGCGGATACGCCATGCGTTCCAATCCTCACGAGCCGCGGAATTGAAGTGGAAAACGTCGTCGGCTCGCCGTCATCAAAAAAGAAATATACGCCTTGCTTCGGGAGCTCTTCCGCGAGAATGTCTCGGAGCTTGTGAAGTCCCATGCGGTTCGCAAGTTGGCCGAACATTTCGTACGAACGCGCTATTGCCCTGCGCCGTTGACGGATGCGGATGCACTGATTGAGGAAGACAAGCCTGTTGCCCAAGGAAAGCCCACGCATGGGAGCGAAGAAATTCGAAGCTCGGTCTGCCGCCCCTGCTTCAATCAACGGAACGTAATAATCGTCGCCGGCCAACACGATCAGTTGTTTCTTTGGATCAATAGAACTTCTGATTTGGGCATCTACTTTTCGAGCCCACTCCGCTTTGAACTGCTTCGATGCGCCCTTGAGAGTCAAATCATAGGGTTCGATTGTTTCTTCGGGATCGAGTAGCCCGTATTTGGCAGACAATATGCTGAAGGAAAGTCCCCAACCTTCAGCGACCATAACCGATTTACGATACAAGGGTGAAACATACATGTTACGAGCGAAGGCACTGTGCCCTCCCTTGCTTTTGCTGCACGAAATGAGGGCGTGGCAGTAGGCGGGGTTCAATGCTTCGACGTGAGCCGCGGCTCGCATGGCGAGCTGGATAGGATCGAGTTTGGGGTCCGAAAATCTCTCCATTCGCTTACGGTCACTAAGGGTTGTGGGAGGGATTGTCAGCAACGCAATTGCAATGCGAATAAAACGTCAAGAAAACCGGCGATATCTTTTACTTTCCGCTCAATCACCCTAACCCCCGTCGGTCTGGCCAGTCTAGCTTACCGGTCGATAATGCTCTTTTATCAACCAATAAGAGCAACCGTACCAGGGCTCGCGGCAGAGTAAAGGGCGCCTGCTCCCCCTGATGATTTCGGAGACCACGATCCTGGGACTTACCACCGCCGTGGGGACAATTGGGGATAACCGGCGCCAGGTGGGAGGGGCGTCGAGTTATTATCAACCTATGACAACAACCGACACGTCGCGACTTGTCGCGACCAACAGCGACAGCGATTTACGCTTACCATTGACGACGCACTCGCCCTATACGCCGAGGCCGGAATCCCCCGCACACCTCGCAGCATCCAGCGATATTGTGCAAAGCAACATCTCTCTTCCCGCCGTATCGAAACCGAATTCGGCGAAAAATATCTGATCACCCGTGCGTCCGTTGAGAAGCATATTGCTTACATCAAGGAGGTTACACCTGCGACAAGTCGCGACGTGCCGCGACTTGTCGCGACAAATGTCGCCGCAGAAAATACGGACGACATGCAGCGACAAGAACCACCGACAACCCTCGAACAGTCGCGACTTGTCGCGACAAGTCCAGACCTGTCGCGCTTCGTAGAACGCCTCGAAAGCGAAAATGATTTTCTGCGCAGCCAGGTTGTTGTCAAAGACGGTCAGATTAAAGAAATGACAGAGCGCGCACGCGAAACCAATGTACTCATTGCCGGCTTGCAGAAAATGTTGACACCTTTGTTGGGCAATCCAAAAGAACGACGAGACGAGTCGGAAGAGAACTCAATCAGCCGCACTAACAGTCCACAGGTCTAGTCAGCTTTGCCTGCTTTCCGTGTCATAATTTACTGACACGATATGGAAGCGACACAACAAACAGAAAACCAGCGACAACAGGCCGAGCCTGTTTATCTTGAAAGCACGCTGCTTCGCGTGTTTGGCGTTTTATTTTGTCACGACCCAAAACGTGCGCGCAGCCGCTCCGGAAAAATTGAAATCAATCGCGGCGTGGCTGAAAAGGGAATTGCGGTTCGCTTCGATCCGGAATATGCGCAACCCGGTCCGTTCGCACACAAAGTCGCGATGGCCGTAATTCGCAAGCAGTCCGGCTTTGGCCGGCCGGCACAAAAGTCGATCTCATTTTCGCAGCGCGAATTAATTCGTATGACCGGCCGCAAATCAATGGGCGGCCGGCAGAGCGAAGAATTGGCGCTGGCTCTAAAACAAATTCGCTACAGCCATGTGCTTGCACATTTCAAAAAAGAGGATCGTTTTATTGAGCACGATTTTTCGATTTTCAATGAAGTCCTGATCGAGCGCCGCGCATCTCCAACTGACCCCATCGTTGCCTGCACGATCGTCGTCGCCGACCCAATCATTCAGTCGCTTAACGACAAACATTTCACCTGCCTTAATCACGCACTGATGCAGCAACTCAGCACCATTGGAGCGGCGTTTTATATGCGCCTTTTCTATCACTTCGCCACACATTACGACGGCCACCATTTGGACCGCATTGTTTTCAGAAAAAGATACGATGACATTTGTGCGGAATGGCTTGGCGGAATCACGGTCCTCAAACATCGCTCACGAATTGTTGGCAAGCAGTTGGGGACCCATCTTGATCAACTCGTTGGCTTAGGATTTTTGCGATCCTACGCATTGACGCCCGCGGAAGGCCGCGACGGTTTCGTGCTCACCTTTCGGCCCGGCGATCAATTTAAGGCCGATTACCGCACGTTCTATACCCGCCGTTCTCCAGGCGAAGCCAGGTTCACATTCCATGACGAGAACCGGGAGATCGGCGATCCGCACCGGGTTGCATACCTGTTCGTGGAAAAGCGCACCGGCCGTAAGCCCGATGCCGCCGCCTATGTGTCGTCAAAGGACGTGGAGACCGCCAAGGAGCTTCTGGCGCATCTCAGCATGACCCAGATCGCGGACTTTCTTGACTACGCACTGGCCGAGGCGGGGAAGACCCGGTTTGACCCCCAGACCCTGGGCGGAGTCCGCCAGTACCTCAATGGATACCAGCAATCCCGCGTGCGCCAAGACTTCAGCAAGGTGGCAGCGACGGCGCGGCAAGCGGAGCAGCGGCAGACCCAATTGCGTATGGATTATGACCAGTACCGCCGCACTGAGGCCGAGCGGGTGTTCGATAGGCTTGCCGGAGACGAAAAGGCCGCCATCGAATCGCTGGTACAGGCAAAATTAAGTGCTAGAGGCCTTACCACCGGCTACATGGCCGAAACCCTAATGCGCGTGGAAAAGCTCCGGCTCACGATCGAGCGGCATCCGGGCACGGTTGCCGATTTCGCGCAGTGGTCAACATCCCGCCCAGCTTAAAAACCATCTTGTTCCCAGCGTGTGCTTTGACCGTAATAGTGTGTGGTCTCACCGTAACGGGTGTGTGGTTTGAGCGTACGGAGTGTGTGGTTTGAGCGTAAACTCGGGACCCCGAGATGGCCATTCTACCAAGCCCCACAGCGGTTTTTCAGCAACCGCCCAACGGCCCATATATATTCATATAACCCTCTACACACGGGCAGCTCCTGTGTGTTTTCTTTAAAGGACAAAAGACGGCGCGAGGCAGATACAGCGGCACATATTGGTATCTGCCCCAATGTGACGACCTCAAACCAACAAATCCTTGCGTATCCTCGCAATTTCCCCCGCTTTTTCGTCGGGCTGGCGCCCGACCCCGTGCCTTCACTTCACCTGCAAATCTA
>Ga0182024_10022795_pt1 | contig 11265 bp, 6 predicted proteins | sample P32metaG_FD_120480 | JGI IMG/M metagenome (GOLD analysis project Ga0182024, IMG submission 120480) | Permafrost microbial communities from Stordalen Mire, Sweden - P3-2 metaG (Illumina Assembly) | ecosystem: Environmental > Terrestrial > Soil > Wetlands > Permafrost | place: Sweden: Stordalen... | reverse complement strand
TCGAGGAAGCGGACGCGGAAGTGGAGACGTTCAGCGCGGCCGGGTACTTCGGGGTGGCCGTCGACTACCAGGGAATCGACGACCCCACCGGCGCGGCCTTTTGCCCGGTCGTGGTAAAGCCCCAGCACGCGGTGCTGGAAAAACCCAAAGCCGAAGACCGCGAGTTGCTGAAGACGCGCCGGTCGCGCCGGCGTTTTCTGGGGCTGTTGACGCGGAGTTCGCTCATGTCGTCGCGAACACTGATGCGCGGGTGGCTCTCGACGGCCGCGCTGGGATTGCTCTCGGCGGTTCCCCTGATCGGGCATCTTCTCGCACCGAGGCAATACGCACGGCTGCGCGAGTGGATGAACAAAGCGTTCCTGCCCGAGCCCCGCACGGAGTTGACACTGATGCGCAACACAGCGCAAGCGCAGGATGCGGTGGAGGGCCTGTTGATGGGTTTCGCCGCCGGGAAAAAGCGAGCAGCGTCGCCAGCGTATTGGGTCCGGCGGGTCTGACGCACGGTTTCGCCCGAATCGTCGTGATTCTGGGTCACGGATCGACGAGCCTGAACAACCCGCAAGAATCGGCCCACGATTGCGGAGCCTGCGGGGGACGACGCGGCGGCCCCAACGCGCGGCTCTTTGCCGCTATGGCCAACCGTCCCGAAGTGCGTTTCCGTCTGCGTGAGAGGGGCATCGACATTCCCCAGCACACCTGGTTCATCGGCGGGTATCACGACAACCTGCAGCGACAATGTGGAATTCTACGATCTTGACGCGCTTCCCGCCACGCACCAGGCGGATCTGAAGCGCATTCGAGAGTCGCTCGACAAGGCGAGGGCTGGTAACGCACGGGAACGCGCGCGAAGGTTCGAATCATATTCAAGTGGCGACTCGGCGGAGGGCGCTCTTCGCCACGTCGAAGAACGCAGCGAACATCTGGCGGAGCCGCGGCCCGAGTACGGGCATTGCACCAACGCGGTTTGCATAGTGGGACGCCGCAGCCTGACAAAGGGACTCTTTCTCGATCGCCGGGCGTTTTTGGCTTCCTATGACGCTGCCCAAGACCCTAATGACGAATATCTCGCGGCAGTGTTGGGCGCGGTGGTTCCGGTCTGCGCGGGCATCAGTCTGGAATACTACTTCTCCTTCGTGGATAACGACCGGTACGGATGCGGCACCAAACTTCCGCACAACGTGACGGCACTGGTCGGCGTGATGGACGGCCATGCGAGCGACCTCCGCACCGGATTGCCATGGCAGATGGTGGAGATCCACGAGCCCGTGCGAATTCTCTTCGTGATCGAGACCACGCCGGAACGCCTTACGAAGGTGATGGACGCCAGCGCGCCGCTGAAACAGCTGGTGGAGAATCGCTGGATCCGGGTCGCTGCGATCGACCCGGAATCGGGCCGCGTTCATGTCTATCGGGACCATGGCTTTGAAGAGTTCGAGGGACCGGTGGAACGTCTGCCGGTCGTGCTCTCCTCCGCCGAATGGTACGGCGGCAGAATCGAGCATCTCGGCATGGCTTGGATTCAGGGCGCTTCCGTTCAGGCCGCTGGGATTCCGGCAGAACGAGGAGGCCGTTAAAGGTGGACTTCACGCAGGCCACACTCGTGTTTGTGGTGCTGGCGCCCGGCGTGGTTTTCGGTGTGCTGGCGCTGCTTTGGCTGCTGGGCTGGGTTCCCCCGGAGCGCGTGATTTCCAGAATCACGGGTTGGATGTTTTCCGCATCCATCATTGCGCTGCTCCCTGTTCTGCGGAGCCTGGCGGCGTCCGGGGCTCCGGCCGTAACGGTCACCTTCGGCAACTGGTTCGCCGTGCATGATTATCGATTCCCCATGGTGTTGATGGCGGACCGGTTGTCCCTGCCTTTTCTGGGCATGACTGTGGTGCTGTCGGGACTGATTGGGCGATTCTCGGTGACATACCTGCATCGTGAGCCCGGCTTTTTCCGGTTCTTTCTGCTGCTGCATCTTTTTGCGTTTGGATCTCTGCTCGCGTTCGCCGCCGGTTCGTTCGACCTGCTGGTGGGGGGCTGGGAACTTGTGGGTATCACTTCTGTCCTGCTGATTGCGTTTTTCCAGCAGCGAACTGCGCCGGTCGAGAACGCGCTTCGCGTCTTCGGGGTGTATCGCGCCTGCGACATCGGATTGCTGGCGGCCGTGTTCGCCATGCATAACTGGGCAGGAACCGCTTCGTTTGCGGGCGGCCTCCCTCGGCTGACCGGATATCGCGCGACCACCGTCTGCATACTTCTGCTGCTCGCGGCCGCCGGAAAGGCGGCCCAGGTTCCATTCTCCGGATGGTTACCGCGGGCCATGGAGGGCCCGACACCGTCCAGTGCGATCTTCTACGGTGCGATCTCCATTCATGCGGGCGCGTATCTTTTGCTCCGGGTGCAGCCTATGCTCGTGCAATCCGGCTTGGCCTCCGCCCTGGTGATCTCGGTTGGCGTGGCCACTGCCGTTTACGGCACGATTTCAGGCCGGGTCAGCGCCGACGCCAAGAGCTCGCTGGCTTTCGCATCGCTGACACAGGTGGGCGTGGTTTTCGTGGAAATTGGAATGGGCTGGAAATGGGTCGCGGTGGTACACATCCTGGGACACGCCACGGTCCGGACGCTGCAATTTCTGCGCGCGCCATCCATGCTTCACGACTATCACCAGATGCACTCCGCCATCGGCGGTGAAACCTCGGAGGCCGGAGGGTATCTGGAGGAGTTATTCCCGGAGCGCATGCAGCTATGGCTCTACCGCTGGGCGCTGGACCGCGGCCATCTCGATACGATCCTCGATCGCTTCGTGATTCATCCGCTGATGCGCCTCTCCGGGTTTTTCTCGGGGCTGGACCGCATGGGCCTGCATCGGCCGCGCCGGGAACGCGGTGAAGTTGTGGTTCCCGTAAGCAGTGCCGCGCCACGTGGTGCACGACAGGAGGGGATCTGATGGCTGGCGGCGCGATTCTCACGGCCGTGGCGATCGGGGTTCCCTGGTTTGCAGCAGTGACGCTGGTGGCAGGGGTGACGGCGGTGACGCGCAGCCAACCGCGCGTCATTGGTTTCGCGGCGGCGCTCATTTCTGTTGTGGCGAGCCTATTTCTGCTGCGAGCCGTGCCGGCCGGTGAGTCCCTGAAGGAGGCCCTGATGGTGCTGTTTTCGTGCCTGACCCTCGGAGCCACGCTCATGCTTCCGCGGCGCGACTGCACGTCCGGCACTATCGGCGGAATCCTGTTTCTTCTTGGCTCAACGCTTCTGGCCTACTCGACCGACGACCTTCGAATACTGCTCGCCGCCTGGATCGTTTCCGCGGTTCCCTTCGTCCGCGAACAGTGGTTTGGCGCCGCTACATGGCGTCCGCGGCTGGGACTGTTGCTCTCGAGCGCCGCACTGGCGGTGGCTGTCGCTCTGATTGCCGCGTCCGGCGGTACGATGTCGATCGGCGGTTTGAACCGCACGAGTCCCGGAGGCATGGCTGTCTTCGGACTCCTTGTGGCAGCCGTCGTCTTTCGCAAGGGAATCTGCCCGGCACACGCCTGGGTGGCTGATGCCGTCGAGGGAGGCGCGGCGATTCCGACCGCTCTTCTGCTGAACGGCCATTTCGGCGCAATGCTGGTGGCGCGGCTGATCGTGCCGCTGTTTCCGAACACGGCGCGCGATCTGTTCCCCCTGCTTTCGTATCTCGCGCTGGCCACCGCGCTCTACGTGGCTATTCGGGCGCTGACCGAAAATTCGCCTCGCCGTCTGCTGGCTTATCTTGCCCTCAGCCAGTCGGCATGCATATTGGCCGGATTGGAAAGCCAGACCATGGAAGGAGTCACCGGCGCGCTTGTGCACTGGATCGTCGTGACGGTATCGACTATGGGACTCTTCGGAATCGTTCGGCTGCTGGAGGTTCGCTTCGGCGAGAACCTGACCGTCGCCAGACATCTCGGGCTGGCCGAGCACGCGCCCAGACTGGCAGTTTTCTTTATTGTGTTTGGCCTCGCGCTGGTGGGTTTGCCGGGTACATTGAGCTTCTGTTCCCAGGACCTTCTGATTCATGGAACCCTGGCGTCGCACCCGCTGACGGGGCTCTTACTTCCCATCTCCACGGCGATGAACGCTGTCAGCGTTTTTCGTTTGTTCTCGCGGCTATTTCTGGGCAGACGGAGAACGGGCTTCACCGTACTGGCGGATGCCTTACCGCGGGAGAGGTGGATTCTCACTGCCGGCGCCTTGTTCGTCGTTTTTGGAGGACTGTTCCCGAACGCAATTGTGGCGAGGCGCGCGGCGGAGGCGGCGGCGGTAGAGCAGGCATTCCGTCTGCCGGAGGGTTCCCCCGACACTGTTGCAAAGCCCGCAACAAGTTACAGAGAGAGTACAAGCGGATTCTTCGAGCGAACGGGCGCCGTTGAAAGTGTTCCTTAAGGGAGCCACGATTCATGTTTCAAAGCATAGAGACCGTTGCCCGGAAATCTGGTATTTCTATTGACGAATATTTAAGTCATGGGTGGATCGCCGGGCATTAACAGTAAATATCGTTGTCTATACCGCTATTCGCTACCGCTGCGGGTTCACCGCGACTGGTTCAGAATCCGATAGAGTTGCGCCCCATATTTCTCGACAGTTGCAATCCCAATCCCCGGAATCGCCAGCAATTCCGCGGCACTTCTCGGCTGATTCTGCGCAATCGCCATTAGCACCCGATCGGACATGATCCGGAACGCTGGCCCCCCCAACTTCTTCGCCTGTGCTCGCCGCCATTCCTTCAACATCAGTTCGGTCCTCGAATGGCGCGCCCGAGCTTCCGCATCGATTGCCGGCCTGCTAAGCGGTTCCCTGACCCTCTTTTTCGGTGCTTTCTTCGCAACGGCAGTAACCTTCTTTCGCCGACCCTTCTTCTCCGTCACCAACGCAGCCTCACGAATTGACAACTCAAACGGCGTATTCTCGTCCCCGTGTTCGGCATCGCGCGTCAGACTCGCCTTCCGGAACGGAATCGCCTTCCCGTCTTTTTCAAACACGGAATCCACCAGTCGGACCAGCCCCGACCGCGCCATTGCGCCCATCAGTTCCTCGAACGCATCCCGGTCCAGTCCGTTCTTCGAGCACAACTCCGCATGCAGTTTCCCTAACGACCTGCCGCCCCCGCGCAGTAAATCCAGAACATCCCGCGCCACCGTCTGCTCCGTCTCGTTCGCCGCCCGGAATCTCTGCGCCACGCACCTTTCCGGGGCGCAGAAATCGCAAATCCCGCAGGGCTTCCGGCTATCCGTCGTATCTCCGAAATGCCGCACAAGGCTCGACATCCGGCACTGATGGCTCTGCGCATACCGGATCATCGCCTCGATCTGCGCCTGCTTCTGCTCGCCCTGCGCGATATACGAATCGCGCCAGACTTCCGTACCCCGGCCGAGATTATCCGCCGCATCAATCGTCACGCCGCCATGCGTCCAGAGCTTCTCCAGAGCCTTTTCAAACACGTCCGCCGGTACCCGGCCCTGCTTCTCGACGAACTCGCGCGGCTGCGGCTCCGCCCGTAACCGCTCGTAGATCCCATCCAGCACCTTCACATCCGGATAGTCGCGCTCGAAGAAGAAATCGTGCGTATAGCGGTCCGCGTATGAATGCATCAGTATGGCCCGGCTCGGCTCTCCATCCCGCCCCGCACGCCCGATCTCCTGGTAATAGGCTTCAATGCTCCCCGGCAGCGCGGTATGCATTACAGACCGGATATTCGCCTTGTCGATTCCCATTCCGAACGCGATCGTCGCGACGATTACTTCCAACTTCCCGCTCAGGAAGCCATCCTGTACGCGGTGCCGCCGGTCCGCATCGAGCCCCGCATGATACGCAGCCGTCGAAAACTTTCCCGACAGCAGCGCCGCCACGCTTTCCGCCTGCTTGCGGCTTGGCGTATAGACAATCGCCGGACGATGATCCGGATCGGACAACAACTCCAGCGCCAAGCCAGGTCGCCGCGATGGGCTCGTTTCCACCACCTCAATCGCGATATTCGAGCGCCGGAAGCCGTGGATAAAGCTCGCCTGATGGTCGAGCCCCAGTTGGTTGCAGATATCGTGCTGAACGATGGCGGTCGCCGTCGCAGTAAGCGCGATCACCGGCGCGGGCCGCAGCGTGGGCAGATATCCGCCCAAAAGCCGGTAGTCGGGACGAAAATCGTGCCCCCACTGCGAAATACAATGCGCCTCGTCAATCGCGATCAGCGCCGGCTTCCGTTTCGCCAGCATTTCCGGAAACCCCGGCACTCTCAGCCGTTCCGGAGCGATGAACAGAAACTGCAGTTTCCCGTTCAGATAATCGATGCACACCTGCCGCGACGCCGCCCGATCCCTCCCCGAGTGGATACACTCCACCGTAAACCCGAGTTCCCGCAGCTTCGCGTACTGATCCTCCATCAGCGCGATCAGCGGACTGATCACCAGCGTCGTGCCGCCCCGCGCCAGCCCCGGCAATTGGTAGCACAGCGACTTCCCGGCACCGGTAGGCATCACGAGCAGCGCATCCCGCCCCCCGATCACCGTCCGGCAGACTTCCTCCTGATTTGCCCGGAACGAAGCAAACCCAAACGCGCGATGTAAAAGCGCATCCAAAGGCTCCCCCTCCGCTGCCACCACCGGCTCACCCACAGACCGATCACGTCGGGCAGGCGCGTCCGCTTGCCGAGCCGAGCGCAGCTCGACCGCCCCATTTCCCCGTCGCGGAGCTGCCGGAATCCGCCCCACCTTACCAACCACATTCCGGACATAATCTTCAATCCCATGCAGGAAGGGCTCCAACTGCGCCTCGCCCCGCTGAATCCGCTTCAGGTATGCCTCCCACTGCCCCGTCATCGCCGGGCTCTTTACTTCCGGATGCACCACGTCAATCAGCTGGATCCCCTTGTCCGTAGCCTCCAGATTCTTCCCGTTCCGGACAATGTATTCGCGCTTCAGCAGCACCTCGATAATCGAAGCCCGCGTGGCCGGTGTCCCCAGCCCCGTCTCCTTCATCGCGTCCGACAGCTCTTTCTCATCGAGCGTCTTCCCCGCCGTCTCCATCGCCGTCAGCAGCGTGGCTTCTGTAAGCCTCTTGGGCGCGCGCGTCTTCTTGCGGACTGCCTCCGCATCCAGCACATTCTGCGCCTGCCCCCGGGCCAGCCCCGCAGGCAGAGCCTGCTGCTCTTCTTCCGATGCCCCTTCTCCCGCCTTCGTCTTCCGGTTACTGGCGTTCTTCTTCCCGTTCTGGAAATCCAGCACCTTCCAGCCCATCTGCTGAACAGCCTTGCCCGACGAGTGGTATCTGTCGGTGATCTGGCCGTTCACGATCGCCGTGATAACCGTAGTCACCGACCACACATGATCCTTATGCCAGCACGTCAGCAAGCGCCTGCACACGAGGTCGTAGATTTTCGCCTCATCCGGCGATAAGTCCACCCGCTCCGGCGAAGTCACCGTAGGGATGATCGCGTGGTGATCGGTGACCTTCAGGTCATCCACGAACCTGCGCCCCAGCGGCTTTTCGCCAGTGCCCGGCGCAAGCAGCTCCCGGTACGGACCCGCCACTGTTTGCACAATCCGCGGCAGTGTCCCCGCTACATCCTGCGACAAATGCCGGCTGTCCGTACGCGGATAACTGATCAGCTTATGCCGCTCATACAACACCTGTGCGATATCCAGCGTGTGCTGTGCGCTGAACCCGAACAGTCGGTTCGCATGGCGCTGCAGTTCCGTCAGATCGTAAAGCGGCGGCGGCCCCATACGCTGTGTCTCGGCCTTAACGGACTCAATCGCAGCCACGCCTGTTTTCGCGCGCTTCACGATCTGGGCCGCTTCGACGCCACCCTCCTCGCCCAACGCCGGCAACCGGGCCGATTTCTGAATGTCCTCTGCATCCCGGACCCAAGTGCCCTTGTAAGCCTCCGCCTCCGGGCGCCCCGTGGGCCGGAACGTCGCGACTACTTCCAGATAGTCCTCCGGAACGAACCGCCGCACCGCGAGTTCCCGCTCCACCACAATCGCGAGCGTCGGCGTCTGCACCCGTCCCACGCTCAACACATCGCCATAAGTGAGCGTATAAGCGCGCGACAGGTTCATCCCGACCAGCCAGTCGGCACGGCTGCGGCCGCGTGCCGCATCCGCCAGGGGCTCGTAATCGCTTCCCGGCTTCAACGCATCGAAGCCCTTGCGGATCGCTTCCGGCGTGAGTGAAGAAATCCACAACCGGCCGATTGGCTTCGAGCATCCCGCGGCCTCGTAGATGTACCGGAAGATCAGTTCGCCTTCGCGCCCTGCGTCCGTCGCACAGATGACGCGGCTCACGCGCGGCGAAGAAAGAATCTTCCTGACCACTTCAAACTGATCTTTGGTTTTCTCATAGATCACCACGGGCCATGTGGATGGCAGCATCGGCAGAGATTCGCGCCGCCAGAGCTTCCATTCCGGCTGGATCTCATGCGGCTGCGCCAGCGAAGCCAGATGTCCAATGGCCCACGTCACCACGTAGCCATTGCCGTGCAGGTATCCTTCGCCCTTTGTGGTGGCCCCCAGTACTTTCGCGATGTCACGCGCGACTGATGGCTTTTCGGCAAGAACAGCCACTGCCCCGGATTCCCCTGCCGCGTTGCTCAAAGTAGTATTTTAGCGGGGCGCGGATTCAGGGGGTGTGGGTTCGTTGCAGCGGCAGACCGAGTCAGACTGCGCCGAATCGCGCTGCGGCGGGGCGCGCCGACGGGCACGACGTGGGCGTTAACCGCAAATATCGGTAGCGATTTTGGGGCGGTCTTCCGATCGCGAGCGTGGCATTCTCCGAGTACCGGCAGCCCTTACTTGCGCGTTACACCCGCGCCAGGATCCTTGACCAGATTGTTGAACCGCTGCTCTTCGGTGGGCACGCAAAAGAGTTCCTGGATTTCGCCTTTCGGGACGAGTCTGAAGGTCTTTTTCTCGCTCACCCACGGCTTCGTGTACGCCTTGGGGGCATTGATGGTCATATTGACTTCGAGCGTATCGCGGTCGACGCGGTGGTAGCGTTCTTCGAGCGTCATGTCTTCGCTTACCGGATTGCCGAAGTGATCGAGCCAGGTCCGTTCGTCAAAGCCCAGCGACTTGACCACGAACGTATCACCATCCCATTTACCCACCGAATATCCCATCCAGTGCGGATCGGGGTCTTTGGGAAGTTCCCTCCCGTCGGTCCAGATCACACGGTAAGAGTGCGCCCACTCGAAAAACTGGTAGACACGGTCCCGCGTCTCTACAATCTCCTCGGGGTAAATCGAAACTTCCAGAAAAAGATTGCGCGGCATTCCCAGAGGATCGCAGGTGCTCATGGGGTCGTTGCCCCCGGCGACCGCTCGAGGGCCATAAACGGGCTTGGCCGCGTTGAACTTGGCTTGTCCCCAAGGCGTCATGGGAGGAGCTTCATTGCTCATCGCTAGAACTCCGCCGGATCGCCGCCAGACGCCGGAGAGGTCGTGCGGGTCATGGGGAACGGAAACGGGTGGCGGCTCAGCCGCCCTGCCTCTTCCCCGGCCCTGCGCGAACAAGGCAGGCAGCGAGGCCATGACAGCCGCGATCACCAAAGCCGTCTTCATTGCTCCGGACCGATTTGGAGCGGCTTTCCGTTGACGATAAGACTCGCTCTGCTGAGCAAACCGACCGGTGTTCCCGCTTTGCTGGGCCGGACGCTGAGCGTCACCTGGTCGCCGGGTTTCAGCGTAGTCTTGGACCAGCCGGCGGCCTTCAGCACCCCGGGGCTGTTCATTTCGCCAGCCCAATGCACGACATTGCCCTTGTCGTCCTTCACATCGAACAGCACAAAGACATGAGGATTGGACCAGACAAATTCCGTAACAGTCCCTGAGAGCATGATCGCTTGTGTGTTTGTGGCGTAATTGCTAGTACCATGATGCGCCACCAGCGGTACGCAAGTCATCAGGAGACAAAAACTTAAGGCGGTCACCTGCATATATGCTCAACCTCCGCGAATATCCTGGTGCGTCCGGCTACTCGCCGCGTATCAGTATATTCTACTTTTAGGCCAGGAGCGCCTCGTAATGTCCAGGAGCTCTATTGTCCCGCGCAGGACGTTAGGTGCCAATATCGGTAGTTTTTCCTGATTGCCAGGCGGGTGGTCAGTCAGTTTGAATCTGGACTGCGCTATAGATCCGCGTTGCCGTCGCTGGGCTCTCGGGTCCGAGGACGCGTCTCATCTGGCAGTGGAAACAGTATCGATTTTAGCATAGCTTCAGAAACGGCATCTGGAGACATTCGGCTGTCTCCGTCCGACCGCTCCGGTTGGCGCTGATGTAGATGCTCAGGCAGACTTCCCGCTGCCCGTCGATCAATCACGAAGGCGCTCTCGTCATCCGCTGTGATTGTATACGTAGAAGTTCTGTCCTCATACACCGCAGTGATTTTCGAGGAAGTGAAGGTTATTACGAGGACCCGAACTCTTGTCGCTCCGAATGTTAGATCACGATCTTCCAGGATTGTTCGGGTGATGCAAACGCGATTCCCGTTCTCTTGTTCACACTGCACAGGAGGCTGGGCGGGATAATGCTTGTTGAAACTGTCGCAGGCATCTTGGATGGCGGCACAGACCTGATTCCAAACACCATCAGCGCCCTTTAGAAGATTCTCCCGATGCGCCCGGCGATCAACCCAGTTTAGTCTTCTTTCCTCGGCCACCTGTATTATTATCCTGTCCGTTCGTCCCAGGAGCAATCGCTCGGGGTCGCGGAAACGGACGTCGCTGAACTTGAATTCTGCCGCCTCATCTCCCCGCGATTATCGGCCTTGCGGGCGGAAGCGCTATTGTGCATCCATCGCAACGAGAATACCAAGAAAACAAGCCGTTCTTCGCAAGGACAACCCGAGGGTGCCGAGGCGATTGTGCCCGTATGGTCGGGTGTTCGGCCCCTATCGATCTTTTCTTTATTCGCCTGTGGCAGGTTTCTTGAACGCAGTTCGACGGCCGTTAATTTTCTAATATCGCTATGTATTTCAGCCTTGAAGGGCCGTGCGGCTAGCCGCCTCAGTTCTCCGCAGTCTCGATTATCCTGTGTGCGATAGCCCGACCAGTCGCCGCCATGTTCGAGGACGGCTCGCGCCAATCTCACATTCGATAAATCTCTCGTTGAGCGTTACGACCAATTCAAGCAAATCTCAGTTGGCATTCGAGTGAATCCGCTTATGCTGTTCGAGTTCAAAGCGGGCGGCCGTCGAAGCGATCCGGGCCTCATGGGCGATGGCTCTGAGCCTTGTGTATTCGATCGTCGTGCAGAGGCCGGATCGCGTG
>Ga0182024_10022794_pt1 | contig 11265 bp, 13 predicted proteins | sample P32metaG_FD_120480 | JGI IMG/M metagenome (GOLD analysis project Ga0182024, IMG submission 120480) | Permafrost microbial communities from Stordalen Mire, Sweden - P3-2 metaG (Illumina Assembly) | ecosystem: Environmental > Terrestrial > Soil > Wetlands > Permafrost | place: Sweden: Stordalen... | reverse complement strand
TCTTCCCGGCTGGAAAATCGTTCCCAATGGACGACGTCAGCAAGACCGTGGACCTGATGGACCTCGCCAATTCGTTCGACCTGACCAGCACCGTCGCATGGCTGAACGCCTCAGGATGGTGACGAGTCACGCGAGAGATTGTTCAGCGCGGTTCTTTCTCGCCAAGGTACTTCAGGCTTAGCGCCGCCACTCCGGCCGCGACGTTCAATCCATTCTGCCCTTCGAATGACATCGGCTGAAGCGCAATCGACTTGTCGAAGCCGCCGACCAGAGCGTTCGCGCCCGCACCCGCGCCAAGCGTCAAGCTCGCGGTCACGCCACCGTAGTTGCCAGCCAACGCTCCCGGCCGGAGATCCTTGGTCGTCGCGGCAACAGCCCACAGGATCACCGCCGATTTCAGATAACCGATATCAGCGCCAAACTTCGAGATGCTTCCGCCGTAATATTCGACTCTTCCGCCATTGGACGAATATGAGCATCTGAGATCGCGCGAAGATCCGAACACGAATCCCCATCCCGAAGCTACATGGCAGGTGAGATAGCCGGTCTTGACGGTGTAACCATCGGCACGCGCCGGTAGTGACCAAGAGCTCAAGAAAAGAATACCGGTTGCAACAATCGCGATACGAAGTCCTGGTTTCATCTATCTCTCCTCGAGGTAAAGCCGGTTCAGCAAACGAAGTTAGCGAAGAACAACAACCAGCGATTTTTCCGCTTTACCTCTCCGATTTCAACTCCCTTGGAAGATAGAACGGCTGCGTTGGTCAAGGTTTTGCCCGGTTGTGGTCCACAGAGAACGGTCTCGTCCGTTCTGGACGACGGTAACATCCCGGATTTCGATTTGGGCGCGCGCCGGGCTACCTCAGATCGCGGCCGGTTGGAGAAGGTGCGATTTCTCCCGGCTACGGCCTGACACCGAGGAAATCGTCGATGGCATCAGACACGCACAGCTGCTGCCGCCGAGGTATTGTCAAAAGGTGTGGATCGCGTCCTAGTCGCACGATGGAGGGGAGCTCGGCCAGCACCGTCAAGGATCTCGTGGTTGGCTCGGGGCTGAGCTTCCTCGAGCGCGGTAGTCGCGTCCTCAAGGGCGTCGAGGGCGAGTGGCGGTTGTTCGCGGCCACCTGAGGCGGTGACGAGGGGTACGGGAGGCGTTGGACTCGGAGAAGGAGCTAACGCGAATCCACGTTACTGGACGACAAACAGGCGCCATTCATCGGGGATGCCCTTCAGGCTGTGCGCGCCGCGATCGCCGAACTTAAGACCGGAGCCCGCGACTAGGTCCTTGACCGTGCTGGAGACCAGAACCTCGTCCGGGTCAGCGAGGGCGGCAACGCGGCTACCGATATGCACTGCGATGCCGGCGACGTCATCATCTACCAGCTCGCACTCTCCCGTGTGCAACCCGACGCGAACCTGAAGTCCTAGCGCGTGGACGCGTTCACGGATAGAGCACCCGCACCGGACCGCCCGGGCCGGGCCGTCGAAAGTGGCAAGCAAGCCGTCGCCCAAAGTGTTCACCTCGCGGCCGCGAAAAGCGACCAGCTCTTTTCGCACCATCGCGTACCAACTGCCGAGCAACTCGCGCCAGCGTCCGTCGCCTAGCTCCGATGCGCGCTGGGTAGAACCGACGATATCGGTGAACATCACGGTGGCCAGCACGCGATCTGGCTCGAGCGGGTGCCGTTCACCGGTAATGAATTCCTCGATCTGGTCCGCGACGAACTCCTCTGTATCGCTGTCGACAATGCTGTGGTCAGTGCCTTGCATCTCGACCAACCTCGCTCCCGGTATGTTTTGGGCGAGATGGCGTCCGCATTCGAACGGCACCAGCGAGTCGCCCACGCGATGAAGAATCAGTGTGGGCACTCGGATGGCAGGCAGAACGTGCCGAACGTCCAGTGCGTAGTTGGTCCGCATCAAAGCGACAATGGAGCCGGGACTCGCGGTAGCGCGTTCCCACCTGCCGACCCTTTCGCAGATAGCTTTGTTACCCCACACGCTAGGAGCATTGCGCTGCATCAGAATGCCCTCGCCCCAATGAGGTTCCCAACTCAAGATCATTTTCTCCCATTCCTCAGCAGGTTCCGACCAGGGAGGGTCTTTGATCGATGCGAAGGTGCCATACAGCACCAGGGAGGAAGTTCGCTCCGGGTAAGTGGCGGAGAACATCAATGACGCCGGACCACCTTCGGACCAACCATAGAGGTTGGCGCGCTCGCAGCCAGCGGCATCCATAACCACCCGGATATCGCCGATTCGTTCTTCGAGAGTGTACTCGGGAGCTGCAAAGACCCGATCGGACAGCCCTTGGCCGCGCTTATCGAAAACGATGACCCGCGAGAAGGCAGTTAGTCTTTCGAGCAGACGTAGCTTGGCTGGCGTCTCCCACGACAATTCCGCATGAGAGAGCGTACCCGGGATCAGCACGATGTCGCGTGGACCATCTCCAAAGATCCGATATGCGAGGTGCACATCCCCGCTCTTCGCGTATTTGATGGGAGCATCCATTTTCCGCCTCCCGCGCGAAACGTATTCGGCTAGACACGCTGTGATGAGATCAGGTCACTATCACTCCGACACTGCTAACCCAACCGGCTCCCTAGTCCCGCGCAGCAATCGCCTTTGACGGCGCGATGATCAGAAGTTAGCCGCACACACGAGCGCGTCGGTGGTGAAGACTCGGCGGCGAACCGTGCGATCGCTTCATGGGCCTGCGGCCACGATCCACAACTTCCGGGCATACCTCGCTGCCGCCCGCGCGCGCGAGCGGCAGCAATACGTCTTCACTCCTCAGCTCTGGAAAAGGAGCGATTGTTCGCAATCGTTCCGACTCATCCCTTGGCCTTCTTAGGCAGCCGCAACCGGTGAGACTTAGTCTCGCAAACCGTGATCGGCCGCGTGCCACGTACGTGCGCAAGCGACGTCGGATGAGACGCTCCGCCGAACGGGTCGTCCGTGGTCACACCACCGGGGAGTGCCCGGACCGCTGCCAGGAACGTCGGATATGCGTTCGCGGAAGAGTCCGATGTGAGGCCGCGATAGAGCTGCGCAAGCGTTCCAGAGTCACCGAGCGAGACCATCGTCTGGGCGATCTTGCTCAGCGTGTATCCTTGGCTCAGCATCCAGGACAAGAACGCCATCCCGCAGCCGGTGCTGTCCGAGTTTTGGTCGGTTGGGTCGGTCTTGTCGACGTAATTGGGCATCCCATCGCCGGCCCATTGCGGGGCGGTCGCGAAGTCAGCCAACGCGTTGTTGCCGATCACCGCGGCACACCATCGCGACAGAGCTTCGCCGGTGCTGACACCGCACAAGTTGCCGCCCATCGAGCATTCGCTCAGCTCAGCCTCAAACAGTGCAGATACCCGAGCCGATTTCCCGAACGATGCGCATACCTCGATCGCAGCCCCGTTCGTGTAGTCGCACGACATATGGTCTGCGCCGCCGGTGCCATCAGTCGCTCCGCCAAGGGCGAAAACGATGACGCTCACTGGTCCTCCGGTGGTGCCGAAAATTGCGTCGTTTGCGGCTGCCACCCGGTCTGCATCGCTGATGAGATCGTGGGCATTCTGGAGTGCCGGCGCACCGAGCGAAGGATCAACGTAAACGGTGACTCGGCCGCTCGGACTCGCGCCGACAAACTCAGCGGTGCCCTTATAACTGGGCCACTGCGGCGGCGCCGGGTTGTCGCGTGCGACCCGATGGTCGTGTTTCAGTGGATGGCTCATTTGTTTACTCCCGATGCATATCGCATCTCATATATAGAGGCGTAATTAGCGAGCGAACAATTTGTTCAATCGGGAGAAATGTTCGGCTAGCCGGATCTGCTCGGGACTATCTCCAAGCACTCGAACCGCTTACGTCGGTTGACACACAGTTAATGATGTCTGAGGCCGAGGCTCGACCTTGGTGCATTGTTAACCACGGATGAGCCGGCGTAGTGGGCTGTTTTGAATTCATGGGATGAGCGCCGCAATTTCTTCGATGCTCCAGACATGATCCGAGACGCTCGACGCCATCGCAGGCGTTTCAGTCTTCAGCGTCTGATGAATCCGAGCGAAGTTATAGTACATGTAGAAAAGCGCGATTGCATGGCCGTGATTCTCAACCTTCTTTGAGAACGCATTGGTAAGCCGCGTGAAGCGCCGCATTCCCATCCGCATGTTGAGATTCTGGCGCTCAACATAGCTCGTGCTGATGTGCTCGCGATCCGGCTGTCCGCGAATCACACGGCGCTCGGCACCGATACAAACAGATGGGCTGTATCGCTTCTCGGCTTCCGGCGGAGTGCCATACATTTTCACGATCATCGCGTAATCAATATCGCCTGCGAAAGCCGCGTCAACGGCGGTCAGATAGGCGTGATGCCCGTCCGTCGATAGCTGGACGCGATTGGTTAGACGGCTCGCGACGTCCTGCATGAACGTATGCGCAGCTTCGGGCCCACGCGTTCCGACATGCCAGCACGGAACGAGTTTCGCGTCAGCGTCGATTGCGGTCCACGTCCACACGTCGCCCTTCTCGAATTGGCCTTGATACTCTGCGGGCACGTTCTTCGCCTTGGCGTATACGAAACTCCAAATTTCATCGCACTGGACTCGCTTGGTCGTGAGGTTGCGCAAATTCTGGCGCTGATATTCGAGACACGCTTCGCCGGCATTGGCGACCAGCTTGAGCACGGCGTCTTTCGATGAATGCGTTAGCCGACAAGTGGCGCGAACAGAATTGCCTTCAACCAAGCATGCGATGATTTGCGCGCGACGTTCGACGGAGAATTTGTTCAATGTCCATAATTATGCTTGCTCGAGCAAACGTTTGTCAAGCCCAATGTACGGATGTATTGACGACCGTACATTTTCATAGTACCATGCGCAACGTGCCGCAAGATTGGAAATTATTGAATGACGCGCCACCTCATGCGGGGAAGTTGCTTCAAGCGATGCTCGACAGACGAGGATGGACTCACGACGAGCTAGCCGAGATCACTGGCAAGAGCCGAGGGACCATAAGCCAGCTCATCTCAGGCAAAACAAGGATTATGCCCGAGATGGCGATTGCTTTAGCCGCTGCCTTGTCCGACACAACAGCTACGGATTGGATGAAATGGGACGCGGCCTTTCGGCTTAACCAAGTCGAACAAGACACAAACGTTCAGCGCAAAGCCCGTCTTTACGAAATCGCCCCGGTTCGCGAGATGCAGAAGCGCGGATGGATCGAAGAAACTTCCGACACCGATCAGTTGGAACGCCAGCTTCAGAGTTTTTTCGGAACCGATTCGCTCGATGGAGACATAATCTTCCCCGTAGCTACCAGACGAACCCAGCCCTTACGCGAACTCAGTAGCGCAGAGCGTGCATGGTGCTTTCGAGCGCGACAAATGGCTGTTGCGCTGAAACCGACAACCGCATTTCTGGCAAATCGGCTTGGTGCCGCTGAACAGAAACTTCGTGCGCTCGCCGCATATCCGAAGGAAGCGCGCCATCTGCCGAAGGTTCTTTCGAGCTATGGAATTCGCTTCGTCGTGGTCGAACCACTGCCGGGCGGAAAGATTGACGGAGCAGTCTTTTGGCTTGATGAGCAGTCGCCTGCAATGGCTGTCTCTGTACGCTTCGACCGAATCGACGCGTTTTGGTTCACCGTCATGCATGAGTTTTCACATATCCGACATGGAGACGCTCTGTCGGTCGATATGGACATTGTTGGCGATGGTCCAAAAGCGCCCCAACGCGCGTTAATTGAAGATGAGCACGAACATCGCGCAAACCTAGAAGCGTCAGCCGCTCTAGTTCCGTCCGGTGAGATGGATTCATTTGTTCGACGTGTAGGACCGCTGTATGCGAAATCGCGGATAGTTCAGTTCGCTCATCGAATGAAAATCCATCCTGGTATTATCGTCGGGCAACTACATCACCGTGGAGAAATAAGCTTTCGGACCAATCGAGAGTTGTTAGCAAGGATTAGAGACACGATCATCGAAACCGCGCTGACCGATGGATGGGGAAGATCCATCAGTCCCGGAATACTTTAGTAGGGGAAAGGTCAAGATGTCAGCGAAACCGAAACCGCCTCGCGAAATGATGTATCTGATTGAACAGTTCAAGCAGACCTTCGGTGTCGAAGAGATCGACACTACAGAAGTCGCACAATGGGCGTACGGACAGCATATCTGGCAGCCGACGCCTGTCAATCCTGTTCAGATACTTGCGCGCCAACTATCACGCGCTCTGCGGCAGGAATATTACATCGACGCGCAAGGCCGCGAAGTCCGCAAGAATCATCATGTGCACGTTGAGCAAGAAGATGGTTCCCAACTCGACCTTTGGATAGACCATCGAACCGCGCAACCTTCACAAATGCGTTTGTCCTTTCAACAGCGGCGGCAGGGGATACTTGCTGATTGCAAGCAGGAGAAACTGGACTTCGATTCGTATAATGACAACAATCCTCACGGCGCGACTTTGCCGCAGATGGATTTTGACTTCAACAAAGATTTGGAAGAACTAACTCAGCCGACAGAGTATCCGAACGAGCCGCCGAGCGATAATTAAGAGCGCCCCCAGCGTTTAGCAGCGGCTTTCTTGGCAATTTCCTTGCGTCGTTTCGCACTGAGGCTTTCGGCGCGTGCCTTTCCGCCCTTCGATGCGCCGAGCGCGGAGAGCGCCTGCGCATGAGGATTCTTGCCCTCTGCGGGCTTCAACACGTCGCCGGTCGCCTCTTCTACGACGCGGAGTGCGTTTTGTATTGGATCAGCGCGCTTACCACCCCTGCTTGCTCGACTAGGCATACGCGTAGTATGACATTCTGACGCCAGCGACAAAAGGGGGACGTTGTTGCCGAGCAATTATACATCGCGAAGATTAGAAGTTTTTTTGCTCCACGGCCATCAGCACGGCATCGTAATCGACTATCGAGCGTTGTTTGAATATCTGGCGACGATTGCGCCAGCAGCAAGAGCCCGACAGGCCAGCGGCAAGTTGTATGCTTTGCCGACAATCGAGATCGAAGGCGATCGCGTTCGTCTGATTGCGTATGAAGGTCCGATCGGCGAATCGCCACTGATTTACAATCGGCTCAACGCACAGGAGCGGATTGAGCGATTGGCGAGCGGCGAGGTGGTAGCGCGCAAAACTCACGCGCTGCTCAACTTGGTGAATCGCGAACTGATAGTGGAGTATAATTTTCGAGGAGCCAAGGCGACCGATATTGCTTGGCTCTGTGAAATGCTGGCGATTGGTCACTCGGATTGGGATGGTCTGGATTTAAGCGCAACTCCCATGATTGAGCCGAGTTTTCTGGAAGCACTCAATAAATTTCGAGTTATCAAGATCGCATCTGTTAAAGTGGCTCGACCGAACCAAAACTGGAATGCCGACTTGAAGAATATGCTTGGGGAGATGGCGTCTGATTCCGATGCGCGAATGGCGGATGTGACTTTGTATGCATCTCGGAAGGGCACCCTGTCTATGACGAAAGGACTGGTCACTTATATCAAACAAATGGTTAGCAGCGTCTTACCGTCAATAGCGGGTGCCAGCATTTCCGGCATTCGCGAGGGCGAAACCGCTGACAGCACAATCAGCCTAAATAAACATCTTCAAGCCCAAACAGTTCGCGTACGTCTCAATGATGATGGTTATGTTGATGATCAGGATATTGAGGACAAGATTCGAGACTATTTGAATAGCCGAGAGAATCCGCAGTCATGATCGGAGCCATTTTTCAATATCTGTGGGAAGAAGCGAAGCCGCGCTTTCTCATGATAGTCCGCAGTTCGGACTTCATCCTGTCGATATTGCTCGCCGTAGCTGTGGGAGTCTGGGGTCAGAAATTAGGTTTTGCCGACGCCAGAATCGTGGACGTTACTACGGCACTGCTAACTTATTCGGCTATCGCGTTCGGGTTTTGTCTTTCTGGTTTGACGCTCGCATTGGTCCTTCCTGACACTGATTTCGCACGTCATCTGGCAGGCTCCCATGTAAGACAGGATCTACCGAGCGCGTACTCGAATCTCATGTTCATTTTCTCGTGGGCGGCACTTATCCATTGGTTGGACATAGTCGCGGCCATCGCAATATTCGCCTACAGCGGCTCCGACCAAAAAGTGTTGCCGCTTCACGCCAGCTACCTTCATCACGCGGCGATTGGATTTCTCATCTTCCTCAGCGTCTATGCGATGTGCCGATTTCTCGTCGCGCTCATCACTCTGTCCCAAGTTGGCCGACTCTATATAGCTCGGCTCGCGACGACGACCACTAAACCGGCCTGATCCACGCGACTGTCTGAGAAGTGAGAAATGGAAGATAAAACCTCGACTGAGTATCATTTGACACCGGATGGATGGATCACTGGTACCGGACGATATTTCGACAAGATCGAGGGAAAGGAAGTCCAGCGGCCATTGAATGCGGTCGAAACGATTAAAGTTACGACCGAGCAGACTTCGATGTGGTCAAAGCAATATTCGTATTCTGAAAGTATCTGGAAATCGCCCGATATAGGCGATGCCGATCTGGAGGCGCTATACAAGAAATTCCCGATGAAATTTCCTGACCGTCGATAGATGCATCTTGACCTTTAGATCAATGCTGTCAGCCCTCGTCCGGTTTGGTCCGCACTGGTCCGGCATTTCCCAGTTCATCTCGCAAAATCTCGCTTGATCCCGCTGGATTTCAAAACCGCCCACTACCTGAGCCGGCGGTTTAAGGTTTAAGCGATTCTTAACCAGTCAGCGGCGAAATCCTTGCCGGAGGCTGGTTTGCCGGACTACCGCAGATCGCGGCCGGTGTAGCCCAGGATTGAACGCGCGATTATCAGGCGCTGGATTTCGCCCGCGCCTTCGTAGATGTCGAAGATGCGGCCGTCGCGGAAGCATCGATCCAGCGGATGGTCTTCCGAGAGCGCTTCCGGGCCGAGCAACTCGATGCATCCCTGGGTGATTTTTCGCGCCGCCTTGCCGCCCGCGGCTTTTGCGATCGACGCTTCCACTTTCGGCGGCACTGCCTGCTGCTCGAGCCATTTTGAGCGCAGCACCGTCAGCAACGCTGCTTCGAAAATGGCTTCCAGCCGGACAAACCGATCGACGACGGCCGAGCGGCTTCGCATCCCGCCGCGGTAGCTGATGTTTATATCCCGCTCCGCGAATTTTTCGCGCGTGAAATCCAGCGCCGCCCGCGCGACGCCCAGCGCCATCGCGCCGACCATCGGGCGCGAATCATTGAACACCGACATCGTGGACTTGAAATCGCCCTTGATGTGGTTGAACTCCGGAATCCGGCAATTCTCGAACAGCAGGTTGCAGGTGTCGTGAGAGCGGATGCCGAGTTTCCGTAGTTGCGGCCCGACGGTGAATCCCGGCGTGCCCTTCTGGACGATGAACGTACTCATGCCGCGGCTTCCGTCCGGCGCGATGAATCGCGACAGCACCATCGCAGCGTCACCCGACTGCGCCTGCGAGATGAAAATTTTCTCGCCGTTGAGGATCCATTCGCCGGTTTCGCGGTCGAACGTCGCCGTCGTCCGGATGTTCGCCGGGTCGGAGCCGGCGCCAGGCTCGGTAATCGCAATCGCTATCGTGTGGTTCTTCCACTTCTCGAATTGCTCGGGAGTCGCGACGGTCTTGAGGACGGTGTTGCCGAGTCCCCACTTGCTGCGATGCAGCGAAATCCCGCCCCAATAAATTTCGAGCATCACCAGTGAATGAAGAATTCGCGCGCCGCTGCCGCCGCGGAGTCCTTCTTCGGCCAGCGTGATCGGGTTGGGCAAACCTTTCGCTTCGGGAAATTCCTCCGGCTCGAGTTCGTCTTCATGCTTGTCGTAGTAGCGCGCATAGCGGCGGCCGATGATCGCCTGCTCGTGCGCATTGCTCAGAACTTTTTCGTCAGCCGGAGTGAGTTGAAAATCTATCATCGCATTTTCCTCGTTGTGATTGTCGAAACTTAAACGCCGACCGCGCCTTCGAGCACCGACACCGTGCGCGTGTCGCGATACCACATCTCGACCGGATTATCGCGCAGGTAGCCATGGCCGCCGAGCATCTGGACCCCTTCGTCGGCGATCCACATCGCATTCTCGCCGCAGTAGGTGTACGCGAGTTGCGCCTGCCGCGTGGCGTCGGCGCCCTGCTCGAGAATCGACGCGGCCTTCCAGGTCATCCAGCGCATCGCGTCGGTTTCGATCCGCATGTCGGCCAGGCGGAACGCGATCGTCTGCTTCTTCGCGAGCGCATCGCCATGAACCACGCGCTCCTTCGTGTAAGGCATTACGAACTCCATCACGGCCCGGCTGGTGCCGGTCATGATCGCTGACAGCGCGGTGCGCGCCGAGTCGATGATCCGCTGAACGTCGCATCCTGCGCTTTCACCGAGCCGCGCGCTGGCCGGCACTTCGACATCCTTGAAACTGACGGTCGCCATCTCGAGCGCCCGCAACCCGATGTTCGGTTTCCTCTCGCCAACGGTCACGCCTCTCGCGTTCCGGTCAACGATGAACGCGTCCATCCCGCTGTCGGATTGCGCGACGACTATGAAGTGACTGCAATTCGCTGCGAGCGGAACCAAGCCCTTCATGCCTGACAGGCGATAGCCTTCGCGCGCCTTCACGGCTGCGGTGCGAATCGCGGAAACGTCGAAGGCGAAGTCGGGCTCCATGACTGCCACGCCCGCGCATCGATACTTGTCGCCGCCAAACAGTGGCAGCAGATTTTTCTTTTGCGCGGGCGAGCCTTGCGTAGCGACCGCGCCAAGAAATCCGATTGGCGCCGCAGCAGCGATCGCGAATGACGCGTCGGCGACCGCAAGCTCCTCGAGCAGCAGCGCATTCAGCGTCGGCGAATAACCGCCGGCTTCAGCTTGCGATTGGATGATTCCGGTTGCCCAGATCTCGTCGAGGATCGACGACGGGATCGTTTCGCGATCATCGGCGCCGCGCGCGGCCGGCCGCAGCTGCGAGCCTGCCAGCTCCTGCACCATGGACTGCGCGAGTTTCTGTTCCTCGGTCAATTCAAAAGAAATCACGGTCTTTTTCCTCCAATTCCGCGCTTGACATTCGGCGCGGGTTCGGGATACCAATGGTTGAACCAATGGAACATATGAGCGATACCAATGTCAAGCGGAAAAAGCCGATGCGGGTGGCGACGCCGCGTCGCGTCGAGTTCAGTCGCATCCGCAACTTGCGCGCGTTCGAGGAAATCGCCGATCAGATTCGCAAAGAGTTGTCGGACCGGCGGCTGAGAGCGGGCGATCGGCTGCCGCCGGAGCGCGCATTGGC
>Ga0182024_10022793_pt1 | contig 11266 bp, 10 predicted proteins | sample P32metaG_FD_120480 | JGI IMG/M metagenome (GOLD analysis project Ga0182024, IMG submission 120480) | Permafrost microbial communities from Stordalen Mire, Sweden - P3-2 metaG (Illumina Assembly) | ecosystem: Environmental > Terrestrial > Soil > Wetlands > Permafrost | place: Sweden: Stordalen... | reverse complement strand
ATCGAGCACGCCACCGGCCGGCGGGTGATCGGCTTCATGAGCGGCAACCAGCAGCGCCCGGACATGATGTGCGAGGTGTTCATCCTCGCGCCCACTGATCTCGTCGACCTCCACGAGATCCTCCTGGACTAGAGTCGGTTCAGGAGGGCACGATCGCGCGGTCGCGCCGCCGAAGGTCCCGTTTGAGAGTTCCCAGAACGAGGCGCGGAGCAATTATTGCCTTCGGGGGCAGGTCGATGTGAGCAAGCTCAAGAGCGATGAAGCCATGCGCGACCAGCACATACGCACGATCGGCCTGCAGAGCGCCACGTACCCGACCGCCACCTTCGTGCTCTCGACCCCGCTGACTCTCCCCGCCAGCGCCGTCAGCGGCGAGCCGGTTCGCACCTCGGTCACCGGCGTGTTCGGCATCCATGGCACGTCAAGGCGAGAGACGGTGCCGCTGGAGATGCGCCTGTCGAACTCCGAGGTCGAGGCCGTAGGCTCGCTCACCTTCCCCTGGAGCGAGTTCAACATGACCGCTCCTAGCGTCGGCGGTTTCGTGTCCGTCACCAACAGGGCGACGATGGAGTTCGACCTTCGCCTCACGCGCGCGTAGCGCCCCTGCGTGCCCTACCCCCTTCCGGGGGAGGGCACGACGGCCACACCGCGCAGGACCTGACCCGAGGCGGCGCGGGCGAACGTCGCAAAGCTTTCGCGGCCGGGTGACGTCGCCCTCAACTTGTCAGTGATCTTGACAACCTTGTTGGGATCGGCCCCCTGGTCGCCGCTGCCGCTGACCGTCGAGGTGACCGCGTAGATGGTCGCGGTGCCGTCGCGGTTCACACGGCCCGAGATATTGCGCAGTCCGTCGGTGGCCGGGGCCCACGGGAGAGTCACGGCGCTGGTACCGGTGCCGACCGTGTTGGTGCCCGTCGGATAACCCCGGACCACATACGGCTGCCCGAGGTTCAGGCCGTCCTGCAGCGTGTAGGCCCGCGTCCAGCTGATTCCGTTGAACACCCACTTCTGCAGGCCCGCGGTCGTCTGGGCGGCGGCATCCGAGTAGGTGTTGGTCGCCGAGTCGTACGCGGTCGAACCGTCGCCCTCGTCGGCGACGTAGAGCGTGTCAGGATTCGCGAACCAGATCCCGAACGGGAAGTCAGTCGTATCAGTCTTCGCCAGCGCGGTGTTGAAGCCCTGGAGGATGCACATGTTGTACGAGGTGTAGGCGATCGGCGAGGTCGGAAGCGCGGCGCCTGGAACCGGCAGCCCGGTTCCGCTCGGGCACGCATGCCCAGTGGTATCAATGAAGTAGACGGTGTTCACACCGTTGCTGCCGCTGCCCTTGGTCAGGTAGACGACGTTGTCGTGGATGGTCAGGCCGCGGAAGTTGGTGTCCTTTCCGAGCTTGTCTGCCTTGTCGCCGAGCTCGGTGATGTTGAAGCTGCCGACGGGCGTCGGCGCACCGGGCGACTGGGCGCTCTCAGGCTCGAGCGAGGGCGAGAGAATCTGGGCACCGGCGCCGTTGACCACTCCGGAGGGCTGCGGGTTGCCGCCGTTGCCGGCGTTGCCCGCGGTGTAGAGCACGTTGGCGGCGCTGTTGAGCACGGCCGCCCGTCCGTTGTTGCCGCTGTAGGCGTTGGTCTCGGTGAAATGGAACTTGCCGCTGTCGCCCAGGTCCGCCACGACGCGGTAGTAGGCACCGGGCACGGAGTTGGTCGGGTCGATGACGCCAGGGGTATTGGAGTTCGATACGTCAATCGCGTCGACGGGCGCCGCGTAGCCCATCAGCGTCAGGTCGCGCCGATCAGTGGAGAAGTTCAGCGCCATCTCTGACTTCGACGAGAAGCTGGTGACGAAATCGCTGGTCGGAATCGGGATCGTTCGCATCGGCGAGCCGTGCCGGTCCATGTCGTACAGATAGGCGGGCGATGTGATGCCGAAGCTGCTGTCGACCGCGTCGTTGTTGAACACGAACGGGTATGTCCCGTCGTTGGTCGCGGTCACGCAGTTGGAGCCGGTGCAGTTTGGAGGTAGCTGGGTGACGCCGGGGGTGATGTCAGCGGGGTGATAGACGCTCCCGCTGACCACCACGCTCCCCGGCACCAGCACGTTGCCATCGAAGTCCGGCCGGGCCTGCGCGGCGGGAACGGCGGCGAGTGCGACGGCGGCTGACGCCGCGACGACGATGCCCTTCATGGCATGCCGTCGCCCGACCGGCAGTTTCGGTGTCATCTGGTCAATCTCCCTTAATTGGATCCCAAGTTACGGCCGCCGCGAGCGTATTTGGGCGATCCGCGCTCCGAGTGATCAAAGCGTTACCGCCTGGCGATCTGACAACTAGGGCACGAACAGCATGCCCTGGACTTCGGCGGTGGGGCCGTGAACAGCGACGCGGGTGATGACCCCGGTGTTCGGGTTCAGCTCGCCGAGATAGTCCGGCGGGAATCCCGCCGCCGGGCACGTGCTCGGCGCCGAGTTGGAGCCACACGGTGTGTCCGCCACCAGGACGGTCCCTCGCTTGTATGGACCGGTGATCTTGTTGATCGTGTCGTTGGAATTATCCGTGGCATAGATCGCGCCGGAGCTGTCGGAAGGCCATACGGTGTCGTCGACCGAGTCCGACAGATCGAGCACCGACAGGGCTTGATGACGGCTCCCGGCGCGGCTGACGAAGATCTGCTGTTTATCGCCCTGGCTGGTGAGCATGAAGTCGTCGGCGAAGCGGTGGGCGTAGGCGGGCACGATCTCATTGGAGTCGGGGTCGGTCAACGCGAGAAGCACGCGCTTACCGCGCTGGGCACCCGTGGTGTTCGCCACTCGAGCCGACGCCTTGTCGGAGAACAGCGCTCGAAGGGTGACCACATGGGTCTCGGCGTGAAACACCGCTCTGTACACCGCGGGGTAGCTCGCCTTGGGCGCGGGCGCGCCGGTGGTGCCGGGAGCTGAGGCGCTGATCAGGGTCAGGCCGTTGTAAACCTCGATCGCGTCCGTGCCGCCGCGGGATGGCAGCGGGCCGCTGTAGCGGTAGTGGACCGCCGCGCCGGCTGACGGGTCGATGGTGTACAGGCTCGAGTTTGCATCCTCGTTGACGGTCGCGATCAGGCGATGGTGGGCCGGGTCCGCGGTGATCCCGTCACATTTTCCGACCAGGTCCCACTGACGCACAGCCTTGCCGCTGAGGTTGAACTCGACCACGGTGCTGTCCTTGTTGCCGGTCGTGCTCGCCTCGCCCTGCGGACCGACTCCGTTCTGGAATCCAACGAACAGTTGGCCGCCGAGAAGGGTGATGTCGTCAGGATTCGAGACCGCCTCGCTGCCCGTGGCGGTCTTGTGCTTGATCTTCGCGCCGTTGGCCAGCACCCGGTTGGAGAACCCGCCCCGGGCGGCTACGGCACGGCTCGAGGTCGCGCTGGCAAGTGTGCTGGTGCCGCCGCCGGCGATCAGCGCCACCGCGGCCACGATCACCGCGGCCAGAGGCTTGGTCAGCTTTCCGTCTATGCGTTTCATGAGGACCTCCGGGCAGATCACGGGATCGGCAGACGCCGATCCCCAGTAGCTGGGGCATGAACCCCGGATCCCGATCCGGCCCGGCGGCGGGGACTCCCGTGCCGCCGGGCCAGCCGGATCGATGTTGTTCTACAAGCCGGCGCCTACAGTCCGTTGACCGTCGACTTCGCGGCGTTCAGAACCACCTTGGGGATCGGGGCGAAGTCCAGCGAAGCGCCGAACGCCTGGCCCGAGCCGATGGCGTACTTGATGAACTGCTTGAGCAATGCTGCCTGGGGTGCCGACCTGGGCACGATCGCATAGGTGAACGTCGAGATCGGGTACGCGATCTTGGCGCTCTTCGGCGGGTCGACAATGTGCAGTGCATTGCCTGCCGGTACGTGCCTGACGCTCCTGGCGGCGTTCTCGATATTGACCAGGTTCGGGTACTCGTACTTGCCGGCGGCATTCTTGATCGCCACCGCCGGAAGGCTGTGGGAGATCAGGTACGACACCGCGATGTAGGCGATCGAGCCATTGGTCGACTCGAGCACCGCCGTCACCCCGGAGTTGCCCTTGGCTCCAGTACCGGTGGGGAACTGCACCGAGGTCGCGTATCCGACCCGGCTGGCGAAGGTACCGCTGACCTTCGAGAGGTAGTTTGTGAAGGCGTACGTGTCCCCGGAGCCATCGCTGCGGTAGAGCACCGAGATCTTGAGGTTCGGCAGGTTCACGTGCTTGTTGAGCGCCTTGATCTGGGGCGCGTCCCAGTTGGTGATCCGGCCGAGGTAGATCTGCGCCAGGACCGGGCCGGTAAGCCGCAGCTTGCCGACACCCTGTACGTGGTAGCCGACTCCGGTGGCCGAAAGCGCCCACGGGATCTGCTCACAGCCGTTGCACGCGGCGGCCTGGGCGGGCGTCAGGGGTGCGTCGGACGCACCAAAGTCCACCAGCCGATGGGAGATGTCCTGGATTCCCGTACCCGAGCCGACGGCGCTATAGGTCACCGTGACCCCGGCGCGGTTCTGGAAGGCCGAGGCCCATTCTGCCTCGAGCGGAGCCACCAGGGTCGAACCGGCGCCGGTAAGCGATCCGGCGGCTTGTGCGCTGGCGGTGAAGCCAGCGGTCGCGGCCATCGTCAGTGCCGCGAGGCTCAGTGAGAACAACTTCCTGCGCTGGAAGGCGAAGCCTTTCAAGTGAAGCCCTTTCGTAGGAGACAGTGCGCTCGCGCAGGCCCGACCGACCTTTCGAGCAGAGCTAGCATGAGGCGGCTGTCAACCTCACTTGTTGCCCCGTTGTTACAGGCAATTGGAGATCTTGTGACCGCGCACAGGAGCGACTCCGGGCGGCGCCAAGTTTCTCTACGCTGCCGCGCGATGTCAGCCCGGGCAACCGCCTCTCCGCCGCGCCGGAGGCTCCCGCGCCGCGCGCGCGAGCTGCTGCTGGCCGACGGCGGGCTCGGCGACGCCGTGCTGCGCGGTCTGTGCGTCGCCGCCGGGGTGATCTCGGTCCTGATCCTGGCGGAGGTCGCCTACCAGGTGATCACGGGATCAAGCCTGGCCGTGTCCCGGTTCGGGCTTGGCTTCCTCGTGCACACGCAATGGGCTCCGAACTTCGGCCGGTTCGGCGCTGCCACCACCATCTTCGGCACGATCGTGTGCTCGGCGATCGCCCTGGTGCTGGCCACACCGCTGGCGATCGCCATCGCCATCTACCTGAGCATGATGGCTCCGCGCGGAGTTCGCGTGGTCGTGGGTCCAATGGTCGAGATGCTGGCCGCGATCCCGAGCGTGATCGTCGGGTTCTGGGGGGTGATCGTGCTGGCGCCGTTCCTGCAGGCCCACGTCGAGCCGTTCCTGCACGACACGCTGGGCTTCATCCCGATCTTCGGCCCTCCGGAGACCACGGGCCTCAGCGTGTTCACCGGCGGACTGATCCTGACCGTGATGGTCGTGCCGATCATCGCCTCGCTCAGCCGCGACCTGTTCCTGACCGTGCCGGCCGAGCTCAAGGACGGCGCCGAGGCGCTCGGCGCCACGCGCTGGGAGGTGATCCGCGGAGTGGTGCTCCCCACCACCGTCTCCGGCGTCGCCGCCGCCACCATGCTGGGGCTGGGGCGGGCGCTCGGGGAGGCGATCGCCGTCGCCCAGGTGATCGGCGCCGGCAACGACATTCACGCGTCGTTGTTTGAGACCGGGAACACCCTGGCCTCACGGATCGCGCTGGAGTTCTCGGGTACGACCTCGAAGCTGTACACCTCGTCCCTGTTCTACCTCGCGCTGATCCTGCTGGCCATTGGCGTCGGCACCAACCTGATCGCGCAGACGATCGCCCGCCGCTATGACGTCCACCGGACCTTTGTCTGATGCTGTCCGAGATGGATCCCACGGCTCCCCTCACCCCGTCGGGCAACCTGCGCCGGAGGATCGCCGTCAGTCGCCTGATGACGGCGGCCGCCATTGCCTCGGCGGTGATCGCCGTCGCCGCCCTGGCGATCGTCGTGTTCGCCGTCGCCAGCCGAGGCGCCCCCGCGATCAGCCTTGGCTTTCTGACCCATGACCCGCCGCAGTTCGGTGGCCCGGGCGGTGGGATCGCGTCGGCGATCGTCGGAACGACGCTGATCGTGGCCATCGCCGCAGCTATGGCCACACCGCTCGGCGTCCTGACCGCGCTGTACCTGTCTGAGTACGCGCGACCGCGGTCGCGCGCCGCCCAGATGATCAGGATGGCGCTCGACCTGATGCAGGGGCTGCCCTCGATCATCGTCGGGGTGGTCGTGTTCGGACTGATCGTCAACCCCGAGCATCGGGAATCGGGTTTCGCCGGCTCGGTGGCGCTGGCGATCATCATGCTGCCGCTGATCGCCCGGTCCGGCCAGGAGGTTCTGCTGCTCGTGCCCCAGAACCTGCGCGAGGCGGCAGACGCCCTCGGCGTGAGGCGGTGGCGCTCGATTCTGGGCATCGTCCTCCCCAGCGCGCTGCCCGGGATCGTCACCGGCACGATTCTCTCGATCGCCCGAGCGGCCGGCGAGACCGCGCCGCTGCTGATCCTCAGCGGCCTGTTCATGCCCGGAACCACGTTCAACCTGTTCGGTCAGGCCGTTCCCAACATCCCGATGCTGATCTTCAACGCGTCGGAGGCGGCGGACCCGACCGGATTCGCGCGCGCCTGGGGCGCCGCGCTCGTGCTGCTGGTGATCATCCTGATCGCCAATATCGGGGCCCGAGTGCTGCTGGCCCGCAGCCGTGCGAGGATGAGTGGATGAGACCGTCCGACGCCGGCGTGAGCGATGATCACACTGACCGCGCGGCCCGTCCGCGGGTGCGGATCCAGGCCGAGCCCTCGAGCCGGTCGGCGCCGGAAGTAGCGCTCGGGGACCGCGGGCCGCTGCTGGAGCGCGCCGCCGTGTTCGACATTCGCGACATGGCCGTCGCCTACGGGACCAAGCGTGCGCTCGACTGGACGACGCTGAAGATCTATCGCAACCTGGTCACCGCGGTGATCGGCCCCTCGGGTTGTGGTAAGTCGACCTTCATCCGCAGCCTCAACCGTATGAATGACTCGGTCCCGGGCTTCAGCCTCAGTGGCCAGGTCCTCTACCACGGGCACGACGTGTACGCGCGCGCGACGAATCGCGTGGAGGTGCGGCGCCGGATCGGGATGGTGTTCCAGAAGCCCAACCCGTTTCCCAAGTCGATCTACGACAACGTCGCGTGGGCGCCACGAAACCTCGGGCTGAAGACCGATCTCGACGCCCGGGTGGAGCGGGCGCTGCGCCGCGCGGCGCTGTGGGATGAGGTCAAGGATCGTCTGCGGGTGAGCGCGCTCAGCCTCTCGGGCGGCCAGCAGCAGCGGCTGTGCATCGCCCGGGCGATCGCCGTCGAGCCGGACGTGCTGCTGCTCGATGAGCCCGCCTCGGCGCTCGACCCCGTGGCGACGGCACTGATCGAGGAACTGATGCACGAGCTCAAGAGCCGCTACACGATTGTGATCGTCACCCACAACATGCAGCAGGCCGCGCGGGTGGCCGATCGCACCGCGTTCTTCTCGCTCGACAGCACCGGATCCGAGCGGGTGGGCACGCTGGTGGAGTACAACGACACTGAGACCATTTTCAGCCGGCCGGCCGACCCGCGCACCCGGGACTACGTCACCGGTCGCTTCGGCTGAGCCCGCCGGTCGCCGGCTACGGAGCGTGGATCGCGTCGCCGGAGATCTGCGCCAGCAGAGGCTGTCCGCACTGCCAGCAGTACGACGCGCCGGTGCTGTGCGGAGATCCGCAGGAGCCGCACGCCCCGGCGGTCGCCGTCTCCTCCAGGCGCAGGATGCGTTCCACCTCACCCAGCTCGGCATCTGCCTCCTGGAGCACGGCCGCGCGCTTTACGATCAGGTCGACGCGGATCCGATCGCGCACCGCCATCTCGTACACCAGGCCGCCGAGATCCCACTGAAGCTCGGCGACGCGCGCATTGAGCTGGTCACGCCGGCGCTTGAGGTCGACGCTCTGGTCGTTACCGAGCGCGGTCCTCGACGTCAGCGGTGGGGCGGGCGGCGGACCCTGGTCTGGATCGGCGATCACGGCGTCATGCGCCGAACCAGAGTCACCGCGCCTTCCCCGTCCGAATCGTTGATTGAAAGCTGGTCGCATCATCCCGCCGGCTCAACCGCCGCCGAAGAACGTGCCGGTGAAATGGCCTTTCGTAAAGCCCGGACCCTTGCCGGACTGCCCGACGGTGACGGTGGCCGGCGGCAGGTTCTTGGAGCCCAGCACCTTGCTGGCAGCGGCTGACGCCTTGGCGGCCGCGGCCTTACTCGGCCTCGGGGCCGAGTGGGACTTGGCCTTGGACTTCGATCCGGACTTCGACTTCTTGCCCGTCGCCGTCGAGGCGGTGCTCGAGCCGCTACTGCCGTTTGATCCGCCCAGGTAGACAACCTGGGTCTTGGCCGGGGCGGGGGCGGGGGCGGGGTGATTGGTGCGCCCGATCAGGACGCCGACGCCCATGGCCAGCAGGAGCGTCCCGACGCCGGCCACCATCGTGCCTCCCGCGGGCGCCCGCGGCCGGCGCGGCGGGCGGCGGCTGGTGGTGGTGACGACCTGGGCGGCGGGAGCAGTCTCGGGGAGGGCGAACCGTGGCTTGCTGCGGCGCTCACCACAGTTGACGCAGTAGCGCTGGTCACCGGCGAGCGGCGCTCCACAGGCGACGCAGCGATCGCCGGTCGTCGCCAACCCGAGTTGCTGGGTCGGCGCGTCCGCACGCGCCGAACCTATGGCGCCGGGTTGCGTGTCTGCGAGGTCATCGTCCATGGAGCGGATCCCGTCGTCGTGCAGCGTGGGCGGATCCCGTCGTCGTGCAGGCCGCTAGCGTACGATGCGCCGCCGGGTGTAGATGTGAAGGAGTCGTGACCGGGGGCACCGGTCCCTACGTCGCCGGGTACACATCTTCTGAGTCACCGGACGCGCTTCTCGAGTATCCCGCCGGCTTCGGGATGTTCACAAATGCCCGGGCGAGGTCAGCGAAACTGGGGAGTTGGCATGGATACGTCCCATCCCTATCGCGCTCATCCGCTGAGCAGCCACCGGTGCACTGAGTGCGAGGCCCGATTGGCCCACGACCAGCGATACTGCCTGGATTGTGGCCGGCGCCGCGGTCCATTGCCGGCGCTCATCGCCGCGGTGGTCGGCGAGATACACGAGCGGGGCCGGGGTGGGCTCACTTCGGCCTACGCCCTGGGGACCGACGGCCTGCCGGGCGACCACGCCCTACCCGCCGACGCCGACACCGACGCGGAGGGCGACGGCGACGAGCTCGAGCCGTTCAAGCGGTCGATGCCGTCGGCTCGGATCACCTCTGTGGCGCTGATGGCAATGCTGGCGTTCGGCGTTCTTGTCGGCTCCCTCACCGGAACGGGCGCCGTCGGAGCTCTGGCCGACAGCCTGTTGCTGGCGGTCGCGCCGCCCCACAACACCGCTGCCCCTTCCGGCGGTTCGGGCGGGGGCGGCGGCTCTCAGTCCGGGGGCAGCTCCTCCTCCTCGCCCTCGGCGGCAGCCACGTCCCAGGCGCCGGCCCAGCAGCAGACGATCGCCGTGCCCGCGTCCACGACCCCCTCGACCGCAGGCAGCGGCGGTGGTGGGTCTTCGTCGAGCCTGCTGGCGCTGCCGCCGATCAAGCACGTGTTCGAGATCGTGCTCTCAAACCAGGGATACGACCAGGCGTTCGTGAGCACAGCCGGCCACCCCTACCTGGCGAAGACCCTGCGCAATCAGGGAGAGCTGCTCGCCGACTACTACGGGGTTGCCTCGTCGCCCCTGGCCAACGAGATCGCCCTGGTCAGCGGGCAGGGACCCACCCAGCAGACCGTGACCAACTGCCCAGCGTTCACTGACATCGCGCCCGCCGGCAAGGGCTCGGAGGGTCAGGTCCTGGGGAATGGGTGCGTCTACCCCGCCGCAACCCTCACCCTGGCCAACCAGCTCACCACCGCCGGCTACCGGTGGAAGGCCTACGTCCAGGGCCAGGGCGACGCCCCCAAGGGCCAGCCGGCGACGTGCCGCCATCCCGCCGCCGGGTCCGCGGACACCGATCAGGCCGTTCGTTCCGGCGACCCCTACGTGACCCCGACCAACCCGTTCGTGTACTTCCACTCGCTGATCAACACGCACCAGTGTTCCGCTGACGATGTCGATCTCAGCCGGCTCAAGCAGGACCTCACGCAGACCAAGACGACGCCCGCCTTCTCCTATATCGCGGCCAGCCCGTGCGACGACGGCAGTGACCAGCCGTGCTCGCCGGGCGCGCCCTCCGGCCTGGCCGCGGCTGACGGCTTCCTGAAGTCGGTTGTGCCCGAGATCGAGCATTCAGCCGCCTACAAGAGCAACGGGCTGATCGCGATCACCTTCGACCAAGCTCCCCAGACAGGGCAGTTCGCCGACTCCAGCAGCTGCTGCAACAACCCCACCTTCCCCAACCTCAACACCGGCACGACTCCGAGCACGACGACCACCACCGGGACGAGCACCAGCACGAGCGCCACCGGCACGAGCACCACGGGAACGACCTCTGGCGGCACGACCTCCGCGGGCGCCGCGTGTCCCATCACCACCGGGACCACCACCGCCACCACCCCAACCACCACCACCCCAACCACCGCCTCGACCACTTCGACCACCGCCTCCACCACGAGCACCACCCCGTGCCCGGTCAGCGGCGCCTCGACCACGCCGGGCGGCGGTCAGGTCGGCCTGCTGCTGATCTCTCGCTACGTCAAGCCCGGCTCACTGGACGACGTCGACACGTTCAACCACTTCTCGCTGCTCAAGAGCGTGGAGGATCTGTTCGGACTCAAGCACCTCGGTTACGCGAGCGACCCGGCCCTACCGGTGTTCGACGGGGCGATCTTCAACGCCGGCAAGAAGTAACGGGATGTTCACCTTTTGCCCGCGCCGCGGCCCCAAACTACCGCGGCTCATCCGTCCCTAAAGAATCAGGAGATAGCGTGAAGCGCACCTGCCTCGTCGGCGCTGTAGTTGCCGGCCTACTCATCGCCGGCGTCAGCACGTCATTCGCGTCAACGTCGCACGCCGGCAAGAAGACCACCAAGTCACCCACCACGAACCTGACCTGCAGCCTGAAGCTCTACACCCAGGTTCCGGCCGGCTCGGTCTCAGTGACTCAGGGAGCCGCTGAGGGCACACAGTTCGGCAAGGCCGCCTGCGGCAAGCCGCTGGGGTCCGGCGTCATGGACGACTCCTTTGACCAGGACTCGACCGGAACGGACGTGGGCCCCTACCAGGAGT
>Ga0182024_10022792_pt1 | contig 11267 bp, 11 predicted proteins | sample P32metaG_FD_120480 | JGI IMG/M metagenome (GOLD analysis project Ga0182024, IMG submission 120480) | Permafrost microbial communities from Stordalen Mire, Sweden - P3-2 metaG (Illumina Assembly) | ecosystem: Environmental > Terrestrial > Soil > Wetlands > Permafrost | place: Sweden: Stordalen... | reverse complement strand
CCGCCGCCACCAAGAAACCTTTCAGTCCGGCGCCGCTGTCGGTGGCTCGCGGCCAGCAGGAAGTATCAGGAGTATTATGGGCTATCGGGCTGCCTGCGAGGCACGTCTAACTCGAAGCCCGTGGCCGCGCAAAGCCTCAGTCTTTCCTCAAGTGGGAGTGTCCCCGTCGTATGCCGAAATTCTCCAAGATCGTGTTGCTTTCCGCGTCGGTCGTTCTTGTGCTCGCCGTATTCCTCGGCGCCAACTCCAGCGGCGTCAGCGCCGCCTCGGCCGGGCAGGATGGCGGAGCGTATCGCCAGATCAACGTGTATACCGAGGTCTTGCAGCACATCCAGGACCAGTACGTCACCGAACCGAACATTCCCGCGGTCACCAACGGCGCGCTGCGTGGACTGCTGGAATCTCTGGACGTCGATTCAAGCTATCTGACGCCCGAGGACTACAAGACGTACAAGACTGATCCGGGCGGCAAGGCGCAGGTTGGGATCAACGTCTCCAAGCGCTACGGCTACGCGGTCGTGGTCTCTGTGGTGCCGGGAAGCCCGGCGGACAAGGCCAGCCTCGCGGATGGCGACATTCTGGAGGCGATCGAAGGGCAGGACACCCGCAACCTATCGCTGGCGATGATCCAGCACATGCTGGAGGGCGCGCCGGGCAGCAAGCTGACCGTTGGGGTGGTGCGTCCGAATAAGGCTGAGCCGGACCAGGTCGCGATGACACGCACCGTCAGCGTGGAGCCTCCGGTGAAGGAAGACCAGTATGAGAACGCATCGATCCTTTACCTGAAGCCGGAGATCCTCGACCATGAGCATGTTCAGCAGGTGGAGACCAGGCTGAAGGAGATGCCGAAGGCCGGCAACAAGAAGATCCTGCTCGACCTGCGCGACGTGGCTGCGGGCGATATGACCGAGGCGACGCGGCTGGCGAACTTTTTGCTGAAGGACGGCACCATCGCAACTCTTGAGGGCCAGAAGTTCCCCAAACAAGTCTTTACCGCGGACCCGTCGAAGACCGTCAACGCGACCGCGCCGCTGGTGGTGCTGGTGAACCGCGGCACGGCCGGGCCGGCCGAAGTAGTCGCCGCGGCGCTGCTGGATAACAAGCGCGCCGATGTGGTGGGCGAGAAGACCTTCGGCGAGGGCGCGCAGCAGAAGACCTTCGAGCTGCCGGATGGCGCGGCGCTGATCCTGACCGTCGCAAAGTATGAATCACCCTCAGGCAAGAAGCTGCAGGACGACGGCGTAACGCCCGATGTGCAGGTCTCCTCCGGGCTGGACGACCAGGCCGGCGTGGACGAGGAGAGCATTCCGGAGAACGCTGCGTCGGAGCCGGCGAAGAAGCCGGGCGTGCAGGTAGACGAGCAGTTGACCAAGGCGCTCGACGTCCTGAAGGGCAAGGCAGCGTAGGCACCTGCTTCCCGAATCCATAAAAGCAACGGCGATGCAGAGCGTTTCACAGGCGTGAAGCGGCGATTTGCCATGCTGATTTGCAGTGCTAAGGTGAAGGGGCCGTGCCCAGTCTATTCAGCGACGAGAGGGAGTCCGCCGGCCGGGAGAAGGCGCACGGTTGGCGCAGGCTTCTCCCCTCATTGCGTGGCTTCCATCTGATTCATGGTCCGGCGTATCCCACGCGGCGGATCGCGGTGCGCGCGACCTTCGTGACGCAGCTGGCGCTCTCCGCGCTGTTCGGCGCGATGTGCGGCCTGATGCTGGTCTACTCCATCGACCTGCCGCAGATGGACGACCTGCTGCGCTACCGTCCGGATACGACCACGGAGCTGCTGGACATCCAGGGCCGCGAGATCGGCTCGTTTGCGCTGGAGCGGCGCGTGGTGGTGCCGTACACGGAATTTCCTCCCGTCCTGCGCCAGGCGTTGATCTCGGTTGAAGACAAGACGTTTGAGCGCAACTGGGGTGTGAACCTGATCCGCGCGGTGGGCGCTGCCTGGCGCGACCTGCACTCGCGCAGCCGAGCGCAGGGATCGTCGACGCTGACCATGCAGCTGGCGCGCAATCTCTTTCTCTCGAACGAGAAGACCTACGGGCGCAAGATCCAGGAGATACTGCTCGCCATGCAGATCGAGCGTGTCTTCACCAAGGACCAGATCTTCGCGATGTATGCGAACCAGATTTACCTGGGCCATGGAACGTATGGCTTTCAGGCCGCGAGCGAGTTCTACTTCTCCAAACACGTCCATGAACTGACGCTGCCCGAGGCCGCGCTGCTGGCGGCGCTGCCCAAGGGCGCGGAATACTATTCGCCGATCAACCATCCGGAGCGCGCGCTGCGCCGGCGCAATCTGGTCCTGAGCGAGATGCGTCAGGACGGCAAGATCACGCGAGCGCAAGAGGAGGCTGCGGCTGAGATGCCGCTGGGGCTGCACATCCAGGCTGCGCCGAACTCGGAGGCGCCGTACTTCGTCGAGGAGGTGCGGCGGCAACTGGAGAAGCAGTTCGGCGCTGAGGAGGTGCATGGCGCGGGCTTGCGCGTGTACACCACGCTTGACCTCGATCTGCAGCGGGTGGCGAACAAGGCGGTGCTGGACGGCACGGCTGCGTATGAGCGGCGGCATGGCTGGAAGGGACATCTCCAAAACATTGTGCGCGAGGGGCAGGACTCCACGAAGTACCAGCATCCGGATTGGGCGCAGGCGATCGAGAGCGGCGGTTACTACCACGCGCTGGTAACGGAGGCGACGCCCGCGCGTGTGGTGGTGAAGCTCGGCGCGGTTACGGCGGCGATGACTCCGGCGGACTGGCGCTGGACGGGGCAGACAGCGGGCAGCGCGTTTCTTACTGCGGGCGATATTGTTTACGTCCGGCTGGACGGCGGCGCCGGAGGGGATGGGGCACACTCTGGAGACGGAATACTGCATGCGGTGCTGGAGCAGGACTCCGGCGTGCAGGCGTCGATGATGGCGGTCGATAATGCGAGCGGCGAGGTGATGGCGATGGTGGGCGGGCGCGACTTCGCGCTGTCGCAGTTCAACCGCGCGACGCAGTCGGAGCGCGAGGTAGGCTCGTCGTTCAAGCCGTACGTTTACACGACGGCGGTGGAGGCGGGTGCGAAGCCGGAGGACATCATCGTGGATGGGCCGGTGAGCTTCCCCACGCCCAACGGACCGTACACGCCGCACAACTACGAGGGAGACTACAAGGGCGCGATGACGCTGCTGAACGCGTTTGCGGAGTCACGCAACATCCCGGCGCTGAAGCTGGCGGACCGCGTGGGCATCCGCAAGGTGATCGAGACGGCGCACCGCTTTGGCGTGACCAGCAATCTTCCGGCGTACCTACCCATCGCCATCGGCGCGGCGGACATTTCGCTGTATGAGCAGGTGCAGTCGTACAGCGTGTTTCCCAACGACGGTATCCGCATTGAGCCGCACACCATTCGCCGAGTGACGCAGGCGGACGGGCTGCCGCTGGATGAGCCGCCGCCGCAGGTGACGGAGGTGATTTCGGTGGAGACGGCGCGGACCATGATGCAGTTCCTGGAGGCGGTGACGCGCATGGGCACGGGCGCGGCGGCAGCGCAGCTGAAGCATCCGCTGGGCGGCAAGACGGGGACGACCAACGACTTTACCGACGCGTGGTTCCTCGGCTTCTCGCCGTCGGTGACCTGCGGCACGTGGATCGGCTTCGACGACAGGCAGTCGCTGGGCGACAAGGAGACGGGCGCGAAGGCGGCTCTGCCCATGTGGATGGACTTTATGCGCGCAGCGATCGCGAACAAGCCGGACGAGCAGTTCCCGGAGGGCAGCCAGCCGAAGAAGCAGCTGGATGTTCCGGTGAATGCTCCTCCGGGCGCGCCGCCCGCAGCGGCGACACAGCCTGCGGTGAAGGACGCGGACCCGGATGCGGGCGATTCAGCTCCGGCGGCGCCGGTTGCTGCTCCTGTGGCGGCACCGGCTGGTGCGACGACCCCGGCACAGTGACCACCCCTCCCCCCCTATGTCAAAAGCATTTATTTTCATCGACTTGCAGCGTGTTCGCTGTAAGTCGATGATTCCACGACGGTTGAGATCTAAGTGTTTGATTCTAAATAGAGCCCTTTCCGACAGAGTTCTTATCCAGCTACTTCCATTATATGGGGCCTTGTGTAACTAATATGCCAAGTCTATCGGTAATAACGTACTTGACTGAGTTGGAGGATTGAGAGATGATCGAAAACACCGTGACAGGGCAGCGTAGGGGGATTAGTGGGATGTGCCGGGAGTTTGCGGAGGGGACAATTGACCTAATTCGGCGCGCGCGGCTTGTAGAAGAACGGGCCATTGCTTCCAGAACTCCGGGTCTTTCTCCCCAAGATAGGTCTGAATTGCTGAGAGTCAGCGAGGGCATGGTGGAGACTGGCTATTAACCTCATCTGAGTCACTTCGTAGAAGTTCATGCGGCTGGCACCTGTGCGACCTTTCCTTGGAATATGCCGCGAGCTGGCCGCAGAATCTTACCGGCTGCGTACAGCTTGAATAGTGCCCGCTCTGCCTGCTTTGGGTCGAGGTTGAGTAGTGTCCCTACCTCGACCGCGTTATAGCGTTGCCGTGGCGATCCATTTACAAGCGAGAAGATGCGCCCTTGAGCGCTATTTGGATCAGGCTTCTTACCACCTTTACGCGGGGCCTGCGAATTGGCCGGAGTTGTTTCCGTATCGGACGGGAAGTATCTAGCCCACTCTTCCTCCAAAGCCGCTAGTTGCTTTTTGGTGGCTACGATCTCTTGAGCGAGTTTTAGGATTACTTCGGGCGATGGCATAGGGAAAGTTTCCCGTTAAACTACGCCGTTGTCAAGAAGGTTAAGGAGGATCACACGGAATTAGGAGAGTTTTTCGTTTGGGCGTAGAATCCCGGCATGAAAAAACAGTGGGATGATCCTGCCAAGAGGCCGCCCAAGCCGGAGACGCTGGACATGCCGGGAGACTTCGCGCAGTTCACTGAGACCATGAGGAAACTTATGAAGGTGAAGCCCGAACGGAAACCCGCTTCCCCCGGCCCGGCTTCTTCTTAGTTGGGCCTTTGACGGGCCGTTAGCTCGGCATACGTCAAACGCTTTCCAACGATCTGCGACATGACCGTTATGAAACGGCCCGCATCGTTGCAATCGTCGCGGTGATTGAACCGGAAAACCTGCTCTGCGACGTAGGAATTCAGGTGCGCCGCGTCCACGCTTACATAGGTTCCGTGCAGTCCGCGTTTTAGTAGGCTCCAGAAATTCTCAATGCCGTTCGTGTGGACGTGATCGCGGACATAGGCGTTTGTGTGGTCGATGATTTCGTGCAGGTGATCGTTTTCCTTGGCGAGAAAAGGATAGTTGGAATGCTCATCCGTAATCAGGTGCGAACCGGGATGCACGTTGGCCTCTAGCATCGGGCGCATGTTGTGGAGCTTGCGATCCTCGATCACCCCGGCCCGGACTTTCCCGCCGCGCTCCAGCATCCCCATGACGATGGTTTTGTTTGCCGTCCCGAATACTGTCCCCTTGGGCCGCTTGTTGCGGTGCATATTCTTTACCTTGCCGCCCACAAACGTCTCATCCGCTTCTACAGGGGCGTTCGTGCCGATCTTCAAGCCCGTCTCTGTCATGGCATGGCGGACGCGGTGTAGGACGTGCCACGCGGCTTTCTGTGTGATCCCCAAGGCCCGCGCCAGCTCATACGAGCTGATGCCATTTTTGCAGTTGGTCAGTAGCCACGCAGCGGGCAGCCATTTGTCTAGGCCGATGGGTGAGTCCTCGAATATGGTTCCCACTTTCAGGGAGAACTTGCGCCGGGGATGCTTCGTATTGCAATTGTAGAGGTTCGCCTTTTCCATGAACTTGACGCTCTCTGACCCGCAATAGGGGCAACGGACTTTCCCATCATCCCAGCGGGTAGCGATCATAAACTCCCGGCAATGGGCGGGATCGGCGAAGTATCGGACGGCTTCGAGTAGTGTCTGAGGGACTTTCATTCCCCTACAGTACCGGAAAACGTCTACTCAGTCAAGTATATTATTACCAGTCTATCCTTAGCGTTTTGAGTAGGATAGGCGGTTTTTGGGCTTGACAGTACTTCGTACCGTTCTCGACGCGCTTCGCGCGTAAGGGCCCGGGCGTTGACAGCAGCCCATCGCATTGACTGGCCGCCACACACAAACGCTAACCATTGCTGGTAGTACGATGTTTGCGACTCCGCTTTGACATCTTCCTGGGCGCTGGTTTTGGAGCACGGAAGAGTTGTGTTGCCAGCTTCTCAAATCGCTTCGCCGCTTCCGGGCCTTCGTGGTATTCGTGTTTTATAGTGCCCCATTCTACGCGCCGATAAGGATGGACATCCCATGCCAGATGAGCAAGACGGCCAATCCCCAACCGGAGATTCCGGTAGTCAATCGCTTACTCCAAATCCAGATGCCCAACCTCCCAAGGAGAGCATAGTGGCCAGCACTGGCACACCTGATCCCCAGCAAAGTGCTGGCGAATCCAAACAACTTGCGCAAGACGTTCATTGGATCACTCACGCCACATTCTGGAGCCAGATTGGGCTCGGGGTCATCGGCATATTTGCGCTCTGGATTTACAGCGGGCAGTTGGACGAGATGCGCAAGGCCACTGTAGCGAGTACCAAGGCCACCCAACTGGCTTCTGACGCTTTGGAGTACAGCGACTCGCATTTCGATAGAGCGCAGCAACAAACCATCACTCAGACTGTAGCTGCGATAAAGGCCGCGAATGCCGCTAAGAGTGCTGCTGATATTGCCAGAGAAAGTATGGAATCGGCGCAACGTGCCTACGTCGCGCTCCATTCCATCGAATTCACGCGCGGTAAGACTGGGAATCAGCCTTATTGGAGTGTTCAACCCTATTGGGAAAACAGCGGCAGCACACCTGCTATCCATGCGATCGCTAACTATACGGTTCTGGAAGGTAGGGCCGGAATTACCGAAGAGATGTTCAAGTCTAGTGGCACCCCAGCGACCCAGAGTAGGTTGGTCGAAACAGTAATTGCATCCAAAGCCGTACAGGGCGGAGTCGTCGCCTCCTTGACCGAAGCCGATTTGTTTGGGATGAACCTGGGGGACAACTTCGAGAACTTTACCAACACCCACCAAAGGGATGACGTTTGGATATTTGGATGGATGGTCTATCGTGACATACTGGCCGCCACCAAAGACCATTTGACGGAGTTTTGCAGGCACATGGAACCGCCCGGACTCATTACCGGGGTTCCCCCCGCGATCAAATACAACCTAAGCACTTGCCCAACACATAACTGCCAAGATGAGTACTGCACTGATTACGCAGAGATAGTGGCCTACGCAGAATCGAGACCTACTAGGTAATGCTGCCCTGTCACTGTGCGTCAACTCTATCGTTTCCTACCTGTGCGTCAAGTAAGTTATTACCACTCTATCCTTAGCGTTTTGAGGAGGTGGTTGGGGGTTCGACAGGATCGAGCCCGATTGTGACCACTGAGGAGGAAGAGATGGGCAAGCCGTTTGCGATTCATCCCGGAGATATCCTGCTGACCGAGTTTCTGCAGCCGATGGGCCTGTCGGCGTATCGGCTGGCCAAGGAACTGGGAGTGCCGCTGCCCAGGGTCTACGACATTGTGAAGGGCAAGCGGTCGATTACTGCGGACACGGCGCTGCGGTTGGGAGTTTTCTTTGGACTGCCGGCGCAGTTCTGGATGAACCTGCAGAACAACTACGACCTGCGAGTGGCGCGGCCTGAGGGACTGAAGCAGATCAAGCGATACGAGGCGGCGTGAGGCGGCGAGCTTTCCTCATGCGGCTTTGTTTGGCAGAACGGTTCGAGACGCTGAGGTGATGTGAAGTTCTTCGGGGTCCCTCGACTGCACGGAGTTCCCGCGGCGCGGGAACTCCGCTGCGCTCGGGATGACAAACAAAAAAAGGACAGAAGCAGATTCCTACGCTTGCGACTCCGAGTCGCAAGCTCGGAATGACAATAAAAAGGCCAACCGCAGGTCCTTCGGCTGCGGACTCGCAGGGCGAGTCCCTCCGCTCAGGATGACAAACAAAAAGACAGAAGCAGGTCCTTCGACTGCGCGGCTTGCTGACGCAAGCCGCTTCGCTCAGGATGACAAACAAAAAAAGGACAGAAGCAGATTCCTCCGCATTCGCCCTTCGGCTGCGCCTCCGGGCGAATGCTGCGGAATGACAATAAAAGGGCAACCGCAGGTCCTTCGGCTGCGGACTCGCAGGGCGAGTCCCTCCGCTCAGGATGACAAACAATATGGGGGTGTGAGGAAGTCCGGGCCGAAGCCCGGACCTATCTCAAAACAACCGCAGATTGCGCGGCCGGTTAGTTGGGGAAGAGGGGCGACTCGTCGGCGCTGGGGCCCCAGCTTGCGGGGACGGGCTGGCCGAGCAGGCGCAGGTAGACCGCGAACTGGCCGCGGTGCTGGTACCAGTGATTGAGCATAATATTGCGCAGGAAGGCGGCGCGGGGCATGGCGGCGATCTCCCTGTCGCCGGCGACGATGCGCCAGGTGGCGTTCATGGCGGTGTCGTCGAAGGTGGGCAGCACTTCGCGGACGGTGACGATGCTCTGGTCGAAGGCGTCCAGAATCTCCTGGCGGGTGGCGGGTTGGTGATGCTGGAAGTCGGGCGGGGCGATCTGGCTCTGCTGGGCGCCGCGGACGACTCCGCCGGGGACGAAGGCGAGATGGTAGGCGAGCTGGCCGGCGGTCATGGAGCGATCGTGCGGCTTCCAGGTGAGCTGGTCGTCGTCGTCGGGAAGGCTCTCGAGGTAGCGGCGGGTGGCGGGAACCTGAGACTCAAACTCGGCAAGCAGGATATCTGCGATAGGCATGGTGAGGTGTTCCTTTCAGTGAATGGCATGGGACTGTATGCGGCGCGAAGGAATTGCGCGATTCCGGGAGGCCGGAGCTGAAGCCAGGCACCGTGGGCTCGGGTGTTGGGTGCGGGCATCTCTTGCCTCCGGCGAACAGGACAGCTAGGCGAACGTGACCCTTACTTGAGGGAGCAGCTATTTCTTTGCGGCTTCGGCGCGCTTCTTTGCCTGCTGGTGGACGTAGTTCCAGCCGCCGGTGACGTTCTTGCGGTGCTCATCGGAGATGAGGCCGAAGGCAGAGTGATGGAAGCGGATGACGGTCTCGCCACCTTCTTCACTGAGGCGGTAGAGGACGTTGTTGGCGACGGGGTAGGACATGAAGAGGGGGCCGGAGATCTCAAGCAGGGTGTTGCGGTGGATGGACTGCACAGTGCCCCAGCAGTGGCCGTTGCCATCGCCCAGGTCGCGGAACCAGCGGCCGCCGGGGAAGGCCTCGAGGACGAGCTGCAGGGGTTGGCCGTCGGGCCGTTCGTTGCCGGGGCCAAGCTGCTCCAGCAGGGCGGCGAAGGTGACGGCGAGCGGTGCGCGGACGTGGATCTCGTCGGTGATGTTGAGGGTCATGTCGGCGAGAGTGGGAACGGCTTCGAGGACGGGCATGGGAGTTCTCCTTATGGGATGGATTATTTTTGGGAGCCGGCAGCGGCGGCTTCCGCGCGCTGCTTGATGCGGGTGAGCTGATGGGACCAGTACTGCTGGAAGGTCGAGGCCCAGTCGTGCAGCGGGCGGATGGCCTCGGCGTTGGTGCGGTAAAACTTTTGGCGACCCTGGCAGCGCATGCGGACCAGGTCTGTCTGGCGCAGGACGCGGAGGTGCTTGGAGACGGAGGGCTGGTCGAAGTGGAGGGTGTCGACAATGTCGCCGACGGGGCGCTCGCCGGGTGCGAGGAAGGCGAGGATCTCGCGGCGGCGGGGTTCTGCGATGGCGTTGAAGACGTCGGAGGTGGTGGCGGCGCGGGGCATAAAGAGGATAATAGATGCCGATATGGGAATATGTAAAGTGGAAAAATGGGGGATGAAAAGACAAATGCGGGGGTCCCTCGACTTCGCTCGGGATGACGACGTATTGGTTATGCCAGGGGTGTGAGGGTGCGGCAGAGGGCGAGGTAGCGGCGGGCGCGGGTGACGTCGAGGGCGATCTGGTCGCGCAGGGCCTCGGTGGATGGGAAGCGGCGCTCGTCGCGCAGGCGACGGAGGAAGGTGAGGCGGAGGGGAGTTTGCTCGGTTAATTCGAGTGGGTGGAAGTTGAGCAGATAGGACTCGACGGCGAAGGAGTCGGCGCCGAAGGTGGGGCGGTTGCCGACGTTTGTGACGGCGTCGAATGTCTCGGCTGCGGGGCTGGAGCCGACGGTGAGGGTGGTGACGTAGACACCGTTGGCGGGGAGGAGATCGGCGTAGGGCGCGAGGTTGATGGTGGGGACGGTGTAGCGGGAGCCGTAGCCGCGGCCGGGCGCGGGGGTGGAGTCGATGGCGAAGGGACGGCCGAGCAGGGCGCGGGCGGCGGAGACATTATTTATTTTGCTGAAGGCTCCTTCCGCGAGTAGTGCGCGGATGCGGCTGGAGGAGACGGGCGCGCCGCGCAGGATGAGCGGGGAGTAGACGGCGACGGCGAAGCCAAGTTCGCGGCCGAGGGTTTCGAGCGAGTGGACCTCACCCTCGGCGCGATGGCCGAAGCGGAAGCTCTCGCCCTCGTGGATCTCGGTGACGTGCGCGGCGCGGGCGAGGACCTGGGCGGCGAAGTCGCGGGCGGACATGCGGCGGAGCTCGTCGGTGAAGGGGAGGACGAGGGTGGCGTCGAGGCCGGTGGCGGCGAGGAGTTCGAGCTTGCGCGGGAGCGGCGTGATGAGTGGGAGGGGATGGTCGGGGCGGAGGACGCGGGCGGGGTGGGGATCGAAGGTGATGGCGAGGGAGCGGCCGCCGAGGAAGCGGGCGCGGGCGATGACCTCCGCGAGGACGCCCTGATGGCCGAGGTGCACGCCGTCGAAGTTGCCGATTGTTGCAACGACGGGGGTGGGCACTCCGGTGGGGGCGGTGGGGAGTGAGGCGAGTTGGGTGTAGATGTTCATCTCAGAGCAAGACAAATACAGGGGTCCTTCGCGCTCCGCGCTCAGGATGACAACAAAAACCCTACGGCGAAGTAGTGTCCTGCGTGGAATCAGGGGTGATCTCGAATTCGATTTTGAGGCCATCGTAGGCGAGGCGGATGTGCGGCGGGAGGATGGCGTTGGTGGCGTCGTGGTCGAGGTCGTGCGACATATGAGTGAAGAAGGCGCGGCGCGGGCGGATCTTTTCGACCAGGGCAATAGAGTTTTCCAGGCTGGAGTGAGTGGGGTGGGGCTGGCGGCGGAGGGCATCGAGGATGAGGACGTCGAGATTGGTGAGAAGGGGGAGGGATTCAGCGGGGATGTCGCTTAGGTCGGTG
>Ga0182024_10022791_pt1 | contig 11268 bp, 9 predicted proteins | sample P32metaG_FD_120480 | JGI IMG/M metagenome (GOLD analysis project Ga0182024, IMG submission 120480) | Permafrost microbial communities from Stordalen Mire, Sweden - P3-2 metaG (Illumina Assembly) | ecosystem: Environmental > Terrestrial > Soil > Wetlands > Permafrost | place: Sweden: Stordalen... | reverse complement strand
CGTGTTCCACATCGGCGCCCTCCAGATCCATACCTACGGGATCGGGCTTGCGATCACGTTCTGGGTTTCCTACCGCTATTTCGCACGGCGGCTGCGGGCGCACGGCTATGAAGACGCCTGGTTCGGATCGGCCTTCGTCTGGATCATCGTGGCGTCCATCGTGGGGGCGAGGGCAGTTCATGTGGTGGCGAATTGGGGTTTCTATTCGCGCAACCCTGGTGACATCCTCGCCGTCTGGCATGGCGGCCTTACGAGCTGGGGAGGCCTCGCTCTCGGCATCCCGATGGGCCTCTACCTCGCCCACCGCTGGTGCAAGCCGCTCCGGCTCGTTGTCGTGCTCGACCTCGTCGGTCCCGTGCTGCTACTGGCCTGGGCCATCGGCCGGTTGCTCGGCCCACAGCTCATGGTCGGCGGCGGCGGGTACCCGACGCATCAGTGGTTCGGCATGGAGTACGCCGGCCAGGTGGGCAAGCGCCTTCCCGTTCCCATCTTCCAGTCGATCGAGTGTCTCGTCATCTACTTCGTCGCGCTGGCCGTCGAGCGCCACGTCGCCCGGCGGGGCGGACCGCTCGGCGTCGTCATCAGCGCCTCGGCGACGCTGTACGGCATGACGCGGCTGTTCGACGAAGCCATCCTGTTGCCGCACGGTCCCGCCGGCACCTGGGTCGAGGGGGTGTCGATCGGCTGCGTGCTCCTCGGGGTGGGTTTCGTGCCATGGCTGTTGTGGCGTGATCGCGGCGCCGCCCGGCAGCGGGCGCTCGCGGGAGCACCGGTTGACCCGTGGGCGAACCCGGTGCGGCCGCCCGCCGCCGGCCGCCCGCTGGATGAGGGCGACAACGAAGAAGACGCCGAGGCGGAGCGGGTGGATGCGGAGACCGACGGCCCAAGGGGTCCTGATTGCCCCGCGGCCGGCGGGGGCGCAGATGACGAAGCCGGCGTTGAACGCATCGGCGAGGGCGATGCTGGAGGTCCCGAGGGCACCGATCCGTACCGTGACACCGATGAGGTCCACCGCGGGCTCAGAGGACCTCGCGTCACCTGACCGTGTTCAGCGATCCGTCCGCTCCGAGCGACACCGCCGGAGGGTCCGAAGCGGTCGGCCCGATCGTCGAGCCCGACCGCGTGACATTTCGTTACTCCGACCTGGGCGGCGTAGCCACCCACGTCTCGGTCCGCCAGGAGGTGGCGTATCCGCGCAACGGTCCCGACCTGTCGCCGGCGGGGAGCGGCGTGTGGCAAGGGGTGTTCACGCGGCCGCAGGTCGATCGCTTCGAGTACCGCTTCGAGATCGTCCGTCCGGCAGCCGAAATCGACACGATCCTCGACCCGGCCAACCCGCTCACGGCTCCTGGCGCCTTCGGCCAGCGCTCCGTGATCGAGTTCCCCGACTACCGGGCTCCGAAATGGCTCGCCAGCGATCCGCCGCGAGGTGACGTGAGTGAGATCGATGTTCGCTCGGTTGTGCTCGGCGACCAACAGCCGACCGTCCTCTGGGCTTCCGCGGGCGCGGCACCCGACGCGCCCCTACCCCTGCTCGTGGCGCTCGACGGAGTGGAATACGCCCGCTTCTCCGGGTTGTTGCAGATGCTCGATGCAGAGGTGGCCTGCGGGCGGTTGCCCCCTATGCGCGCCGTGTTGTGCCAGCCCACGCGCCGCGACGAGCACTACACTGCGAGCGCGAAGTTTGCCCGTTACATCGCCCGCGAGCTCATCCCCACGGTCTGCGAGCTCGTGTCGGTCGCACCCGAGCGGCGGTTCCGTGTCGGCCTCGGCGCAAGCCTCGGTGGTCTCGCCCTCCTGCACGCGCACCGGCGCGTCAACATCTTCGGCGCCCTCTTCTGCCAGTCGAGCGCCTTCTTCCATCGTGGGGACGTGCTCGGAACAGCGCACCTCCGCCGGATGGAACGATTCATGGACGGAGTGCTCGCCGCTTCGTCCTGGCCGGAGCCGATCCCTGTCACGATGACCTGCGGCACCGTTGAGCAGAACCTCGCGAACAATCGCGAATGCGCTGCCGCCCTCGCGTCTCAGGGGTACCCGGCCGTCCTGCACGTCGTGCGCGACGCTCACAACTGGATTGCATGGCGCGACGCCTGGACGCCCCACCTCGTCGATCTCCTCGAAAGGGTCTGGTCATGAGACGCGACATCGTCCTGCACACGCTCCCCCTCGGCGATGCAAAGGTCATCGCCTACGGGCACTGGGGCCGCCCGCTCCTCGTGTTCGCGTCCGACAGCGGGCGGGCTGAGGACTTCGAGAACAACGGCCTCCTCTCTGCGGTGTCCTCGCTCGTCGACGCCGGCCGGGTGAAGATTTACTGCATCGACAGCTTCGAGTCGGAGAGCTGGCGCCGCTCCGATCTCCCGCTCGAGCAGCGGGCGCAGCAGCATCAGCGTTTCGAGGACTTCGTCGTCAACGACGTCGTGCCGTTCATCCGCGTCGACTGCAACGGGACGCCGGATCTCCTGGTGACAGGATGCAGTTTCGGGGCCTTTCACGCCGCCAACTTCACGTTGCGGCGGGCTGACCTGTTCACGCGGGCGATCTGCATGTCCGGCGCGTACGACATGTCCCGAATGGGCTGGGGTGAGCAGGGCCAAGCGTTCTACTTCAACAACCCCGTCGACTACGTCGCCAACCTCCACGGCGATCATCTCGAGTGGCTCCGCTCCCGGGTCCATCTGACCCTCGTCGCCGGTCAGGGCCCGTGGGAGGACGACAGCGCCAGCGGGGCGCTGCCGAGCACGCTTCGCCTCGGCTCCCTGCTCGCAGGCAAGGACATCCCCCACGAGCTCGACATCTGGGGGTACGACTCGGCGCATGACTGGCCGTGGTGGCAGCGACAGCTCGCGGTGCACCTGCCTCGGCACTGCTGAAGCGACCGCTCCGGAGGACAGCTCAGACGAACAATCCTTCAGCGGTCTCAGCAGCGATCGAGTCGACCACGGCATGAAGTGAACCCGTGGCATCGAGGACCGCCAGCTGGCGGTCGGCGCTGGTGCCGTCGCGGACGATCGTTTCGGCGTAGGCGACCTCGGCGCGGCACCCGAGCTCGTCGACGACATCGTCGACGAACTCGATGAGCTCGCTCACGAGGGTGGCCATCGGGACCTCCGTCTGGCGGCCGAAGTCGATGAGCTGACCACTCACGCCATGTCGCAACGCCCGCCACTTGTTCTCGGCGATGAGATGAGGCGAGTACCGCCGGAAACCCAGATTGTTCCTCCGCAGCTTCAACAACTTCGCGCAGATCGCTTGGCTGAGCGCCGCCAGGCACAACGCCTCTTCGATCTTGGTCACGGCGTCGCAGACGCGAAACTCGAGCGTCGGATAGACGTGGTGAGGGCGCATGTCCCACCAGACCTTCTTGCCGTCGTCGATGCAGTTCGTCTTGACCAGCAATGCGATGAGATCCTCGAGCTGGCCGTAGGACGCCAGCTCCGGGGGGATGCCGCTGCGGGGGAACCGCGACCAGACGACGCTCCGGTAGGACTTGAGGCCAGTCTTGCGCCCCAACCAGAACGGGGACGACGTCGACAGCGCCAGGAGATGCGGCAGGAAATAGCGTGCCTCGTTCATCACGTCGATTCGCATCTCGGGCTCCGGAATGCCGACGTGAACATGGGTGCCGAAGATGAGGAGCTCCCGTACGAGATCCTGCATCTCGTCCTCGAGCAGCTTGTAGCGCTCGGCCTCGGTGACCCGCTGGTCCTGCCAATGGGAGAAGGGATGCGTCCCGGCCGAAGCGAGCCGAAGACCGTCCCGGGCGAGGATCTCCACGAGACCGCCTCGTAGGCGCCGCAGCTCGGAACGAGCCTCTCCGATGTTCGAGCAGATTTGCGTCCCGATCTCGACGACGGACTGGAGCATCTCCGCCTTCACGTCTTCACCGAATTGCGGCCTCGCCGCCAGCAGCAAGGTGTCGATGTGGTGGGTGAGCTCACCGTTGGAATCGATGATCTGGAACTCCTGCTCGATCCCGATGGTGAGATCCCGACCCAGCTCGAGTGTCATCGCCCTCCCTCCTCCAGCTCTCCGTCGACGACGAAGGTGGGCACGACGCTGCCGGTCCCTGCGGTCACGTTGAGCAGCGCCGAGGAAGCCAAACGGATGAGCACGCCGTGGACCTCTCCCCCAAACAGGTACGGGTCCATGTCGACTGCCATGTCCACCATCTCGATCGAGCCACCCACTGCCAACGGCCATTGCTCTCTCGGCACCGGCACCGCCTCCTGCACGACGTAGGTCTCGTGAAGCGCCATCCGAACGACTTGCTCCCATTCGTGGTCGTCGACGGTCCAGCCGAGCACGACTCCCTTTCCCCCGTACTCGTCGTTCGGTTTCAGCACGAGCGTCTCCCGGTGCTCGATCACGTGGGCGACGAGGTCGGCGATCTCGCGACCGCTTCGCGTGGAACGGCCGTCCCGCAGCCGCCGGGTCCAGGGGATGTGGCGGTCGATCGCCTCGAGTTGGCTCGCGTTGAAGAGCGAGGCGTAGCGGTCGTCCGACAGCAACGCGAGGCTCATCTTCTTGTGCAGAAGCTTGGCCCGGAACGTGTTCACGACGACGACCGCGCCGTCCATGTACGCACGGCAGAGGGGGTCGGAATCCCCGGAGTTGGCCAACAGCTCACTCGTGAGGACACGACGATAGACAATGGTGATCACCGTCCCGTCCTCGGCACGCAGGTGTCCCCCGTCGTAGCTGAGCGAGGCCGGCTCGGCGATGACACAGGGAACGTCGTTGGCGAGGAAGTACTCGCGGAACATGTGGAACTCCGGCACCGTCGGCACGCCATGCCAATCGACGATCGCCACGGAGGGCAGCTCGGCCCCGCCCCACTCGCGAAACGCCTGCAGCATGCAGTCGAGCTGCGAGAAGCGGGTCGGGAGCGACCGCAACCGCCAGCGCTCGCGAAAGCGCCGCATGACGGGCATCGCCTTCATCACCTCGGCGAGGATGTCCCCGTAGGCCATGCCGGCGGGCGACTCGGCGTTGTACTCCACGTAGCGCACTTCATCTGCGAAGAAACTGTCCAACCTCGCCGACGGCGACGATGCCCGGCAGCCCGTAGGGGCAAGAGCGAGGCGTTCCTCCGCAGCATCGAGATCGAGCTCGCGACGTAGATCCTCGTCCGCCAGCAACGCGGTCTCGAGGGTGCCGAGGGCGCTGCCGATGCCCTCGGCGGCGGTAACCGCGTACTCCCAGTCCCTCGCGGAGATGAGGCGCGGCCGCAGCGAGATCGAGAGCGGGTGATCGCCGAAGTACAGGTTCGCCTCGTGCTGTCCCCGCTGGAGCTGGTCGATGCTGGCCGAGGCCACCTCGTCGTCGGCAAGCAGGTCGTGATAGGCGTCGATCGCTTGTTGCATCGGGCCTGCCGGCCTCAGCCGTCGTGATCGACGAAACGCCACCACCGGTGCTCGCCACGCCACGGCGGCGTCTTCTCACCGCGGGCGTAGGCGAGAACGAGATCGCTCATCTTGTCGATCACCCAGGCGAAGCCCTCCTCCTTGATCGAGAAGTTGTCGAAGTCCGGCGCCGGGTTGAGCCAGTCGATGGCGTACAACTCGCCATCCCGCACGGCGAACTCGACAGTGTCCATGTCGTAACCGAGAGCGTCGGTGAGCGTTCGGGCGTCGGCCGTCGCCCGCTCCACGAGCCACGGCGGGGGCGGATCGTCGGTGACGTACCGCTCGAAGAAGCTCCTGTTCGGGTGGTAGCGGAACACGAGGACCTCACCGCCGATCACCACGCAGCGGACGTAATCCTCCCAGTCGATGAACTCCTGCAGGATCATCGTCTTCGTGCCAGTCTGGTCGTAGTCGCGCAGCAACTCGTCCATGGAGTGGACGATGTAGACGTCCCGCCAGCCGCCACCGGTATTCGGCTTCATCACGGCCGGGAAGCCTGTATGGGCCACGATGGCGTCCCAGTCGAGCGGGTACTGGAGGTTGCGAAGCGACTTCTCGGGGACGATGCCCGCCTGGTAGTCCTTGTTCGGCAAGACGACGGTCTTCGGGACAGCCACTCCGAGATGTCGTGCGAGCGTGCACTCGAAGAACTTCTCGTCCGCCTCCCACCAGAACGGGTCGTTGATGACGGCCGTGCCGTTCAGGGCCGCGCTCTTCAGGAATGCCCTATAAAAACCCACCTCGTGCGAGATCCTGTCGACGATGACGGAGTAACGGGGTGGGGTTTCGAATTCGGGGACCTTCCCGAGGACGGCGAGCTCTGCGACGATGCCGTCGGCCGCTCCCTTGGAGTTGACCGCTTCGAGGAACGGAGCGGGAAAGGTGTTCTCCATACCGACGAGCAGTCCGATTCTCTTGACCAAGCTCGAGCCTCCTCCGCGCCAGCAGTAGCGTGCATCGTCGTATGGTTCGCCGCCTCCGTCAAGAAGGGAGCACTCGATCGGTAGGATCGTGCCTACCCGACCGTGACATACGAGGAGTCAGGTGACCGAGCCGGAGCAGTCGAACAACGAGCACACGCACGAGGCGGTGTCGCACGCGCACGAGCACTATCACGTGACGCACAACTTTTTCGAGCAGTCCGGGATCTTCGAGCACCTCGGTTTCAGGCACCATCACGAGCATGCCCACGCCACCGATCGTCATGCGCATCACCCACACGAGAACTACGAGTCGGAGCACGCGACGGAGGCACACGATCATCCACACCCTGTTCGGCCCGTGGGCAGAGCGAGTGCGGTCAAGCGACCGACCGCGGCGAAGCGAGCTTCCGCGGCGGCAAACCTCACGGGCGCGGCACGGTCGAACGCAGCAGACGTCACTCCGGATCACTCGGCGGGTTCCGGCAGTCGGGCGAAGAGAGCTCCCGCCTCGACCAAGAGCACTCCAAGATCAAGCGGCGGTGGCGCATGACACCGGTCGTGATCGCCACTGTCGCCTACGAGCTGCCGCAGAGCGCGACCCCGGGCAGGCCGGCTGGCCACGTCGCCCTCTCCGAGCGGTACGTGCAGAGCCTGCACCGGGCAGGGGCCCGCGTCCTCCTGCTCCCGGCCATCACAGGTGCACCGTCGTGTCCGCCGGAGGAGCTGCTGGCACCGGCCGACGGACTTCTCCTCATCGGAGGCGGCGATCTCGACCCGGCCACCTATGACCAGGAGCCGCACGCCAGGAGCTACGGATTCAATGCCTTTCGCGACGAGATGGAGCTCGAGCTCGCCCGGTACGCACTCGCGAACGACCTCCCGGTGCTTGCTATCTGCCGTGGCTGTCAAGTTGTCAACGTGGCGGCGGGCGGAACGCTTCACCAGCACCTTGCCGAGACACCCGGCTATGACGACGGCACCCATGGGCGTCCGCACGACATGGTGCTCGGCGTGCACTCTGTCGACATCGAGGCGGGGAGCGTGCTGGCCGAGGCAGTCGGAGGGTTGCACGCGGCCCGGTGCACCTCGGCTCATCACCAGTCCGTCGACGCTCTCGGGCGCGGGCTGCGAGTGACGGCACGCTCGGCCGACGGTTGCATCGAGGCGATCGAGCTCGTGTCGCCCCACCGGTTCGCGCTCGCCGTGCAGTGGCATCCCGAGATGACGGCGGAACACGATCCCGAGCAACAGGCGTTATTCGATGCGCTCGTGGCGGCCGCCAGGGGTCGCCGCGACGGCCCGCCGCTCAGCTTGGTGCGAGGCGCCGGCGCATCACAGTGACGGTCTTCTCGGCTGCACCGGCGGGCTGAGCGCCAGCACCGCCGTCCTCGGTCCGCGTGGCCGCAGCCGGCCGGGTCCGCGTGGCCGCAGCCGGCCGGGTCCGCGTGGTCGCAGCCGGCCGGGTCCGCGTGGTCGCAGCCGGCTGGGTCCGCCTGGCTGGGCGTGTGGCCAGTTGCATCGGACGCGTCCCGAGGGCCGGCCTGGCCGAGCCCGGCGCCGTGGGGGGCCTTCCGGCCTGATCACTGGACACCGCGTCGCCGGCGCCGGCTGTGAGCTCGATCGCCTGCTCCCGGCGCCGCTCCATTACCTCGCGTGCCTTGTTCCAGCCGGGGGCATTCAGCATCTGCTTGGTAGCGGGGAGCTTGCCGAGGCGGCTCGCCGCCTCGGCCGAGCACCGCTCGGCAACCATCCCCATGGCGAACACGGTCGCGCGGGGCAGCAAGTCGCCTTCGGCGCCGAGGGCGATCGTCTGAAGCCGGTTCGCTGCCGTCTCTGCGTCTTGGATGAGCCCGAGGTCGTCTTGGAGAGCGGCGATGTGCTTGGCATAGCGCTTGACGTCGGCCGCGTACAGGTCGCCAGTGAACTCGATGGCGTACCGCAGCCGCTTGCAGCGGATGCGCAGGCGGTGAAAGTCGTCGACGATGCCCGTGCGGTGCGCACGCCGTGCGGCCTTCACGACGTCGCGGTGTCGGGCGGCGATCAGTTCGGGAAGGACCTCGAGGGCGCCGGCCTGTGACGCGGGTCCGCGCCGCGAGCCACCCCGGTCCAGCATGGAGGTGAGGCTCGCCACGAGGCGTTCGTAGCGACGAGACTCGAGCGCCTCGAGGAGCGTCTCCCGCGCGTTCGTGTGGTGACTGACGAGGAGGTCGCCGAGCTCGTCCAGCGCCTGGCGATGCCTTCCCTCGAGGTGCTCGGTCCATCCCTCGAGGCGCTCGAGCTGGATATCGAGATCGCGCACGGCGCCGAGCACGCCCGCGAGCCATCCGAGCTCCTCGCTCACTCGTGTAGAAGCCACCGGCAGCACCGTCCCGAACAATTTCAGCGCCGCTCGCATACGCCGCGTTGACACCCGCATCTGGTGGAGCGGCTCGGGGTCCTCGCCGAGACGGGTGCCAGGCTCGTGGGCCAACATCGACGCGGCGTCCTTGCGCAGCACCGCGTAGGCAACCTCGGTGACGCTCGACGTCGGCGAGATCTCGGTGGGGCCGAGGTCGCTCGCCCGCGGGATGACGAGCCCGGCCCCGAGCAGTCCGGCTTCGAACTTGGAGAGCATGGCGGGCTGCAGCCCGCAGTCGTGGCGCAGCCGCTCGACGAGCGGAGACAACGACTCCAACCAGGCAGGCAGCACCTCGACCTCGACGCGCTGGAGCCGGATGCGGTGACGCTCTTCCCCGGCGACGATCACCGTGTCATCGAGCGCGACCTCGCCGACACCCGCGCCATGGACTTCGAGGGTGTAGGGCCGGCGGCGAGTGCGCACCTCGAGCACCTGCCGCAGGGCCCGAGCGCCGGCAAGCGCCTGCACGCGGCGGCCGACGGGGCCTGCGGGGCCGAGGCCACCCAAGTCGGCCGAGTCGAGCGCCTCGGTCACTTCGATTCGCCGGCGAAGCCCGGCGTCGGGGGGTGCGAGGTCTTTGAGGGTTGCCTCGAACCGTCCTGCTCGCTGGCGAGTACGGAGCACATGCCCCGACCTCCCGAGCCGCCAGTCCGCTGTGTCGAAGTACACGTCCGCCAACCTCTTGACAGCCCTCGGCACGATCTCGAGCCCTGGTACGGAAGCGAGTACGGGAAGGTGCGTCTCAGCAGGCGTGCCGGTGGCTCCACCGTTTGGGGGGGCGCCACGAGCCGAGCTACGGGCCGCGAGCCAGCGCTCGACGGGCCGCAGGTCGATGGCATCGAGCTGCCACTCCACTTCGACACCGGCGGCGCCGGCTTGGAAACGATCAGCTCCTGTCACCTCGGTCACGCTACTGCCTCGGTGCGAACCGTCCCCAGCCGTATATCCTCGGCGAGGATGAGTTCACAGCCTCCGGGGCCGCCGGCGACGGCGGAGGGCAAGGGTAGCCACCAGGTGCAGAACGCGCCGGAGACCGATGGAGCGGGCACGCCGGAGATCGTCCGCGCCGCCGGTGGCATCGTGGTCCGGGCGTCGACGGCCGGCGGCTGGGAGGTGGCCCTGATCCACCGCCCGCTGCACCGGGACTGGTCGCTCCCGAAGGGAAAGTTGGAACCGGGCGAGTCGGCGCAGGCGTGCGCGCTCCGGGAAGTCCGCGAGGAGATCGGCTGGGCCTGCACACTCGGGCGCTTCGTCGGCGAGGTGGAGTACGTCGATCGCCACGGCAGGTGCAAAGTCGTGGACTACTGGCTGATGCAGCCACTCGAGGGAGAGTGGCACGCTTCCGACGAAGTCGACGAGTTGGCATGGGTCCCGCTGGCCGAGGCGCCGCAGCGGCTGACCTACGAGCACGATCGCCAGCTCCTCACCGCCGTTGCCGACGCCATCGGAGTCGCCAGTCAGCTTTGAAACCCGAGGCGGACGCCAACTGCTTCACCTCGGGCGTTGCGGTCTTCACATTCGGCGTTGCACCTTCACCCGCGGCGTTGCACCTTCACCCCGGCGCTGAAGGTCTTCACCTCCGGCGTTGCACCTCGGATCGTGCCGTTCGCGGGTTTTCGCACCGAATCGTGAAGCGTGTCACACTCTCCCCGTTGGCGAGGGGCCGGCACGATGGGGGTGGAGACATTGCGGCAGACCTGCTCGAAACGACTCGCCACGCGTGGCCTTGCAGTGGCGGCAATCGTCGCCGGGCTCGGCGCAGCGACGACGACACCGGCGAGCGCGCAGCACGCCGCCGAGGTCCAGCCAGTACGCAGCGTGAGTGGACAGCCCCTGAGGCAGTTGGGGAGCCTGCGGCAGTTCGGGAGCCTGTCGGGGCTCGTCGTCTCCGCTTCCGGCCGTCCTGTCGCGGGAGCTTGTGTGACGGCTTCGCCGCTGCGGTCCGAGCTGGGGTCGTCGGCGGCGCCAACGCGCTTCACGACCACGAGCGCTCTCGGACGGTACTTCTTCACTAGTCTCACTGCCGGCACGTACCGCCTCGGCTTCGAACCCTGCCCGACTGCTGCCCCCTCCAAGCTGCCGAGCCTCGGTGTGACCATCGGCCAGCAGGCGCCGACGCGACTCGAATCCGTCGTCGCGGGAACACTGCGGCCCGTGGCCCGGGTATCCCTACCGGCCGCGCCTCTCGTCTTCGGCCACGACGGGCGCGAGTCCCTGCCGTCGCTCTTCGGTCGCCGCGTCGCACTCGCGACGCCCGCCATCACCGGCACGACGGGCTCGATCTCAGGGACCGTCACGAGTACCGACGGCAGCGCGATCCCCGGGATCTGTGCGGTGGCGGTCACATCGAGCGGTCGCGGATACCAGTCGCGAACGGGTGTGACAGGCTCGTACGAGATCCGGGGTCTCCCCTCTGGCGGTTACTCCGTCATGTTCGCGCCTGCCTGTGGCAACGACGGGAACTGGATCGGGGCGTCTTACGCCAACTCGTCGGTCGTAGAAGTGAGAGCGGCACAGGCGATCAAGGGCATCGATG
>Ga0182024_10022790_pt1 | contig 11268 bp, 8 predicted proteins | sample P32metaG_FD_120480 | JGI IMG/M metagenome (GOLD analysis project Ga0182024, IMG submission 120480) | Permafrost microbial communities from Stordalen Mire, Sweden - P3-2 metaG (Illumina Assembly) | ecosystem: Environmental > Terrestrial > Soil > Wetlands > Permafrost | place: Sweden: Stordalen... | reverse complement strand
CTACCTTGCCGCCTTCCGCTTCGATCGCCGTAGCATTTTTGCTCTTGCCATTGAATGCAAAGACCCGTTTGGTAGCAGCATCATAGAAAATCGCGTCAGGATTCTCTCCCCCCGTTTCAACTGTCCGGATCGTTTTCAATGATTTTAGATCGAAAACTGTCACTGTGTTTGCGTGGCCGTTGCTGGTGAAACCAAGGCCCAGACCCGGCGCAAGAGCGATGCCGTGAACGCCTTGCGTGTCTGGAATGTCGCCGACAATTGCGCCAGTGTCCGCATTAAGCACGACGACATGTGTGAAATGGGAGATGTACACACGTCGCGCTGCGCTATCCACAATGCAGTAATCCCACGGACCTTCGCCGCCGATTGGAATGGTTTTTGCGACATGATATCCGGATGCGCCAGCCAATGTCGGAGAAGCACGGTTGAACCTCGCAGAGAACGGCATAAATCCGAAAACAAGGGTGACGCCTGCTATCAGACCAGCAGGTTTGATGCGCATTCCATTCGCCTCCTTTAGAGTGAGGAAGGAAAGACAAGGAAAGTGCCTATATCAAAACGCCAGCTAGTTGACGAGTCCCGAAGTGTCGAATAAAGCTCATCAGACATCCCAAGACTGCGCTCTCGTCCCTCATTCGCTGTTGCACTGATCACTGCGATCGCTAAACCTGGGGTTACAAACGGTAGCCGCGATGCTACGAGACACTACCACGAGCTTCGCGCGAAAACATGAAATCAAAATTAATTTTCATTAAGCAACGGTTTATACGCGCCCTTGCAACGGAGCTTTCATAACCCGCAGCTAGACTGTCGAGTTTCAAAAAAAGAAACCGTCTCTGCGTTGCGGAGCCACGCACTTGCATTTCCTTAGCCTGCTAGTCCTTCACGGTTTGGCTTACGCGAGCGGTTTGGTCGAATGTGCGGGAAGAAGACTGATTGAACAGAACAACGAAAATGAAGAGAGGCGATCACCGGCTCAACAGAGTCGGAGCGAGCGAAGAACAAGGTTTAATTGACCCGAGCGGTACAGAAGACTGGAGCGCGGCGAATGGATCCCTAAGCAACAAGAAAAAATGAAACTGGATTGAGCGGGAGACCTTCGTGAGAAATCTTCGACTGCTGGTCCTGTGCCTTCTAGTATTGCTCGCGGCACAGAGTGTCTTCGCGCAAACGGTGACGCTACCGTTTTGGGGCGCATCTATCTCACGCACGAGATCGAAATAGCGAACGGTGGCCATAGCGAGGGAATTCCGCGCGCGAACCGCCGCCCGGCTTCTCCGCCTCCGCGGGCGGCCAGTTCTGCCTACCGCTTCGGACTGATGCATTTCAATTGCACCAAGGAGAAACAATTTGAGTAGGCTGTCTCCTAGGCTCATGGTTCTTGACACGGTGTAGTCACAGTGGTGTAATCAGGCGCTTTGATGGGATGCATCAGGTTCTTACCTGCCATGCATGGACGTCGAGCGGGCGGTGGGTTGGGAGTGGATGAGCGATGCGAATCCTAGTTGTGGAAGATGAACGCAAGGTTGCAAGTTTTACGGCGCGGGCCCTCCGCGAAGACGCGTATGCTGTCGACGTTGCCGAAAACGGCGAGCGCGCGATCGAAATGGTTGGCGATGCCAGTTATGAAGTGATCCTGCTCGATATTCGGTTGCCTGGCCTGAACGGAATCCAAGTCTGCTCCGAGCTGCGTCAGTCGGGTATCAAGACGCCCATACTGATGCTCACAGCCCGTAGTCTGGTGGAGCAGCGCGTCGAAGGACTTGACGCCGGTGCCGACGACTACCTGACCAAGCCGTTCGTGCTTGCGGAACTGCGCGCGCGGATACGCGCGCTTGTTCGACGGGGTCTCAACCACCGGGGCGGCAATTTGCGCTTCGGTGAACTTGAAATCGACCGCGATCATCGCCGTCTTGCTCGCGCCGGAACCAGCATCGCGCTGACGAGCAAGGAATTCGCCCTAATGGAACTTTTAATGCTTCGGGCCCCGGAGACGGTCACCCGTAGCGAGATCATCGAGCATGTGTGGGATTTCCACTTCGATAGCGAAACCAATCTCGTAGATGTGTACATTAATCGGTTGCGCTCGAAGATCGGGCATTTCGAAAAATCAAAAGTAATTCACACGATTCGCGGGGTGGGTTACACACTGGGAGCACCTGAATGATCCAGATCAATTCCTTGCGTTTCCGTATGATGCTCCTTTTCTGCGCGACCGTGGGCATATTCCTGGCCGGAACGCTGTTCGTCATTTATGGCCTGTTTTCCAGGGAGATGTTGTCGCAACTTGACTGCAGGCTGCTGCGAGTGGGCAGCACGGTTGTGGCGCAGGTGGTGTCAAACCCCACCAAACGAAACATTGAATACCTGGATGTGCCCAAGGAATATTTTGAAGTGCTGGACCCCTCGGGACGGGTAGTCGAGCAGTCCAAGAACTTGAACGGCCGTACGATTGGCGTGGGCGGAGATCTTGACCTTTCGCGCATCGTCTTCCGGACGACAGAGAACGTAGAGCAAGGCCGGCAGCGCCTCGCCCTGATTCCCTTCAAGCAGGGATCGGAGCAACGCGTTTTGGTTATCACAATGCCGATGAGTCACGACGACATGGCTCTCGGGACAATCAGACGTTTGATCTTTTGGGTTCTTCCGCTCAGCCTGCTTTTGACCGCGGGAATCTCAGTATGGTACGTGGGACGAAGTCTTCAACCGGTTACCAAGCTTATCCAGCAAGCCCGCCGGATGATGCAGGGAATCCAGGGTTCAAGCTCCGGCCTGGTCGGAGTAGAGCCGGACCATCACAAACTGTTATCCGTTCCGGAGACGCATGACGAACTCCGCAGCCTGGCTTCGGCGTTTAATTTGCTCTTTACGCGGCTTAACATTGCGCTACGCCAGGACCGTCAATTCGTTTCAGACGCTGCGCATGAATTGCGTACGCCCCTGCACGTGTTGCGGGGCGAGACGGAACTCGTGCTATCAAAACCCCGAAGCACCCAGGAGTACATCAACACGTTGCACGTGGTAAACGAAGAGGTGTCCAGTCTGACCCGTATCGTGGAGGCGCTGTTTACCTTGTCGATGGCTGACGCGGGCCAACTTCACATGAATTGTGAACCGTTGTACCTGAACGAAGTGATCGAGCAAGCTTGCGCGCGGATAGGGCCGCTCGCACAATCCAAGCGTATCCGTATTGAGCGCGACTTGAGTCAAGACATTGCATACTTTGGCGATGAAGCTCTGCTGCAAGAGCTTTCGATTATATTTCTCGATAACGCCATAAAATATTCTCCGCCGGACACGCTGGTCCAGGTAAACCTCGAAAAGGCGGATGGACAGGTGCGTATCAAGTTTCGTGACCAGGGTTACGGAATTCCCAGCGAACATCTACCGCACATCTTCGAGCGGTTCTACCGCGCGCGCCTTCCAGAAAGCGCGGAAACTCGCAGTGGCGGGCTAGGCCTGGCGATCGCTCAGGCCATTGTCCATGCGCAAGGTGGCTCCATTGAATGTGAAAGCACATCTTCGAGTCACACCACTTTTACAGTGATTCTCAGCGACATCGCAGAATTGGATTCGAAAGCTTTCGGAATTTCATCCGCAGGCGGCTCGCGCTACCAGGAAACCCCCTTGGACTCTGGGATCGCCGTGGGCTCGTGAGCCTGGGCTGAACGTTGTTGCGGCCTTTGTCGCTCCGGTATTCCTATATTGCCCGGGTAATCTTTCAAAAAAATCAAAGATCCTTCTTGGTGTCGTCCATTAGTGACTTCTTGGTCAGCGAAATGAATGGATCGTGTTGCCCATCCGAGGTCGAGCCGTGCCTCAATGCGGCCCTTGGTTTCGACCAGGTTCAATTCATTCGGTTCGATACTTCACCAGCGCCAGAAAACGGTAAACCACATGAACAAATTTTCCGTAAGGAGCGGTGATGAAGAGTGCGGCTACCAACCCGAGATGAATCACTAGGATGCTGCCCATTGCCGGAGTGGTGCGAAAGACGAGAGTGAACAGACCGGAAAACGATGTCAGGCAGAGCATTACCAGAAACATGTAGTCCATGCTTGGCGCAACCGTTCCTGCCGGGATATTGTCGCTTTTCAATTTGAACCAGATCAAACCGAGAGTTCCGACGATCATGGCCACGCCTCCCGCCGTGCCGAATAGTACGGGGGCACTCGTTATTCGAAAGGGCGGCAGCCAATGGAAAACATCTTGATAGATAGCAGCCAGAGAAGTGGAGATTAAGGCCGAAAGAAATCCCCACGCTGTGAGTGAGTGATACACCCGACGAACGGATGAAGGGCGGTCCTGGGGATAATAACAGCCGGGCCCGCCGCCCTTCAGATAGCTGAGGCTAACAGCGTCAGCGATCGCTCCGGCGACCATCTTTAAGGTGCTGAGTTGCGGCGCGTTATTATTCGCATCTGACCAGAATCGTATGCCACCAACGATCCAGACGCAGATCCCGTAGAAGAACAAGACCATTCCGCCAATCACCATCGCCAGGTAAGGTATGACCTGATAAAACGCTCCCGATCCAAGGTGACGAGCAAAGATTCGATCGTTGCTGACGATGGTTACCGATAATAGAATGACGACCGCCCAAGCGATGAACGCCAGCGCGGCCTCAACAAGCCGGTGATCTAACGCCCGGGAAAGAAAGCCCGGCCACGACCATCGCCGGTAGCTTTCGATCCTGGTATCCGCCAGGATCTTCGGAATATTGATTGCAAACTCATGGGGCGGAGCGTACATGCATGCGTAATAGCAGGCGCGGCAGTCGTGGCATAGGTTGGCCAGATACTGTACATCGCCATTCGTGAAGTCCCGCCGCGTCTCAATCGCGCGAAAAACGGGGCAGTATCCTTCACAATAGCGGCAGGAATTGCAGATCGTGAGTTGACGATTGGCTTCCTGAAATAGTTCAAGACCGGGCATAGTTCGCAGCTTCTTTCCCAGCTAATTTCCCGGAAATCGAGCCGATCGTCAGTCCAAATCCGGCGAGATAGCCTTTGGTGAGAATGTTTCCAGACATGATTTCTCCGGCAGCGAACACATTCCTGAACGGTCTTCCACTTTGCTCTACAACTCTCGACTGGTCGTCTATTGTGACCCCCATATACGTGAACGTGATTCCCGGTCGCAGTGGAAGACCGTAGAAAGGGGGACTATCAATGGGAACTGCCCAATTGGTCTTGGCTGGCAGCAGTCCGCGGGAAGACAAGCCGTCCAAGCATTCCATTCGTAAGTTCGTGTTTCCGGCAGTCGCACGATTGAAAACTTCCACCGTTTGCGAAAAGGCGTTTGTATCGACGTTGAGCAAGTTGGCGAGGCCTGGGATCGTGTCCGCGCAAAAGGGCTTATACATCGGGGGTAGAAAGCCATGAATGGTCTTGGAATCGACGATGCAGTAGGCGATCTGGCCCGGTTGCTCCGCAATAAGCCGGCCCCAGGACGCGTAGCGCTTGGGCCAGATATTTTCTCCTTCATCGTAAAATCGGCACCCTTGCCGATTGACTACGATGCCAAAAGGAATTGCATCCAAACGCGTGACGATTCCTCCATCGAACTTTGGCGCTCGCGCGTCAACTGCGACCGCGTGAAATCCCTTCGGGTCGCCAATCGGATTGGCGCCCTTCTCCAGAAGCCTGGCGAGCAGCGTGCCGTCGTTATACGGTGTGCCGCGAACGATGAAGTTGTCAGCAGCTTCTCCCCAGAGCGTCTTTAGCCAGCCGAGGTTCGCTTCGAAACCGCCCGTTGCGACAACTGCTGCGCGGGCTCCGATTTTTGTTTTAACCGAGCCCAGGTTGACCACTGCGGCCCTGAACTGCCCATTTTCGATGACCAGGTCTTCCACAAAGGACCCGTAACGGACATGAACACCCATCTCCATCGCCCTTAGATAATAAGTATTGGCGAGGGCCTTCCCGCCGCCAAGGAACCAGCGATTCGTTCGGCCAAGGTTGAGAGTGCCGGCTAACGGCTCTTGCCAGCTGACGCCATGCTCACTCATCCATCGTGGAAGCTCGCGAGATTCATGGATCGTACGCTTAGCCAGGTCCATGTTAGGCGGCTTCCCGGTGACCTGGATGAGGTCTTCCAGGAATTCTTCTTCAGAATAGACTCCGGAGGCGGCGGAGCCTTGAGCCACGCGCACGCAGCGAATGTTGCGTGTGTGCCTGGTGTTCCCCGCTCGCATGTGTTCAGGAGCCCTTTCCAGGAGCAGCACGCTCGCGCCGCGCTCGCGGGCAGCCAGCGCCGCGCACAAAGCTGCATTTCCGCCGCCGATGACAAGAACGTCAAAGGCGCGTTCTTCTGTAAGGGAAGGGAGTTGCTTTACGTTCATGCGATTCGAGCGCACATCGATCTCACAAGCTCGGGAAGCACAGGATGGACGTCACGAAACCGTCCTGGCCCGGCATTTGCTCCAAGAATCCACCTGGCGGTGCGACAGTGAATTCGCACCAGATGGTAGCAAACGCTTTCCACAATGAACTTAACGCAGAATGAATTCTTATTAAGGTTTCGTCGGGAAGCCGCGAATTCTGGAGTTCAGTCTCGAAGCCACTGTCTTCGCGGCTCTCGCGCGAGAGGCGGGTGAAAACAGAAGGGCCGAAAACTTAATGCAAATTAATATTGATTTCATTTCAACGGGCGAGGTGAATGCTAGGATTCACCGCAATGGCCAGGTTGTTGAGCATCTTCGATTACAAACTATGTCGCCGGTGGATCAAGGCAGCGCTTGGAACGTGCGGAGTGCTTGCGATAGTCCTTTCACTCGCAGCGTTCGTGCTCGCGCAAAACTCATCGAAGTCTTTACCGTATCAACCGCTCGTTTTGACCGCGACAATTCCCCTGCCCGGCGTTCACGGGCGCTTTGATCATTTCGCTTTCGACTCCGCGGAGCCCGGGCGCCTTTTTCTTGCGGCTCTCGGCAACGATTCGCTCGAAGTGATCAACCTTACCGGTGCCGCCAGAGTTCACACGATTACTGGACTGGGCCATCCGCAAGGTGTCGTCTTTGCCGCTGGATTGAACAAAATCTTCGTCGCCAGCCGCGACCACCAGAAACTCTATATCTACGATGGCGCCACCTATCGCTTGAACACCACTATCGATTATCAAGGTGATGTGGACAACTTGCGTTACGACGCGGCCGCCAAACGAGTGTACGTTGACTACGGCGATGGAGAGAAAGCGGCGATCGGCATGGTTGACGCTACCACCAACCAGCGCCTCGCGGACGAATACAAGACCGGGTCTCACGCCGAGTCGTTCCAGCTCGCAGAGACCGGGCCTGAGATCTATGTGAACTTGCCGCAACTAAATCAGATTGCTGTTATCAACCGCGAAACTCATGCCATCTCTCGATGGCCCGTCACTTGGAAAGAAAATTTCCCCATGGCGCTCGATGAAGCCGATCGGCGCTTGTTTGTCGGATTCCGCATCCCACCACGACTAGGGGTTTTTGACATGAACTCGGGGAAAATGGTCGCTGCGTTACCTTGCGTGGCTGATACGGACGATCTCTATTATGACTCCGAGCTCAAGCGCATTTATGTGCCTGGCGGCCAGGGGTTTATAAGTGTATTTCAACAGAAAGATCCTGACCACTATGAGCTCGTCGCCAACGTTCCGTCGAGTCTCGGCGGACGCACTGCGGGTTATCCCAGACAGCCGGGAAAGAAAGGGGGACCACCCCACCTCTTCGTGGCCATCCCCGATCGCACCGGGCACGGCGCAGAAATTCTCAGTTACGTTCCCGTTCCAGCCGAATGAGAGTTCCGTAAACCCAGCTGGTGTAGGTCTGGCCAGCGCCTTCAGCTCCTGGCCTTAACGCTCGATCAAGGGGCTAGTCCGAGTGGCTTCAATTCCGGTTTCGCATCGTCTGGCAGTGGATAACCGTCCACATTCAGGAGCATCGAGACCAGTTGGTAGTAGCCCACCACGCCGATTAAGTCAACCACTCCACGCTCCCCTAATTTGTCCTTCGCAGCCTCAAACGTCGCATCACTAACCTGTTTCGCATCGAGCAACTCGGTGCAGAAGTTGTAAACGATCTCCTCGTCAGGCTCCATCGGGCTAGGTCGTTTCCCAACTGCCACGGCTGCGATTACCTCTGGATTTAATCCCGCCTGCAGTCCGTATTTGTGGTGCGCGTACCACTCATATTGTGAATTCCAGTACTTCGCCGTGATGAGAATCGCAAATTCATTTAATTTCTTGGGCACAGACGAATGGAAGCGAAGATAAGCACCGTACTTTTGTGCCAAGTCACCCATCTCCGGGCTTCGCAGCAAGACGTTGTAAGGCCCGTTCATCGAGCCGCGTTCGCCTCTCAGCACATCGTCTGTCATGGTCTTTTGTTCGGGAGTCATCTCTGCATAGCTCAGAGGCTTGAAGCGGCCACCCCGTAAATGCGGATCAGGACTAGTAGGAGTCTGCACAAACACAACGCTGGCGAAACAAAGGATACCAGCACAGAACATCTCTCGGCGCATCGTAATCAATCTCCAGGCGGGCGACAGCCGTGTGCACAATACATAAACCTTGCAGCGTTACGGAAGAACAATCGGTTTTATTGATTTTCCGGCCTGCCAGACGGCTGAAAGCTTCTCTGTATTGCTTATATCTTGTAAAGGGTTCCCATCCAGTACCAGGAAGTCAGCGTCCTTACCCGGGACCAGGGTTCCGAGATTCTCACTCACATCCAGGATTTCGGCGCTCTTTCCAGTGGCCACGGCAATGGCCTGCAAGGGCGTAAGGCCCGCCTCGACCATTAGCTGTAATTCCCGATGCTCCATATAACCTAGAAAGCGAAGGGGGGCCGCAGAATCGTCGTCCGATCCACGTCCATCAGCTTCGAAACGACCTAGAAACTTGCCGGGTGCGCCGGAATCAGAGCCGAAACCGATCTTCACGCCCGCGTCGTAAAGAATCTTTAGATTTTTTTCCGAAATCACCAAGACCTTTTTGAATTTCTCGCTATTGGGTTCCGATCTTATCTTCGCGATCAGCTGGGGGCTTCTTAGCGCCGACAGAGCGACGGGGTCTAATCCGGCGCGGAAGAAAGGGTCATCCAACCAGTTTTTACTTTCCCCGAAGACAAACGTCCATTCTTCGCGAACAAGCGTGGGGATCAGAAACACACCGCGTGCCTTCATGGCCGCGATCAGTTCATTATCCACCTCCTGGTCGCGGACACTGTGGGCGAGCCCGTCAACGCCGGCTTCGACAAGTTCTTTCGCATCCGCCAGGTAAAACTCGTGAGCGATGACGCGCAAATGTTGGCGATGCGCCTCCTCAATGATCGCTCGGTAGACGGCGGGTTTCATTTTGGCGACGGCTCCAAAATTGTCATCCACCCAGATTTTTACGAAGGCTGGGTGGTGTTGGGCGAGTTCCCGAACATCTTTCTGGGCCTCTTCCGGAGTTTGCGGCCGAAAGCGATCATAAGAATTGGGGACGGCGGGCGGATAACCGCCCGGCCCACCGAATCCTCGACCGGCGGTATAAAGACGCGCTCCCGGGAAATGTCCCGCTCGTTGCGCGTCTTGCATCTCGTAGATGAGGTCCTGGTCCTGCCCCAGCGATAGCACTGTGCCCACGCCGTATGCCAGATATCTCTGGAGTTGCCTGCCAATATTGTCCTCCGTGTAACTGCGACCAGAAAGTTCAGACCCTACGGTGAGCCCCAGGTGGGAGTGCAGGTTGATAAGCGCCGGCATGATGCTCTTTCCTTGCATGTCATGTATTTCAGCCCCTTTTGGAATGCGAATTGACGTGGCCTCTCCGGCGGCTTCGATCTTGTCTCCTCTGATGATGAGTACGGAGTTTTCGATCGCCGGTCGGCCGGTTCCATCGATCAGCCGCGCGCCTTTGAACACAAGAGGAACTGTAGTGTCACGCGCTCCCGCAGGGACCCAAAACGAGGAGGACGTCAAAGCAACCAGGCAAAATATGACAAACAGCGCCGAGCTAACGGTGCGCTTCATTCAAATCCTCCTTACTATGACTCTCGCAATTGATCACGCTTTTGAAAATTCGGCTCGCGCGAACAAACTGCTATCTCCCACATTGAGAACGACCCGCTTCAACCGAACGGTTCCAAAACTTTTTGCACCTCGGCCGCTTCTCCTCCCGCCAAGGCGGCGTTAGGCCGATTACCAAATCAATTTAATGGCAAACTGAATTTCTCGATTGTCCGTGGACGTCGCATCGATCAAGCCAGCACCAGCAACGGGCGCCCCGGTGGAATCGAAGAGATTGCTATTGTCGATGGGGGAAACAAAGTTTGAATGATTGAACAAATTAAAAAATTCCACTCGAAACTGTAAGTTGAGGTTTTCCTTGATGTAGTTATTTTTGAACGTAGAAAAATCGACATTGACCAAGCCCGGTCCGATCAAATCGTTGCGACGCGAATTGCCAAGAAGATTGAAACATTCGGGATAGACCCCGAATGTTGGATCGCAATTCGCATTGTAAAACGCAGCTGACGGCGCCGTCGGAACGGTGAAGCAGTTGAGTTTGATGTAATTGTTTACATTGCCTGGATTGACCAGGGAATGGCAGCCTGGACCAGTGAGACGATCCGGATAGTCGAAGGGACTGTGGCTTCCCATTCCGAGCGGGTCGCCATCGGAGCCAAACAAGGGAGTAAAGGGCAACCCGGAACTAAGCTGTACGATCGCACCCAGCTGCCAGCCTCGCGCTACCCAGGCTGCGACACCTTGGAGGGAACTTGAAGTCGGAATTTTCCAAGCGAAATTGACCGTCAGATTCCTGCCCACGTTGAAGTCCGCCAGACTGCGCCTGAGTCTCGCATCAAAGAAAAATAAGTTGGAAATGGAGCTTGAAATCGCGTCCCCTTGAATACTTCCCGATCCCTCGTCGATCGCTTTGCTCGATGTAAAGGAACCCTGAGCCTGAAGACCGTGGCTCATTCTCTTGACGACCCCTAGCAGAAGACCGTCGTAAGACGAGTTCGATGTCCACGCGAGGTAGTCGATGCGTCCGACATTCGGATTGAGCACCGTTCCACTGCCGATTGGCGAGGGCCACAGATACCCCGAGGGCGTGAGTGCTACTGGCAGCACCATGTTCATGTCGTCAGCGCGGAAAGGCTGGTGTCTGCCGCGGTTGCCAACGTAAGCGACAGTGGCTGTGAGATTGGGTAGCAGCTCGCGCTGAAGGTTCAGGTTCCATTGCATGACGTAATTGCGCTTCGGATTGGGTTGAATGAATGGCACGCGCAAAAGATTGCTGGCG
>Ga0182024_10022789_pt1 | contig 11268 bp, 7 predicted proteins | sample P32metaG_FD_120480 | JGI IMG/M metagenome (GOLD analysis project Ga0182024, IMG submission 120480) | Permafrost microbial communities from Stordalen Mire, Sweden - P3-2 metaG (Illumina Assembly) | ecosystem: Environmental > Terrestrial > Soil > Wetlands > Permafrost | place: Sweden: Stordalen... | reverse complement strand
CGCCAAACAGGCGGCGGTGGTGATCGATGAAAGACTGGAGCTCAAGGAAAAGTTCAGCACCGCCCTCTACGTTCGGCCGCTCTCCGATCCGTTCGCCGCGGCGGCGGTGCGCGACGCGGAGCAGACCGCCGACAACGTCAGCCTGCACAACAGATTTCACGTCGAGATTCCCCAACGCCCGCTCATCGGCGCATCGGGGGTGGCGTGCGTTGCCTTGCTCACGTTCTGGCTGATGCCAAACTTCGATTTATTCCACGTGGAAGCAAGCCGGCAGAAGAAGATCGAACTCGCGCACCATGAACGCGCGGTGGCGCAGAACGCGGTCAGGCAGGCTCTGGTGCAACTGGACAACGCGCCCAAGCAAATTGCCGACTCCGAGTCGATCAAGCTGGCGCGAACCGAGCTTGCCGAAGCATTGAAACATCCCGGCAATGATCCGATCGCCACCCAGCAGAAGGCGGATAACGCGCTGAAGGCGATGGAAGCGGCCAAGTCACAGATCAAGGATGCTGAGAAGTTCGCCGAGGCGAAGAATGAGATGAAGGCGTTCGAGGCGCTGCCAAACTCGCCGCAGGATTCCGGGCCGATCGCGGCGGCGCGCGATGCGCTGTCGAAAGGGGATTTGTCCCAGGCCGTCGAGCAGTTAAAGGACGCGGTGGACAAGTTCGACAAGAAGGCGCCGGAAGAACAGAAGAAAACCGCCGACGACATGGCCAAGCTGGCGGCACAGATTCAGAAGCAGGCAAACGATCCCGCCGTGCAGCAGAACATACAAAAGCAACTGCAGCAGATGGGGCTGAACCAGAAGCAGGCGCAGGCGCTGACGAATCAAATACAGGCGGCGGCCAACGGCGATAAGGGCGCGCAGCAGCAGGTGCAGAACGCGGCCAAGCAACTCGCTCAACAGATGAACGCCAAGAACCCCGGCGCGTCGCAGGCGATGCAACAACAGATGGCGGCGCAGGTGTCGCAGGCGCTGGGTCAGATGCAGTCGCAGGCCAACGGACAAGCCCAGTCGCAGCAGTTGGCGCAGTCAGCCGCGGCGTTGGCGCAGGCCATGTCGCAGGCGGCAAACGCGCAGCAGCAGAATGGGAGCAAATCCGGACAGCAGAATGCCAATGGCCAGAGCGCCCAGGCGCAGGCCCAGCAGCAGAAGGCTCAGGCCGGCCAGGCCATGCAGCAGCAGATGCAGCAGATGCAGGCGATGGCCAACGCGGCCCAGGCGGGCGCGGCCGGCCAATCTGGTTCACAGGGTCAGAACCCCGGGCAACAGGGTGGGCAGCGCCCGCCCAATGGGAACGGGCAGGCGGGACACGGCCAGTGGGCGCAGGGCGACCCCGCGAATCAACCGGGGCAGGGGGATGGCGGTCCGGGGCAGGCAAATGGCGGTCGTCCGGCTCCCCAGGAAGCCCCCTTCGGCGTGAAGCAGGAGTTGTCGGAATCGCAAACGGATGAAAAAGGGAAAGTGCTGGCCAGCAGTTTCGTGAAGGCCGGAACGGTTGTCGGCGAATCCAAGGCCGGCTTGTCGGATGCGGTGTTGCAGGAGAAGCAGGACGCCGCCGACCAGGTGGATGAAGATCGCATTCCGCGCGCCTCGGCGCAGGCGGTGAAGAATTACTTCCAAACCCTGCAACAGGACGACGCGAAGTGAGGCGAGAGGCGCGTTGGGGAATGTCGAAGCTCCTTCTCCCTCTCCCGGTACCCTGGGAGAGGGCAGGGGTGAGGGTGATTTGGAATTCCAGTGCGGTCGGTGCTCGAAATTACCCTAACCCATTCCCAGAGTCTCGGGAGTGGGGATCAGTGCGTAGGGTCGCAACGTTGCTGCTTGCTCTCTTGACGCTGATCCCCCTGGCTTGCACCGACCCCAAAGAACCAAAGGCCGTCTGGCTCACCAGCGGCGTCGGGCCGGGGGAAGTGGTTTATCCCCGGGCCATCACCTATTCCCCAGCCGATGACACGTTTTTCATCATCGATCGAGCCGCTCGCGTTCAACATCTGAATCGCAACGGGGAGTTTCTCGGCGGCTGGACCATGCCGCAGTGGCAGCATGGCAAACCCGTGGGAGCCGCCGTAGCGCCGGATGGCGATCTCTACGTTCCTGATACCCATTACCACCGGGTGATCGTCTATTCCCCGTCCGGCCAGTTGCTGCGGCAATGGGGCAGCGAGGGAACCGAGCCGGGGCAGTTCATTTACCCCACGGACATCGCCTTCGACGATGGGAAGATTTTCGTCAGCGAGTACGGCGACAACGACCGCGTGCAGGTCTTCGATCACGATCTCAAATTCCTCTACCAGTTCGGTCATTTCGGCAATGGCGACGGGGAATTTTCCCGCCCTCAGACGATGATCATCGACCATGGGCTGATCTATATCACCGATGCATGCAATCATCGCATCGATGTCTTCAAGACGGATGGCACATTTGTTCGTAAGATGGGGTCGGTCGGATCGGGCCTCGGAGAGTTTCGCTTTCCCTACGGCCTGGCCGACGACGGCAACGGGCATTTGATCGTCTGCGAATTCGGCAACAATCGCGTGCAGATGATCGATAAACTCACCGGCCGCGGCTTGAAAACCTGGGGCCAGGCGGGACATGCGCCGGGCGAACTGGCCTATCCCTGGGGCGTGGCGGTCGACAAGCGCGGGCAGATCGTCGTGGTGGATGCGGGCAACAACCGGTTGCAGGTTTTTGACTTCTGATCGAACGAGCTGGGAGTCAGGAAACAACAGGATTTCGAGCACTTCATACGCATGTCACTCCCCCCGGCCATCGTCTCGCCGATTCTTCTCGAATATATGTCGGGATGGACTGCGCTGCTGGTTTTTCTGGCGCTGTCGATCCCGATCATCTGGCTCGGCCGGCGCTCGCTCAACGGACTGGGGCCGGTGCGAAAGTGGGTGGCGATCGGCGTGCGGCTGACGGTGCTGCTGCTGCTGATTCTGATCATCGCCGGCGTGCGCTTTCAGCGGCAGCATGACAATCTCGACGTCATGGTCCTCCGCGACGTGAGCCGGTCGACCGAAATGGTCACGGAGTACCCGGATGCCGACCTCCAGAAGTCGATCGACAACTTTCTTCGCGGCGCCTTGAAGGAGAAGGATAAAAAGCCCGACGACCGGATGGGGATCATCAGCTTCAAGGAAACCGCCTCCGTCGATGCGATGCCCGACAAGGAACTGCGTCTGGAAACGCGCGGAATCCCCGAGCCGCCCAAGGGAACCGATGCTTCGGCGGCGATTCAGCTCGGTCTGGCGACGCTTTCGCCCGATACGATGCACCGCCTGCTGCTGATCTGGGACGGAAATCAGACCGAAGGAGACATCGATGCCGCCGTGGCGGCCGCCGCGGCCCAGCACATTCCGATTGACGTTTTCAAGCTGCACTATGACGTTCGCAACGAAACGATGGTCGACCGCTTCGTGGCTCCGCCGCTGCGGCGGGAGAACGAGCCGTTCACGATCGACGTGATGCTCCGCAGCACGGCGGATGTGCCGCTCTCGGGCAAGTTGACGGTAAAGCATCAGCGCGAAGGGGGCGAAGATTTTCTCTGGAACGCCAGGCCCATCGTGCTGCAGCCGGGGTTGAACGCGGAACACGTCTTGGTTCCGGCACTGCGCAGTCCCGGCGTGCATCAGTTTCACGCAACGTTTATTCCCGACCAGCCGACGACGGCGCAGGTGACGGTTGACGCCAGCGCTGCTCCCGAGCATCAGCGGCCGGTGATCAACAAGGACGCCGATGCCTTCACGATCGTGATGGGGAAGGGGCAGGTGCTGTTTGTTGACAACTTTCTGGACCAGGACGGCCAGCGCGGACCGGGCCAGGTGCTGGTCGATGCACTCGCCCGCGAGGGAATCACGCTGCGGACGGTGGCGCCGGAGCAGCTTCCCTCCAATCCGGTCGATCTGCAGAACTACGATGCGATTATTCTCGGCAACGTGCCGCGGGATGCGCTGACCGCCGACCAGGACGCGCTGTTGGCCCTGTACGTTCACGACATGGGTGGCGGGCTGGTGATGGTCGGCGGGGATCATTCCTTCGGGGCCGGCGGCTGGCAGGGGTCGCAGGTCGAGAAGATCATGCCCGTGGACATGGACATCCCGGCGCAGCGCCAGGTCGGCAAGGGGGCGCTGGTGCTGATCATGCACTCCTGCGAAATGCCCAATGGGAATTACTGGGGGGAGCAATGCGCCATCAAGGCCACTGAAGCCCTCTCGGATCGCGACGAGATCGGCGTGATCAGCTACGGCTGGGGCGCGGGCGGAAGCCAGTGGGACTTCCCGCTGGCGGAGAAAGGGGACGGGTCCAAGGTTCTGGCATCGATCAAGCAGATGCAACTGGGGGACATGCCCAGCTTTGACGATTCCATGACGGTGGCGCTCAAGGGAGGAAATGGAAGTGCGGGGCTGATCGGCTCCAACGCCCAGCAGAAGCACGTCATCATCATCAGTGATGGAGATCCCGCCGCGCCCAACGCGCAGCTCGTCGCGGATTATCAGGCGGCGAAGGTGAGTGTTTCCACCGTGACCGTCTATCCCCACCAGCCCGGCGGCGGACGGCCTCCGGAGATGGACGACATCGCCAAGATGCTCAAGGGGAAGGCCTACGGCCCGATTGACAACAACCCCAGCCAGCTCCCGCAGATTTTCATCAAGGAAGCCGTCATCGTCCGCCGCAGCCTGATTCACGAGGAGAAGAGCGGCATTCCGACGCGGCTCATCGACGCTTCCGATGACTTCGTGCGGGGGATTGCCAATCCCCAGCCGATCACCGGCATGGTCCTCACCAGCAAAAAAAATGATCCCAAGGTGGAGATGCCGCTGGCGACGGGAAAGATGAACGATCCGCTGCTGGCACACTGGCAGACCGGCCTGGGGAAGGCGGCGGCATTCACCTCCGATGCCTACAACAAATGGTCTTCCGCCTGGGTGGGATCGCAGGACTATGACAAGCTCTGGTCGCAGATCGTCCGGGGCGTCGCCCGCGCGCCGATCAGCGCCGACTTCGAAACCACCACCACGCTGGATGGCCCGCACGGGAAGATCGTCGTCGAGGCATACGACAAGGATGCATCGGCCCGCAATTTCCTCTCCATGAGCGGAACCGTTGTTGGCGGGGTCGATATGAAGGAGCGCCCGGTGCGGCTGGTGCAGACCGGGCCGGGAACCTACGAAGCCGATTTCGACACCAACGGGCCGGGCAATTACGTTGTCGCCATCCACTACAACGGACCCAAGGGGGACAATGGAATGCTCATCTCCGGCGTTGCCATGAACAACGACCCGGAAATGCGCGACCTCAAGAGCAACGATGCGCGGCTGGAAGAGATCGCCTTCCGTACCGGCGGAAATGTCATCAATTCCTGGGATCCTCAGGCGGCCAACCTGTTCACCCGCGCCGGCGTCGAGATCGGCGGCTCCCCCATGCCGATCTGGGACCGGCTCATTCCCGTGCTGCTCATGCTGATTCTGCTGGATGTGGCGGTGCGGCGAATCGCCTGGAACTGGATGGCGATGAAGAAGGCCGCGGCGGCGGTCGGGCAACGCGTTCGCGATTACACGACCGTTCGCAAAGTCGAATCGCGCCACACGCTCGATGCCCTGCGCCAGGTTCGGCAGGAATCCGCCGACCAGAAAGCACAGGCAGCGCCGCTTCCCCAGGCTTCCGCTCCCGATAAGACAGCGAAATTTGAAGCCAAGGGCGTCGAGGGGGATATCAGCACAATCGTGGGTGGCGCCACCGACAAGCCGATTCCATCGGCCCCCAAGAAGGTCGAGCCCAAGGGCGCAAGCCCCGAGGGATACACCAGTTCGCTGCTCGAAGCCAAACGCCGGGCAAAAGAGCAAATTCGCAAAAAAGAACAGGGAGAAGAGTAAACTGCCTGCAAGTCGATTTGAACAAAAGGAACTATTCCAATGGCCAGTGCATCCGTCCCCAGTGTCGATCCACAAATTCAGCAGCTCTGCGACAGCTTCCGCAGCGACTACCGCGGCGTGAAAGCCGAGGTCAGCAAAGCCATCGTCGGGCATGAGGAGATCATCGACGGCGTGCTCACCTGCCTCTTCGTCGGCGGGCACGCATTGCTCGAAGGCGTTCCCGGGCTCGGCAAGACCGCCCTGATCCGCACGCTCGCCTCGGCGCTGAACCTCAAGTTCAGCCGCATCCAGTTCACGCCGGACCTGATGCCGGCGGACGTGATCGGCACCAACGTCATCATGGAAAACGAGCATGGCCAGCGCGCCTTCACGTTCATGAGCGGCCCGATCTTTTCTCAGATGGTATTGGCCGATGAAATCAACCGGGCCACTCCCAAAACGCAAAGCGCCATGCTCGAAGCGATGCAGGAGAAGCAGGTGACGGCCGGCGGGCAGGTCCGCAAGCTGGAGCAGCCTTTCTTCGTGATGGCCACGCAAAATCCATTGGAGCAGGAAGGCACATATCCGCTGCCCGAAGCCCAACTCGACCGATTCTTCTTCAAGCTGATCGTGCAATATTCCGGCCGCGAAGAGCTGAAACAGATTCTGGATCGCACCACCACCGGCCACGTTCCCGACATTCAGCCGGTGCTCGACGGCCCGCGCATCATGGAGCATCAAAAACTGGTGCAGCGCGTGGTGATCGCGCCCCACGTGCAGGACTTTGCCATCCGTTGCGTCCTGGCGACCCATCCCCAGGGGATTTTCGCGATTCCGATGGTCAATCAGTTTCTCCGCGTGGGCGCCAGCCCCCGAGCCGCCCAGGCGATCACGCTTGCGGCCAAAGTGCGGGCGCTGCTCGACAATCGTTTCCACGTGAGTTTCAAGGACATCAAAGATGTCGTCATCCCCGCCATGCGGCATCGCGTGATCATGAACTTCGAGGGCGAAGCCGAGGGAATGACCACCGACATGGTGCTGGAAAAGCTGGTCGCGGAAACGCCGACAACCATCGAGAGCGAGCTGGCGGCGGGGAAGGTGTGACAGCCGATCAGCTTGTTCCATCCTTGATGGCTCTGATGGCTCTCGCCGGGTTTTTCGCTTACAGGCGGGCAACACGCAGTGAGAGAATTGCAGGGCGGGAAGCAAAACGGCTGGCAGCGCAGCTCCGCGAGAACGCCGTTTTGACGCATTGCCGGCGATGCGGATATGACCTTCGCGGCGGACATGACCGCTGTCCCGAATGCGGAGCGGTGCTTCACCCGCTCGACGCCAGGCGACTGGAGAATGAGTGGCCGGAAGTTTGGACCGAGCCGCGGGCCCTGCAGAAAACTGAAGTCGCGGCGGTGGTCCATGTGGCGTACAATTTCGCCGAAGCCAGGAACTTGGTTCACCAGCTCCGGGCTCGCGGCGTATGGGCATGCGTTGGCAGCGAATCTGAACTGTCGGGCGTGGAATCTTCCGATGAGCTGGCGATCACCGTCAGCACGCTGGATCGCGAGTTGGCGTTGGGAATTGTCGACGATTTTCGCGTCGCCCGCCCGAGAGACACGTGATGCCGGAACCTGCGGGCCGATCGGCTCGATCGTGGCATGGGCGTCTCGCCCATGTTGACGGCGAAGAACTTCAAAGTCGTCTCGATATCAAAGCTTTTGTTCGTTCTGCGCCGCTAACACGGGCGAGACGCCCGTGCCACAAAAAGCCCGCTTCCGCATGAAATGATGTATTCCGGATCACTTGTCCGTTACACTGCACGGAGCCTCACTCGCGAGCGTTCGACGCATGACCACCCAAGCTCAACCAACCGCCAAGACTCTCCTCGATCCCACCTTCATGGCGCGGCTCGATCAGCTTGATGTCATGTCGCGCAAACTTTTGGCCGGGAAGATGAAGGGGGAGCGACGGAGCAAGATGCGCGGGCAGAGCGTGGAGTTTGCCGATTACCGCAATTACGTTGTCGGGGACGATCTGCGATTCATCGACTGGAACATTTACGCCCGCCTCGATCGCCTCTTTCTCAAGCTCTTTCTCGAAGAGGAGGATCTGGCGCTCTACATCATTCTCGATGTCTCCAAGAGCTGCGATTACGGCAATCCCGCCAAGGCGTTTTATCTCAAGCAGGTGGCGGCGGCCCTCGGATACATCGGGCTGGTGAATTACAACCGCGTGGCAATCGTGGCGATGGCCGATGGCATTGTCGCCGAGACTGGCGCCATGCGCGGGCGGCGGCGGGTGTCGCAGATGATCGACTTCCTCACCGATCTCCAGCCGGCTGGGCCAAGCCGCCTGGCGGATTCGTGCAAGCGCTTCGCCCTGGCCCATCGCTCCCGCGGCGTCTGCGTGGTGCTCTCTGATTTCTTTGACAAGGGTGGCTACGAAGCGGGACTGCGCTACGTTGCCGGAGGAAAATATGATCTGTTCTGTGTGCAGGTATTGTCGCCGCAGGAAATCGAGCCTGAGTTGCAGGGGGATTTGAAGCTGCGCGACATGGAGGACGATGACACCGCGGAGGTGTCGATCACTGCCCCGCTGCTCAAGCGATACAAGGCGAATCTCAATGCCTATTGCCTGGCGTTGAAGGATTACATCACCCGCCGCGGGGCGACATACCTGTTCACGAGCACGGCGGTGCCGTTTGATACGCTGGTGTTGAATTACCTGCGCGAACGCGGGTTATTGGGGTGAGTTTTTGCGATTCCGGCGGATGACTTCCAGCTCGTGCAGATGGCGTAAGTCTTTCGGTCGGCCAGCGGCGCGTTTTGCTTCGATCAGAGCGTCGAGTGACAACAGTCGGCTGACTATGCCCTCCCCAAAATCCTCCCGCGTCGATTGAGCGAGCACCTGAGAATAATCCCCGAGTCCCGTCACATCACCGAGCAAGTCAAGAATCCCAAGGTCAGTGAGCAGGTAAAGGTTTTTTAGATTGGTGAGGTTCTTCACATGTTCTGGAAGCGCCATATGATCCGGGCGCATCCGGAGTTTGGGATGAATTCCATCGAGGCAGCTCCAAAGCCGCTCAAGATTCGCTCCCTGTAGCGGCGCGCAGACATCGAGATCCTTTGTGACGAGGGCCGAGCCATGCATGACCGCTGCCACACCGCCTACGACGACGTATTCAACGCCGGCGTCATTCAAACGTTTCAGGAGCGGAAGCGGAAATTCCATGATACTTTTGCCCCGCTTTGCGGACACTTTGGACGAATCGGAGAAACTCCCCATGCCGCTGCAGCCGCTCCGCCGGCGTCAGCAGCAGATTGCATTCGATCTGGCTGATATCAACGGTGCCCGATTCATCCATATAGGGATATCGTGGCTGGCCGAGGGCATCCAACTCTTCTGGCTTTGCGTCATCCGGCATATTCACAGTATACCCACCAAAACCGTTAAGATAAGTCGATTTCCCTGGACGCATCCAGCTTAATGTCACCAGCCCGCTACAAACTCACCATCCTCTACCGCGGCACGCGCTATCACGGGTGGCAGCAGCAGCCGGCGCTGCCCAGCTATACGGGCGATGCTCCGCCGCCGGGGGAGGGGCTGCCGACCATTCAGGAAAAGCTCTCCCGGGCGATTGGAGCAGTGGTCGGGCATCCGGTGAGCGTGCGGGGCTCATCGCGCACCGATACGGGCGTGCATGCCAAGGGGCAGGTGGTTCATTTCGACACCACGCAGGAGAATATTCCCGCCGAGGGGATGCGGCGAGCAATCAATCACAAGCTGCCGGGCGATATTTTGATCCGCTCGATCCAGCAGGTCGGACCGCGCTTCGACGCGATTCACTCGACTCTCTCCAAGCGCTATCAGTATTTCATCTGGAACCATTTGGATCGGCCGGTTTTTTTCAACGATCTTGCCTGGCATCGCTGGCAGACGCTTGATATCGACGCGATGACGAGAGCCGCCGCGGCGTTTGTGGGGGAGCACGATTTCGCGAGTTTCGCCCGACCCGGGCATGGCCGGGAGCACACCGTGCGGACGATTCTCTCCTGCGATATCTCCTGCCGATCCCCCAAAATCGTGATAGGAATCGAAGGGACGGGGTTTCTCTGGAACATGGTGCGGATTATCGTTGGCACACTCGTGCAGGTCGGCCTGGGCCGTTTTACGCCCGAGGACATGCAGACGATGCTGGCGGCAAGAGATCGCAAGACCTCCGGCCCGACGGCTCCGCCGCACGGCTTGTATCTGCAGTGGATACGCACGAATCCGGAGGATGAATGCGAATCGTTCACATCATCACCCGATTGATCGTCGGCGGGGCGCAGGAAAACACGCTCCTCTCCTGCGAAGGACAGCACCGGCTCGGGCATGACGTGACGCTCATCACCGGCCCGGCGCTCGGTCCGGAAGGATCCCTGCTCGAGCGCGCTCAGGGATACGGATATCGCGTGGAAGTGATCGACGAAATGCGCCGCTCGATCCTGCCGGCAAAAGATCGCAAGACCTATCGGTCGCTGGTGCGGCGGCTGCGGGAACTGAAGCCGGATGTCGTGCATACGCACAGCAGCAAGGCAGGCATCATCGGCCGCTGGGCGGCGCGGGCGGCGGCCGTTCCGATGATCGTTCACACGATTCACGGACTCGCGTTCACCGCTTCCACGCACGCCACCCTCAACGCGATGTATCGATTGCTCGAACGCCGCACCGCGCCGATCACCACGCGGATCGTCTGCGTTGCCGATGCGATGCGCGACCAGTCGCTGGCGGCGAACATCGGCCGCCCCGAGCAATACGTCACGGTTTACAGCGGAATGGAGACGGCTCCCTTCCTCGATCCACCGGTTGCGCGCGACGTCATCCGCAGCCAGCTTGGCATCGCCGACGAGCAAATGGTCGCCGGGATGATCGCCCGGCTTTTCGAGTTGAAGGGGCATGACGATCTGCTGGACCTGGCGCCGCGCCTCTGCTCCCGCTATCCGCAGTTGCGATTCCTGTGGGTGGGGGACGGGCTGCTCCGGGCGCAGTTTGAGAAGCGAATCGCGGCAATGGGATTGGAGGATCGATTCATTCTGACCGGGCTGGTGCCCCCCGCGCGGATTCCGGAATTGGCAAATGCAATGGACATCATCGTACACCCCTCCCGCCGCGAAGGACTGGCGCGGGCGCTGCCGCAGGGCTCGCTGGCGGGCAAACCGGTGGTTACCTACAACATCGATGGGGCAAAGGAGGGAGTTTTGGATCAGCAGACGGGATTTGTGGTGCCGCCGTTCGATCAGGAACAACTCCACGCCTCGCTCTGCAAGCTGCTGGACGATGCCTCCCTGCGCGAGAAAATGGGCAAGGCGGGGCGCGCATTCGCTCTGGGTCGTTTTGGCGCCGAGGAGATGGTTCGGCGTCTGGAGGCGGTTT
>Ga0182024_10022788_pt1 | contig 11268 bp, 13 predicted proteins | sample P32metaG_FD_120480 | JGI IMG/M metagenome (GOLD analysis project Ga0182024, IMG submission 120480) | Permafrost microbial communities from Stordalen Mire, Sweden - P3-2 metaG (Illumina Assembly) | ecosystem: Environmental > Terrestrial > Soil > Wetlands > Permafrost | place: Sweden: Stordalen... | reverse complement strand
GTTCGATTTTACGGACCGCCCAATTCCAGACACCTGTGAGATTCCACAACCATCCCGTTAGGATCGCCTCTTGTCTGGTGTTGAGCCGAAGTTTGAGCTGCGTTTGAATCATACGTTTTTCTGATTACCCAGGTATGGCTTGACTACTGGTCGGCTTGATCCCACGGCTAAAGGCGGGGATGGGGCCGACCTGTGTTCAGGTTCGCCTTTTCTTCGCCTAGTGATTTTAGGTTCTCGGGAGAAGGATTGTCAAGCGTGCGGTATTACGCGGGTGGGGTCCGTCGGCTGGCGAATCGATGAATTCCGCCCGATATTTCTTAGCCACTTCTCGGAAGACTTTAGAGCATCGCCTCGCTGTGTCGCCCTCTTCCTCCCTTATCACCGGCAACCCGGGCCGGCCAAGGTATCAGACGGTCTTGAGCATCTCCGATATTCTCGGTGCGCAAGATCTACTCTCGACTATGAATGTGACGTAGCAACATCTAGCCGCAAGGTTGGTAAGCGCGCGGGCTCTTGTAATGAGTGCTTCGGGGCGCATAGACTCGCGATATTGATTTCACAGCGAGAGTTGCGCGCCCATGGAACGTAATCGAACCCGCCTGGTAAGCATCGCAAACGCGTTGCGGTTCTTTGCCTTCCTGGTGGTGGCATTCGTTTTGCCCGCTTCGCTTGAAGCGCAGGCCTCAGACTTCGAGGCTGTCGCGTCACGATTGTCCGCGTCCATATCACAGTCGTCCAAAGGACTTGAGATCAAACCAACCGTGCTCGTGGCGGATTTCAGTGAGACGCACGGTGGCATAAACCAGCTAGGGGCTGAACTCGCGACGGAGCTTTCCCGATCCTTGGCGAAGAACACACAGGATTTTGCGGTTGCTGAACGAGATAGCAAGTTCGACGCTTTCATGAACGCCCGATTATCGCCGCGGTCCGGGAATGGCGCACCGCCAGTTGCCTGCGCTGCCGGCCAAGCCGAACCGAACATCGTCGTCGACGGATTCTTTGATAGTTTGGATGATCGAATCGTCGTGCGAATCAAAGCCACACGACTTGAGGATAAGAAGGTCATCTTCGATGAGAGGATTTCGCTCCCGCTGACACCGGAGCTGCAATCACTGGAATCAAAGCCTATTCCGATCAAGGATAGCGCGAAGGAAGACATGATCTGGAACCGTCCGGGTTTCACAACGGCGGATAGCGGACCTGAAATTCCCCCCGAAGACGCCCGAGACAAGGCCTACATACAGCCTCGGTGCCTCGACTGCCCAGCAGCCCAGTACTCGGACCCGGCGACGGCCGCGAAAATCCAGGGGACGATCACGCTCAGAGCGTTGATCGATCCCGACGGTCGTCCCGCCAGGATCATTGTTGTGGAAGGACTTCCCTGCGGATTGAATGATAGGGCCATCGAGACTGTCTCGGGTTGGAAGTTCTCACCCGCCACAGGGCCTGGCGGAAAACCCGTGGCTGTCTGGGTTAAAATTCAGGTGAGTTTTCATCTCTCTTCCTAGCGATTACTCGCTAAGCTTCGTATTATCCGACAGAGAGGCTACCAGTCGATTCGCAGGGCCGTTCTTAGTCGAGTGTGAGGACGCCTTACCACTGCAACCTGGGTGAGCTACGCAATCTTCTGGGGCTTGATGCTTGTGATATCTCCCTTGACGCGTTTGCTCGCACTGGTTAGTGTTCCTGTAATGCTGGCAATGTGGCTTGTGGGTAGGATCGCAACCAAGCTCGCAGGGCTAAAGGAATAGCAATGAACCTTCAGTCTCCCTACTCGTGGTATCCGGCATATCTAGCAGCCGCTCTCGAGACGGACTTTTCCCAACTCTATCAACGAATTGACCTGGCACTGAGAGCGATCGAAAAGAGGCTTGACGGCCCTAAGAATCTCGATGATGCCGAATTCACCGAGATTCGACACGCTCTACGGGCGCTGCAGATGCTAAGCACCGACGAAAATTTCTAGTCGAATGCCTGCTTGGGCGCTGTTTTCGTTCCTCTCACAAAGCAAGAATCACAAACTCGAGTGCCGTCCTTTAGCGTGTAGTCAATCCGTCGGGTAGGATCGATCTCGGCGCCACATTTCCCGCAGCGGTCTTCTGTTGGCTCGACCATACGTTTCCCTCTCCTATTAGACCACACGACACGGTTGAGAACATTAATGGTACATTTCTCGGCGAGGTCCGCCCTGTTGCCGTCGTTAGGCCAGTGAGCTGTGCGAGGAATTGCGCTCGCACGAACCTATTCGGTACCATTCAGCCATGGCCGAACGTACTATTCTAGTCAATCGTGCTCCCGTGCTGACGCTGTGGGCGACCACCGTTGCGGAGCGATTCGGATTTGATCAAGACGAGGCGCTATCGCTCGGCAAGGCGGTGGCTGGCCTCACTGCCCAATCCAAGGGTCGGAGATTGGGGATATACAAACCTGTGCCGCAAGAGGTCAAACACGCGCGGGCGCGAAAACGAGACGAGGAGTTCTTTGTCGAGATTTGTGGACGGCAAGTGCCTGCCATCAACACGGCCGACGGAGTTCGAGCCGTGATCAAGAACAAGCCGATCGAAGCCAGGGGCGCGGAGCGATACCTGGAGAGCAAGTTCGGGGAGTCGCTTGAGTCCGTACGTGCGGCGATGCGCGGTCTCGCGAAGGTCTTTCAACCGAAGCAGCTTAGGCAGAACGCATTCACGCTCTATGAGAGGTTTCGACCGGCGATTCCAGAAGGGGTAACCGGCTGGGGGGCCAAAGGGAGCCTGGATCTCGGTCGTATCGAGTCCTTGGCACGAGAGAAGTGACGGGCGAAGCCGGGTGGATAGCAGCTTTAGACATCCGCCCGTTTCTGAAAGAACGGAATTCCTAACCGGACACGCTGCAAACTTACTCCCCAACCAGCGGAGCGGAAGGATTCGCGTGAGAAGGCCTGCCGAATCGCGTGCCGACTCTTACATGAAGTTGCGAGTGTGAAGGCTTGAAAGCTCGGCCGCTTCTTGTTCTGAAAATCCCAGCCGACGCAGCCGCTTCTGGCGCCCGTCGTCCATTTCTTTCGTCAAGTCCATCACGCGCTGATGGCCACGGAGCAAGTCCTCGGGGGCCCAGGAACCGGCCGCAAGCAATACCAGCGCGTCGAAAACTTCCGCATTCAGACCCGCCGTGTTCTGCAGCGCGTCGCGGCGGTGGCGAACGCGCGATCTGCTTCGGGACCAAAGGGTACTTAAATGGGTTTAACGAGAAACGGCCGACGGTCGCTTAGGAGATGGGGCTTCAAGTGAAGCCAGATTGAGGGTGTCGAAGGTTACAGAACCATGACATCGCGGTATATTGATGCACAAGCTCGTAGCCCTTCGCAAGAAATTACTCAATTGACCGACTGACCGACGAAGGCGCCGGGGCTTTGGCAAGAATGACCAATCCGTCCATGAGAAGGCCCGGCCCTGGGTCGCTCGCCGTTCAAACTTTCGTTTTCTAGACGTCGGAAAGCTTCGAATACAAGAAGCTATTTGCTCGCGATGAACCCCAGGATTTCCCTGACTCGCAGTCGATCGGAGGTTTCCCGCGGGCTGCCACCGTTTCTCCGCAGCCAGGCATTAAAGTCATGAATCTTCACGGAGTGTTCCACGGGAATATTTAGCACGGACACTCGTACCGTGTTCAGTCCTTCCGGAATCCCTTCGGTCCACTCGTCTGAGCGGATTGAGGCAAGGCCGAGCGCGACAGCCTCAAACAGGGTGGCGGCCGTGACATGGACAGAGTGATCCACGCCGGCAAGATCGCGGATCGTCACTTTGCAGGAGCGAACCGGCATTGCGAGAGAATATCATTTTCGCTATTTATTCGCCACGGGTCACTTCCGCAGCTCCGGCGTGGTTCTTCGTTTACAGGCCGCGTACATTGTTACGGTTTTCATAAGGAGTATTTCGTATGTCTAGTGTAGAAACTCTGTTGGTGGAATGGTGCCTATCAAACGGTCCAAGTCGTTCGCGTCGGGAGATTTTTCAAGTTGAACAAGAAGTGAAGCGTATTGTTCAGAAATATTTCGGTATGCCTCTGTTTCCCGAGCCAGCTTCAACGCTTCCAGCCAGTCAATCGGAGGCTGATGCACATATACTGCCGTCTCAAGGATTGCGGCTAATGTCTTAACTTCAGCTTGTAAGTGAAAGTGTTCTCGAACCAGTTTTATGAACTCGCGGATTACTTTAGGCTCCATATAGCGTCCCCCAAGTTCTGCGTAGAAAAACCACTAGGGTGTCAAGACAATCGAACTATCTGAAACAAAAATGAAGTTTTTCCAAAAGGCGGAGAGTTATCGGAGTCATTTCTTTCCGCCTTCTGGAGCGAGATTGCTCGCCGTCAGGCTAGCCAGCGATGCATTCAATTTCGCCGCATCCGCTGAACTTCGTAACATCCCGGAGCAAACCGAGACCCGTCAGGCTGGGTTTCACGTACTTTTTCATATGTCTCCTATTACGTCTTGAGATTATGGCCCCCAGACCGTCCCACCAAAGACCAATGGGACGACCAATCGAATAGTACGGGCAACTGTGCTACCACTTGACGGTAGTGTAACCGTCTTGTTGTCTTACGATTGTGAGCAAAGCTGGGGGCACGAAAATGCCCGACGGAATGGACTTTCCAGAAGTGCGCAAAGAGTTGGGCGAATCTGAAGAAATAGGCTAGGGGGTTAGGACGGTCGAGGGAAGCTCGCGCATGCACTTTACAAACAAGTCGGCTCGGAGTGATCCGACGGCTCCGGCTTGCCAGTCAGAACTTCATCGAGTGAAATCCGCGCGTCGCCGATGTCCCGTAAATCGCTGCTTCGAATCCCTCTGGAGGCACCTTTGCAACAGAACGCGAACCCGAATCGGCGTCGCCGCCGGAAGCAGCGACCAATCCGGCCCTGCCTTGATGACTGCTGCCAGTGTGTCCGTCACTGTCTCACCGCGAAACACCATCTTCCCCGTCAGCATTTCGTATAGCACGCAGCCGAACGCCCAGATGTCCGCGCGGCGATCCACCGGCTTGCCTTTCGCCTGCTCGGACGACATATACGCCGCTGTTCCCGGCAATACGCGTGCCTGCGTTGCCATACGCGTGATCGTGGGAGAATTGAAACTGTCGATCGATGCGGCCTCACCTTCGATTGCTTTCGCCAAGCCAAAAATCCAGGATCTTCACGACATCGTCGCTCGTCACCTTCACGTTCGCGGGTTTCAGGTCGCAATGCACGATCCCTCGCTCGTGCGCGTACTCGAGCCCTTCGGCAATTTGCTTCGCGATGGGCAATGCCTCCTCGATGGAAACCGGGCCGGAATGTATCCGATCAGCAAGTGTCGGACCTTCGACCAGTTCCGTGACGAGCGCATGAGTGTTGCCGGAGTCTTCCAGACCGTGGATCGAAGCAATATTGGGATGATTGAGGGATGCGAGGACTTTCGCTTCGCGCTGGAAACGTGCCATGCGCTCGGCGTCTCGCGCGAAGGCTTCCGGCAGGACTTTCAGCGCGACGTCGCGTCCAAGCTTCGAATCGCGCGCGCGATAGACCTCACCCATTCCTCCCGTGCCGAGCGGAGACAGGACTGCGTAGGAACCGAGGCGATCGCCAGAGATCAACGCCATTTGGGGCTGGATTATGTCCCTAGAAACACGAACGCATCCCAATACCTAAATACCGAAGGTAGATACCACTGTAAATCGGCGACGTGCTCATTCCCGACACTTTGGCGATTGCTTCCAAGTGACGCCGCATCCGGAAGTTATTCCGGGCCAGAAGTCTGGTAAAGCTTTTGCGGCTCTCCCTCATAACCCTGTTCTCGGGACCTACTTTGGGCCAGCCCTCTGATTGAACCCCCAGGTTGAGGTGTGCTCTTGTGAACAGACTCCGGTGTTCGCTGCGGACACAATGAAGCCGCTTGGTGAGGATACGAGTAAACAACGGAGGATAATTTATGACCAGATTTAGATACCTTGCACTAGCTGCTGTTGCTGGAATCTGCCTCACAGTGGCCGCTCCCAAAATGCAGGCCCAAGTCAGCGTCGCAGTCAACGTTGGAGCCGCCCCGGACTGCCCCTACGGTTATTATGACGCCACTCCTTATGGCTGTGCTCCCTATGGGTATTACGGACCGGAATGGTTTACGGGCGGTGTTTTCATTGGCGCTGGCCCATGGTTTCATGGCGCTGACAACTTCCAAGGCCACGTAAACAACAAGTTTCATCCCGAACACGGTTATAAAGGACCCGCGCCACACCCTGGTGATAAGGCCGAGGCCTCAAAGCCCGTCGATAAGGTTGCCCACTTCAAAGGAAATGAAGTGCGAGATGGGCGTGGTCACGTGGGCGGCGGCGCGAAGCACTAAGAACAGAGCGCAACGACGTGATTTGAGTTGATTCAGAACTCACCAAAAGCGAACAAGCGTCCAGTAGCCAACTCTGCGGTTGTGGTTGGATGTGTGGCTGTTTTCTCCGTATGCGGGACCCGCCCGTTAACAAGCGGTTGGGTCCCGCGCCGCATTCAAAGGCGTCGATGGCGGGCTGCTTCATTCTGAGTTCCAAATGAAGCGCTCGCTGTAAAATGCTGAGTCTCAGGCGTTTGGTTGGAGCGGATGTCAACGACCTTCGAAAAACTGAATCTCAAGAACCAAGGGCAGATCGTTGTACTCAACGCGCCTGAAAGCTTTGAATCTGAACTGAGCGCGCTTCAAGTCGTGACCATTCTGCGCAACTTGAAAAATGTGAACGAGATTGAGTTTTCGCTTGCGTTCGTGACATCCTCCACCGCCCGAAGGCGGGGGATTTCATGCTGAGAATTGCGCATTTTGCGCAACCTCTTCTATGGGTTCCTGCTTCATAGCGGAGTCCCATGACCGACCGCTCCACAGGCTATTAACTGACGCGCGATATCCCGACGCCAGAAGGGCTACACCCTTATCGCTGCTAAGAAACCTTTGAAGCTGATTCTGTGCGGCTGTATCATCCGCATTCGCCGCGAACCCGCATTCAACGCAAACGAACTCGCTTTGCGTATTTCGATTGTGCGACGAACGATGGAGACAAGCAGGGCAATCTTGGCTGCTGTGATCCTCCGACTGATATTCTACTGATCCACCTCGCCAGGATGCTTTGTATTCCAGTTGTCTCCCAAGCTCTCCCCATCCCTGCCTGAGAATTGAGCGATTGAGCCTGGATTTCTGTCTCACGTTCTTGCCGGGCTCATCCACTGTTCCTGCAGCCGATGCGGACATTTTTTTAATATTCAAGTCTCCGAGCACGATTACAGCGTGGCTTTTGCTGTATTCGCTCGTGAACTTGTGTGTTTGATCTTTCCTGAGATTTGTAATTCTGGAATCAACTGTGGCAATCTTCGCTTGTACTTTTTTCCAATTGCGTCCGAACTTTGTCTTGTTCTTGAGTCTCTGCTGATAGAACGCCTTGCGCTGCTCTTCCCGAGAGACATCAATCGGAGGAACAACAACACCGTCTGAAAAAGTGACGCGACGAACAACGCCAAAGACCCCTGCAACGATTGTCTTGTTGGGATGGGCGGGGTTTGGAATTTCGACTTTGCATTGCACGGAGAGAATCCAGCGCAATGCGTTCCAACGCACCGTGACGCTATTGTGTTCGCCTTTAATACGCCGCGTGAACCGACATTTCATCCAACCGAGCTTCGGTAGGCGCACTGGCTTGTTGGCTTCGTCTATTTCAAATGACGCCGGATCGGACTCCGTGAAACTGATTCTCGACTTTGCTTTCTTCTTGAACTGCGGCGGGTGAACCTGTTTTTTCTTGAAGAACCGTTGATAACTCTCGTACAGCTCCCATAGGACACATTGCAGCGCGTGAACCGGCGCCTCTCTGAGGAAACTACTGTGAGGATCGGGATTGTTGCGCCATGACGTTAACTCACGCATCATGCAAGTGCATCCAAGCATCTTCTCGTTGCGACGATACCGTGCTTGCTCAATGGAAAGCGCGCGATTCCAGACAAAACGCTTATGACCGGCGAACTGACGCATCAATCGCTCTTGCGCGACGGTAGGCTGAAGCCAGTTGTCCGTGAATCCTTTTTCTATCCACATCAGGTTCTCTTCGCGAGTATCTGTGCCCGCCAGGTATTCGCAGGTGCGATGACCATCTCAACTACGCCGCGATATACCTTTCGCTTGGAACATATTTCGAAGGTCAATATGGACAATCCGCTGGCGCATCAGGATATTTCACGGTTTGCTTCTCTCGATGAATTCCTCGCCGGTCTTGCGAACCATACAACCGACCGGACGATCCATCTGTTTGCCAATCCCTCTTAGAGTGGCGACACACATTAATGGTTAATTTCTCAATGGCCATCTTGATCCGACCTCAAGCAAAAGTGGATACAGCCCGATCGCAAACTGTCACTGCAGGACAGAGTGGACATGTTGAGAGGATATCACTTTCGCCATTTGTTCGCCATGGGTTATAATCGCGGCTTGCCGGTGGAGAATGGAACAATCGCCCTCTTACTCCCTACTTTTTCGTCGCGCTTTCGGTTGCACGTGCCTTTGCGACTACGGCGTCGAATCGCGGGTCGCCGCGGACAGACTTCAATTCAGGATCAGCTGATAGTTCTCCCGGTGAGACGAGTCCGTTTTCGATGGCGTGGTTCAGATCGGCAAATGCTTCGTCCAGCCGACCTCTTGCAGCCTCAGTGCAGGCAAAGTTGTACCAAGCCTCGGCCACTGTGCCCGGCTGATTTGTTTTCTCCGCTGTCTCGATCACGTCGCGAAATATTTTCTCTGAATCAGCATAACGCCTCTCGCGGCTGAGACCCAACGCTTCCATCTCCATGCTCTGCAACGTGGAGTTGTGGGTTGGACCTAGCACGCGGGACTTGATCTCGATAACTTGAGTCTGGAGTTTGTCCGCTTCGGAGTAACGGCCTTCCTTCGCCAGGGTGAGTCCAAGCATCGTCATTGCCCGAAGAGTCTGGGGATGTTCCGGTCCCAGCACCCGACGCTGAGCCGCAATCACCTCCGAGTACAGCTTTTCAGCTTCTGGGAGGCGACCCTCCTCCTCGAGATTCTCGGCTGCGTGGGACATTGAAAGCAGGGTCGAGGGATGGTCGGGTCCCAGAGTTCTCTCCTGCGCTGCGATCAGTTCCCCGTAAATCTGATCTGCTTCTGCGTATCGGGCCTCGGGCGTCAGAATTTCTGCCAGCTCGTTCAAAGTGCTCAGGGTCTGAGGATCGTCCGGGCCAAGCACCTTGCGCTCTGCGTTCAGTGTTTGGCGGAATACATTTTCAGCGTCGGCGTGACGTGCTTCGTTGGCATAAACATAACCGAGGCGATCCATGGACGCCAAAGTGTCGGGATCATTGGGACCGAGAACCTGACGCTGGACCTTAATTGTGTTTTGCAGCGACTTCTCGGCCTCGGGCAAATGCCCTTGAGCCCGGAGGATCTGGGCCAGATAACTTTCGCTCGCCAGTGTTTCCCGGTTTCGTTCTCCAAAAAGCGAGCTTTGAATCGCCAGCGCGTGTTCTGTTAAATCTTGTGAGCGGCCATACAAGCCCAGGCCTGCGTACGTTTGCGCCATAGTTTTCATCAACTGCGCCTGGAGCTGCGGGTCCTTATCCAGGTTGTTACCGATTTGTTGCGAAGCCCTGTCGAGAATTTCTCGGGCCGTGACCGTGCTTCCGCGCGCCTCGCTTGGGTTTGGCACCTTAAAGATGCCGGTCATAAATTGCGAGATGCGGTCTGCGCGGTCCCGTTGTTGCCGACTTTTGCGCAGCTCAATCGCTTGAGCCACTGCAAAACCGACCAGCAGCACCAGTCCCGCTGCGGCAACTGACACGCCCACACGATGACGCCGGGCATACTTGCGTGTGCGATAAGCGAAGCCGGCCGGATGCGCGGAAACGGGCGCATTCCGCAGATAGCGATCGACGTCGGCGCCCAGTTCCAGAGGAGTCGCATAGCGCCGGTTGCGGTCCTTTTCGAGCGCCTTCAGAACGATGCAATCGAGGTCTCCACTTACCTGCCTGACCAGCATTCGCGGCTCATCTTGGCGCTTTTGTGCAAGTCTCGCGAGCGTACTTGCGTCTTGTTTGCGGATCTTCGTGCTCGGCTTGAGCGGATCAATCTCGCGCAGTTGCCGCATTACTTCATAAAACGGCTGCTTCTTCCACTGGCTCATATCGAACGGCTGGTCGCCAGTGAGCAGAACGTAAAGGATCACGCCCAGCGAGTACACATCCGTTCGTGTGTCAATGTCGACGCTGCCTTCGGCCTGCTCCGGGCTCATGTACCCCGGCGTCCCGAGCCAGTCGCCGGCGCGCGTCATCATGGTTTCATCACTGATCTGCGGCCCAATGGCTTTGGCAATTCCAAAGTCGATGATCCGCGGCATCGGCTTTCCGTCGACTTCCGTTACCAGAATGTTCGCCGGCTTCAGATCGCGGTGGATGATGGCTTTCTGATGCGCGTGCTGCACCCCTTCGCAAACTCGGAAAAAGAGTTCCAGGCGCCGCCTGATCGTGAGGCGCTTGTCGTCGCAGTATCTCGTGATCGCGACGCCGGGCACGTATTCCATCACGAAATAGGGCTGGCCATCGGGCGTCGCTCCGGCATCGAAGACCTTGGCGATCGAGGGATGATCCATCATGGCGAGCGATTGCCGTTCGGAGCGGAAGCGCTGCAAGATGTCGTCGTCGTACCGGCCGACCCTGATCAGCTTGATAGCAACCTGGCGCTGCACCGGCTCGATCTGTTCGGCGAGCCAGACCTGCCCCATCCCCCCTTCCCCGAGCCGGCGTAGAAGTTTGTATGGGCCGATGAATTTGGATTCTGGAGTTGCCGTTTCGCCAGTCAGTCCGGATGGCGTCATGGCGATGGTCGTCATGAGTTCCGGGGTTACTGAAGGAGTGATTGAACTTTCCGTTGCCGCAGGGTTGGGAGTGAGGTCTTTTACCTGGCTGTCGTCTTCGCTCATCGCCGCTCCAGAACGAATCGAAAAAGCAGCTGAAGTTTAACATGTGCAAGTCACACTGAAGCGGTGTCGCTTCTCAACAACCCCGGATGCAGAATTGTCCTGCCGGCGCAAGATCTCCTCGAATTCCGTTTCTGGATAACGTCCGTGGGGCCGACTATTCGCCCAGGGAGGCCATGACGGTGCGCTCTAGCAGGCTGCTGAAAAACCTTGGTGAGAGATGATTTGTTCTGCTTGTGGGGTGGGGGAGCAGTATTTGCTCTGAGTCATTGAAGTTCTTTCTCCCTTCCCCGAAGCGTTTCGGGCATC
>Ga0182024_10022787_pt1 | contig 11268 bp, 9 predicted proteins | sample P32metaG_FD_120480 | JGI IMG/M metagenome (GOLD analysis project Ga0182024, IMG submission 120480) | Permafrost microbial communities from Stordalen Mire, Sweden - P3-2 metaG (Illumina Assembly) | ecosystem: Environmental > Terrestrial > Soil > Wetlands > Permafrost | place: Sweden: Stordalen... | reverse complement strand
TGAAGAGGTCGAGCAGGGATGGGTTGGGCGCGACGATGCGGAGTTGGCCGCCGGTGGCTTTCATCTTGCCGTAGAGGATCATGAAGAGGCCGATGCCGGCGCTGTCGGCGTAATCGACGGCGGAGACATCGAGGATGAGCTTGGTGGCGCCGTCGCCGGCGGCCTCATCGATGCGGGACTCGACCTCGCGCAGGCGCATGCCGAGGGTCATGCGGCCGGAGAGCTTGACGATGGGAGTCGCGGGGGTGGTGCGGTCGATGTCGGCGTCGAGGATCATGGGGCAGGCTCCGGCGGCTGGCTTGGGTTCCACGCAAGTGTAACCTGCTGGCGCTGGGAGAGGACGACGCCTGGTGAGATTCTTTGATTTGCCTGACGGGATACTGCTTCCCCGCGCAGAAGTCTCGATTTCCGGCTATCAGCTATATCAGTTATGAGCTATGAGGTGCGGCTTAGAGTTCGAGGCGGGAGTCGTCGATGGCCAGGCGGACGTTGCCGTCGGACTTGGCGAGGCGGCGTACGGCTTCCATCTTGTCGACATTGGCCTTGAGCATGACCACGGCAATAGGGATGGACTTGCCCGCGGACTTGATGGTGCGGATGGCGGCGTCGCGATCGATGTTGCAAACCTTCATGAGAACGCGGATGCCGCGCTCGACGAGCTTGGCGTTCTTCATATGCACGTTGACCATGAGGTTGTCGTAGACGTAGCCGAGGCGGGTCATGGCGCCGGTGGTGATCATGTTGCAGACCATCTTCTGGGAGGTCGCGGACTTCATGCGGGTGGAGCCGGAGACGACCTCGGGCCCGACTTCGACGACGATGGTGGTATCGGCGACGTGGGAGAGCGGGGTACCGTTGTTGCAGGTGATGGCAGCGGTCATGGCTCCGCGGGCGCGGGCGTACTCGACTGCGCCGACGACGTAGGGGGTGCTGCCGGAGGCGGAGACGCCGATGACGATGTCCTTGCGGGTGGGGCGGCGGCGGGCGATGTCACGTTGGCCAAGCTCGGGAGAGTCCTCGTTGACGTCGGAGGCGGAAGCCAGGGCCTTGGGGCCGCCAGCCATGATGTATTGGACCTGCGCGGGCAGGGTGGAGTAGCTGGGCGGGCACTCGGCGGAGTCGAGTGCGGCGATGCGGCCCGAGGATCCTGCGCCGACGTAGATGAGGCGGCCGCCATCGCGCAGGGAGCGGGCGACGATGTCCATCACCACGGCGATCTCCGGCAGGGCCTTTTTGACGGCTGCGGCGATCTTGGCGTCTTCGTGGTTGATGATGCGGGCGATCTCGAGGGCCGACTTGGTATCGAAGCCTTCGGATGCGGAGTTTGAGGTTTCCGTGGTGACGTCTGTGCGGACCTCGGGGGCTTGCATGGGAGGCCTTGGCGCTACTGGCTGTTCGAGCATGGTGAGTGTGGCCATAGAGTTTCGCCGCCTATTTGGACGTTAGATCGGACATTTTGGTTGGCTGAAGAGCTGGACAGCCCAGAGGGCAGCCAATTGTGAGCATACTCTCGATCGTATGCCAAGGGAACCACATTTTTCGGGTTCCGGCATGCGGTTTGAAGGACGGGTATTCCCGGGAAGGCGGAGCAACCTTCGCAGGCGGATGATTTCGGTACGAAAGCAATGTCGCGCCACCCGATACTGAATGTACCATGCAGGTTATGAAAGTCTGTGCAGTTCTGATGTGGACGGCCGCGGCATGGTTGTTGTGTGCGATATCGCACATGGAGGGGTGGGCCCAGGCGGGTGGGACGGTTCCGGATGCGAAGCTGGCAGCCGAGTTGGCCGAGATCGCCGCGGCGCACCACGGCAAGGTTGCGCTCTACGCGAGACAACTGGACACGGGCAAGGTGGTTGCGCTGGATGCGGACACGGTGGTGCAGACGGCCTCTGTGATCAAGCTCACAATCCTGTTCGAGGCGATGGAGCAGGTACGGGCGGGCAAGGCACATTGGGACGACAAGATCACTCTGCGGCCGGGGGATGGGGTGAGCGGGTCAGGGGTGCTGCTGTTTCTCGATACTCCGCAGACACTGACGCTGAAGGATGTGTTGACGTTGATGATCGTGATGAGCGATAACACGGCGACGAACCTGGCGATCGACAAGATCGGGCTGGACGCGGTGAATGACCGCATTGCATGGATGGGGCTGAAGAATACGCATCTGTATAAGAAGATTGGCAAGCCGGCGACCGAGCCGATGCCGGCGGACCAGCCGAAGTACGGGCTGGGCAAGACGACTCCGGCGGAGATGGCCGAAGTGATGGAGCGGATTGGGTTATGCGCGCTGGACGGGCCGGGAAGGCTCCAGGTTGGCGGCGGGAAGGCGCTTTCAGAGAGCGATACGGCGATTTGCAGCGTGGCGATGAAGATGCTGCGCAACCAGTTTTACCGGGAGACGATACCGCGCTACCTGGAGAAGCTGGATTCGACGGAGACGGGGTCGGGGACGGCGAGCAAGACGGGCAGCCTGAATGCGGTGCGGGCGGACGTGGCGATTGTCGCGGGGAAGTCGGGGCCGATGGTGCTTTCGATCTTTACGTACGACAATGCAGATACGGGCTGGACGGTCGATAACGAAGGCGAAGTGACGATTGCGAAGCTGGCGAAGGCGATTGTGGATGCGTGGTCGCCGGCGGGCATCGATGGGAAGACGCTGGTGCCGGGGCTGGGCCTGGCACCGGCGGGGGCCATTGGCGGCGCGGGTGCGTCTAAATAGCGTGGGGGGAGGAGATTGAGTGATTGAGGAGGGAAAGACGGCTGAGCCGGTACCGGCGGCGCCGGACAACGCTTTGGCGAGCGGGGGCGGCCAAGTTGCGGAGGTGTGCGTTGAAGCTGATTCGCGCCCGTCTGGAGGCATGCACGCGTGGCTGCGCGACCTGGTGGTGTCGGTGGCGATCTCCGCGTTCATCATCATCTTCCTGTACCAGCCGGTGCGGGTGGAGGGCACGAGCATGCTGCCGGTGCTCGAAGATCAGGATCGCCTGTTCATCAACAAGATTGCGTACCGGGTGGGAGACATTCATCAGGGCGACGTGGTTGTGTTTCAGTATCCGCGCGACCACAGCAAGAGCTACATCAAACGCGTGATCGCGTTGCCGGGCGACCGGCTGCGCATCGATCACGGCGAGGTTTACGTGAATGGGGTGCGTTTGCCGGAGCCGTATGTGCCGAACCGCTTCGCGGACGACCGCAGCCAGCCGGAGATGGTGTTGCCGCCGCACGAGTACTTCGTGATGGGGGATCATCGCTCGATCTCGAGCGACAGCCGCGAGTTTGGGCCGGTGGATCGGGACCTGATCTACGGCAAGGCGGTGTTTGTTTACTGGCCGATGGAGCAGGTGGGAGTGGTTCGGTAGGGAATTGCGACCACGCCGTGATGGTTCTAAGTTGTGAAGCGGTGCGAATACTTCGCCGTCACCCTGGGTTCCCGCATCTGACTTAACTGTTCGCTCCGAACAGGGCGCGGCAGGGGGACCAAATGAGATCCGGAATGAGACGATGGTTATTGGGACTTACGATGTTGTTTGTGTTTGCCGGAGTTTATACGCCGCCGCAAGCTGAAGCGACAGTTGTTGTTGTGTTGAAAACACATCACCGGCACCATCGGCACTACTATCATCACCACTATCGCCGGTAGCGTCCGGAACGAGCTTGTTGAATCGGGAAACGCCCACACCGATGAATTCGGAGTGGGCGTTGTTCTTGTGCGCCGTGATCAGGCGGCGGAGTTGATGACGATTGCAGCGAAGGAGGCTGGATCGAGACTGGCGCCGCCGACCAGTGCGCCGTCGATATCTTCGAGGCTGCACAGGCTGGCGGTGTTGTCGGGCTTGACCGATCCGCCGTAGAGGATGCGGGTGCTAGCGGCGAGAGCAGGCGAGAGCGAGCTGGCGATCTGCGCGCGGATGATTTTGTGCGCGTCGTCGGCGATCGCGGGGGTTGCGGTGCGGCCGGTTCCGATGGCCCAGACGGGCTCGTAGGCGATGACCAGCGGGGATGCGATGCTGGGATCGATTCCTTCGAGGGCAATGGAGGTCTGGCGTTCGAGGACTTCGGCGGTCTGGTTGGCTTCGCGCTCGGCGAGCTGCTCGCCGACACAGACGATGGGGATGAGGCCGTGGGCAAGGGCTGACTTGAGCTTGAGGTTGACGCTCTCGTCGGTCTCGTTGAAGTACTGGCGGCGCTCGCTGTGGCCGATGAGAACGTGGGTGACGCCTAGGGCCTTGAGTTGGAGCGGCGAGGTTTCGCCGGTGTATGCGCCATTTTCGAGCCAGTGCATGTTCTGCGCGCCGATATGGATGGGGTTGTTGCGGGCCGCCTCGACGACGCTGGGCAGCAGCGTGGGCGAGGGGCAGAGGACGATCTCCGCGTGCTTGTGGCCGGCTATGAGCGGGATGAAGGCTTTGGTAAAGGCGACAGCTTCGTCGGGGGTCTTGAACATCTTCCAGTTGGCGGCGATGAGAGTTTTACGCATGAATTGTGGGGCCTTCCTGACTTGTTAGTTACGTCTGTATCGAGTGTGCGGCGTTATAAGACTACTTGTCTGTGAGCGCCGCCACACCGGGGAGGATTTTGCCTTCGAGGAATTCCAGGGATGCGCCGCCGCCGGTGGAGATGTGGGTGATCTTGTCGGCTACGCCGGCCTGGCGGACCGCGGCGACTGAGTCTCCGCCGCCGACGATGCTGGTGGCATCGGCGTTGGCGGCGACGAACTCGGCGATGGCGTTGGTGCCGTGGGCGAAGGGTGCGAGTTCAAAGACGCCCATGGGGCCATTCCAGAGGATGGTGTGGGCGTTGGAGATTTCCTGGGCGAAGAGATCGATGGTTGCGGGGCCGATGTCGAGCGCCATGAGTTCGGCGGGGAAGGGGCCGTCGCCAGAGAAGATCTGAGTCTTGGCGGTGGCGTCGAACTTGTCGGCGAGGACGTGGTCGACCGGAAGCAGGAGTTTGACGCCCTTGGCTTGAGCCTTGTTGAGCGCGGCGGTTGCGACGTCGACCTTGTCGGCCTCGATCAGCGACTTGCCGGTACTCTGGCCGAGCGCGTTGAGGAAGGTATAGGCCATGCCGCCGCCGATGAGCAGCGTGTCGGCCTTGTCGAGCAGGTTGTCGATGACGTCAATCTTGCCGGAGATCTTGGAGCCGCCGATGATGGCGATGAAGGGCCGGTCGGGTTCGGTGAGGACCTTGCCGAGGAAGTTGAGTTCTTTTTCCATCAGAAAGCCGGCCGCGGACTGTTTGACGAAGTGGGTGATGCCCTCGGTGGAGGCGTGGGCGCGGTGGGCGCTGCCGAACGCATCGTTGACGTAGATATCGCAGAGTGCGGCGAGTTTGGCGGCGAAGGCGGGTTTGTTGGCTTCTTCTTCGGGGTGGAAGCGGAGGTTTTCGAGCAGCAGAGTCTGCCCGGACTCGAGTTGGCGGGACATCTCCATGGCGATGTCGCCGACACAGTCGGGCGAGAAGGCGACGTTTTCCGACGAGCTTAGAACGTGGTCGAGCAGAAGACGCAGGCGCGCGACCAGCGGGCGCAGGCTCATCGACTCGACCGGCTTGCCCTTGGGACGGCCGAGGTGCGAGCAGAGGATGACCTTCGCCTTGTGGCGGAGGGCGTACTCGATGGTGGGAAGGGTCTCGCGGATGCGCGTGTCGTCGGTGATGACGCCGTCCTTGAGGGGGACGTTGAAGTCGACGCGGATAAGCACGCGCTGGTCGGCAAGTTCAAGATCACGAATGGATAGCTTGGGCATATGCAACAAGAATAAGTGCTTTTACCCGTGATGGGAACCCATATTGCAAGAATTCACCTGTGCGTGCGATCACTGCGGGCAGGAGACTCTTCCTCTCCTATCGCGATTTGGCGGATGTGATTGCGTGCTGCCGCGGGCTCCTTGCACCTGTGGGGCGCGGCAAACGTCTATACTTGAGTATGGCGACTGCTCTTCCCACTACCCTTGGCGCTCTGCGCGCCAGCGAATACACCCCGGCGCGGGTTGGCCGGTCGGTCAAGGACGAACTGCGCGAGAACCTGATCGCCCGGTTGCGCGCAAATGCCGCTTCGGGCTCAGGCGGCGAGGCGGCTCCGCTGTTTCCCGGCATCGTTGGTTACGAAGACACCGTTGTTCCGCAACTGGTCAACGCGGTGCTGTCGCGGCACAACTTCATCCTGCTGGGGCTGCGTGGACAGGCGAAGTCGCGGATATTGCGCGCACTGACGGCGCTGCTCGATCCACAGGTGCCGTATGTGGGGGGCTCGGAGGTCCGGGATAATCCTTATGCGCCGATCTCGAAGTTTGCGCGCGACCTGATTGCGAAGCTCGGCGACGAGACGCCGATTGCGTGGATGACTGCGAGCGACCGCTATGTGGAAAAGCTGGCTACGCCGGACGTGACGGTGGCGGATCTGGTGGGCGATATCGACCCGATCAAGGCTGCACGGTCCAACCAGGATTTGGGCTCGGAGTTGACCATGCACTACGGTTTGCTGCCGCGCGCGAATCGCGGGATATTTGCGATCAACGAACTGCCCGACCTTGCCGGCAAGATCCAGGTGGCGCTGTTCAATATCATGCAGGAGGGGGACGTCCAGATTAAGGGATATCCTGTGCGGCTGCCGCTGGATGTGGCGATTGTGTTCTCGGCTAATCCGGAGGACTACACGGCGCGCGGCAAGATTGTTACGCCGCTGAAAGACCGCATCGGGTCGGAGATTCGCACACACTATCCGGAGAGCATCGAGGAAGGCATTGCCATAACGACGCAGGAGGCCTGGACGGCGCGCGCGGCTAAGGGAACCAAGCTGAGTAAGGGCGGCATCGAGATTCCACACTATGTGCGGCAGATTGTGGAGCAGATTGCGTTCACGGCACGCGAGGACAAGAAGGTGGACAAGCGTTCGGGCGTGTCGCAGCGGCTGCCTATTACGACGATGGAGTTGGTGGTGTCGAATGCGGAACGGCGAGCGCTGACGCACAACGAGGACCTGGCGGTTGCGCGCGTGGGTGACATTTACGCGGCGCTGCCGGGGATCACAGGCAAGATCGAGTTGGAGTATGAGGGCGAGATGCGCGGCGCCGATACGGTGGTGCGCGAGATCATTCGCACGGCTGTGGCGCAGATCTTCGATACCTATTTTGCCGATACCAACACGCAGCAGATTGAGCAGTGGTTCAACCTGGGCGGGACGGTGCAGTTGAATGACGCACAGCCTTCGGCGGGCTCGCTCACTGAGTTGCAGCAGATTCAGGGACTGATCGAGAAGCTTGCGCCTCTTGAGGTGAACGCGAAGACGCGGCCTGAGATCGCGGTGAGCGCGGCGGAGTTTCTGCTGGAGGGGATGTATGCACACAAGCGCCTGAGCCGGACCGAGGAGCGCAGCTTCAGCGCGGGCGAGAAGAAGTCGCGGACCGACCAGGCGAGCCAGTACGCGGAGAGGGCGCGTGAGCGCGAGCAGGAGCGCGAGGAGTTCGCGAAGTCGCGCACGCGGCGCGGCTTCAACTAGGTTTGTCGCAGGAGTTGCCACTCATGTTGAGAAAGATTGGATGCTGCATCGCCGCGGCATCTTTGTTTGTACCCGCCCTGTTTGCGCAGAAGGTTTCCGACCCGAAAGCATCGTATGTCGATGTGGTGCGGCGCCATGCTGCGCTCGCCAATAACAGCGATCCGCGGACGGCGAGTGCGATTGCCTCACTGGGATTCTGCACGAAGATGCCGGTGGTGCAGGCGCCTACCGGGCGCATGAATATTCCGCATCATTACCTCAACGGGTCGCATGGGCCGACCAACCCGGCGGAGGGCGCGGTTACGCGCGTCTACTCGGCGTATGAGCGGCGTGTGACTGCGGGGATGAATCAATGGCTGGTGACATCGAGCAAGGATGAGGCTCAGTGCGCGCAGCAGCAAATCGACCTGTGGGCGCAGGCTGGGGCGCTGCTTGACTACGATCCGAAGGAGAGCTCGCAGGCGTGGTACCAGGTGGAGTGGACACTGAGTGCGACGGCCATTAGCGAGTCCGTGCTGATGAACGAGAGTTCGCTCGATCCGGTTGAGGTGAAGCGAGACATTCAGTGGATGAACAAATCCGCCCATCGCACGATGGCCTTCGACAAGGCCGGCCAGCAGACGAACAATCACCATTACTGGCGTGGCCTGGCGGCGGTTGCGACCGGCGTGATCTCGTCGGATAACGGACTGTTTGACTGGGGCATCGGCGTGTACAAACAGGGAGTGAACGAGATTGACCAGCGCGGCGCGTTTCCTCAGGAGATGGCGCGTTTCGAGCGTGCCATTCACTACCAGGCGTTTGCGCTGCAGCCACTGGTTCCGCTGGCGGAGTTTGCCGAGCGACAGCATGTTCCGCTGTATGAATACAAGTCGCCCACCGGTCACACGATTCATGATGCGGTTAATTTCCTGGGGGCGGCGTTGGCGAATCCGGAGATCATCAAGGCCTACACGCCGGTTGAACAGCTGCTGGACGATAAAGGGGCGGACTTTTTCTCGTTTGCGGAGTTCTACTCGCATCACAGTGCGGGGAAAATGCCAGCTGCCATTTTGAAGGGCCTGGAGAAGCCGACCTTTGCGACGCGTATTGGTGGCAGTACCACGGTGGTGGATGGCTATGTGGCGGCGGCTGGCGGTCATTGATGCGGCTATCCTGAATCTGATCCACGCATCCAAATGGAAGCGGGTTCGGAGTAAGGCTGCGCTCGTGACGATTTGAAAACTTTCTGCGAGGTACCACTAGATGCGCCGAAATCTTCTGCTTGCGGTTCTCGCTCCTCTGTTCGTTGCCTGCGCGCATGCCCAGGTTGCGATTTATGTGACTTCTTCGTCGGACCACCTTACCGACGTGCAGACCGGGTCCGTGCTGACCAGTGGCAACTACCAGGAGCAGTACGCCAGCTATTGGACTTCGGGCATTGGCGGCGGAGTTACCTTCAACTTTCTGTCGCTTGGCCCGGTGAAGCTGGGCTTCGACCGTCGCGGGTCGACGCATCCCGACACTGTTGGCGCGGACACGGCGATGGGCGGCGTCAAGGTTGGATTCAACCCTCCGCTGATCCACCTGAAGCCCTACGTTGAGGCCGCAGGCGGGTATGTTGGAACGCGCACCGTGAATATCTCTACCAGCGCGAGCGACCCGAGCCAGCCCGTCGGCGGAACATTCTCCAACAAATATGCTGCGTGGGAGATTCTCGGAGGCATCGATTATCCGCTGATCAAGTTTGTTGACCTCCGTTTGGCCGAAGTGGGTGGCGGCGCCGGGGTGAATGTCCCGGGCATCCCGGATGGCCCGAGCATTTCGTTGTTTACAGTGAACACCGGGCTGGTGTTGCACTTCCGATGAGTCCTGCCGCGGCGATTCGCGTCTAGAATAGGACAGGGGGCATCTTTGAAGCGCATCCGCTATACGAAGTTCACGGGCGACCTGGCTTCTTCGTTTGGGTTGGAAGACTTGATGCAGGCGCTGTCGGACTTTCTGTTGGATTCGGGCTACCAGGATCCGTATGCGCAGTTCAGCGAGTTGAACAACCAGACGATGGAGAACCTGCGCGAGGCGATCAAGCAAGCGCTGGAGTCGGGCGAGTTGTTCGATGAGGAGGCGCAGGAGAAGTTCAACGAACTCTCCGCCGATCAGGTGGAGGAACTGGTCGACCGGATCATCGAGAAGATGCAGGAGGAGAACTTCATCAACGCCGAGCAGCCCGAAGAGGGGCAAGGGCAACAGGGTGAAGGCAACGGCGAGGCGCGCTTCGAGGTCACCGACAAGAGCATGGACTTCCTCGGTTACAAGGCGTTGCGCGAGTTGCTGGGGCCGCTGGGCAAGTCCAACATCGGGCGGCACGACACGCGCCACGAGGCTGCGGGCGTGGAGACGAATGGCAGCTCGAAGGTGTACGAGTTTGGCGACACCCTGAACCTGGACATCACGGCGACCTTGAGCTCGGTGTTTGCGCGGGAAGGGATTCGGACGGCGGTGGAGGGCGAGGAGCATACGCCGCTGAACATCGAGTATTCGGACATCCATGTGCACCAATCGGACTACCAGTCGTCGTGCGCGACGGTGGTGTTGCTGGATTGCTCGCACTCGATGATTCTGTATGGCGAGGATCGATTTACGCCGGCGAAGCGTGTGGCGATGGCGCTGGGGCATCTGATCCGCACGCAGTTTCCGGGCGATACGCTGAACCTGGTGCTCTTCCACGACACGGCAGAAGAGATTCCGCTGAGCCAGCTTCCGCGGGTCAAGGTTGGGCCGCATTACACGAACACGCGCGAGGGATTGCGGCTGGCGCAGCGAATTCTGGCGAAGCAGAACAAGGACATGAAGCAGATTGTGATGATCACCGACGGCAAGCCGAGCGCGCTGACGCTGCCGGACGGCCGGATCTACAAGAACGCGTTTGGGCTCGATCCGCTGGTGATTGCGGAGACGCTGGAAGAGGTTTCGCGCTGCAAGCGGTCGAACATCATGATCAATACTTTCATGCTGGCATCGGATTATTCGCTGGTGCAGTTTGTGCAGACGGTGAGCGCGATGTGCCGCGGGAAGGCTTACTTCACGACTCCGCAGACGCTGGGGAATTATCTGCTGATGGATTTCATGTCGCGGCGGATGAAGACGGTTCACTAGGCACTTCGTGCTGTTCTCGACGCTTCGCGTGAGAGCGGGGATTTGGTGCTGTTCCGGAAATCTCACGAAGCCCTCATGGCGAGGAGCAGCTTTGCGGTGGTGACGGCCTGACCGACGTGGCGCTGGGTGTGGTCGGCGCAGTGGACGAGCAAGCCACCGACGGTGGTGGGCAGGGCGGCGCGGCCTACGGTGCGCGGGTCGTTGTAGTGATCCGGCGAGAAGGCTTGGATGCGGCTGGCTGAAGTGCGCATTGCTGCGTGGAACTCGACCAGGACGGCGACGGAGGTTGCGCCGGGGTCAAGCTCGGTGCGCAGGGCGGTCATCTGGGTGGCGTCGAGTTGGGTGCCTTCGGCGTAGCTAAGCAGGCGGTCGAGACTGCGGGCGATGTGGCGGAGGTGGAAGGCGACGGGAGGAAGCCCGAAGGGGCGGGCGTTGATCTGCGCGTAGGAGAGGCCGAGGCACCGTTTCGCGATGTCTTCTTCGGCGAGTTGGAGCGCGTGGAGGACGGCGCGTTGGACGGCGTCGACTTCGGTAAGTGTGCCGCGGAGCCAGGGTTCGGGTTGGGTATCGGGCATGATCACAAGCCTTTCTGCGCGCGGAATTGGCGGACTACCAGGGTAACGTCCTGGTGT
>Ga0182024_10022786_pt1 | contig 11269 bp, 8 predicted proteins | sample P32metaG_FD_120480 | JGI IMG/M metagenome (GOLD analysis project Ga0182024, IMG submission 120480) | Permafrost microbial communities from Stordalen Mire, Sweden - P3-2 metaG (Illumina Assembly) | ecosystem: Environmental > Terrestrial > Soil > Wetlands > Permafrost | place: Sweden: Stordalen... | reverse complement strand
TCCCTCGGTTACGCTCCCCGGATTTCCTGTTGAGATTCATGGCGTTGATGCACTTCATGCGCCTTTCTTTACGGAAAGGCGCACACGCGGTGTTTTCCCGTGCTGCGTGGCAGGAAATCCGGGTCGGGATGACAAAGGAGAGAGTGGCGCTGCACCTTGGCATTGGTGAGGTTCGCCGCATGGCCGCCTCGCGGCGGGCTCAAACTGCTCGGCCTACGGAGGGATGCTTCCAGAAGCGGCCTCTCCAGGCAGAGGGACTGCTGCCAAAGCTCTGCTTGAATTTGCGCGAGAAATGGAATTGGTTGCGGAAGCCGGACCGCTCACTCACTTCTGCGATGGAGAAACCGGTGTGGAGCAGCAGATCGGCCGCCACCTCCAGCCGTTTGGCATAGAGCTGTTCCATCGGAGTCGCCTTACCGGAGAGCCGGCACAATTTGAGCAGATGTTGGCGCGAGGCTCCGGCCGCACGGGCAATCTCATTCAAGGTAAGGGAGCGGGGATAGGACTCATCAATGAAGCGTTTCATGCGCCACAACGCCGTCTCGGAGGATTCCGCCGGCTTTCGGGCGACCGAGTTGGCAAAGTCGCACAGGATTGCAACCCCAAGCGACTCGAATACCCGGATATGCAGAAGGTCTGTGGGTACAGCAGGAGTAATCGTTTGCCGCGCGACGTCGAGCAAAGAGGCCATACGCCCGAGAAACGGAAACGGTCCGCGGAACTGAGCGAACTCTCTTTTAAGATCCTCATCCAGGATCTCGGCCCGAACGGCCACCCAACTGTGCCGCGTCTCGCTATCGCGGGCAAAGTAGAACTGCTCCCGATGACCTGGACTGAGAAGAATTGCGTGATTCTCCTGGACCTCCAGCACCTCATCATCAAGGGTCAGGGTCAGGGAGCCACTATGAATCACTACGAGCTGGTAGTCCACCTGCCGGCGCGGCCCGAAGCTGCCACCCTTGGAGTACAAGACATCCCCTATCGCCACCCCACCAAATTGCATCCGGGCGTAGGTTATCGACAGATGCTTAGCCGTTGCTTCAGGATTTCCTGCGCTCTCCCGGCCAAGCAAGACGTTTGCGTTCATCTTGGGACGGGTTGCCGGCGGAAGGGGTGGAACTGCGACGCGGTCTTTTGCCCCGGATTCACCCTGGATATATAACTTATCTCTTCAGCCATTGTCTAGTGGGGCCAGAGTAGCCCAGACTAGTACTGTGGGGCCGGTGTCGCCGGTCGTTCTCCAAAACGGCTGGGAGTCCGCGGTATATATCGCCGAGCAAAACCGCACACTCACCGGGCGAGGAGAGGCGTAAAGAATATGGCCACTGACACCAAGGTTGTTCCGGAGCGACCCCTGAGACTTGACTACAGCCTGGTTGGCGTTAATGCCAGCCTTGCCGTCGAGAAGGGGCTGGCCGAGGCGGACTGGTACCAGTGTGCCGTGCCCCGTGGAACCATGCGCACCTTGCTGGAGCGGCGAGATGGGCCGGCGATTCTGCACACGCTGGTGTGGTTTGGGTTGATTTTCGCTGCCGGGTTCGCGACCTGCTTTCTCTGGGGGACGTGGTGGGCTGTCATCCCCTATGCGTTGTATAGCGTGCTCTACGCGTCCACTTCAGACTCCCGCTGGCACGAGAGCGGCCATGGCACCGCCTTCAAGTCCGATTGGATGAACAACGCGCTCTACGAGATCGCATCGTTCATGGTTATGCGGGAGTCGATTGTCTGGCGCTGGAGCCATACCCGGCATCATAGCGATACCATCATCGTCGGCCGGGATCCCGAGATTGCGGTGCCTCGCCCGGCAGATCTCTTCAGCTTCTTAATGGCGTTTTTCAGTCTGAAAGTGTACCCAAAATACTTCCGCCAGATTGTGATGCACTGCTTCGGGCGCGTCTCCGCGGAGGAAAGGACTTTCATCCCTGAGATCGAATTCCCGAAGCTTTTTTCCCGGGCCCGGATTTACGTCGGCCTCTATGTTGCCGTGATTGTGCTGTCTCTCTACCTGCACAGCATTCTGCCCCTTATGTTGGTAGGCCTGACGAACCTTTTTGGCACCTGGCTGATGGTCGTTTACGGGCTGACGCAGCATGCCGGCCTGGCGGAAAACGTGCTTGATCATCGCTTGAACTGCCGCACGGTTTACATGAATCCTATCCACCGATTTCTTTACTGGAACATGAACTACCACGTGGAGCACCACATGTTTCCGCTGGTACCGTTCCATGCTCTCCCTAAACTGCACGAGGCCATCAAAGATGATTGTCCCACCGCCTATCCGAGCCTTTTTTCGGCATGGCGCGAGATCGTTCCATCCATCATCCGGCAAGTAAAAGACCCGACGTATCACGTGAAACGCAAACTGCCGGAGAGCAAGCCCCGGAGCCACAGCGCTATCTGCATCTCGACCGCGGAGCCGGACGCGGAAGGCTGGGTCCCGGCCTGTAGCGCGACAGATCTGGGACCTGCGGATGTGCTTCGCTTCGACCATGGCAGGAAGACATTTGCTCTTTTCCGCGATGAGGCATCGAGACTCTACGCCACCGATGGCGTCTGTACTCACGGCAACACTCACCTCGCGGAGGGGCTGGTGAAGGGCGGCCTCATCGAGTGTTCCAAGCACAATGGGCGCTTCCGCCTGGCCGATGGTTCGCCGGCGCGCGCGCCCGTCTGCCGTGGGCTCGCCACTTATCCCATCCAGGAAAGAGAAGGGCTTCTACACATCAATATTGCCAAACCGGGTGGCGCGGGCGCCCGCGCGCAGAAGACGTATAAGTTCCGGGTGGTGAGCAATCGCAACGTCGCCACGTTCATCAAAGAGCTGGTTCTCGCTCCCCACGAGGGCGAGGGGAAATTAGTGTTCACTCCGGGTGATTATCTGCAGATTGACATTCCGGCGTATGACACCATCCGCTTTCGCGACTTCGATATTGCTGAACCCTTCGCAACCGTGTGGGAGAACCAGCACGTCTTCGACCTGGTTGCCCATAATCCTCGACCCGGACAGCGTAACAATTATTCCCTCGCGAGCAATCAACAGACCGAGGATACACTGCGCTTCAACGTCCGCATCGCGACCCCACCGCCCGGCCAGGACTGCGCGCCCGGCGTCGGATCGAGTTATATCTTCAGCCTCAAACCAGGCGACATCGTTACCGCAATCGGTCCCTTTGGCGACTTTCACTTGAAGCCGACCCAGCGCGAGATTGTGTACGTCGGCGGCGGTGCGGGCATGGCTCCCCTTCGAGCCCACCTTTCCCACCTTCTCGAAACGGAGAAGACTGCGCGGAAGGTCAGCTTCTGGTACGGGGCGCGTTCCAGGCAGGAGATTTTCTACGAAGACTACTTCCGGCAGCTCGCCACGACGCACCGCAACTTCGCGTTTCACCTGGCACTCTCCTCCCCGCTGCCGGAGGATAGCTGGACTGGTCATGAGGGGTTTATCCATGAAGTGCTGCTCAACCAGTATCTTCTTGAGCATGACAACCCGAAGACGGCGGAGTACTATCTCTGCGGCCCTCCCATGATGATCAGGGCCTGCACTAAAACGCTGAAGGAACTCGGTGTGCCCGCGAGCCAGATTGCGTACGACGAATTCTAGCTCGCAACGCCTTGCTTCTAACGTGAATCGCTTCTAACGAGGCTTAACCACACCACAACTGCTGGTCACTGGAGGTGTTTTGTATGGCAGCAAATCGCGGAGTTGTTTATCTCGGCCAAAACAAGGTCGAAGTGCAGTCGATCGACTCTCCCAAAATGGAGAATCCTGCGGGAAAGAAGATTACGCATGGCGTCATTCTGAAGGTTGTCTCCACCAACATATGCGGATCGGACCAGCATATGGTGCGCGGCCGCACCACTGCTCCTTCCGGCATGGTCCTGGGACATGAGATCACGGGAGAGATCATCGAGTGTGGCGCGGACGTGGAGTTCCTGCAGAAGGGGGACCTGGTCACGGTTCCGTTCAATGTCGCCTGCGGCCGCTGCCGCACGTGCCGTGAGCAGCAAACCGGCGTCTGCCTCAATGTGAACCCGGGACGCGCAGGCGGAGCCTACGGGTATGTCGACATGGGCGGATGGGTTGGTGGCCAGGCGGACTATGTTCTCGTTCCCTTCGCCGACTTCAACCTGATCAAGTTTCCCGACAAAGACCAGGCCATGTCCAAGATCAAAGACCTGACCATGCTTTCCGACATTTTGCCCACCGGCTTCCACGGCGCTGTGTCGGCCGGGGTGGGTGTAGGTTCCATTGTTTATATAGCGGGCGCAGGGCCGGTGGGCCTTGCGGCGGCGGCTTCGGCACAGATCCTGGGCGCGGCCGTCGTCATGATCGGCGACATGATTCCTGATCGCCTCAAGCACGCTGCCAGCGTGGGCTTCACCCCGATCGATTTGACCAAGAGCAACAACCTGGGAGAGCTGATTGAGAATGTCGTCGGCAAACCGGAAGTCGACTCTGCGGTGGATGCGGTCGGCTTCGAGGCCAGGGCGCATGGCAAGAATGGTCAAGAGGCGCCCGCCACGGTGCTCAACTCACTGATGTCTGTGGTGCGCGCCGCGGGTGGTATTGGCATTCCCGGCCTGTACGTCACAGAAGACCCGGGGGCAAAGGAAGATGCCGCCAGGACCGGCAACTTGAGTATCCGCATTGGTCTGGGATGGGCAAAATCGCATCGCTTCTACACCGGGCAAACTCCTGTACTCAAATACAACCGGCAATTGATGCAGGCCATTCTTCACGACCGTCTCCCGATTGCGAAGATCGTCAATGCGACTGTCATTTCTCTTGAGGAAGCACCTAAGGGATATGCCGATTTCGACTCGGGCGCTGCGAAGAAATTCGTTCTGGATCCCCACGGGTTGCTGAAAGCCAGTTAGCAGGGCTGAGTGTACCTCCCAGAGAGCGGAGATCCCCGCTCTCTGGGTACGCTTCGGTCGCAATGAACAAATCAGTGCCGCGCCTACGGCGCTCGATCCTCTGGATCGATAGCCCAGCCCTTCCGGGCTGGGCTATGTTTGGCGGTCGGCCCTCCGGGCCTTGACTCAATAGTGATTCTTACGGTGTCATTGCGAGTCTTCCTCTGGTTCGCTCACGAAGGACGGGTGCCCCACATCCCCGATTTCCTGTCGAGGTTAGTGGGTTCCGCGAATTCCATGTGCCTTTCCTTAAAGAAAGGCGCACACGCGGTCCTGTCTGGTGCAGCGTGCAGGAAAGTCGGGGCATCTCGCGAAAAACGAGCGAGATGTGGGGCCCACCCGTCCTTCGTGAGGGAACGAGGGCACGCGTCCTATTGTTGTAGCCAAGACGGTGCTCAAGGGGAATGGCGATAGAATCCGATGAGTCTTGTGAGGACAAATCGAGCATTGCGGGGTTGGTTCATAGATGGCGGAAATTGCAAGACGCAACGACGACGGATCTACCCGGCGGTGGGTGCCGATGGTCCTGTTGGGAGCTCTCCTCTTTGTAGCGTTGAACGCCTGGATGGCCCTGCGCTCGGTGAAGTGGCTGGAGAAGAGCCAGGGATGGGTGGACCATACCTGGCAGGTCATCGCCCAGGTTGAGCGTTTGGTGAGCTCAGCCAAGGACGCGGAAACGGGCAGCCGGGGGTATCTTCTTACGGGTCAGGAGAGGTTCCTGGGACCTTATGTGGCGGCCCGAAGAGAGCTTCCGGCAGAGCTCGCCGGCTTTATGGCGTTGACGGCCGACAATGCGAGCCAACAGGTGCGGGCGGCGCGGATGCGCGAGGTTATGGAGCACCGACTCGCCCTGCTGGAGCAGGGTAATCTGCTGCGGTCAACCGGCGGCAACCTGGATGCAGCACGGGCGATCACGCTCATGGATACCGGCAAGGCGGAAATGGATCGTCTCCGCGGCATCGCAGACGCGATGGAACACGAGGAGCGGCGCCTGCTCGTCGATCGGACTCGCGAGTCCACGACGGCAGCACGCAGGGTCCGCTATACATTGGCCCTGGCGAGCGTGTTGGACTTACTGCTCATTGTGTTCATGTTCCGATACTTCGTGCGCGAACGCGATTTGCGGCTGACCGCAGAGCTGACGGCGGAACGTTTGGCTTTATCCCGGGTTGAAGTGGAGCGTAAGGCCGCGGAGATCCAGGAGCTGAATGAGGGTCTCGAGCGCAGGGTGCAGCAGAGGACGGCGGAACTGGAGGTGACAAATAGGGAACTGGAGGAGACCAACAGAGAACTGGAGGCTTTCAGCTATTCGGTTTCGCACGATCTTCGGGCGCCGCTGCGCACCATCGATGGATTCAGCCTGGCTCTCGAAGAAGACTATGGCGCCGCGGTGGGAGCTGAAGGCAAAGACTACATCGATCGGGTGCGCGCGGGCGTGCAACGGATGGGTGGGCTGATCGACGCTCTGTTGCAGCTTTCGCGCATCACGCGTGCTGAGATCGAGCGCGAAACGATCGACGTCACCGCGCTCGCAGACAGCGTGGCGCGTCAGATGGAAAGCCAAAACGCAGGGCAGAAGATCGAATTCCTGATCGAGAAGGGCCTGAGCGCGGACGCCGATGCGAAGCTACTGCGTGTAGCTTTGGAGAATTTGTTTGGCAACGCTGTCAAGTTCAGCTCAAAAATGCCGGAATCCAAGGTCGAATTTGGATGGGATAGGTCCCAGAAGGCGTTCTACGTCCGGGATAACGGAGCAGGGTTCGATATGCATTATAAGGACAAATTGTTTAATGCCTTTAACCGTCTGCATGGGGACAAAGACTTCAAAGGATCGGGGATTGGCCTGGCCACCGTGGCGCGCGTGGTACGCCGGCATCATGGACATATTTGGGCCGAAAGTGTCGTCAACGCTGGAGCAACGTTCTGGTTTACACTAGGGTGATTTGATGAAGGACCCCACAAAGTTGATTTTGCTGGTCGAAGACGATCCAGACCATGAGGCGCTGACGATCCGCGCGCTGAAGAGGTCGAACATCGCGAATGACGTCCGCGTTGCGCATGATGGGGAAGAAGCTGTCACCATGCTTTGTGGTCCCAACCCGATCAAGCCACAGGTGGTTCTGCTGGATTTAAAGTTGCCGAAGTTGGACGGCCTGGAAGTCCTGAAGCGAATCCGCGAGTGCGAGCCCACACGCATGCTGCCTGTCGTGGTACTGACATCTTCGGATGAAGAACGCGATGTCGTGCGCAGCTATCAACTGGGGGTCAACAGCTACATCCGCAAGCCCGTGAACTTTACGGACTTTGCTGAGGCCACTCGTCAGCTTGGAATGTACTGGCTGGTGCTGAACGAATGCCCACCGACGAGCTAAAGCCACAGAGCCTGAACGTCCTTCTTGTAGAAGACAATCGAGATGATGCCGAACTGTTGGAGCGGCACCTGCGGCGCAATGGGTTTGCACCCGTCCTGACCACGGTGGAGACATCGGCGGCGCTGAAGGCGGCGCTGGCGGCCGAACCGCAACCTGACATTGTGCTGGCCGACTACAATCTGCCGAACTTCAGCGGGCCCGAGGCGCTGCAGATGCTCAAGGCATCAGGGCTGGACATCCCTTTCATCATGATGTCCGGGGCAGTATCGGAGCAAACGGCCGTCGACTCCATGCGCGCCGGCGCTCAGGACTACGTTTCCAAGCAAAATCTTACGCGGCTGATACCGGCTCTCGAGCGGGAGCTGAAAGAGGCGAGCGGGCGGCGGCATAAGCTGGCTGCCGAAGTAGCGCTCCGAGCCAGCGAGGCGAGGTTTCACCACCTGGTGGAAGCAGTGCCGATGGGACTTCTGCTGAACGATCACGAGGGGCGAATTCTCTATGCGAACCAGGCCATTGCGCAGTTGCTACATCGGCCGGTCGGCGAGCTTTCCTCTGGCCGAGTAAGGGTGGAAAGTATTTGCGCTGACATTCTCCGGGCCCAGGCGGAGTGTAGCGAAGGAGCTTTTAATGGAGCGCCGTTCGAATCTACATGCAAGACGAGTGACGGTGGCGCGATCGATGTACTGATTGGCGTCGCTTTGCTGAACCCCCAGGCCCTGCGTGAGGAGCGGCAATTTGTGGCGTTTGTTGCAGATCTCTCCCTGCAGAAGAAGAGCCACGAGGCACTGCGGCAAACCGAGAAGCTCGCTGTCGCCGGGCAATTCGCAGCTTCCATCGCGCACGAGATTAACAATCCGCTAGAGGCCGTCATGAATTGCCTGTACCTGGTGGCGCAGTCCAACTTGCCCGAGGATGCGCGCGTCTACGTGGATCTGGCGCAGAAGGAGCTTGACCGTGTCTCTCAAATCACGGTGCAGACACTGCGCTTCTACCGTGGCTCAACCGGCGCGCAGCCGACGGACCTGCATGAGCTGATTGAGACGGTGATGACGTTGTTGGAATCGCGCTTGGTGAGAAAGCAAATCGAGGTGGTGCGCCAGTTTGGTACGAAGACCACCGTTGTGGCGCAGAGCGGAGAGATTCGGCAGGTCATCGTAAATTTGGTAACCAACGCGTTGGACGCCATGGCGGAGGGCGGACAGTTGATTCTGCGTACAGCCGATGGATTTGATTGGGTGACTGGCGCCAGGGGCGTGGCGCTCACAGTAGCGGATACCGGTTCTGGCATGAAAGAAGGGACGCGGGCGCGGATGTTTGAGCCGTTCTTTACCACCAAGGGAACCACGGGGACCGGGCTAGGATTGTGGATTTCGCAAGAGCTCGTGGCCAAGCACCGGGGCACGATCCGCGTTCGCAGCAAACAGGGGGCAGGGACAGTATTCCGCATGTTTCTGCCCGGTGGCTTGAATGAGCAACCCGAGCAAGCGGAAGATGTTTAGGGTACGTGCGGGATAGCACGAAACCTTACCTTGCTCCCCGCAGGTCTGCTGCTGGGGATGGCATAGAGAGGATTTCCAATGCGCGGGTTCCTGTTTGGATTGATTGCAGCCATTGTTATCGTACTTCTCGCCGAGTTCCTGTGGGTACGGGCCGGCTTCGTTGACCCGAGGGCAGATGTTCCCGAGAGTGTGCTTGAACGGGCAATTGCCATGCCCGCACTCGATGCCTCGGTGCATCGATACGCTGCCGAAGCCCGAAACCCGCTCGCCGCGACAAATGTCAACCTTGCAGCAGGAATGAAGGTTTATCAGACGAACTGTGCCGGCTGTCATGGCGATATCCATCAAACAAAAGGAGCGCTTGCCAACGCATTCTACCCGCATGTACCCCAATTTATGGAGGACACGCCCGACATGCCAGAGAACGAGAATTTCTACATCATTCAGCACGGAATACGAATGAGCGGGATGCCTGCGTGGGACAGTTCTCTCAACGAGCAAGAGATTTGGCAGGTGACCACGTTCTTGAGTCATATGGATAAGCTTCCTCCCGAGGTGACTGAACAATGGAAAGCAATTGCGGGCGGGGGGCAGTGAACTGTCTTGGTCCGCGGGAAAAGGTTCCGGTTCGACGAAAGTCGCTCCCTCAGCGGCTAAAGCCGTTCCTCTTTTCAATCAGATACGTACGGGCTGAAGCCCGTACCCTTCAACAGGGGAGAAGTTTTCCCGCAGCGTGTAAAGGCTGTGCCCTTCGTCAAAGGCTTTATGCCTGAGCTTACTCGGCGGAAGATGCTAAAGATGACAGCGGCTGCTACGTTATCGAGCTATCGCATTTTAGACCCCCACGTTCATGTCTGGAGTCACGACCCTCATTTTCCCTTTGCTCCTGGAGCCCAGGTTCCCGAATACGATGCCACTCCGGAGATGTTGCTGGACCTGATGAAGGCCACCGGCATAGAGAAGACTGTGATTATCCAGGTTAGCCACTACCGTTATGACAACAGCTATCTTGCGGCTGTGCTCAAGCAGTATCCGCGCAGCTTTCAAGGAGTGTGCCGGGTCGACCCGCTAGATCCCGCCGCGCCCGATCATCTCACGCAGCTTACTGAGCAAGGCTTTCGCGGGGTGCGCTTAAGTCCGGCCGGCGATGCCGGCGGAGACTGGATTCGAGGTCCGTTGATGCCTCCTTTGTGGAAGCGTTGTGAGAGCCTCAAAGTCCCCATGACGCTGCTGCTGCCGATCGGCCGTGTTGCTGACGTCCACAAGCTGGCGGAGAACTGCCCCGACCTGACGATTGTGATCGACCACATGGCGGATTGCCCGGTGAACCATCCGGAGGAGTTGGAGAGCCTGGTCTCGCTGGTGCCTTATCCAAAGGTGTTTGTGAAGATCTCGCACACCTGGTCTTTGTCTAAAGAAAGCTACCCCTGGCTTGATTCACAGCGGCTGGTGAAGCGCTTGTACGATACCTTTGGGCCGCAGCGGCTCATGTGGGCGACGGACTGGCCGATTGCTAAGGATCGAGCAAGTTACGCGCAAAGATTGACCGTCGTCCGGGACGATATGAAATTCCTCAATGCTGATGACAATAGCTGGATCCTGAGTAAGACCATTGAACGGATGTGGCCGTTTGCTTGAGGATGTTTGGTGCCCGATCGAGATCGACACCGCGCCGCCGAACCGATACCTTGGTACAGAACTCACAGCGCGAGGCTGCCATGGCACCTATCACCGAGAGCGTTGTCCTGCTGCCCCATCTCGACGCCCTTCACCCGGTAGAACCTGCTGGATAGGGAACTGACCGTGCGCCGGCGCTCTCCATTGGCCTTGTTGACAATCCTGGTCTTGCTGACCAGCACTGCGCAATCGCGCTCCGGCCCAACCAGCCATCAATTCCTGATCGCTTCTGACTTCCACTTCAATCCCTTCGCGGACCCCACCCTGGTCGCTGATTTAGCCGCTGCCCCCGCCACCGCGTGGGAGCCGATTCTCAACCGGTCCCACTCGGCGGCCTACAGCCCCTACGGCCAGGACACTAACTGGTGGCTGCTGCAGTCTTCGCTCGATGCCATGCGTGCTACCTTACCCCGGCCCGCCCTGGTGATGATCACCGGCGACTTATTAGCCCACGGATTTCCGCAAAAGTATGCCCTGGCCACGCACGACACGAATCGAGAGCACTACCGGGCCTTTGTCCTTAAAACGGTCGAATTCTTTGGCTGGGAGCTACGCCGGCGATTCAAAAAGTCGCAGATCCTGTTAACCCCGGGTAATAACGACGATGAGTGCGGCGACTACCAAATTGCGGCGGAGGGGCCATTTCTGGGCGATACAGCAGATCTGGCGCAAAAACTTGCCCGCGCCGGCGCCGCATTTCCCGAGGACTGGAAAGCACTCGGCAGCTACGCCGTCCAGCCTCGGGCATTGCGCGGAGTGCGCATCCTCTCCGTGAACTCGGTCTTCTTCTCCAACAAGTACCAG
>Ga0182024_10022785_pt1 | contig 11269 bp, 8 predicted proteins | sample P32metaG_FD_120480 | JGI IMG/M metagenome (GOLD analysis project Ga0182024, IMG submission 120480) | Permafrost microbial communities from Stordalen Mire, Sweden - P3-2 metaG (Illumina Assembly) | ecosystem: Environmental > Terrestrial > Soil > Wetlands > Permafrost | place: Sweden: Stordalen... | reverse complement strand
TCCGCGCTGATTGCGATCGCGCTGATGGCTAAGAGTTATAAGGAAGCACAGAGCTATATCGCACCACTGACAATCCTCGTCATTTTGCCTGCGGTGGCAGGATTGATGCCGGGAGTGGAATTCAACGCGCGCATGGCGCTTATTCCTATTCTCAACACCAGCTTGGTTTGCAAGGAAATTGTCGCCGGAACGTATCACTGGAATTACATCGCGATAATTTTTGCTTCGACGTGCGTTTACGCTTCGGCGGCTTTGTACGTGGCCGTGAGTTTATTTAAGCGCGAAGACGTATTGTTCCGCACCTAAAATAGCTACTTAAATCTGTTGCGGGCCGTGCGATAAATTCTGTTTGCACGGCCGGTGAACCTTCCCATTCATTCCGAGCGTGTTAGAATTCTGTCTTCGATGTCAGCCCAACCTTTAATCTCAGTTCAGCTCCTTTGTAAACATTTCCGCGCGTTTAAACGCCGCGAAGGCCTTTGGGGCGGCATCCAGAATTTATTTGTGCGCGAATACCAAACGGTTCGCGCGGTGGATGACATTTCTTTTGAAATTGAGCCGGGCGAAATGGTCGGTTATATCGGCCCGAACGGCGCCGGAAAATCCACGACCATCAAAATGCTTACCGGGATTCTGGTGCCAAGCGCTGGCAAAATCATCTCCAATGGATTTGTGCCTTGGCGCCAGCGCACCGATTATGTGAAAACCATTGGCGTGGTGTTCGGCCAGCGGACGCAATTGTGGTGGGATATCGCCGTTATTGAATCTTTCAAATTATTGCGCCGGATTTACAGCGTCTCGCAGCACGATTTCGACGAGCGCATGGAATTATTCCATCAGGTGCTGGGCATCAGCGATTATCTGAACACTCCGGTAAGAAAACTTTCACTCGGCGAACGTATGCGCTGCGATCTGGCCGCCGCGCTGCTGCACAATCCTCCCATTTTATTTCTGGATGAGCCGACTATCGGGCTGGATGTGGTGGCCAAAGATCAAATCCGGCATTTTCTGCACGCCATCAACCAGGAATTTCACACCACCGTGCTGTTGACGACGCACGACCTCGACGATATCGAGGAGCTGTGCCGGCGCATCATGATTATCGATCGCGGCAAAGTTCTGTACGATGGCCAGCTGGCACAACTGAAAGAGCAGCTGTTGCGGACGAAGTACATCAAATTTGCGCTCAAGGATCGCGCGCAGGCCGCCGGACTCACGGCATTTTCCCGAAACGGCAGCGAGGTGGAGCAAGTCGATGAGATCACGTACCGCATCCGCTTCGATCGCCTAAAAGTTTCGACGTCAGATCTGGTGCGGCAGATACTGGCGGCCGTGGAGGTTCGCGACCTGCTCATCGAAGACGAGCCCATCGAAGAAATCATCAAACGGATTTATGCGGGCGGAGTGCAGTTCGAGATTCCAGTATGAGCCCAGCGTACGAAGCGTTAGTTCCCTACGCGGAATTCTCGCGCGTGGGATTTGTCAACATGCTGGCGTTCCGGCTGCGGTACTTCACGGGAATCATCACGTATTTTCTGAACGTGACGGTGTATTACTTCATTTGGAGCGCGGTTTACACCTCCGGGCAGACCATTGCAGGCTACAACCTGTCGCAGATGCTTACGTACGTCAGCGTAGGCTGGATCATTCGCTCTTTCTACTGGAACACGATCGATCAGGAAATGGCTTACGAGGTGATCGAAGGCAAGATCGCGATGGATCTGATCAAGCCCGTCTCGATGCAGTGGATGTGGATTTCGCGGGCGATGGGCGAATCGGCATTTCGACTGGGCTTGCTGACCGTTCCGGTAGCTATCGTGGTGGCACTGGTGTTTCCGGTGCAGGGTCCCGCGTCGCGGGAAAATTTCGGATTCTTTCTGATCAGCGTGCTGGGCAGTTTTTTCCTGATGGGCGCGATCAATTTCATGATCGGGACATGCGCGATCCCGCTGCAATCGATTCTCGCGCTGATACGGGCAAAATTCTGGCTGATTGAATTGCTATCAGGTTTGCTGATCCCGATGAGTTTTTTCCCGGATCGCATCCAGAGAGTGCTGGCGTGGTTGCCCTTTGAACACATCGCGTACACGCCATTGCAAATTTATCTGGGCAAACTCGATCACGGCGCGGCGCTGCGGATGCTCGGCATTCAATGGTTCTGGGTTTTTGCGCTGCTCGTGCTGGCGCATATTTGGTGGGACCGCGCGTCGCAGAAAATCACGATTCATGGTGGATGAAGGCTAATGTCGTCGAACGAAGAAATGAGCTGGTTTGCGGGGCGAACGGGCGGCCCTCCGCCTGAAGAAAAACGCGGCGCGGCCGGATTTGTGGAAGCCGTGAAGCGCCATGCACTACTATTCAAGGATTATTTTTCGCAATACGTCAAAGTTCGCGTCAGCTACCGCGGGGATTTTTTCATTAGCCTCGCGACAGGCTTCGCGGCGACCGTGTTCGCACTCGGATTCGTCATCGTGCTGTTCAAAAAAGTTCCACAGATTGGCGGCTGGCGCTTTGAAGAGGTTTTGTTTTTGTACGGCTTTTCGCTGATTCCCTATGGCTTCTTCAACATCATTAGCTTGAATCTCTATGAGTTTGGAAACACGTACATCGTCGAGGGCAAGTTCGACCGGGTTTTGCTTCGCCCGGTTTCCTCGCTCTTTCAAGTGCTTTTCGAGACTTTCCGAATCGAGTCCATCCAGGAAATCGCAACCGGTACGTTCTGCATGGTGTGGGCTTCATACCACCTTGGCATCGCATGGACGCCCGCGCGATTTGCAATGCTGATTTTCTTCGGTATCTGCGCCAGTGTCATCTACCTATCGGTTTTTCTGATACTCACGACGGTTTCTTTCTGGTTTGAAGATCGAATTGGCGTCCACCCGCCCGTGTGGAACGTGATGGCGTTCGGGCGCTATCCATTAACGATATATAGCCCCGTGGTGCAATTCTTCCTGTGCTGGATCGTTCCGTTCGGTCTCGCGTCCTTCTATCCTAGCGTCCGCATGCTCGGCCGTACCGTTTCGCCCGCCTATGCGCCGCTGGTTCCGGTAGTTGCCGCCGTGTTCCTGACCATCGCGATTTCATTATGGAATTTTGGCTCGCGACGATATTCGTCGACGGGGTCGTGATTTGTATCAGCTACGCACCGTGTTCTCTTCCGACTGAAACAAACGGCGGCCCACGGTCGTATCTCAATTAGAGGGTCCTGAAGGGTCCGATGCGCCGCATTGCCTATGTCGCGATCGTGATTCTCCTACTTATACCCATCGCCGCAGCGGGCATTGGGACGCAACTCGTATCGGTATTGCTCCACCCCACGGATTTAAATCCAGATCGCCATGTGCAAGCAGTTGAGATGCTCGCAAGAACGGGAGCGACAAAGGAAGATTTTGACGTCAAAGTGACAGATGGAGCGTTGTTACGAGGTTGGAAGGTTAAACCGAAGTTCCCCAACGGCGACTGGGTGCTGCTCTATCACGGCATTTCGGACAATCGCACTGGCAATCTTGCGCATGCGGAATTCTTGCTCACTAACCGCTACAGCGTGGTGATGATGGATTCGCGGGCTCTCGGGGAGAGCGGCGGCGACATGGCCACATATGGCTGGAAAGAGCGCGAGGACACACGAGCGATCGTGGACGCGCTTTATGCCGGCGAAAATGTACGTCACCTTTATGCATTGGGCGTATCGATGGGCGCGGCCATTGCACTGCAATCGGCCGCAGTCGAACCTCGTATCGACGCCGTTGTCGCGGAAGATCCATTCGCAAATTTGCGGGAAGTCACTTACGACTATGCCGGCCTGCAGTGGAGTCCATTACTGGGTAAGACGCTGTTTCGGCCCGCGTCGATAGCCGCGCTATACGAGGTAAAGAACACCGGAGGCTTCGATCCTGACGAAGTGTCGCCGGAGAAGGCGGTTCAGGTGCGCTCATTCCCAATACTGCTGATATGCGGCACGGCCGACCACCGAATTCCCTGCCGGCACGCGGACGCTATCTTCAAAGCGGCAATCGGGCCGAAGGAATTATGGATCGTGCAAGGTGCGGGTCATGCATCCGCGCTCGGATATGCTCCGCAAGAATACGAAAAGCGTGTAGTTCAGCTTTTCGGAAAGTATCCAGCAGGAAAGCAGGATTGAATCAATTCAATCAAACGACTTTGAGGATGAGGATCACGCGGTCGTCGTCATGCGTGCCGCCGTGCGAAAACAAGTCGACTTCTTTCAGCACTGATTTGACGATGTCCTGCGCCGGCTGGGTGCGCTCGCTGGCGACGAGGTCGACCAGACGTTGCGATCCAAATTCTTCTTCCGCGGAATTATCCGCTTCGGTGATTCCGTCGGTGCAGGCTACAACCACATCGCCCGGGTAGAGTTTGACGTGGCCGCGCTCGTAGCGCATGCCGGCAAACAAGCCGACCACAATGCCGCCTTCGGCGAGGTATTCGATATCGCCGTTGGCGCGAATCACTCCAGGCTGCACATGACCGGCGTTTACGTAGTGAAGCGTACGGTTCGGCTGGTCGAGCAAACCGATGAACATGGTCATGAACTTCTGCCCACGAGTATCGGCCAACATCATGTCGTTCAGGGATTCGACGAGGCGCTCCAGCGAATGCAAATGCGCGAGTAGCGCGTGGAGCGTGGCTTGCAGATTGGCCATGACCATCGCCGAGCCTACGCCCTTGCCTTCCACGTCCGCGACAACCATCAAAATGGTATCCGGCGCGAGCGGAATAAAATCGTAGTAATCGCCGCCGACTTCGAGCGACGGCCGATGCGAGACGGCAATATCGAAACCGGCAAGCTGCGGAGGGCGCTCCGGCAGCAAGCCCAACTGAATGCTGCGGGCCAGCGCGAGATCCCGCTCCATGCGCTGCTTGTGCAGCAAATCGCGGTGCAGTTGCGCATTTTCAAGGGCCAGCGCGACATGGTCGGAAATAGCGCGCAGAAGATTTTCGTCCGCCGTGGTAAACGGTCCGGTTTTCTTGTTCAGCAATTGCAGAACGCCAATGGTTTCGTCGGCCTTACTCAGAATGGGAAGGCACAAAAGCGATTTCGTGCGGAAGCCCAGCCGCAGATCGACTTCCGATTCAAAGCGAGGATCGGTGTAGGCGTCAGCGAGATTCACGACCTCGCCATGCTCCGCCACCCAACCCGCGATTCCTTTGTTGATGGGCAACCGGATTTCGTGCTGATCAAGCCCGAGCCCGACCAAAGACCAGATTTCATTCCTTTCACGATCCACCAGAAAGACGGTTCCGCGCTCCGCACCAGTATGGCGGGTGGTCAACTGCAAAATAATGTTCAAAAGCTCCGCGAGGTCCAGAGTGGAATTCAGCCGCTTGGTGGCTTCGACGATGGTGGAAAGTTCGATAACCGCGTGGCGGCGTTCGCTGCTTTCGAGCGCGACTTCGGCATAGCGACGGAACAGGTCCATCCAGCCGCGAGTTTTCGCGTCGAGTTTGCCCTGGGGCTGCGCTTCCAAAATTCCGACGGGATTTGGTCCGCGGCCGAGAACCCAGGTGGTTCCGTCTCCATTGGTGTTGGGATTCTTGCCATGCAAAATACGTTCGACATGGCTTACGTCCGGAGGGAGAAGCTCGCCACTTTCCTGCCATACCACGGGCTGGCCATTAACAACGCGCCACAACCGTGCACCTTCAAAACGCCCCGGCGCGGCCAGCACGCAAACCATCTGCGCTGCCAGCTCGCCTGGATCGGTCTCCGGATTGAGAGTGGCGACTACCTGCTCGAGAGTTTCGAGAGGAAGGCCCTCTGAAACTTTCGAGGCAGGCACCCGGGACGTAGGCTTTCGCGTCATGCCAGGTTTCCCTTGTATTCGATGACCAGAATAGTGATGTCGTCAGATTGAGCGGCGCCTTCGGTGAAGGCGCGCATGCCTTCGCGAATTGCGTCACCGAGTTGATGCACGGTATTGCCCGTAAAATTTTCGATAATGACGCGCAAACGCGCCTCTTCGAACAATTCGTTCATGTTGTTACTGGCTTCGGACACTCCGTCCGTGTAGATCACCAGGAAGTCGCCGGCATCGAGCTGGACGCGGGCGGATTGATACTCCGCTTCGAGAAACATTCCCACGGGAAAATTCGCAGAGCCCAGGCCTTCGAGTCCTCCGGCTTTGCGCTTCAGAAGAGGAGGAACGTGGCCGGCGTTGACGTACTCGAAGCGGCCCATCTTGTCGAGCACGCCGTAAAAAACGGTGGCGTAGCGATCCTCGCCGGTACGTTCGCATAGATACTGGTTGACGCGCGCAAAAACGCCGGGAAGAGAGATATCCATTGCGGCGGTGGTAAAGAAGACGCCTTGCAGCAGCGTGGCGAGCAGTGCAGCCGTAACTCCCTTCCCGGAAATATCGCCCACGAAGAATCCGTGGCGGCCGCCGCCGAGCTCAATGACGTCAAAGCAGTCGCCCCCGACGGAATGGCAGGAAAGCGTCGAACCCGCGACGGCGACATCCGGCAAATTGGGAAGAGACTTGGGAAGAAGTTGTTTCTGAATCTGGCTGGCAATTTCAATCTCGTGGTCGAGGCGCTGTTTGGCGCGGGAGGAAGCAAAGAGCCTGGCATTTTCAACGACCGTCGCGGCTTCACGAGCAAGCGTGCGCAGAACTTCGCGATCCAAATCGGAGAACGCGCTGGACGGCACATGGCTATCGAGATACAGAACGCCGAGCAACTCACCCTGCCGCGTGGAGATAGTGGCATCGAGAGTTTCGATGACGGGAAGCTTATCGACCGGAATCGCGATAATCGTATGGAGCTCGAGGCGCGCCACGCTTTCCTGCTGGCTCATGCCGCCGTCTTCGCCGGTGTCGCTGACGATTAACTCGCGGCGGGTCTGCGCGACCCGTTTTACAACCGACTGCGAAACCTGCAATTGGTCCGGACGCAAAGTACCGCGCTGCGCATCGCGGGCCACGATCATCTGCAATTCCTGACCTTCATTTGCGAGCAAGAGCACGCCACGTTCGGTCCGCGTCACTTTGATGGCAGCGTCAACCACGGCGGTCAAGACGTCTTCGAGAGAGAGCCCGGTCCCGAGGGTGCGGGCAACTTCGAGCAGTACGCCGAGATGATAGAGTTCGTGAGAACCAGCATGCGCAGGAGGCGGCGCTTCGACGCGTTCCACCAATTCCTCAATCGTTGCGCCTTCGCCCAGGAACAGCAGCTTGTAGGAATCCGCCATTCCGAAATCAACTTGATCTTTCGGCTTCAACTCATGGCGCAGGGTTTTCTGGCCGTTCACATAGGTGCCGTGACGGCTGCCCATATCCTCGAGAACCATTCCGCCGTCAACTGACAAGATCTGGGCCTGCTGGCGGCTGATACGGCTATCGCGAAGAGTCAGTTCGTTACCCGCCTGGCGGCCAATCCGGTACGGAGTGGTGCTGATGGCGACCTCACGGCGAACGCCGTTCGGTTCAATCACAACAAGTCTTGGAGCGCGTGGCATCGTTTTGGTTTGTGGAATTGAGGCGCTATAGCGCAAGCCGCGTCTAGGCGCGAGTTTGCTGGCACCGCACATGGTAGGGAAAGTCGCGCCCGAAGTAAATAGGGTGGCGCACCGGAAGTGGCATGGGCGGTGGCAGCCTCGCGCGGAGTTGCCCAAGGCAGCCTGCGCGTGTAAAATCGCCGGGTTCCTGCATTCTTAGAGATCGATCGCGGATTCTCGCCGTTCCATTCGCCGTTTTCTTTTCCACCCGTCTAACAAGTGAAGAGACATTAGGAGGCAAGATGAAAAGAACTCTGTCGGCTTTGATTTTGATCCTGGCGATCGCTTTGCCGGTTCCTGCTTCCGACAAAGAATGCGATCGAATCACAAACGCCGGGAAAGTAGCACAGGAAATCATGGATATTCCTGACGACATCCCGCAGAGCGTGATCGATAAGGCCGATTGCGTGGTGATTCTGCCGTCGGTGGTGAAAGCGGCTTTTATTTTCGGAGGCAGTTATGGCCGCGGGGTTATGACCTGCCGCAGCGGCGAGAATTTCCGCGGACCCTGGGGCGCGCCGACGATGATGGCCCTGGAGGGCGGAAGCTTTGGATTTCAGGCCGGAGTGCAAGCCACGGATTTCGTGCTACTCCTGATGAACGATCGCGCCGCCAGCAGTATTCTCACCAGCAAAGTAAAACTGGGCGGCGATGCATCGGCTGCGGCCGGGCCGGTGGGCCGTAGCGCGTCCGCCGAAACGGACGTAACGATTCGCGCCGAGATACTTTCCTATTCACGTGCGCGTGGATTGTTCGCGGGAATATCCCTAACCGGGTCGACGCTCCGCGCAGACAATGGAGCCAATCGCAGCCTGTACAAGAAGGATATCAGCGCGCAGGACATCGCACTGAACGGCAAGATTGCCGCTCCCGCGTGCTCTAAAGTCTTGATCGCCACCCTCACGCAACATTCACCGAAGAATCTGTCGGGAAACTAGAAGCTCGCTCCGGAACGATGGCAGATGGTGATGATCGCTATCGGCGGCGTGTTGCGCCGTGATTCGCGTTCGTTGAGAGAAACGGGGCGAGGACGGCCGGCGTTGACGCCACGAGGTACGAATTGTGTTAAGCGGACTTTTGAGATTGTGCTTCCCACGCGTCGCTCAGCTGACGGATGGTTTCACGCAAGCGCACGGCTAGTTCCACTACGGTTTGCAGTCTTTGAATGTCCGCGGGTGGAAGCTTGGAGGAGTGGGATAGAACCAGCTCCGCATTGCCAAGGATGCCGGTCAGAGGATTGTTGATGTCGTGTCGGAAAATTTCGGCGACGTCTTCCGACATTCCAGACCAGGGCGCCGCACGCGGCGCAGCGGTTGGTGCGGGCCGCAAATGCCGCGACACCAGGCTCGCAGCGAGCGAAGCGAAGTCGCCATTCCGGCACACGAATTCCACTTCCCCTTCTATAACGAATTTCGCAATTTCTTTCTGACGGTCGATGGATGCGATCAAGACTACCGGAGCGGTTTCGTTTAATTGACGCAAAAATTCGACCAGGGGCGCGCCGCCTACCAATTCATCGTCGAGAAGAATGACTTTCGGGTGCCACTCGGCGAGACGGCCAATCAACTGCGACAAGCTTTCGGCCACCGAGATCGTTCCGGCCGAGGGGCGCGCCTCAATTTCGCGGCATATGCTGGCGGCAAGTTCCGGGTCCGCGATTCCGCAGAGTGCTCCGGATTCGACGAGAGTGGTGATTTCGCTCGCGACAAATTGCATCTCGATCCGGTCCTCCGGCTCATGGCGCTTTGCTTTGTTCCGAGCTTGACCGCACTGGCGGGTCCTCGCTCCAAGTCTCCGAGCCTGCGGTTCACGGCCAATTTCAATTCCTCGACCAGGAAAGGTTTCGCCAAGTACGTCAAATTACCGGTTTGCAGGAATTTCATGGTGCGGGGCGCCAAGGTATCGCCGGTAATAAACATCACGCGATCGCGCGCCGTGCTTCCCGCGCGCACGAGCGCCTCGTAGAATGCCGGGCCGTCGAGCCGCGGCATACGGAGGTCGCAGATCACCAAGTCGTAGCGCGCCCTGGCAAGACGCGTCAGTCCCTCCTGACTATCCAGCACAGCTTCGACCTGGTGACCTTCTTCGCGCAAAACGTCTACGATCAATTGCGCCACGGTGGGCTCGTCCTCGACCACCAGCACCCTGCTTTTTGGCGCCGCCGCGATAACTCCGCGATCCCGTTGCACGATTGCCTCGTGAGTGTGGCCAACGGCGACGATCGGCAGCTCCACGGTGAAGCGAGCGCCGCCTTCCAGCCGATTTTCGAAGCTGATCTCCCCGTCGTGTTGCTTGACGATGCCATAGGCGATGGAAAGGCCGAGTCCCGTGCCCAATCCTGATGGTTTGGTCGTAAAGAAAGGATCGAAAATGCGGGAGACGATTTCCCGGGGGATTCCCGGGCCGTCGTCAGTCACTTCGACGGAGATGCGGTTCCCCGGCACGGTACGGGTGCGGATGTGCACGCGGCCTTGTCCGCGATCCTGGAGCAGGGCTTGCTCAGCGTTCACGAGCAAATTCAGAATCACTTGTTGTAATTGGTATGGATCGGCCATGGTTCGGGGCAAGTCTTCGGCCAGGTCCGTTACGACAGTAATGTCCTGCACTTTCAATTCGTAGCTACGCAGAGCGAGGGTACGTTCGATGATTTCGTTCAAGTCAACGCTGGTACGTTCGGGTTCGTTCTCCCGCGCGAAGTACAAGAGGTTTTTGACAATCCTTCGGGTTCTCTCGGCCTCATGGAAAACTTTGCTAGCCTCTGAAAACTGCGCGGAGTTTAATCCGTGACCCAACAACAACTGGGCGTATCCCATGATGGAAGTCAACGGATTGTTCAGTTCATGAGCGATACCCGAAACAAGCTGACCGACAGCCGCCATTTTTTCAGTCTGCAGCAGCTTGGATTGAACCTGGCGCTCGCCGGTAACGTCGTAATACAGCTCGAGCCAGCCTACGCGTAACCCATCGCGGTCCAGCACGGGGCGAGCAAAACGCTCCAGAACCCTGCGGGTGGGGCGCAGCATTTCCAATTCGTCATGTAAGGGCTCGTCGTGTCCGGCTGCAAATTGTTTCCAGGGAGCGGCAAACCCTTCCGGAGCCCGGAAGCGTGGCGCGAGGAGTTCTGCGAGGTCCGTGAATGTTTCGAGGGATTGTAGCTTTCTGCCCTCGAGCCCGAAATATTGAGTGAAGCGGGCGTTGGAAAATCGCAGAAGTCCTGACAGGTTCACCAGGACTACTCCCGCGTCCACGGAGTCGAGCACACTCAGGAGTTCAGCCTCAACCTGCTTCCATTTTCCTTCAGCGCGTTGGACGAGGGTTCCTTCCTCCAGACAGAGCAGCAGTAATCTGGACTCCGGCATTCGCGCGCGAAAATTCAAGCGAACCGGAAATCCCGTGGAGAGCTCTCCATCGAGATCGGCCTGAGGTGATGCCGAGTATGCTGCGCGGCAAAGGTTCTGAAATTCCGCCGATGTGGGGCGGACCAGACGGCTGCCGAGGAGGGTGCCGAGGACTTCGCTAGCTTTGCAGCGAAGCAATTCGCAGGCTCGGCGATTCGCTCGCCTGACGATACCTTCCGCATCCAGCAGCAGCAGCGCTTCATCACTAGAATCGAAGACCGCACGGAAAGCGGAGTCATTCAGGCTCGCATTTCCTCCATCCGCAGCTCCCGCAGGCTTGGCCTCGCCAAACGAGGCGCCGTGACTGTCGTGCGAGGCCCCGCTATTGCGCACGAAGGAACCGAGCGGAGAGATG
>Ga0182024_10022784_pt1 | contig 11270 bp, 10 predicted proteins | sample P32metaG_FD_120480 | JGI IMG/M metagenome (GOLD analysis project Ga0182024, IMG submission 120480) | Permafrost microbial communities from Stordalen Mire, Sweden - P3-2 metaG (Illumina Assembly) | ecosystem: Environmental > Terrestrial > Soil > Wetlands > Permafrost | place: Sweden: Stordalen... | reverse complement strand
TCGTACCAGCGGCCGTCGCGGCTGCGGATTTCGCGCCGCAGTGGGGTGAGATCGGCCAGCACCGCGCGAGCGTCCTTGACCAGATTGTCGTATTCCAGCCGATGGGCAAAATCGGTGATCGGCCGCCCTTCGTCGGTTTGCGTGAGGCTGAACAGATCGGTGACCCGCTCGGTGAAGCGCTTGATACGCAGCGAGGAATCTAAAAACAGCGTGCCGATGTCGGTCGCCGCGATGAGATTCTGCAAGTCGCTGTGCGCGCGCGAGATCGCGTCGAGCTTGATCTTCAGTTCGGCGTTGACGGTCTGCAGCTCCTCGTTGATTGACTGCAATTCCTCCTTGGAGGTTTCCAGCTCCTCGGAGGTGGAACGATATTCCTCGTTGATCGATTGCAGTTCTTCGTTGGCGGCGCGCAGTTCCTGATTCGCGGAGTCCGATTCCTCGCGCACCGTGCGAAGCCGCGCCTGCATGAGCTCGAGCTCCTGGGTCAGGCGGCGCACCGTCTCGACACTGGCCTGGCCGTCGACTTCGAGCAGGCTTTCGTCGACGGCTTCGCCCTCGATGAAAATGACGATCGCATTGCGGGTCTCGGTGCCGACCTCGTCCTGCACCGGCTTGACCAGAAGATGGACGCGGTGCGACGCGCCGTTGAAACGCACCAGGATCGGCAGGCTCAGCGTGCTTTCGTTCATCTCGAACACGCGATTGAGCGCCGAGCGCAGTTCGAACCGCAGTTCCGGTCGCGCCAGGTCGACGGCATCGCCGGTGAGCGGCCCGCCCGAGGGCAGCAGGAAACGGCCGGCATGTTCGGAGAGGTGAATGAGGCGATGGGTTTCGTCGACCAGGATGCTGGGCGGCGCGATCTGCTCGATGGCGCGGCGATGCATCGCTGCTTCGCCGAGCGCGACCGTCGGGCTCACCGTGCGGGGCAGCGGAACGACCGGTTCGCGGACGCGGACCGGGCCGAGGAGCCGTGGCAGCAGCCGCGGCTTATCGCCTAACGCCGCGGTCGACTGGTAGACGCGAGCGGTGCGGTCGACGCAGCGGAATAGCCCCGGTGGATTGTCCAGCGATTCGGAAGAGCCGAGAAAGACATAACCGCCCGGATTGAGCGCGTAGTGGAACGTGCTGCACACCTGCTCCTGCAAGTCGCGGTCAAGGTAGATCAAGAGATTACGGCACGAGATCAGGTCGACGTGGGAGAACGGCGGGTCTTTGAGCAGATCGTGCACGGCGAACAGCACCATATCGCGCAGCTCCTGGCGCACGCGATAATGATCTGCTTCGCGCGTGAAAAAACGGTGCAGCCGCTCCTCGTTGACATCGGCTTCGATGGCGAGCGGATAGCGCCCTTCCCGCCCCAGCGCCAGCGCCCGCGCATCGAGGTCGGAGCCGAACACCTGCACCGACGGCCGGTGGGGGTGCTGCGCCGGCTCTTCCGAAAGCAGCATGGCGAAAGTATAGGCCTCCTCGCCGGTGGCGCACCCGGAGACCCAGACGCGGATCGTGTCTTCGGGCTTCCGGTCTTTGAACAGCTCGGGCAACACATGCTTGGCCAGCGCTTCGAATGCGTCGCCGTCGCGGAAGAACGTCGTCACCGAAATAAGGAGATCGCCCAGCAGCGCCTGGGCCTCTTCCGCATTGTCGCGCAGCGCCTGATCATAGTCCTTGAGGCCGGCGCTACGCGTCACCTGCATGCGGCGAGCGATCCGCCGCAGTACGGTCGAGCGTTTGTATTTGGAAAAGTCGTGCCCGGTGCGCACGCGTAGCTGCGAGAGAATGCTGCGCAGCAGGTCCTCGTCGAAATTGCCAATCGCGGCGGTCGACACGCTCGCTTTGCCGTGAATGAGATCGAACAGCTGTTTCGCCAGATCGCGCACCGGCATGACGAAATCGGCGACGCCCGTGGCGATGGCGCTGTGCGGCATCGAGTCGTATTCGGCTTCGTTCGGGTCCTGCACCAGAATGATGCCGCCCGATTCCTTTACTGCGCGCGCTCCGAGCGCGCCGTCCGATCCGGCACCGCTCAGAATGACGGCAAAGCCCTCGCCCAGTTGGTCGGCAAGCGAGCGAAAGAACAAGTCGATCGGCGCCCGATGGCCGCGCGGTTGATCGAAGGCAAACGCTGAAATTTCGTGATCGACCAGCTGCAATCGGCGATCCGGAGAAATGACGTAAACGTGGTCTGTTTGCAATCGCTCGTGGGCTGTGACCTGAACGACCGGCATGCGCGTTTTGGTCGCCAAAATGCTTGGCAATTCGCTGCGGTGCTGCGGATCGAGATGCACCACCACGACGAAGGCCGCGCCGGGGTGCTCCGGAAGGGCAGAGAAAAAACTCTGCAACGCCGACACGCCGCCCGCGGAGGCGCCGATGGCGACAATGACCGGTTCGCTCTCCTCGCGCACCGCTGCACCGCTCGTATTGTCGTTGGCGTTATCCGGCACGACGTCGCTCCGTTCCCCGGCTGTGCAAGCATATCCAGGAAAGCGGTCGCGGCGCCAGCAAGTTCCAGCAACTAGAACGGCCCGGATGCGGCTTATAGGACCTCATCCAGGCGCAGCACGGAACGCGGCCGTGCTCTATGTGGGGCTTGTACGGAGCGGTTAGGCGGCTTTGCGCCCCGCTTCGTCGCGGTTCTCCAGCACCACGGTCGCCGCCGCGGTGTTGGAGATCGGGATGTGATAATTGCGGTGCACTTCGCGAACTTGCCCGGTCAGCGCGCCGCGCATCGCCATCCAGTTGAGGAATTCGACACCCTGGGCGCCGGATTCCTCGACCCAATCATGGATCGAATAGCGCGTCAGGAAATCCGGCTCGCCGGCAAGCTTGTCCATGCAGAGCTGATCAAAGTCCTTGTTGATGAAGCCGGCGCGCTTGCCGTCGAGCTGATGCGACAGGCCGCCGGTGCCGACGATCATGACGCGCAGGTCTTGCGGATAGGAGCTTATGGCGCGACCGACCGAGCGGCCGAGATTGAGGCATCGCTTGAGCGACGGCAGCGGGTGCTGCACGGTGTTGATCGAAATCGGCACGATAGGGATCGTCCATTTTTCGCCGGGCCACATCAGCGTCATGGGAATGGTCACCGCATGGTCGACCAGCATCTCCTGGCACGTCGTGATGTCGAACTCGTCGGCGACCAGATTATTGATGATGTGCCACGACAACGCCGGATCGCCTGCGATCGAGCGCGACACCGGGATGCTCCAGCCCTCATCTTGATTGCGATACTCGCTCGCGGCGCCGACGGCAAATGTCGGCATCTTGTCGAGGAAGAAGTTAAGGCCATGGTCGTTGGAGAATACCACGGCGACGTCGGGCTTTTCCCGCGCCAGCCAGTAATGGACGTAATCGAAGCCGCGAAAGAACGGCTTCCAATACGGATCGTTCTGCTTCTGCTCGGCAATTGCGTTGCCGATCGAGGGCACGTGGGTGGTGGCGACGCCGCCAATGATCTGGGCCATGGTCTCTCTCTCCTTATCTACCCGCCGCGGCGAGCTTTTCCTTGAATTGATCGACCGTGGTGCCAGTCTGCTGCGCGCCGATGTCCTGGACGTTCAGGCCGAAAATGCCGGCGAGCTTGGCGAGGTAATAGACGTTGCCGCCCACCGCGATCATGGCCAGCACGTTGCGACTTTTCACCGCGGCACGCTGCTCTTCGGTCAGCCCGAATTTGCGGCAATAGCCCTCTTCGTCTTTGAGAAAGGCCGCGCGGCTATCGGCGCTGTTGAACGAAAAACACATGCGATTGAGCGCAAGGCCTTTCTGCGCCTGATCGCCGTCGAACAGCGTCGTACCCGGGATGTCCTGTTTCATCGCCCGCTTCCTTTCCGCTGCCAATTTGCCGTTGCTGCCTCGCCGGCTATGCGGCGTGAACGGGTTCGTGCGCCTCCGCAGCAGCATCCTTAAGCGCGTCGACACCGGCCTGCGTCGCCTGCCGCTGCCGCTCTTTGATGGGATGGGTGATATCGCGCGTCTGGTAATCGCCCCACGCCAGAACCGAGGCAAACAGCACAAAGGCAACGATGATCGCGCTTAAGCAGACAATTCCGAGGATCGACATGGCCCTTCTCCTTTGGCGTTTTCCTTCTGCCGCCAAGGGTTACGTCGACCGGGACCGGAGTTATTGACCTGGATCAAAGCTGGGTGTGATCAGGCATGAAGCCAGCGCGCACAGCCATGCGCTCCGTGCGCGGCTCGCCTGCCTTTAGGGCTCCGCGCGCACGCGAAATACGACGAAGTGCGACAGCGAGAAATTGACGACGAAGCTTGCCAGAATGGCCAAAGCTTTCGCCATATAGACCGGCAGCAGCCAGACTTGCGCGGCAAAGACCAGCGTCGCCGTGTTGGCCACGAGTCCAATAATACCGGCGACGATAAACGCCAGATAATGGCGCCAGCGCAATCGGCGTCCCGACTCCGCGGCAAAGGTAATCGAGGAATTCATGATGTAGGAGCCGCTCACCGCGACGGTCCAGGACGTCACATTGGCGCCGATTAGCAGTATGGTCGGCGCGGCGCCGCAGTGGCAGGAGGTCGACAGCGCGGCGAAGGCCGCAAGCGCCGCGGGCGAGCGCTCGAACGCCTCTCGCGCCAGCAGAAAGACGCTGTAATCGATCGCGGTATTGACCACGCCGATCAGCGCGAACGACACCGCCTTGAGGCTGAGCGTCCGCGCGCGCCAGGCACCGGCCAGCTTGGCGCGGAGGACTTTGGCGGGGGCCGAATCGGAGGGAGAAAGCGGGGCCATTGCGCCCCGCATATCACGTTCGCAAACCCCCGGCAGCAGGTCGAAAATGGGGCGGGTCGGCCTCGCCATTAACCATGGCGCGTTGCCTCCCCGCTCGCGACAGCCTTGACCGAGTACGCTATAAAACGGGCGGGAAAGGGACGTGAATGACAATGACTGCCGACCCTCGATTGAGGCCGATGGCGCGCGAGCAAAGCCTGCCGGATTCGCGCGCCCAGGGGCTCTCTATCGTGGTGCCGGTCTATAACGAGGCCGCGGCGCTCGCCCGCATGCACGGCCGGCTGGTCGACATCGCACAGCGCCTCGCTGCCGCCCGATCGCTGTCCTGCGAGATCGTTTATATCGACGACGGCAGCCGCGACGGCACGCTCGCGCTGGCCCGCGAATTGCCGGCCCCCGGCGTCGACGTCCAGGTGATTTCGCTGTCGCGCAATTTTGGCAAGGAGGCGGCGCTGCTTGCCGGCCTCGACCACGCCCGGCGCGGCGCCGTGCTGTTCATCGACGGCGACGGCCAGCATCCGCCGGATCTGATCGAGCGGCTGGTCAGCCATTGGCTCGATGACGACTGCGACGTTGTCTACACCGCGAAGTCGAACCGCGCCAACGAATCGATCCTGCGCCGGCTTTCGGTCAAGACGTTCTACATCCTGCTGAACTGGGGCGCGCGGCCGAAGATTCCCGAGGACGCCGGCGATTTCCGGCTGCTGTCGCCGCGCGCGGCGAACGCGCTGCGCCAGCTCCCCGAGCGCAACCGCTTCTTCAAGGGCCTGTCGAGCTGGATCGGCTTCCGCCAGATGCGCATCGACTACGAGCCGGCGCCGCGGGTCGACGGCCGCAGCACCTGGAATCTGCGCCGCCTGATCGGGCTGTCGATCGACGGTGTCACCGCCTTTTCCGTGGCGCCCCTGCGGCTCGCCACCGTGATGGGAACGGTGCTCGCGGTGATCGCCTTCATGTACGGATTGCAGATCATCTACGAGACCCTGGTCTACGGCACCAACGTTCCCGGTTATCCGTCACTGTTCGTCGGCGTCATGGTGCTCGGCGGCGTCCAGCTCATCATGATCGGCGTGGTCGGCGAATATATCGGCAAGATTCTGGAAGAGATCAAAGGCCGGCCGGTCTACTTCGTCGCCGAGCATGACGTGAAACTCGCTCAAGAAAACCAAGAAGACGCCCAACAGATCGAACACGACACCCGTACCGCGGCCGAATGAGCGAAGCCGAGATCCGCCACATCTGGCTCTGCGCCGACGATTACGGCTTATCGCCCGCGGTCAGCGCCGCGATCCGCGATCTCATGGCGCGCCGCCGCATCAACGCCACCTCCGTCATGATGCCGGCGCCGAGCTTTTCGCCAAGCGAGGCGTCAGCGCTTGACGAAGCCGCGGCCGGCCACGGCGCGATCGGCTTGCACGTGACCTTGACGGCGCCGTTTCGCTCGTTGAGCGCCGGTTTCGCCCCGAACCGCGACGGCGCCTTCCTGCCGCTCGCGGCAATGGCCGGCCGTGCGCTGGCGCGTTGGCTCCGGCCCGAGGATTTGGAGGTTGAGATCGCGCGGCAATTTGCGGCGTTCCAGGCCGCCTTCGGCCGCGCGCCGGATTATGTTGACGGTCATCAGCACATCCACATCTTTCCGCAAATCCGCGATGCGTTGCTGCGCGTGATCAAGGATGCTGCGCCGCAGGCTTGGCTGCGCCAGTGCGGACGATCCGCCGCCGCGCCCAAAAGCCTCGCCGATCCCAAAGGGTATGTACTCGATGCGCTGAGCACGCGCTTGGCCCGCCTCGCCGCCCGCGCCGGCGTGCGCACCAATTCCGCCTTCGCCGGCACCTATTCCTTCGCGCCGGGCGCGGACTACGCGACGTTATTTCCGGGATTTCTCGACGGCTTGCCCGACGGCGGCCTCGTCATGTGCCATCCCGGAACGGTCGACTCCGAACTGCGCCGTCTCGATCCGCTGACCGATCTGCGCGAGCGCGAATACGCCTATTTTCTCGGCGACGGTTTTCCGCTGCTTCTGCAACGGTGCGGTTACGCGCTGGCGTGACCGGCGTCACCGCCGACGCGGATGCACCTCGTGACTGTATCTCACCTCGAGCTCTTCGATATAGGCCGCATAAGCCGAAGCGACCCCGGCGTCATGAATGAACAGCACGTCCTCGGCATTGCTCATGGCGTGGTTCGACAGATTGAAGCTGCCCGTCACCACGACGTCGTCGGCAACGACAAGCTTGTTGTGCATGAAATTATGCGGCCGGTGCGGAATATTCTGCTCGTAGGCCAGCGAGTTCTTGCGCACGAGATGGTCAGCGACCTTGTCCCAGGTATTGATCTTGTCTGCGCCGACATGGGCGGTCTGCCATTGCCGGCGCACCAAATCCATCTGCGGCCCATCGTAAAGCCCGCCGATCCGCATGCCGCGGTCGATCGCTTCGGACAACGCCGCCAAAATTGGTCCCGATGACACCACGCCGGACGCCACGAAGAGCCGCTCACGCGCGCAGGCGATCGCGCCGACAATTTCCTTGACGATCGCCGGGCTTTGCTTCGGTGCGAAACCAATCTTCAGCGCAACGCCGGAAACGTTGACTACATCGAGCTCACGGTCGGTCGGACGAGGTGGAATCCGGCCGGCGGCGAACAGTTCGGCAAAATTCTCGCTGAAAAGGGCGGCCAGCGGCCGGGAGCGGATGTGCAGGAGATTGCTCTCCTGCAAGCCCCACGAATCGCCGGTGAAGTTCGCCGAGCCGAGAAACACGGCGGCATCCTCGCTGTCGCCGTCGCGGACAAGATATTTGCAGTGCATCAGCGCGCGGTAGCCAGTGACGGGTTTGATTTGCGCGATATCGGCAAAGGAGTTCACGAACGTCTCGGTGCCGGGCGCCTTGAAATCGGTCTCGAGATGCACCGGAGCAAGCTCGGTTATGCCGTTGCCTTCAGGCTCGGTGGTGGCGTCGTAGATGATGTGGATAGCGACATTGTTGCGCGCACGCTCGCGTAAAGCCGCGCTCACGGCCGTCGCCACATCGCCGTCCAGCCGGAAATCGTAGATGGCGATGTCGAGGCTTTTGCGCGTACCGGCGATGAAATCGGCAACGAGTTTCGCCACTGCGGCGATCTGGGTGGCGCGCTCAGGCGTCGCCGTGAAGGGATCGTCACCGATCTGCTGGAGAAACATTACTTCGATGTCGCCGCCGGCAGCGGACGCTGTTGCCATGGTCATTTTGGGATACGCCTTCTGCGGGGGATTGCGGTCAGTAACGCTGCGACGGATAGCCCGGCGGCCGCGGCCCGGTTCGCAGTCCGCGACCGAGCAGCTCCTGCCAGCCGCTTTCGGCGTCGTCGGCGTAGCAGAAAAGATCGAGATCGGCGCGGTCGATGGTCTTTACCTCGGCAAGCTTCGCGAAATTTACGACGTTCGTCCAATATGACTTGTCGAACAACAGGATGGGCACACGCGGCATTTTTCCGGTCTGAATGAGGGTGAGAACTTCGAACAATTCATCGAGCGTGCCGAAGCCGCCCGGGAACGCCACCAGCGCGTTGGCGCGCATGGCAAAGTGCAGCTTGCGTATGGCGAAGTAGTGGAACTGAAAGGTCAGATCCGGCGTCGAATAGGCGTTGGGCTCCTGTTCGCGCGGCAGGCCGATATTGAACCCGATCGACGGCGCGCCTGCGTCGGCCGCACCGCGATTTGCAGCCTCCATGATGCCGGGCCCCCCGCCCGTTGCGATGACATTGTCGCGGATGCCGTGGTCCGACAGCAGCGCACCGCCGCGCTCCGACACGATCCGGCCGAAACGCCGCGCTTCGTCGTACCAGCGCGCCGCCGGACCGGCGACAACCGGCGAGGCGCCCGCCGCAGGCCGCGCGCGCGCGCTGCCGAACACCACCACGGTCGACCGGACGGTCCAGGCGCGCAGCCGTTCCTCGGCCTTTTCGTATTCGATCTGCAAGCGAACCCCGCGCATCGAGTCGCCGAGCAGAAAATCCGGATCGAGCGCGGCAAGACGGAACGACGGCGAATTCTTCTGTGCGCTGTTATCGGCCATGGATTCGATCTCCCCGATTGGACCGGCAAGCCGCATAGGCCTGCCGGTCGCGCGATGACGTCGCGATTGCGAAGTCCGGATCGGTCAGAGAGATGCGGGCAGGTTTTTGATTTTCGACCGGTCGGCGGATTGCAAGCCCCGCCGGCAGTCTGCAGATCGGCCGGGGATCCCGCAAGGCCGCCGCGCTAGATGATGACGACCTTGGTGCCGATGGGCACGCGGTTGTAGAGGTCCTCGACGTCCTCGTTGCGCATGCGGATACAGCCGGAGGACACGTTCTGGCCGATGGTCCAGGGCTCGTTGGAGCCGTGAATGCGGTAGAGCGTCGAGCCGAGATACATCGCGCGCGCGCCAAGCGGATTGCCGATGCCACCGGCCATGAAATGCGGGATGCCGGGTTGCCGCGCGATCATTTCCGGCGGCGGCGTCCAGTCCGGCCACTCTTTCTTCGCGGTGATGGTCTTCACGCCCGACCACGTAAACCCGGGCCTGCCGACGCCGATGCCGTAGCGCAGCGCCTTGCCGCCGTCCTCCACCAGAAACAGAAATTTGTCCGGCGTATCGACGATGATGGTGCCCGGCTTCTCATCGCCGTCATAGGCGACGACCTGGCGCATGAATTTGGGATCGATCGGATAACTCGCTTCGTCGGACGCATTGGCTGGGTTGTAGGCCTGCTGCTGCGGCGGAGCGACCGGCACGGGTTGCTCCTGCGGCGCCGGCGTCTGATAGCCGGGATACATATGCGACACCGGCACGTTGATGGTCGGGCCGCCGAAAATCGCCTCAAGGAATCCACCGCCGCCGGGACCTGACGGTGCGGGCGCCGACGCAGGAGCGGCGGCTGCGTAGCCTTGCGGCGCCGCCGCGGCGTAAGTCTGCGGCGCCGGCGCTCCGTAGCCTTGCGGCACGCTCGCGCCGCGCGGCTGCTGCGCGTAATAATATTGCTGCTGCGGCGGCTGTTGCGCCGCATAAACCGGCTGGCCGTAGGGATAGAGCGCCGATTGCGCGAAGGCCGGGGCGGAAAGCGCGCTCAAAAGGAGCGCGGTGGTGCAGATACGCCGCATTGCTGTACTCGTTACGCTGGTTTCACGCCGAGCGCCGTGTCGCGCTCATCCGACGAGTACGCCCGCAAACCTCGACTGTTTGGTAAACAAATTGCGGTGGCGCATTATTGGGACATTGTTCATCAAGTTAGAGTTGATTTTGCGTCAATGGCCGGACGTCTTGGTTAACAGGACCTTGGCATTAACGGCGGGCGGACGTGAACGCTGTATTAAGCGGCGGCCCGCTACGGTTAGGCGACGTTCGTCGGCAACGACGGGCTCGCCGGTCAAATTCATCAGCCGAAACGACATGGCCGAACCGCGCAAGGTTTTCCGCATCGAGCAGACCGCCGCCGCACGGCGCGCGCGCCCGGTCCCGAGCCCGCGCGATTTGCCGCATCAGGGCGAGATCATGCAGGCGCTCGGCGCGCTGCAAGCCCTGATGACGGCGGTGCCGGCTTTACCGGCGGCCGATGCGGCCGCGCCGCACCCATTCGCCGACCATGACACGGCACTGCAAACGGAGGACATGACACGCATCGCGGACGAGCTCGATGCGGTCACCACCGGCACCGCACAGGCGACGCAGAAGATTCTCGCCGCCGCCGAAGAGATCGATCAGCTCGCCGACAACCTCTCGGCCGCCCTCAAGGGCAAGCTCGAGCAGGAATTGGCGCAGGACATCGCCGACAGCGTACTGCGCATTTTCGAGGCGTGTAATTTTCAGGATCTGATCAGCCAGCGCGTCGGCAAGGTCATGAAGGCGTTGGCGTCGAAAGACGCGACGCCAGCCGCCGATGGGGCGCCGGATGTGCACGGCCCGCGGCTCGACGGCGACAAAGGCCATCTCTCGCAAAGCGAAATCGACGCGATGTTCGGGAACTGATCCTCTTCCGCTCACTCCGGTGCGCGGATCGTCAGGAAACAAATAAACCCGGCGACGGCGAACGCCGCGACCAGCGTCAAGCCCGCCGTGTCGGAGGCGCGATCGGCAACATAAGTCACCACCACCGGCGCCAGGGCCTGCACCGCCAGAAACGGGCCACCGATGCGCCCGACCAGCCGCCCGTAGCCGCTCGGACCGAACAAAGCGAGCGGCACGGTGCCCCGCGCGATGGTCAAAAGACCGTTCGCCATGCCGAACATCACCGCAAAGGTGGCGGCCACGGCGGCGGAAAACGGAAGAAGCGCCAGCAGCACGAAGGCCGCGACCAGAAGCCCGACCGCAAAGCGCGCGATCCACAACGGATGCATGTGCCGGCCGAAGCCAAGCTCGCAGATGCGCGCCAGCACCTGCGCCGGGCCGAACAGCATGCCGATGGCAACGACGACGTCGGGCGCCAGACCAAATCTCTTGAAGATGGCCAGAAGCTGCGCCGACAACGCCGACGGCACGAAGGCGTAGGAGGCGAACCCGGC
>Ga0182024_10022783_pt1 | contig 11270 bp, 4 predicted proteins | sample P32metaG_FD_120480 | JGI IMG/M metagenome (GOLD analysis project Ga0182024, IMG submission 120480) | Permafrost microbial communities from Stordalen Mire, Sweden - P3-2 metaG (Illumina Assembly) | ecosystem: Environmental > Terrestrial > Soil > Wetlands > Permafrost | place: Sweden: Stordalen... | reverse complement strand
GTCGGTGAATCGGCGATGCAGTTCGGTGGAAACTGCGCGAACAGCGAGTTTTCGTTCGTGCAATTTGGGGATGAGCGCCTCGGTCAGCATTCGCCGAGTCGTGTGTGAAACACCCAATTGCGTAGTGCGCACGGTGTGGGCGATGGTTTGTTCGAACTCGCCTTTGCTTGATTTGAGCTTATCGGATGCGCGATCCCAAGAGCCGTCAATCTCTTCGGTCATCGAGCGGACGTTGCGTTCGAGCGAGCGAACAACTGATGACGCTTCTTCCGTCATGCGCTCTGTGAACCGATCGAAGCGAGCGTTGAGCTTTTCAACGAAGCTCTTGTTGCTGTCTTCAAGTCGCGTGCAGATCGAATTGACCAGAGCCTGCAATTGCTCGGTCCTTTCTGTAACGAGGCGATTGAGGTTCTCTTCGCTCGACTTAGCCAGCGCTTCCGTATCAACTCTGAACTGCTTGCACACGTCACGCAACGATTCATACAAGGCGGTTTTGCTTTCTTCGACTTGCGATTGATTCGTCGCCAACAACTGCTTGATCGTGTATCGGCCATTCGACGCCACGTCGGAAATTTTCAATCGCACTTCTTCGGAAACGTCGTCCAACCGTTTGCTCTGCTGGTTGGAAACGTTCGTAATCGAAGACTGACTGTTCTTCTCGATTTCTGCTGCAGCGGCGACCAGTTCGGTCACCTGCGAATTCAATCTTTGCTTAATCTCTTCAGCGCGCGAATTCAGCTTTTTGCCAGCCTTCGCAACTTGCTGCTCCAGTTTGTTCATCAAGGTCGCCATTTCATTCATGACCGACCTGGAATCGTGGAACACTCCTTGTTGAACCAGAGCCGCCGCAGCTGCCACTTCGTCTGCGGCGATCGCCACTTCCTGGGTGGATGTGTGGGTCCCTGACGGTTGAGCAGATTCAGGCGGTGCTGCAGATGTCTCTGGTATCGCCCGCGGTGAAACTGCTTCGGCATCTTCGTCCGATGATCCGGCAACAGCACTTTCCGGTTTTGCCGGTTCCCCGGCTGCGTTAGCGGCTGGTCCAGGCTGTTGGTCGACGATTGATGGCGTCGCCGGCGGTGGCGCCGATACGTCTATGCTCGCTGGCGAAGCGACGCTCGGTTGTTCCGGGAAAGAAACTGCTAATGGTGTGACTGGCTGGGCCGGTTCCGCTGGTTCGGGCGCTGCCGGTGATGCGGCGGAGGCTGCGCCAGGCGCTGGCTCTCCCGCCGGTGCGAAGGCAGCGATGGCAGGATCTGTTACTGGCGATTGAGCAGCAGCTGGCACCGTTGGCGATGGCGGATTGTATTCGTCTCCAGACGATTGTGCAGATGGCAGGGTGATTTCAACTTCTGGCTGTGGCTGCGCCGGTTCTGAGGCCGGTGGTGGTGATGAAAGCGCCTGTGCTCGCTGTGATGAATCCTCATTGTGCAGCGTCGAGGACAGGGAATCATTGGCTGCCGGCTGGACCGGCTCGTGAGCAATCTCCGGCGCTCCCGCCGTCTGCGCCGGTTCCGCTGCAGTGGGGGCTGAATGCGGCTGGATCGGTTCGAAGACGATGTGCTGCGCTGCCGGTTGGGCCGGTTCAACATTGATATTCGGCGCTGTAAACGACTGCGCCGGCTCCAGATCATGATGCGGCGTCGGCATCGTTGGCGATGGCTCAGAGACCGGAGCGAATGCTGCCTGTGGTTCGGCTGGCGATGCTTCGGCAGCGCTCGCTTCCTGCAGGTGCCCAGTCAGTGCTGCCAGGAGATCCGCGTCGCTCTCGCCTGCGGCACCGCCATTTGAGGCCGGCTCAGATGTCGCTGCTGCGCCAGAATGACTGGCGGGCGCGGTTGATGATGCCGGCTCTGTGGGAAAGCCAACCAAGGGAAGAGGCTCATCATCTAATAATGATGGAGTGTCCAGTCCGCCCTCCATAATTCCGGACAGAGCCTCGGCGAGATTCTTGTATGAAGAGTCTTCAAAGTCGATTTCGACACTGAATGTGGTGGCATCTTCAGTGCTAATGGTGGCAGCGGCTTCCGCCGGCTCAGCCGTTGGCGCATAGGGCTCTTGCCAGTCTGCAGAAACTGCTGCACCGGCATTGGCCGCGGTGGGTGTGGCACCATTAGCGGTGGCGAAATTGGCACCAGATGAAGTGGCAGAAGGGAAAGCGGCAGGAGCTGTCGCAGGCGGCGGAAGTTGTTCTTCGATCTGCGGCGAAGCTTCGCTGGCAAGACCTTCAACTGCAGCGGCGGCATGGTTGAATTCGGCTGTCGGAGCCGACCGGCTCGGTTCGGCCGTTTCTAAGTCCGGCTCCGCAGTCGCCGGTTGAACGCCGGCCGGTTCGGCTGGCGCAATCTCATCATTGGCCGGGACGACTTTGGCGAACTGTTCGTTCAGCCGCTCGAACAAAGTTGATTTACCCTTTGGTTTCGCCTTTGACGATTCGTCGGCATAGTCGGCCGGCTCCGGTGCGGTGGCGGCAGAAAAATTTGCCCCCTCTGGCTCGGCTGTCGCGGGCACTGCCTCTGCCGGCGGTGGCAACGGGTCCGCCAGCGGCACTGCCATACTTGTGGGCGCCTGGCTCATACCCGCCGACCAATCGCCTTCCGAGCTTGCTGCCTCCTGCGTTGGCGGCAGGCTTCCCTGGGCAGCCATGCCGGTCGGCGTGAAACCCTGCCAATTGAACGGCACCGGCTCCGCTGCTGGTGTCGGCGGCGTGCTCTCCGGTAATGCTCCCCATCCCGCCGGCGTCGTTCCCGCTTGCGCGCTGCTCAGACGTGCTTGCTCCGCCATAACACTGATGTCTTTCAGTAAATTGGCGTCGAGACGCTGTGATTCGTCCTGGTTGATTCCGGCAAACGCTTCTTCTAAGGATGCCTTCTGAGGCGGTTCTACGGGCTGAGCGAATGGTTGGACAACGCTGGCCTGAGGGCTGGGATAAATCTTATCAAATTCGGCATCAGCGGCTTTCTTGCTGGTGGTTTCGCCGTCCGGGTCGGTGAAGCCGGAATAGTGGGCGAAGGCAGCCTCTCCAGCCATGCCTTGCTGCAAATCTTGTTTAAATTGATCGGCAAAATTTTCTTCGGGCACCGGCTGTTGTTGTGACACCGGTTCGGTGGACTGGTATTGCATTGACGCCGGCACTTGCGGCGCCTGATATTGCATTTCTGGGGCTGGAGCCGGCATCTGAAATTGAATGTCTAGATGGGTGCCAGGCAGATGTTGCAGCGTTTCTGATTGTTCTCCTTGGGCCTGGAATGGCACGCCTGGTGGTGTCGTAGCTGGTGCCTGATACTGAAGCTCAGGTTGGGGCGCCGGTGCCTCATTTCTTGGCTCTTGTGGCGGCGGTGGCGCTACTGCCGTGTGCGGCTCGACGCCCGGCGCCTGGGCTGACCCTGCCGGGGGCTGTCCGGGGAAACTGTAGCCTTGCCCGCCTTGTTGCCATGTCGACGAGTCTGTAGAGATCTCCGTGCGCTCGAAGGAGAATCGCAAATCCGGACCAATCTGGCTGGAGGGCTCATTCCAGGCTGGTTGCTGGGCGGGACTCCATTCCTGCTTGGGCGGCGAGCTGTACAGGTCTGAAGAGTGCGGCGCCTTCAGAGGCACCGTCGGTGGTATCGGCTCTTGCCAGACTGGCTCGGCACCCGAAGATGGAGGATAGCCGGCCGGAGCATGCGGTGCCTGGGCAACCGGACTGGAGCCGCTGGCAGTCGGCGAACTCAAAGGCATGCCGGCGGGATAGACACCGGACGCGGTCAGCCCGTCGCCTGAGACCGGATGCGTATTTGGTATTGGTAAAAAGCTTTGCTTGACGATTGTTTTGTTGCGGTCTTCCTGGCGTCCTTCCGGCGTATAGAGCATGTGGCAGACAGAGCCTATGTCCAGCACCTGCTTGCCGATGCCGCCGATTTGCAGCTTCACGCCCAGAGCACCGAGCAATGCCACTGCTGGTTCTTGCGGTCCGGCACTGTCCACTACCAGGGTGCGCCTCGAGCCGCCCTGGGAATATAGAGCGCCAAGCTGCTCGATCTCGCGAATTTTGGCATCGTTAAGAGGCTGCGCCGGTTTGGCTGCAACGTACAAGAAATCTTTGCCGTCAAGAATAGCCTTGCGCGCCTTCTCCAGCATCAACACTTCCAGGAACCGCAATTCGAACGCACTGGCGGTGATGTTAACCACCAGTGGCCGGCCGTTGTCTCGGCCCACTACCACGCACAAATCACGCACGCGATAAGTTTCACCGGCATCGTCACGCTTGCCGAATGCCAGCCCTTGCGGCGCCGAGACTCGCTCGAGACAGAAGAGCAGCATGCCGGGACTAAATCCCGAGCTTTCTGACTTCGACCAATCTTCAGCCGATTGCGGCTTCGACGGGTCATAACCCCGCAGGAAATGAGCAAGGTCCTGGATCTTTACGTGGTGTTGTCGAAGCATTGAGCTCATGGATATTTCTTTCTTATTCTTTTTCGGTGATTACTTCGTTCCGTTTTGCCGTACTAACCCGCTCTTCATTGTCCTGGCCGGTTCTTTATTTGAATGGGTCGTCATCATCATCATCGTCGAAGCCCTGGTTGGCCAGACCGGTGATTGATCCTGGCGCTCCGGCGCCTGACGAAGCGGCTGAAGCACTCGTGGTACTGCCACCACTGCCGGTAGCACCGCTGCCTGCTGCTTTGGCAATTTGGTCCAAAGCGTTTTTGCGCTGCTCTGACAAGAGCGTGATGAATTCAGAGATCGCTTGATCGATCTCTATTTTCGCCGCCATTCCTTCACGGCTGATTTCAGTGTTGGCCTTATGGAACGACACTTCGATCTCGTTTTCGGCTTCGTTGGTCACAGTCGTCACTCGGTCCAGACCGTCTTTCATCAGCTGGGTCAGCCGCTTTTCGAAGCCCTCACGAATCTCTTGCAGCTCCTTGTGGATCTCCTCGAAGATGCCCTGCTTCTCGGATTCAAGCGTTCCTCTCAGAGCGTGAGTGGTGTGCAGCTTTTCTTCCAACCGCGTGTTGAATGACTCCATCATCGTATCGACTTGTTCACGCAATTCGCTGCATTTAGTCGTCAGAGCGTCGCGCGCTTCACCAGATGCGGTGACAAGCCCGGCGCTGAGCTGTTTGGTCTGCTCAGACAATTTTTCCGTAGTGGCGTCGTGAACGGAGCTGAGATCCTGTGCCACTGTGCTCAGGTTGTTGTCCAGCTTCTTGCTGTGCTCTTCGACCACGGTTTTGAAAATCTGGTGCACGTCGTTCTCGAGCTGACCGGCGTGCCCTTCGATCTCCGCCGCCAGATCTTGCGCTGATTTAGTCAATTGCGGATCGGCTTGAAGCGACTGATGCTCGACCACTTTGAAATGTCCTTGAAAATCCGTGGACAACTTTTGCATCAGCGTGGAGAAGTGGGTGTCGATGCTGTTGGCTTTCTGCATGAAAGCCTTGAACAAAGCGCTGTTATATTGCTTTTCCTCGCCGCGCGATTCCCATAAGCTGTGGTCCAATTTTTGCTGGAGCGAGTTCATTACGAAGGTGCCGTGTGCGCGCACATGCTTGCTCGATGAAAAGTCCTGTTTTTCCAGCTCGGTAGTGCTGCCTTCGACGCTGCCCTCGTAGTTGTCCGACAGGCTGAGGCATAGATTTTCGACGTTTTCTTCATACGACTGGCGCAACTCGACGATCGAATTCTTCAGTTTGTCAGCCAGTTTCGACAGATCGAGCTTGACCGCTTTGAGATGCTCGTTGGTGTCCTTGATCTCGTCTGCCATCACCTTTTGCAAGCGCTCGATGCTGGCTGTCATAAAGGTGCGCAGCTCGTTTTCCAGCTCGCCGCCGCGACTTTCCACTTTGCCGGTCAGGTCGTTTCCAGTTGACTTGCCCGATTCGACTTGCGATTCGGCAGTTTCTTTGAGATGCCCGCTTACATCCTTCTCCAGCTTGAGAAGCTTGCTGGAGCCGGCATCGTATATATCTTTGAGCGACTTGCCTGGGGCCGTCATATTGATCGTCGTCCTTTCGTCGTTTGGTTATTCGAGAACTGAGAACATCGTGCTGCGATACGCCCGCACTGTCATCGCCGCTGCCCGCCCGCGCTCTTCGATCTTGGGCAGTTCGTTGTTGAGATCAGTGAGCTCTGATTTGAAGTTGCGAGCGATGCGCTCCAACTCGCTTTTCATCGTGCGCAGTTGTTTGTCGAGCGCTTCGGTGGTGGCGGTTTTGATCGTTTCCACTCGCTCATGCGAACTGCCGCTCTGGCGCACATATTCGGCTTCCAGTTGCTCAACCTGGCGCTGGAAGGTCTTGAGAATATCCTTGCCGCGCGCCTGCAGCCGTGCATGCAGCTGCTCTCGCAACTCAGCGCTCGGTTGAATCGTGCCGGCGGCATTCAATCTGGCTTCTTCGGCCAGCGCTGCTTCGAATCGCGATAACAGCCGCTCCAGACGATCGTTGTATTTTTTCTCCAACCGTTTCAATGAGCTGAAGAATAATTTGTGGCTGGCCGAGATCTTGGCATTGGCTTCTTGCGCGATCTGACCGATTTCATCTTTTACTTCGCTTACTTTAAGTTCCAGCTTGGACGTATGCGCCTTTTCAGCAGTGTCGCTGTCTTGTTGCAGCGACTTTTCAAAGCCCTGGCGCAGATCGTTGCATTCGTTCTTCCAACCGTTTACCCGATCGCCGAGTCTGCCGCCGCCCTCGTCGACGGTCTTCTGGATCTTCTGCGCGCCGTCTTGGGCGCCCGTTTCCAGCTCCGACAAAGTGTCATTGACGACATCACTCAACTGCGACAAGACGCTGGCGATTTTCTTTTCCATTTCGCCGTTGAATGTTTCCAGCGTCTCCTCGATGCCTTTGCGTGAATCTGATACCACTTGCTGCACCGCTTGCTCCAGATCTTGCGCTTTGGTCGTCAATTTCTCTTCGCAATCGAGCTGCTCTTTGCCGATTTTTTCTTTGCCGGTGTGCGTATTGCGTTCCAAGCTGCGGGTGTTGACGGTGGCGAAATCTTTGAAGTTGTTCTCCGGATTCTCAATCAGGGTGCGCAACTCCGCCACCTGCTCTTCCACCAGACGCGAGATTGAGTCGCTCGCTTGTTGCGCTCGCGCTGTCACTTGTTGTCTCACATCACGCGCAGCAGACACCATTGTCTCGATTTCGGAACGCTCAAATTCCAAGAGCCGGTCGACTAATTCTTCTCGATGCGTCGACAGATCTTCGATGTTTGATTCGACAAAATTTTTCGACTGCTCGACAACTTTTTGCAGCTGATTTTGCAGAGACTTCTCCAGATTCTCGTTGAAGCTCTGCAGCTGATCGATACAGGACTTGACCGCTTTCTCCAGCTCCTGACTTGCTTTGTCGAGAGCCTCGCTCATCATATTGGCTGGAGATAGCTGAGTCGCCGGGGCATTAGAATCTGCCATACAAGCTCCTGACTGGATTTCCAAAGGCAAAATGGAGTTCTGAGCGAACGCCTAAATGTTATGCCCCCCTTTTCTTAGGCCTAACCTTAAGCGCGACCGGCAGGGAAACGATAACAGCCTTAATCTTAACAGTGCTTAGCCTCGCGTTGGCTGCTTTTCTGCCTCGCGATTTTTCTGTCTTTCGATTCTTGAAATCGCAGCGGCGGTGGCTTCCATAATCGTTTCCGAAAGCGTGGGATGCGGGTGTATAGCAACGAGCAGGTCTTCAAGCACTGCGCCCATCTCAATGGCCAACACCGCTTCGGCGATCAACTCGCCCGCTCGCGCTCCGACAATGCCCACGCCCAAAACGTGCATGGTTTCCTGGTCGAAGAGCACCTTCGTCTGCCCGATCGGCTCCGCCAGGGTGATCGCTCTGCCGGACGCGGACCAGGGAAATTTTGCCGCTCCTACCTGAATCCCCTGCGTTTTCGCTTCGGTTTCGGTGATACCGCACCAGGCGATTTCCGGCTCTGTAAAAACGACCGCCGGTATGGCGCGATTGTCGAACGCCGATTTTCTGCCCGCCAGCACTTCTGCCGCCACCATCGCCTGTCTCATCGCGCGATGCGCCAGCATCGGCTGACCGGAAACGTCACCAATAGCCAGAATGCGCTTGTCGCTTGTGCGGCACTGCTCGTCCACCGTGACGAAACCGAGCTTGTCGATCGTGACTGAAGTGTTTTCAAGACCGATGTTGTCGCTGTTCGGGCGCCGCCCGACTGCGATCAAGACTCGGTCGAACTTGGCCGTCGCCGGCGCCTCTTTGCCCTGCATTTGCACTTCCACAGCATCGCCTTTGTCTTCGAGGCTGACTACCGAAGTGTTCAGATAAATAGCAGCGAACGATTGTTGCAGGTGGGTTGCCAACGGCTTGACCAGATCTCTGTCCACACCCGGCAATAAGCCGTCGGTCATTTCCACGACCGTCACTTCGCTGCCAAGCGCTGCATAGACTGTGCCCATCTCCAGCCCAATGTATCCGCCTCCGACCACCAGCAGCTTTTTGGGCACATCGGCCAGATTGAGCGCGCCGGTCGAATCCATGATGCGCGGGCTCTGCATGTCCTTTTCATTTTTGAACAGCTTGGCGATTTGCGTCGGGCGCGAACCGGTGGCCAGAATCGCATGCTTGAATTTGACGCGCACTGCGCTTTCACCATCGCAATCGACACGCAACGAGCGCGAATCTTCAAAGCGTGCTCTGCCGTGAATGATGTCGACGCCGGCACTTTTGCACATGCCCACTATTCCTTGCGCCAACTTGTCGGTAACGCTTAGCTTCCAGTTGCGCAGCTCCTCGATGTTCAATTTGGGATTCTCGAAATGCAGCCCGAACTTGCCGGCGCCTTTGCTGGTGTTGATCACCTCGGCGGCGTGCAGAAGCGCTTTCGACGGTATGCATCCCATGTGCAGACAGACGCCGCCCGGTTTGGGCATGGCATCGATCAAGACAGTCTTGATGCCCAATTCCGCCGCGCGCAACGCCGCCGTGTAGCCGCCTGGCCCGGCTCCGAGCACTGCCAGTTCGACCTCTTGTACCATTTCGCCGACAACCATCTTTTGCCTCCGGATGCAACGATTAACCTGGCGCTGCGATTAGCCTTCTAATAAGAATGTTAGTGGGTCCTGCAATCTTTGCACGACGTGCTGCACGAAGTATGCCGCTTCGGCACCATCGGCGATGCGATGATCGAACGACAATGCCAGAGGCAGGATCAAACCAATTTCGATTTTGCCGTCACGCACAATCGGCTTTTGAGACGCTCTCGCCATGCCGAGAATGGCTGCTTCCGGGAAGTTGATCATCGGTGACATACTGGTGCCGCCGATGGCGCCGATGTTTGTCAGCGTGAAAGTTCCACCTTGCAATCGATCGAGTTCGACTTTGCCCGCGCGGGTTTTCTCTGCGATTTCGCCGAGCTCCGCTGCCAGCTCCATCACTGATTTCTGATCCACATTTTTGATCACAGGAACGATCAATCCACGTTCGGTAGCCACCGCCACACCGATGTTGTAGTAGTGTTTGAAGACCAGTTCGCCGCTGCGCTCATCAAGACTGGCGTTGAACTGCGGATATTTTTTCAAGCCGCTGGCGATCGCTTTCAAGGCGAACACCGTGATCGTCAGGCGTCCAGCTTTCTGTTTCGATTTCTCATTTTGTTTGCCGATGAAAGCGTCAAGCTGCGTGATGTCGACTTCGTCGAAGGTGGTCACGTGCGGAATACGGCTCCACGAGGTGGCCATGTTCTGGGCGATTTTTCGGCGGATGGAACGCAGAGGTATGCGCTCGATTTTTCCATATTTGGAAAAATCCGGCAGTTCGATCGGGGCAGAAGACATGGCGGTTAGCGTCATCGGCTCCGCGTCTTTGCCGCCGGTGCTCTCACCGTATTTGGTGGCGAGAGATGCCGCCGAAATGGCGCTGCTGTTGGTGGCAGCGGCAGGGCTGCTCGCTTGTTTGAGAGCAGGCACGGTAGCGATCGATTGCTCGAGGGTGCCCTCGACATGGTTTCTCACATCTTCTTTGGTGACGCGGCCGGCAGGACCGGAGGCTCGCACAACGTGCAGATCCACTCCCAGCTCGCGTGCCAACCGCCTGGTGGCGGGTGCGGCAGGAACCGGGCGGCTGCCCGTGTGAACGGTGCCGTTTCCGTTGCCTTGGATCGTTCGCGCTGCCGGTGGTGCCTCCGCTGTCGCCGTGACTCTTGCAGCCGGTGGCTTGGCTGCGGTGCCAAACTCTTTGGAGGCGTCAGTCTGCGCTGCCGCCGGAGCCGCTTTGGCGCTGCCCTTAGCGGCAGTTTCCGCTTTGGCGCCGTCACCTTTGTTGAAAGACATCATCACACTGCCGACGGTGACGACCTGCCCGGTGTGCACGTGAATTTTTTCCACTTTGCCGGCCACAGGTGATGGTATTTGCACCACCGCCTTGTCGGTTTCCACCTCAAGGATCGGTTGGTCCTCGGTGACCGAGTCGCCTTCTTTCACCATCACCGCTTGCACTTCTGCTTCGTGAATGCCTTCGCCAAGATCGGGCAACAAGAACTCGATTACCATTTATTCTCCCTCACCTTCAATGTCACCTTAGGTGGTGCCAATTACATTTCCACTAAGTGATCCAACTCAGAATGACAAAGTCTCTTTTGCCGCCGCATAGACTTTATCCGCGTCGGGCAAATAGGCGCGTTCTCTGGCGAAGTAAGGGATCGGTATATCGTACCCGGTCACTCGCTTCACCGGCGCTTCCAGATACATGAGCACGTTCTCGTTAATGCGCGCGATCAGCTCGGCGGCGATACCGCACGTGCGCGGACCTTCGTGGACGATCACGCAACGCCCCGTCTTCTTGACCGATTCGATCACGGTGGCTGCATCCAGTGGTGCGATCGTCAACAGATCGACGACATCGGCGTGAACGCCGTCCTCTTCTTCCAGCATCTCGGCTGCTTCCAGCGTCGGGCGCAAACTGGCGCCGTAGCTGATCAATGTAATGTGATCACCCTTTTTCACGACTTGTGCTTGCCCGATCGGCAGCGTTTCCATCTTGTCCGGCACATCTTCTTTGAACAGGCGGTAGACCGCTTTCGGCTCGTAATAGATGACCGGATCAGGATCCTGGATGGCGCTGTGCAACAGGGCGCGTGCATTGCGAGGGCTGGAAGGAATGACGACCTTCAGTCCTGGTGTGTGCGCATAAATCGCTTCGCGGCTTTCTGAGTGATGTTCGATCGCTCTGATGCCGCCGCCGTATGGCGCACGCATCACCATCGGTACCGTCAGCCGGCCGCGCGTGCGGTTGCGAAACCGCGCAGCATGCGACTCCAGT
>Ga0182024_10022782_pt1 | contig 11271 bp, 13 predicted proteins | sample P32metaG_FD_120480 | JGI IMG/M metagenome (GOLD analysis project Ga0182024, IMG submission 120480) | Permafrost microbial communities from Stordalen Mire, Sweden - P3-2 metaG (Illumina Assembly) | ecosystem: Environmental > Terrestrial > Soil > Wetlands > Permafrost | place: Sweden: Stordalen... | reverse complement strand
GCTCGACGCCGAGCGCATGGGCCACACCGCGACGCCGACCTGGCTCGCCGGGCGGCTGCGGCTCAACTCCGCCTCGGTGACCGCGCTGGTCGACCGGCTGGAACGTATGGGCCATGTCCAGCGGGCACGTGCCGCCGCCGACCGCCGCCGCGTGCAGCTGACCGTCACCGACGACGCCAGGCGGCTCGGTGAGACGTTCTTCGGCCCTCTGATCGGGCGGATTGTCGGCATCATGGACGGCTTCGACCCACAGGAACGCGACGCGATCACCCGTTTCCTGGCCGCAGCCGCCGCGGCGGTCCCGGACGGCCCGGCTGGCCAGGACGACGGGTCCGCCAGCTAGCAGCGAGATCCCGGCCAAGCGACCAGGCGCTGTCACCGGGCAGCCTGCTCAGCCCGGGGATGCTGGCTGAGGCGATCACCCCGCACTGCACCGGCCCGGACCGGGTGTTCGGGCACGACAACACCTGGGACCTCGGCTTCGCGATGGAAGACGGCGGATACGGGATGGGCGGCAGCCCAGCGCTCAGCGGCGCCGGTACGCCTCGAAGGACTCCGCGAGTGCCCGCGGCGCCTGGCAGCGCCACGCGTCCATGATCAGCTCGGCAAGCTCCCCGGCCCCGATCACCGGCAGCCGGACGAGCACCGCGGGAAACCCGTTGTAGTGCGGCTCGGTAAAGAACTTCTCCTCATCGGCGGCGAGCAGCATCTCCTTCTCCTGCTGGCTCGCGACGCGGACCGCGAGCACGTCGGGCCGCGCAACCCGGGGCTTCTTGGGCACGACCCGCTCATGCCAGGCCCAGGCGAAGCCCTTCTCCTTGGCCCCGTTAAGGACGGAGAACGCGAAACGGTCCGCCGCCTCGCTGGTACCGGGCAGCGACAGGGCGATGCGCCGGACGTCGGACTGGTCAGCCATCGCCTGCCACGGCGTCCTGGCCGGGGATGCGCGCCGGAGCGGGAAGCTCGATGTCCGCCCAGGCCGCTTCCCAGAAGGTGCTGACGATCACCCGCAGGCGCCGGGTGCCCGGCCGGACTGGCGGCCAGAAGACGAAACCGCCGCTGCCCTCGTTCGTTGCCGAGCCTCGCCAGCTATCCGCGGGCAGGCCCTGGTGTTCCTGGCCGGCGTCATCGAAGGCGCGGACATCAAAGCACGGCATGGCGACTGGCCAGTACTCCCCCTGGACCCACGGGTGACCGTACAGCCAGATGAACACCCGGTCCCCGCATACGGAGATTCCCTCGATCACAGCGGTGGCGTGCTCAAGCGGCAGCCGGACTGCCAGGCCATGCCGCTCACCCGGCGGGAATCCGTCGCCGCGGCGTTCGGCCCGGCGGCTCCAGGCGTCAACCAGCGCATGGCGCCAGCCCTGCTCCGGGTCTTCCGGGCGCTGGCGCAGCAGCGTGCTGCCGGCCGGCAGGGCGCCCACGGCCAGCAGGCTGTCGGCGACGGCAGCCACGATGCCGGCCGTTTCCTTGGGCCCGAGTTCGGTCTGGTTGATCGTCATCCGCCGGGTCAGCGCGAGGACGGCCAGATAGCCCTCAGCCGGGGTCGGCCATCGCGGGCTGGCCTTCCCCGCCGGCACCGACGCGGGCGGCGGCAGCACGACCCGCGCGGCGCCGCCGGGATCGGCGGGGTTGAACTCGAGCCAGCTGACCTGCCCGGCCGGCCTCGGCTCCGCGTCGACGTCCCCGGCCCAGATCCCATCGCGCCGCCAGCCGCCACGGAAGTCGAGGCGGTAGGACTGACCGGTGTCGTCGGTCATCGCGACCTCGGCGATGGCATGGGCGAAGCGCCGATCAGGGGGTTGCTGCCGGGCCACGGCGCGCATCCGCAGCCTGAGACCCGCCGGGGTGCACGTCACCCAGTCGGGATACACGTCGGCGGACTCCACCGGGCAGCGCACCCGGCCGGCGGCCACCGACAGCGGGACATGAGCGAGCCCGCCGTTCCCGGCGACCCGGGAATCCCAGTAACCATGTGCCCCGGAGCGCACCGTCAGCTCGAATCCGCGGACCTCGAGTCCGCTGGCCTCCAGCGCCGACTTGTGTTCGGCCAGGACCGCCTCGGCCCGTGCCTCGGGCAGCAGCCCGAGCATCACGAAGGCGTTCGCGACCGCCTGCAGGCCGATCGAGACCGGCGCCAGCCGGAGGCCCGATACGGCATCCCTGAGCGCTTCGTTGGTCAGCCAGCGAAGGTGACTCTCAGGATCTGCGCCCGCGCGCACCACGACAGCAGTTTAAGCCCGCAATTTTGAAACGGATCGTCCGCCGCCGGTCACATCCTGGCCGAGCGGCCCAGCCGCGGCGGGCTCGCAGGACCGCCGCCAGGCGGACCGGCGCCGAGCGCACCGGCGTCGCGGCCCGGCGTTGTTGACCTCCAGTGCACTCGAGGCATGACGATGGGCGGATGGCGACAACGGCGCCGGCTGGCGATGCCGGGGAGTGGTCGTACTGGCGCGCGCTGCGCAGCGGCCGGCTGGGTGCGCTGCTGGCCGGCAACCTGATCTCGAGCACCGGCAACGGCATGATCATCAGTGCCCTGCCGCTGCTGACCCTGCAGAGCGCGATCACGTGGACACCATCGAGCAGAGGAGTCGTCATGCGAGTGTTTGTCGCCGGCGCGACCGGCAATGCGTGACTCCTGCTGGCGACGGCGGCCCGGCGGTCCATCAGCGTGGAGGATCCGCCCGGTCACAGCGTGCGGATCCTCCTTGTTGGTGAGAACGGCACTGTCCGCTGGCCCGGATGACCGGCGGTCAGGAGAGGTACTTACGGAAGATCACTCCGTGCCGGACGTAACCCAGCCGGTCTTGACGCAGCACTGGGTGGCCGTCATCGGCATGGTCCTGCTCGAACCAGCCGGCCAGGCCGTCCTCGGCGGGCAGCTGAAAGTTCTCAGGATCCATGCCGACGTAGTAACGGGCAGCGTCGAGCCATGCGCGGGCGCAGCCTGCTCCGTCGCCTGCCCGGAGAGCGCGAACTTCGACTTCAGCCATCGCAGCGGTCCCTTCCGGCGCAGTGTCCGAACTACAGCATTCCCGCACTGCCCCGAACATTCCCGCACTGCCCCGAACGTGATGGATGGGGGGTTCGATCACTGTCGAAGGTGATCGAACGCCGGTTCCACCATCTAGCTGGCGCCCGGCTGGTCGAGGTCCAGGCAGATCAGGCCCCATGGCCGGTCCTGGACCCGGGTCATCACCAGGGTCGCGCGGCGGGAGCCGGAAAGCCTCAGGCGCCGGTGCAGCAGGTCCACGTCCCCGGCCAGGCCGCGGCGGCGGATGTCGACCGCCCCGATATCGAGCCGGCGCAGCCTGGCGGGGAGCTGCTTCTGGTGCCAGGGAGCGGAGTCGATAACCCGCAGCGCCCGCCCGAACGGACTGCGCAGCGGCACGTCAGCCGAGAGGAAGGCAATCTGGTCATCGATCTTCCACGCCCGCAGGCTGCGCGCCAGTTCCTGCACCAGGCCAGCGCGCGTGACGGCCGGGTTGGGGTCGAGCAGGAACTCACCGGGCATCCGGATCTCGGCCGGTGGTCCCGGCTCGGGAACCAGGGTGTGCACCTGCGGCGGGAGCGTGTTCGCCTCCGGCGGGAGCACGCGCTCCTGAGGCAGCTTGTGGCCCGGAGGCAGCGTGCGGCCTAGTGGCAGCGTGCGGCCAAGGGGCAGCGTGCGGCCTAGTGGCAGCGTGCGGCCAAGGGGCAGCGTGCGGCCTAGTGGCAGCGTGCGGCCCGGGGGCAGCGTGCGGCCCGGGGACAGGATGGTGGCCCGGGTGGCGCCCGCCGCGAGCGCCGGAGACCAGGCCACCGCCTCTTTGAGAGCACGCCCGACGGCGATGAACTCCAGTTCCCAGCCCGGCGGCACCGCTGCATGGGGCAGGCCGGGCGCGGCCTTGATGCCGACCGCGCCGATCCTTCCGGCCAGGCCAAGGCACCATTCCAGCGGCGGATCGCTCTGGCCGGCCCGAAGCCGCCGGCCGCTGGCGCGCCGGGCGGGGTCGACGAAGATCGCGTCCAGGCCGGCCAGGTCGACTTCCCGGACGTCGCTCTGCACGAGTTTCACGTCCGCGGCGCCGTAGACCTCAGCGTTGGCGCGGGCGATGCGCAGGTGCAGCGGATCGCGGTCGACCGCCAGTACCCGGCGGCTCCCGGCCAGGACCACGAGGTCCCCGCCGATTCCGCAGCACAGGTCCGCCAGCTTGCCCGCGGCGCCATAGCGGCCGGAGCGGTGCCGCGCTACCACCTCCGCCGAGGCCTGCTCCAGCCCGGGCCGGGTGAAGAACATCTGCATGGCCCTGCTGAACTTGGCTCGGGCTTGCAGCCGCAGCTCATGCTGGGCCAGCGCGGCGGCTACCAGATCCGCCGGGTAACGCGCACGCAGTTCGGTGCCCAGCCGCAACGCCGTATCCACGGGCACCGTGTCCGTGGGCGCCGTATCAGCTGGCATCGCGTGGGTCGCAAGATGATCGAGTAGCTCGCGGCCCTGTGGGGTCAGCAGGGCCTCGAAGCGCTCCACGCTTGCTTCAGCCATATGCTCGTCCCCCGCTCCACGACTTCCGACCTTAAGCCGATTCCCCTCGCCGCCATGGCTGGGCGCGTCATCAGATCGTGTCCTGGCGCGTGCTATAACGTGCCATGACCGAGACGCCTGACGATGCCCCGCCGAGCCTGTCAGCCAATCCCAGGACGGCCGGGGACTTCGATGCTTTCTACGCGGGCACGGCTCCCTGGGATATCGGGCGTCCCCAGGCCGCCTTCCGGCGGCTGGCCGACTCCGGTCTGCTGACGGGACGCGTGCTCGATGCGGGCTGCGGGACCGGAGAGCACGCGCTCATGTGCGCGGGCCTTGGCCTGGAAGCCACGGGAATCGACGCCGCGCCGACGGCCATCAGGCTAGCCAAGCGCAAGGCCCAGGAGCGCGGGCTCGATGCGCGCTTCATCGTGGGGGATGCGCTGGATCTCGGCGCGCTGGGCGAGCAGTACGACACTGTCATCGACAGCGGGCTGTTCCACAGCTTCGAGGACGACGACCGGTCCCGCTTCGTCGACAGCTTGCGGGCGGCGGCCGCGGCGGGCGGACGGTATTACCTGCTGTGCTTCACCGACCAGCAGCCCGGCGACTGGGGTCCCCGGCGAGTCAGCCAGGACGAGATCCGGGCCAGCTTCGCCGATGGCTGGCGGGTCGAATCGATCGAGGCCGCCACCTTCGAGGTCGTGCACCGGCGCGGCTCCGACGGTGCGCTCGCCTGGCTGGCGACGATCACCCGGACGTGATGTCGGTGGCGCCCGGCCGGCCTGCCCCGTAGCATTCAGTGCCATGGGATTCCTTTGACTGTGATCTAGCCCTGCGGCACGTGGCCCGCCTGCCCTGTCTGACCTGGCCGGTTAGACGAGGAAGGACAACACGTGACACGCAAGAAATCAGCCGCGCGGCCGGCCCGGACCGGCCGGCCCGCACCGGCCGGGGCGTCGATGCTCGCGGCGGCGCTCGCCGTCGAGCTTGTTGATGAGCTGGTCGACGGAACCAAGGCAGCGGCGTTCCCGCTCATCCGGCATGACCTGGCGCTGAGCTACGGGCAGATCGGCCTGCTCGCGTCGGTTCCGCTGCTGCTCGGCAGCCTGCTGGAGCTACCCCTCGGGGTACTGGCCGGGCACGGACGGCGACAGCGGATAGCCGTGCTAGCCGGCGGCGTGGTATTCATCGCCTCGCTGGCTGGCGCCGCCGCGGCACACTCGTTCGCGGCGCTGCTCGTCGCGTTCGTGGTTTTCTTCCCGGCTTCCGGTGCCTTCGTCGGCCTGACCCAGTCTGGCCTGATGGACGCCGATCCCGCCTGGCAGGAACCGCACATGGCCCGCTGGAACCTGGCCGGGTCGGCGGGAGCGGTCGCCGGGCCGTTCCTGCTCATCGCCGTGCTGGCCGCTGGCGGCAGCTGGCGTGCGGCGTACCTCGCGCTGGCTGGCTTCGCGGTGCTGGCCTGGCTGGGCGTGGCCCGCAGCGGCCCGCGCCCGCTGCAGCCGCCCACCGGCAGTCCCGGCGACGCGGACCGGGCCGGCGACGCGGACCGGGCCGGCGACGCGGACCGGGCCGGCGAGACTGTCCGAGGTAGCGATGCGGTCAGTGCGGCTGGCCCGGACCGTGCCCGCGACGCGGGGCGGGCTGGGACGATGCGACGGGTATGCAGCGCTCTCAGGCAGCCCGGGGTGATCCGGTGGCTTGCCCTCCTCCAGCTATCTGACCTGCTGCTGGACGTGCTGACCGGATTCCTGGCCGTGTACCTCGTCGACGTGGTTCATGCCACGCCCGCCGAGGCGGCGCTGGGTGTCGGCGTCCGGCTGGTGGCCGGCCTCGCGGGGGATGCCGCGGTCGTTCCCCTGCTGAACCATACGGACGGGCTCAGGATGCTGACGGCCAGCGCCGCCGCGGCCGCCGCGGCGTACCCGGCCTTCCTGCTGGTGCCAGGGCTATGGCCCAAGCTCACCGTCCTTGCCGGGCTGAGCATCGCCACCGGGTGCTGGTATCCGCTGCTGCAGGCCAGGCTCTACGGCAGCCTGCCCGGCCAGAGCGGCGTCGTGGTGACCCTCACCAGCGCGGCCGCGCTGGCCGGCGGGACCGGGCCGCTGGCCGTCGGGTTCCTCGCCGAGCGTTTCGGCCTGGCCTGGGCGCTGGCCTGCCTCGCGCTCGCCCCGGTGTGCCTGCTCATCGGGCTACGGCGGCGGTAAGGGATCCGCCGGAGCGGGGTCAGCCAGCGCGTGGCGGCCGACGCCGGTTACTGCGTTAATCCGAAAAGGGACAAGCATGGTTGCAGGCCGCTGATCTGCACGGGAATGGCGCGGTGGCCTCCCAGGAGGCACCGTCCAGGCGCACCCGGCGGGTCACGGCCGGGCGGCCGCGGACGGTGCAGCGCTCGATGCCGTCGTCGGCGTAGCCGAGCTTCCTGGACACGGCGAGCGAGGCGGTGTTGTCCTCGAAGGCGCCGGAGGTGGCGTACCGGGCGCCGATTCCGGCGAACGCGAGGTGCAGCACGGCGGCCCGCATCTCGGTGCCGATGCCCTGGCCCTGATGGTCCCTGCCGACCCAGGAACCGGTACTGACCTCGCGCAGCGTCGCGTAGTCGCGGCCTTCCATGCCCTGCGTAGCGACGACCGTGCCGTCCCGGACAGCGACCAGGTTCAGCGACCAGTCAGTCGGCGTCCACGACCCCCACTGCCGCCAGTGGTATTGCAGGGTGCGCTGCGCCCGCTCGGCTGGTTCGCCGTCGGTCCAGGGCATCATGAACGGTTGCACGGCGGGATCGTGCACTCCCTGGGCGGCCAGGCTGGCGAGCGCCTCGAGATCGGCGGGCGTGGGCCACCGCAGCTCCAGCCGGGGCGTGGTCAGCCGTAGGCCTGCCAGCGGCCAGTGCTGCGTTGTCATGCCGCTGATTCTGCGGGATGCCGGCGCGCATCCGAAACGGATTATCGGCGCACGTGCACCAGATGCCGCTCGTGCTCACGGCGGAGCCACTCCAGCGGCAGCCGGGGATCGCCCGAATCCTCGCCGCGCTCCAGCATGTCCAGGTGCAGCTGCCCGGCCAGGTCAAGCAGCGGTATCTCGATGGCGGAGGGCATGTCGCCGGCGCATCCAGCCTGTCTGCCAGCACGGGGCAGAGCCGAAACGACAGCGGCATCCCCGGTGTCGTACCGGGGATGCCGCTGTCGTCAATCGCAGACAGGCCTCAGATAGCGGGGCCCGGCTCCGTGGTGAACTGCTGGATGTCCGGGATCCCGCCGCCAGACAGATTCTCCCGGTCGACGCGCAGCACGTTGGTCGGGTGCTTGCTGCCGGTGTTGACGGTGAGCGCCAGCGGGTGAGACGTCGACGGGTCGCCGCCGTTGATCCATGGGCAGTAATCGCCGGAGGTCCGGCAGTCGCCGCCTGTCCCATTGGCGAGGTCGCCGACCCAGAACGAGTCACCAGTGACGCCTGCGCAGGGAACGAGGCTGACGCGCTGGCTGACGCCGGGGACGGTGACCCCGGCGCACAGGCCGGACTCGTTGCTGTCCGGCGCGAAGTTGGACTGGAACACGTCCCAGAACACCGGGTAGTTCACGCAGGCGTACGAGGTGGCAGGGATCTCGCCGTTGCCGCCATCGTTGGCGCAGAACTCGCCGAGGAAGCCGACGAACCCGGCCTCGAAGTCCTCGTTGACCTTCAGGTTGCCCTGCCGGCGGAGGTTGATGGAGGTACCGGACGCGCCGCCGTGAGCGTTCTGGATGGAGTTCATCCCGAGCTGCTCATTGGACAGGTCGAAGCAGAGACCGCCGCAGACCGTCGTCGCGTTCTTGATGCCCGGACCCGAGGATGCACTCGCGGCACCTGCCGCCGAGAGCCCGAGGGTCGTCGTGATGGCCGCTGACGCCGCCAGCACGCAGAGCCCCCTTGTGAAGCGGTTGCGCATGATGGTGTTTCCTTCCTGTGGTTTGCTGGGCCGGCCATCGTGCTCAGGTGGCCTGGGCGGTCAAGGGCTGGCCGGCCGCGGCTGACGACGATCTTGGCTGTGACTCTTTGTGATCCCGCCCTGTCTGTCAGTGGTCGACACCTTACCATGAGTAGTCAAGCGATTACTCGTTGTTGGCTACGTGACACGGCGTGGCGTCTTCGTGACTGGCCACACACATGAACTTGACGTGTGGTCCGCTCATTCGGTTGACGCGATTCAGCAAATTCAACGAAGTTATTTCGTGCCACGGATACGTCGAAGAAAAAATGTCAGACTTTACCTCAGTTTAATCATTATCATTTCACCAGGTATGGCATCTGACGATGATTTACATTCTTCTCATGAGGAATATGAATACAAGAACACGTAGTATTTGATGTGGTATGCAATCAGGCCTAGATGGCACATAGATGGCGGAGCATGCCCGAGCCGGCGCTGCGGGAGCCGGCCTGCGGGCCGGAGGCCGTCGGGAGCTAGCCCGCGGGCCAGAGGCCGACGGGAGCCAGCCCTCGGAGCCAGGGCCTGCGGGCCCCCACCCTGCAGGCGGCCATGTCTGATGACCGGGCGGCCCGCAGCCGAGCAGCGGCCAGCGGCAAAGCTCAGCCGAGCGGCCTGTTGATCCAGTTCGCCGGATTCGTTCTCAGCAGCTTCAGGTGATGGTGGATATCACGACGGCATCCGGAGCCGGATGACCCGGCGTACTCAGCACCGCCGCAGTCAGCCTTAACGCGGCGTGCCTGTCCGGTGGTGACACCAGGAGCAGGCACGCCGCGAGGCGTCAGGCGGTAGCGCCGGGAACCTCGGCCGCTTCCTGGCCGCCATCCGCCGAGTCCGGATCTTCGTAGGCGCTGATGGCCTTGTCCGTCGAGCCGGACAGGCTCTTCTTCACCGAGTCGAGGATCGTCAGGCCCTGGCCGACTAGCCCGGCGGCGATCTCGCTGAGGCCGTCCGCGCCGTTCAGCACGCTCAGGTTCGCGCCGGACAGGCCCCCGGCCGCCTCCCGGACGATCTGCGGCAACTGCTCGATCAGCATCCGGTCCAGGGCAATGCGCTGGTGCGAGGCCGCCGCCTCCGCCTGGAACTTGACCCGCTGGGCATCGGCCTGCGCGAGGATGCGCACCTTCTCCGCCTCTGCCTCGGCCGGCCTGATCACCTCGGCGACTAGCTGGCGCTGGCGCAGCTCGGCCTGCCGGTGCGCCAGTTCGGTCTGGGCGGCGAGCACTCCCATCGTTGCCTGCGCCTGGGCGAGCGGCCCGGCCTGCGCGGCCTCGGCCTGCGCCTTGTCTATCTCCGCCTTGTACTGCGCCTGCACCACGGAGGTCTGCCGGGCATATTCGGCCTGCGCGCGCTGTGACTGCTGCTGGGCCTCGGCCGATGCCTGGTTGGCCTGCGCCTGCGCGATCTGCGCCTGCCGCTGGATCGCGGCGTTGTGCGGCGCGGCCATCGCGTCGATGTAGCCAGAATTCATGTCGTCGATGGACTGGATCTGCAGCGAGTCGACGGTGAGGCCGATCTTGACCATCTCCGCCTTCGACCCGTCGAGCACCTCGCTGGCCAGCTTCTGCCGCTCGGTGACGATCTCCTCCACCGTCATCGAGCCGATGATGGAGCGCAGGTGGCCGGCGAAAATCCGTCCGGTCAGCGTCGACATCTGGTCCTGGTCGGAGAGGAACCGCTGTCCGGCGTTGACGATGCTCTCCTCGTCGTTGCCGACCTTGAAGGCGATGACCGATCGGACATTCAGCGAGATGCCCTGCTTGGTGACGCAGGTCTCGGCGACCTCGGCCTCGCACATGGCGAGCGTCAGGAATCGGGTTTTCCTGACGAAGGGCATGATGAAGGCTCCGTGGCCTGTCACCACCCGGAACGGTGCGCCGTTGCGGCCGTATCTGCCACCAGAGACCAGCATGGCCTCATCAGGTGCTGGAACGCGGTAACCGAACATCTCTCATCTCCAAGCGGATTGCCGGGCGTGCCCGGGCCTTCATTTCCTGCCAGTCTCATCAGTTGTGCTGCTCGCCGCTCTGCCAGTTAGACCGCTGGCGGCCTCGTCAGGTTGCTACTCAGCCTCGTCAGGTTGCTACTCACCAGCCTCATCCGGAAAGGGATCGAGAGGATCGGTCCACTCGCTGACATCGACGGACCTGGCGCCCCGGGATTCGATAACCAGGACAGTGGCGCCCTTAGGTATCGGAGCGGGCGACCAGGCGATGTAGGCCTCTGATCCGCCACGGATCTTGACCAGCACCTCTCCAGGGCCCTTCGTGCCCCTGGTGCCAATAAGAAGGACGCCGATGGAGCCGATCACTGACTCTTCCCGAGGCACCGGCAGTCACCCCTCATACCACCCCAGACCTGGCTGCTCAGACTATCCCCGTCTCCCCCGCCGGGCGACGGCCGCTCCCCCTGATCAGGCCGTCCCGGATGCCGGAAGCGCCGCGGTCACGTCAATCTCGACGAGCTGGCCCGGATAGCGCGGCGCGATGAGAATCTCACGGCGCCCAGCTGGAATAGCACTGCGGCCGGGTGCGTTCAACTGACCGTCGGCGTGCTGTGTCCCCCGGGCCGCATCAACTGCCTTCGCGGAATACCGTTCGGCTGGAGCCGCGTTGCGCCACTCGCCGAGAGGCGACCGCACGCCGGCATCGGACACGCCCTCGTCAGCGTAAGTACGGCTGACGGGGGCGTTGCCATTCCCGGGCACGGGAGCCTCCTGGTGCCGCCGCGGCCTGACCGCCAGCATTACCCTGGCCCGCGGGCGTTGCGCCCTGGCCGCGGCAGAGCTCAGCCGGTC
>Ga0182024_10022781_pt1 | contig 11271 bp, 11 predicted proteins | sample P32metaG_FD_120480 | JGI IMG/M metagenome (GOLD analysis project Ga0182024, IMG submission 120480) | Permafrost microbial communities from Stordalen Mire, Sweden - P3-2 metaG (Illumina Assembly) | ecosystem: Environmental > Terrestrial > Soil > Wetlands > Permafrost | place: Sweden: Stordalen... | reverse complement strand
TTGCTCGACCGCTCGAAGTGGGCGCAACGCCGCCTGCTCCGATTCGACTTTGCGGTGATCTTCAAGGAGTCCCGCGACGTCGAAGCCCGCTATTTCGCCGCCCTCGCCGCGCGCGAAAGCGTACCTCGTGGTCGACGAACTCCATACGTTCGACGGAGCACAGGGCGCGGATGTCGCATGCCTGATCCGGCGATTGAAGGAGCGGCTGCGCACGGCTCCGGGCTCGCTCATCTGCGTGGGAACATCCGCCACACTAGGGAACACAGTTGGGGGATCTCCTGCGGGCAATCCGGCTGCTGATCGCACGGCGGAACTGGTCCGATACGCGACGAAAGTCTTTGGAGAAAAGTTCGAGGCGGGAAGCGTAGTTGGCGAGACTCTGCAGCCTGCCGACCAGTTCCTGGGCAAGCTGGTGCAGTGGTTCGCCGTGCCGGGCCTCGAAGAGAAAGAAAAACTGAATCCCCTGGCTTACAGGAATCAAATTGACTATGTCAGGGCGCAACATCAGATCTGGTTCGGAGACCAGGGGCATCTCTCCGGGCCGGGGACTGACGAGTGGAATCTCGCGCTCGGGGAACGGCTGCGCTCGCACCTCTTCCTTCGCAATCTGCTGGTCCTGATGGATGGGCGCGCGGTGGACGTCAATGATCTGTTGCGGCTGATTCAGGCGCGCATTCCTGGCTTCGGGAAGAAGGAAGACGGGGAGTACGTTGCCTGGCTACTGAGCAGCTTCCTCTCCCTGGTCTCTGAAGCTCGAACCGGGGGACAACCTGGCGAACCACTGCTTCCATTTCTTCAGGTTCGTTATCAGTTCTGGGCGCGGGAACTGGCGCGCGTGGTATCCAGCGTGGCGCGAACTCCGCAGTGGCGACTTGCGGGGGATTTGAAGACAGAGGAACTCCGGCGGAGCCTGCCCATCGTTCATTGCCGCGAATGCGGGCTGACCGGCTGGGCTGGGACGGTCAAGGACTTAGAGCAACGCGTCAATCCGGACCTGGACACGTTCTACAAGGCATACTTCGACTTCAAGCCCGAAGCGCGTTTCCTGTTTCCGGGTGAAGGCATCGGCCTAAGTCTTCAGATGGAACTCCCGCAGTTCCTCTGTCCGAATTGTCTGCACTTCGAACGAATGACGGATCCGAGGGACTGCTCGAACTGCGGCAAACCCGCCGGGGACATGATTCGCGTCTGGGTGCCGGACATGAATGTTCGTCAGGAAAGGAGGGGTGGGGCGCGTATCCGGAGCGAGCATATTTGTCCTGCCTGCGGCGGCCAGGACAGTCTGACGATTGTCGGTTCACGCGCGGCAAGCCTGACTGCGGTGATGATCGCGCAGCTTTATGGATCGCCCTTTAACAGCGACAAGAAGTTGCTGGCGTTCTCAGATAACGTCCAGGATGCGTCACACCGGGCGGGGTTCTTTAAAGCGCGCACCTTCACTTTCAACCTTAGGAGCGCTATTCAAAAGACGGTCGAGGACGCCGGCGGAACAGTGGCACTGTCCGACATCGCGGGGCGGTTTGACGCTTACTGGTCGCAGCGCCTGGTGCGGGCGGAGCAAATGATCGCCACCTTCCTGCCCACGGACATGGAGTGGCTCGAAGACTACGAATACATGCGCAGAGAGAACGCGCTGCCAGCGGGATCAAATCTGCGGGATCTGGTACGTAAGCGTCTGGATTGGGAGATCTGGAGCGAGTATACGCTCGACTGCCGCGTTGGCAGAACACTGGAAAAGAGTGGATGCTCTACGGTCGAGGTCAGTCCGACGCTGGTGGAATCGGCGGCGGAATCAATTCTGCTCCGGCTACAGAATGAGCTCGGCGGCCTGCGAAGTCTTGACGCCCTGACGCTTCTGCGATTTCTGCAGGGCTTTCTGGTCAATCTGAAAAACCGCGGCGCGGTTGAACAGGCCGAAGTTCCCCGGTTCCTGAGAGCTGGTGCGGAGACATATGCCCTGGGTTAAAGGCCGGCTATGCCGCGTTGCCCCGAGTATTCAGACGGATACCAGAAATTTCACAGCTCGATTTCGCATACCGATTGGGGCTTGGCGGAGAAGCGCGATTTGTTCCGGGCGGTCGTAGCCGAACAGCTTAACCAGCTCAAGTCAGATTTGGAGAGATTGGAGTTGATTCCCGAGGCTGAGACCGAAAAGACTGCGCCGAAGCGCACACCGCCAGCGCCGGGCATCACGAATGTGTTTCATGGCCCGGTCGGCAATGTGGCGCAAGAAAGCAAGCACGTCCGGCAAACAGCGTCACATGGCGACAAGACAAAGGCTGGGCTCAGCACAGAAGCAAAAATCGCATTAGTAGCGCTCGTCTTTACAATCGCGGGCGTCATCGCTGCATGGCTGACGGTTCCGGGCTTTTTAAAATAGTGTTTTCATCATCCGCTCGACCCAGTGCCAAACGCCCGGCTGCGCGGCTGTCGCGATGAGGCTGGCTACCGCTCCTTCGGTGATGTTCCGTAACGTACGGCCTGCCTGTGTAACGATCTCGGCATCTGGATTGTCAGCCAGCTCAGTCCTGAGAGTCGCGATCTGCGCTTCTGCTTTTTGTTTTTGACGAGCATCGAGGGGCAGTTCGTCCAAATGTTTTGTGAAAGCCTCGATTACCTTCCCTACCTCGGCAAGATTGGCACCAGCTTCAGATCTCTGGGTGAAATTAGAGCTGTTCTGCGCAAGGTTACCGACTGGGCCATGAAACACGTTTTGAATAGCTGACGAACTCGGCGTATTTTGTCTGGGTTGGGGTCGCCGCACTTTCACTATGAAATGCTCTGGCAGGAACGCCGTCCATGGATTGTAGAGGCATTCCTGCACGATGAAACAATCTGGCAGCCCGTTCGGCAGTTCTCTTGTGATTTCATCGTCGGCCTGAATGGGCAGTTTCACATCTTCAATGAGCATTTTGCTCCCGTCGCCGGTCACATAAGCTCTGATGCCCTCCGCGACTTTGCTGCCATCTGGTTTCCGGAGCTCGAAGAGCTGGGCCATTCCGCCTCTTTGGTCCATGATCTGATCGAATACAGTGGATTGGCGCATTGCGTACCTTCTGGCCTATTTTGACGATTGAGTGAATCCGTGACTGTTTTGGGAGACATTACCGACGTTCCCATAGATCACCGTCTGTACCAGCGTGTGAACTCTTTCAGGTGCGACCGGGCGTGAACCGGGCGGCGCTTCACCGGCTGCGGGATTCTCGGCCTCAATTTTCAACGAAAAATCCAGCATTCTGTTGTTAACTCCGCTTACAAGCTGCTCGAACTCCACAACCGCGATTACTCCCCATGCGCTTTGACAGTTCATGTCAGGGTACATTTTCCCCTGAAGCGCGAAGACTAGGTTTGGCTTCTGGATCATGGCAGATTTGTGGGCCACTACGAACGATGACGCCTTCGCGATGCCGTCGCGAAATTCATGCATATTGAAGGTTTCTCGGTACTTCTCCGGAACAATTTGAAGGGGTACCGCTGCTTGAGGAACCGTCCACGCAACGTTAACAAATGACGCGTAGTGTTGAATTGTCAGTCGCCTGTATTCAGGAACCGGTTTCGCGTCTGGATACCCATCCAGCTCGTCAGATACCCACGCGCCAAACTCATCGCTGCCCAATCGGGCCGCGAGAATTTTGCATTTGCGAAGAACCACCGCTACGTCACAGGCCTCGCTGGCAAGTGCATCCTGAATATCCCGTAACAGGCTCATTCGATCGTTTTCTCGTTATTTGTCGCGATCTGCTGGACGTTGGTGCTTTCTTGCGCCACATTGCCGACCGGACCATGAAACACATTAGTGATTTGCCCGGTTGGGCGGGGCGTCATGCCCTTCAGCGCCATCTTTTCGATCTCAATATCGATCCACGTTTTTAGCGTCTTCGCTTTTTTCTCCGCCTCACGTAGCACAGCACTCAACGCAGTCGCAGAAAAAAACTTTCCTGCGGGAGCTGGCCCGGCATGTCGTTGCTGGACAGAAATCACCGCGCCGTCCGCCATCTCGTCAAGCACACGGTGAAACTCTCGCAGATATCTCTGGTCAGTTAGAAGTTCTGGCGCTGACGCGGAGAGTTCCATCCGGTTTGCGATGGCAGTATTGATCATTTTTTCGGCTGCGGCGAAGATGACCTTCAGCTCTTCAGTCAACAGACTTGTCGAGAAGGCCCCTCCCTTCGCCGCGAAAGCGCATAGTAGCCGGTTTAGCTCTTCGCATCGCTCAACTGCTGATGCCTCACGCAAAGCGGCAAGCTGCCGAGCTTCCAATCTGCGGGCAGCATGAATATTGAATTCTCCGCTCATTGCAACGCTCTATATAGCGTCGCACGGCTGGCCTGCCGCTGCCTCTCATGGAGAACTCGGGAACAGGCCGAAACTACTCCCGTTAAACGCGCCCGGGTCTTGAAGGCCACATGAGTGAGAAGTCGGCGTGTCGTCCTTGACGTAGATTGCATGTCCAGGCGCCGGCACAAGAGAGCAATGCGCGTTTTACAGACATGGGACGGATTGGCATTGCGAAGTCGACTTGCTCAAGACCGAAATTCACGGGTCAGGCCGAGTGACTCCTTCCACCTTCCCTTCAACTTCCCCTGTCCCAATGCCCGCTAGCCAAGCTAGCGATCAAGCCGTACACGCAGACGCCGCGCACGTTCCCGGAACGCTGCTTCGCCGCCTTCCAGGATATTGCACACCCCTTTGCGAATATGCTCCTCGTCCAGACCACCTGCCACATACGTGATTGGGGGTAAACCTCCGGGTACGTGCGGGCCTGCATTGGCGATGATGATTTGATCTGCGTCCGTGTTGACCACCAGATTTGCGTTGTGAGTGACGATGATCACCTGTCGTTTGACCTTGGCGGTCATGAACAGCGCGACGAGTTCATCAAATACCGATTTCGGATCCAGGTTTTCTTCTGGCTGGTCGATAATCAGCGGCCGATCATCGGCATCATCGAGTGACAGATACAAGAGCAATAGCACAACACCGCGCGTACCGGGCGATAGCTTGCGAATATCTACCCCGTCGTACGCGATCTCGTACCGGACTCGGATGTGCTCGGTACTGAACAGCCATTGAGCGAATCTTGTGAGCCATGCACTAAACTCTTGCCTTTGTGTTGGCGCAAATGGCGCGTGCTTCACCAAGTCTTTCCAATATTTTGTAATGAAGTTTGCCATCGCCGCTTGAATCTGAGCGGCGTTGCCATTTACCCACGCTGGTTTGAGCTCAGTGTTCGCGAGGGTGATCAGCGAGCCGCGGCCATAGAAAGGTCCACTTTTACGGCAATCGATGAGTTTGTCTTCGGCGAATTGGCCCCAGCCATCCGCATCCACGACGCGCGAAACGGAAAAGCTCAGTTTGTGTAGCGTTCCCGAAGAATTCGCAAGTCTTGCCATCAGCGGAGCATAGAGGGCCTCGTGCATGCTTTGCTCGGAGAGAATCGCATCAAACAAGCGCCCATACGCGGCCTCGCGCTCCGCCTGGAGAAGCTTTCGTCTTGCAGCCGATCCAGACGCGTCCTTTTGGCGAACTTCGAGGCCGTTGAATGTGATTTCCTCCTGGACGATGCGCGCGAATAGGGTCGTATATTGATTCCGAATGACGGCGTCTGCGCTAATGAATTGCTCAAGACGCGTCATTTCCGCCTTGATGATGGAAATCGTTAGCGTTGATAGATTCGTTCCCTGCGGGACCAAAGGAACGTTTGGATCGCCGGGTAGCGGAGGATCGCCATTGAGTTTGGTGATCTCGCGATCCGCCCACGCGATGTAGTCCGACAGCGCCTTATCAATGTCGCCTTTATAAATGAGCAGGAAATCATCCCATTGTTCGGCGCTCAGTCCGCTGCCGGGATATCGTGCCTGCGTCTGGCGCAACATCTCCGGCGCCTTTGTCGCCCGCATACTCTTGGCCTCATCCTGCATCGTTACGAAGGCACGACGCTGATTAGCGAACTGCTGTGCCTTGGCGCCCAATGTCTGTACGGCCTGGCTCAGTTCTGTATGACGAGTCGCGTGTGCCTCTGTGCCTTTAACGACCAGCTTGGAGAGATCAGCCTTATACCCCACGATCAGCGCTCGCTTCTGCGCAACCTGGCTCGTCAATGTGTCGATAAGGCTCTCTTTTTCCAGCTCCTCAGCAACCCGCTGAGATATTGATACTATCGCCTCCGCTTCACGGGCGCGTCCCGCCTGAAAACGAGCGGTCCGAGCCTCGAGAAGCTCCGCGAAAGTTGTGGTTCCCTCACGCTCATCTTCTCCGTGTGCCTCGAAGATCACACGCTCGATCTCTTGAAGCAGCCCTTCCGATGCGCCCTTTGATGAGCACAGCTCTTCCACAAACTGTTGGGAAAGGTAGCGCGCACGTGGATATGTAGAGGGCGCGCCGGCATCGCGACCATCCAAATGTCGCGTCGTTGTGTTTCCGCCGCCCCAGATTAGTTTGACCTTCCCGTTACCGACAACTTGCCTGGCCCGCGCGAGGAATGAGGGACTGATGTTCTCGTCAGCGTTCCAACTCGCCAAGCTGATCGCATCGCAGCCCGCAGCGATCACGTCGGCCAGAGCAGTTTTTCCTGATCCACGAGCGCCGATAATAGCGACAAGGCCCGGATTGAGAGGGACGCTGGGCGTGGTTGCCCAAGGCGAGTCAGCGATCTCCACCTGCGCAATAACCTGTGACGGCATGGCCGTGACTGGCGGTTCAGGTCCCACATGCGCGCGACCGTCCGGATCGATGCACGCCTGGCGAAGCGCGTCGAACGCAAGTGTCCCTTTGATCCATGAGAAACGGTCGCCGATCGGTTTCCCGGCGCTCTTGTGATCGTGTGCATCGCTACCATGCAGGCACGGTTTGCAACCGTTATATCGAGCCTTCAACTCGTCTACGGTTGCTGAGCGTTGTCCAAGCCAGAATTCACGTTGGGCCGCGCTGCTGGAGAAGATGATGTGCGAGAACTTTTCGATTTCCTGCCGCAACGTGGTATCGGCCGCTTGGCGAAGGGCCGAGGTGCCATCATCTGCCCCGCCAGCAACGGCGATTAGTATGTTCTTTTTTGCCCAGTCGCTCTCGCCGAAAACTTCACGCAGTTGGGCAAAATTGACCTTGAACTGAGTCGCACCGTGCGCGAGCGCTGGTCGATCTTCGATGATTGCGGGATCAGCACGTCTGCCCAATCGGATCAGATCACCGCGAGTGCAGTCGAATCGATCTCCATACGCGTTGAATTGGAGACGCGTGAGGATGCGTCGGAGCTCAATAAGGTGAGTCGGATCCTCGGGACTTACGAGAAGGTGAAGGTTCACGAACCCCGACCTCGCGGCCACGTCGAGTCTTATCTCGACGTTTGGGAAGAACAGATCAATGTCCGGAAGGCGACCGTTCGTGCGGTGCCCAAGCATCTCTTCATACGTATCGGTAACGTAATAGTCGGTTACGGCAATTGCCTGAATTCTGGGCGCGCTGTTTTCAAGCGCGGCAAGGTACGCGTCCCAGGAGGCAGCGTTGCCAAATTGATTATTTAAAACCGTTCCGGGGGTGTGGATGTGAGGTTCCCACCTCCGCCACTCAGAACCCCGATTGATCATGAGATTTCGCTTTCTCCGCTGACATGCCGTGCGGCGTGAGGCCGCTAAGGAACAACATCTGTCGTTTCGACCGCTGGGGCATCCAAGGCCTTTTGAAGAAACGCCCTCGCATGCTCAAGAGCGCGACGTTTGATCTCCGTCACCGAGTCGCTCATTGGGACAAAAACGTCAACGTTAGCCGAACTGTGGGGTGGTCCATCCGAATCCCAGAAAGTGACGTTAATCCGATAGCATCCCTTGACTTGCGTCGTATTAATGCCGGGGCCTATTGTGATTTTCATTTACTCAAGTATGTCACTTTTAGCACAAACACTGAATCCATTCCCGAAGCGTACTACCCTGGCCGAAAAACAGAAAGAGAAAGGGAGAAATGGCAAAAGGAGACCGCGCCGGCGCGACCAGCCTCCGTTCACTCCGGCGGCGGATATTGCTATCACTCCATGCTAGCTAAGCTAAGCTAAGCTAAGCTAGCAGGGATCACATTGTTGCCATGCCGGCGATATATTCGGGAATCTCCATCAAGCTGGCACTTGGGCGGCGCCCTGCATTCCGAATTGGGCGGTCCCGATGAGCGCGCCAAGTCCACCGATTCACCTTGCCGGATAAGTCGGCGTTCCGTTGATTGGCGGCGATTGCGGTTCCTGGCGGTGGAATCAATCGGCTGCGAGTATTTTGCGGACGGGTCGGGGCCGAAAACCGTGTCCATTTTCGATAGTCGAGGCTTCCCCGAAACTGCTCGACGACGATTGCATACCGCGAGAAGTTTATCCGTTCATTGAGCCTGCGGCCATCAATGTTATGGCCGCCGCTTCGAACTCCTTCTCCATAGACAGGACTTGCCGGAGATCCTTTTCGGGATGTTCCGCTTGGTATTGATAGGCAGTCAAGCGAAGCGGATCGCCCGCCGCAGACTCTAGTTCCCTCGGCGTCATTGGAATGCGAACTGGCAGTTGACGAAGGGGGCCGATGGTCGTCCAATCGTTTTCGTGCGATTTTGCCACCAGTTGTGCCGAATCCTTCGTAACTCGAATGCCGAGGAGGTTCAGCCGGTAGTCGATCGTCCCAGCCCCTTCGTTTACAACTTTCATTGAAAAAATGTCTCTCCCAATCGCCTGCACTCGTGCAGATCTTGCGTCGCCCGCAGGAACTCACACCGATTTCACGAATCGGCTCCCATGCCGAACCCGTTTAGATTTATACGGTTAGAAAAATTTGATGCGAATTCCTACTCCCTGCAGCTAGAACAGACGAGCAATCTGAGCGCCACTTCCGGCTCTGGATCTTCGCCTTAAGTCGTATCCTAAAACGGCACGTCATCATCTTGAAGACCCTGCTGTTCCGGACCGGACTCACGGACGCCGCGACCGTTTGCTGGCTTGCTCTCCCCTCGACGGCTTCGCGATTTCTCTTCCCGGTTCGCCCCGTTTGTGCTCCCGTTCCCGTTTCCTCCGAGCAGCACGATGTTATCCGCCACTATTTCGGTGACGTACCGCTTCACTCCCTCGTTGTCGTCGTACGACCGGGTTTGTATGCGTCCCTCTACGTACAGTTTGGCCCCTTTGGTCAAATATGCTGCAAGACTCTCGTTTTTCCAGAGCACGACGTAAATCCAGTCCGTTTCCTCGTGCAGCTGTCTTTCGGAGTCTCTCCACTGCCGGTTCATCGCCAGCGAAAACCGCGAAACAGGGGTGCCACGTTGCGTATACCTGGTTTCAGCATCGCCTCCGAGTCTGCCAACCAGAATGGCTTTATTGACACTTCGTTCTGCCATTGTTCGTCTCCTTCAACTTCAAAATCCACGCCATTCTCGAATATCGTCTTTCTTGGCGGATGGCGACCTCCACGCGAGAACATCTTGTGTGGCCCGTTCGCAAACGTGTTTCCACCGTGCCGCCACAAGCGGACCTCTGGCCCTTCACGGGCGCGAAGTACAAACTTCGAAGGATCGCCCTCTCTCGAACTGCGATCGGGTGTGCCGCTGAAGCGTGCGACTTCTCAGCGGCCTGAGCCGCCGTCGGCAACTTGAAAAGCCGCGGGCGGGACCGCCACGGTCCAATGGTCTACTCCTCCGTCGCGGTGCTCTTCGACCCATCGACGGGTGTAGCTCTTCAGGCCTGTCAACCATTCCCGCGCATCCGGGGAATTGAGTTGCGCAGATTCGATGGCAGTGAAGTGTTCGCAACCGGCCTGTCGTTCCTTCGCCCGAAGCATGTACTCCGAAAGTTCGCCAGTAGCCCTGGCCATCGGCAGATATAACCAAGCCGGTATGAGCACGAATGCCAGTTTGTCGGCTACGCAAAGCCGGGAGAATTGCCGGCCATTCCGCTTCGCCCAATATCGGGAATGTGCGGCCGTAAAGGCCCCCCAGGACTCACCAAATAGGAAGGCCATGATTCTTGCACCAAGCTCAACGTGCGTTTCCCCGTCCAATCCATCCATGTCGCGCTTCGAAAAGTAACCAGCGTCGTGCAACCAGAAGGCACACCATAAACGAATGTCCCAGGGAAACCCGTAGAGTTTCCGCCAGGCAGCGGCGAGAAACCAGGGATGGACTACGGCGCAATGTGCGCCGTATAAAACAGACTTCGTTCCGATCCTCATGACGTACCTCCCGTCGGGTCAACACCGGGTGTTTTACCTTGTTTTGAAGCCGGCGGCCGACATGCACGCGTTCATTTCCGATCCTCGCGGTTCGAAACCTGCGGTTCATGAGCCCGATTGCTCTTAAGCAGATTTGCAGCCTGCTGGGCTTCGATCATTACGCCACTCATTTTCCTTAGGCGTGCGCCACACTTTACGCACTCATATCTGAAGCCGTGGGTCGGCAGTCCTTTCGTATCAAGCCGGATCAGGGAATGTATGTGCGAGTGTGCCATGGCCTTTTCTGTTTAGGCACCGATGAGTTGTTTACTGCACTGCTGGAGCGGCGTCGGTAGGAACTCCGTCACGAAACTCGGACGTCTGCTCCCATTCGCGGCTTGTTGCGCCGTTGCGCAGACCGTCGAATTCGCCCGTTCCCTCTTCCCGTGCCGGCGTTGCTACAAGCCGGGAGTAATGCGGATGTGAGCAGTTCAGGCAGGTCACTCCACTCGTCACAGCCTTCACCGCGTCACCGAATCCCACCGGTAATTCGATCTCTTCGCCGGAACGTGTGAAGAACTGCGGACGGACACAGCCGCTCAGATCCTTGTCCTTGCCCCAGAGTTCCAGCGCAAGGTACCCATGCGCGCCGCGAAACAATTCTTCGGCATGGAGTTTCGGACGGTGCCCGGCTTCCACTTCGACGGGACGATGGCGGGTAATGCAGAGTTCGTACGTTCTCGCAACGCGCAACATCTCGATTCGGGTAACCACTGGCGCGATCACGACCGCGTGCGGTCCATTGACTGCCAGAGAATCGATTGTTTGCAGCCAGGTCAGTGCCTCGCCGCTCTCGCCTGCGAAGGTCACGTAGTACCCAACTTCTTCTGTGGCGCCTCCCGACTCCACTCCGCGCACCACATATCTTTTGGCGCGGCCTTGATGTTCCAGGCTCAACTGGGGTTGTCCGTAGATTGCGACTTTGCGCAACCGGTTAATCACCGCCGGCGTGAACGTCAGCCCCCACCGGTTCAGTCTTCGATCGGATTCCATGGACATCGTTCCTTTCGCGGGAATTCAAACTCGTTTCCGAGGCGTCGCCCCTGGC
>Ga0182024_10022780_pt1 | contig 11271 bp, 22 predicted proteins | sample P32metaG_FD_120480 | JGI IMG/M metagenome (GOLD analysis project Ga0182024, IMG submission 120480) | Permafrost microbial communities from Stordalen Mire, Sweden - P3-2 metaG (Illumina Assembly) | ecosystem: Environmental > Terrestrial > Soil > Wetlands > Permafrost | place: Sweden: Stordalen... | reverse complement strand
CGCCAAGCCGTTTTCCCTGGCGATCCGTTCACCCCTGAAACGAGCGGACTTATCGCATCATCACCGGCTTCGTTCGTGCTCGCATACCGGCCAAGTCGCCGTGCGCGTCGCCTCGGAATGAGCGATCAATTGAGTCACGGCGGACGATTACGGAGATTGGTTCAATCAATACCGTCATGATCGCCCTCGATCCGATGACATGAGGTGCTGAAACCTATATCTGATCCGAAGTGAGCGCGGTGCAGTTCAATTTAGTTCAGTGGTTCATCCGGGGAATGCGGGATTGAACCCGCCCGCACTCTGCTGCGGCACTATGGAAACCAAGACCCTCTTTCGAAAAATGGACAAGCCGCTCCCAGAGCTGGCAGCCTAAGGCTGCAAAGGACGGTTTTTTCCTTTTTTGGTAGCTGAAGGAACCTAATTTGCTGGGCGACATTATCCTGGCGATCACGGGACGAGTTTATGTCTCGAAGATCAGAAAAGCCCCAGCCCCCCAAAGCCCCGCGCTGGGGCTTTTTTTGGGCGCCGAGTTGTCGATCTGGGTGAGCAATTTTGCTCAGACCGCTACTGCCAAGGAGCGCACGCGTACATTGGCATGTCGGGCACGAAGAGTTGCCCATGTCGGAAGAAGATCAGTTCTGGCAATACGCAAGAGAGGCGACGCTCGCGGCCCTTGGCGCCAAAACCGACCAGAACACGCAGGGTCTGCATGAGCTTGCGCGGACCTGGACGCAAGCGGCATTACAAGAGCGGCAGACATCGTCCCCAATTTCGTCTCAAGCAGAGGAGGTGTGAGGTGCAGCGCGCTATCAGCGAGGAAGAAAGACCAACCGAGGACCACATCGCCCGCAGGAAACTGGGGCCTCGCGGCGTGCCAGATGGTCTGGATACTGCGAAAATGACGCCGCAGGAGGAAAAGAATATTCCCAAAACTGGCCGCTTCGACGGCCATACCGCCTGATCGCGCGGAGCTTCGGTTGAAACCCCTCCACCAATCTCGTCGCGCGGCAACCAAGTCACCAACGCTCGCTAACTCCTCCGAAATCCGTGACCCGTACGCTCTTCGACGCGGTACCGGCCGCGGTACTCTTGACTACGATCTAACCTTGCCCAGTTTCGCCTGTTTGGTTGGTTGCGCACCCAGCGCCGCATGTTTCACGATCCCCTGGGCCAGCTTAATCCACTCAGCCGCCATTTCGCGGTGAAGGATGCGGGATTCCCGTTCAGGTATTATTCTCGCCGTTTTCGTACAGTGATCGGCGTAACGCACATATTCGTCTGCTTTGTCGGCTTTCGAAATTGCCACCATGTCCCCCTGAATGATTCGCAAAATAAACTCCCCCGCAGAGCCTAAATTAGGCACGGGTACCGAAGTGGTACGCTTCCGTACGCCAAACTTTTATTTTTTCAGATATTCTCCCTGAATGCCGCGGTTTTTTTTCAATATCGTTGTGCGCGGGCGGAAAGCGATTCCCGATCCTGACGGCGATGAGCTCGCGGGGGATAAAGAAGCGCGGGGGCACGCCCGAACGGTTGCGCGAGAGATGCTGAGCAGGCGCATTTGGTACAAGCGCGGCCTTGAGCATTGGGCGTTTATGATCACCGACAAGACCGGGCGGCAGGTCGCTATTGTGCCCTTCTCACCAGTGGAATCAAAATCGGCTACTGCAAAACTCAAAAAGGGAAACTGAGGTTAAAGCGGCCGGTCGCGCTATACCGGTACGACTTGGCCCGGTTTGATCCCGAGCGCCTCCAGCAATTGAAGTGATACGCGCCCCACATGTTCGATATTGGACCCGATGGCTACCGCGTCTTCGGCCGACGGCAGGACCTCTTTGGCGTCTTCCGCGCCGACAATATACAAAACGGATGCATCGTCCCCGCCTTCCGATGAGGGCAGCGTAACCTTGACCATGCGCCCATGTTCCATCGCCACATGTATATCCTTTTCGGTTTTGGCGCAGCCGGCGGCGGCCATCGTCGCGATACCTCCGCGAGCTTCATGTCGAGTGTGTGCTAGCCACACCACACCTGCTTAAACCCCAACACCGGGCGGCGAGCCGACGTGTTGGGCAAGTTGTTGACCTCTAACGCCTCCACGGACTACTGTTCTAATTCGCAATACGGCGTCGGGCAATAAGGCGCTGATTGTTGAGCTAATGGGAGGTGTTTGTGCGTGCAGAAGTTCGAGTAGGTCGAGTCACATCTAAGAAGAGCAAGCAGAAGCTGCGGATTTCAAAATCCAAGAAAGAAAATGGCGTTCTGCGCAAGACTGCGAGACGATCGGCGGGTTTCAAGTCCGATAGTTGGTATGCGAGCGCCGCACTATCGATTGGCGTTCGCGCAAGCGCCGATACCATTTAGCCGCTCGATAAAATCTCGAAAATCAGAAGCCACAGCCCCCAAGGCCCCCCGCCCCTGCGGCGCTTTTCTTTTTCCCGCTTCAGTTGGCAGTCTTTTGCCTTCCAATCGCGTTCCTGCAGACCGCTGCCGTGGCTGCCAATGTGCTCGACCGCAGCTTCGACGCGCCCGCTCCCAGCCGCGAATGGATTGCCGACTTCACGTATGTCTGGACGGCAGAGGGCTGGCTCTATGTGGCTGCCGTCGTCGATCTGTTCTCGCGGCGTGTCGTTGGCTGGTCGATGAGCACCGCGATGACAGCGCAGCGGGCCGATTTGAGCATGCGAGAAATTGGTGAAACTCGGCTGCAAAATTGGTCTGAAAATGACGGCTACGGCCGCTTACATTCTTTTGTATCGACCTCTTTTGCAGGAAGGGCAAACGAAGACGAGCTTTTCCGAACGTGCTCCAAGTTTTGGGATGGTGCGGAGGTGCTTTATGGTCTCGCTGCAAGAGAGGCATACTATGGTTGGCGTGTAGTCCGGTATTCGGGGCGCGTATTCAACGGCGGGGTTTGAGGGCGTGTAATATGGCATGTGCGACTCCCCTGAAACAGACGGGAGCGCTACCAAACTCTCAGCCACCGACGCTTGGCACTGGGCCGCTGTCGGCGATGGAGCATACGTAATATTGATTAGGACAGTTGCGAGGTCAAATTTTAGACGGAAGGCTCTGAATTAGGACACTTGCTGATGCGGCTAGGCGTGTGCAGGCCGCGCTGAGGGCGTTCGGGGAGCCTGCCAATCGCTGTGCCGGATCGAACTTGAATTCCGCCATGCCGCTCCGCCCATCCGGCGGGCCGAATCGATGCCGCGCGATCCGCCCAACGCCGGCGCGCTCGCGTTCAAGCGGAGCGGCGACCCGAACATGGGAAATTTCGACGATGCCACAATTTTAAAGGCGTTCGGCGAGGTGCCGAAGAACTTGGACAAATTATAAATGTAACCGCAGGACGACCGGCCTCGCATGTGGACTAGGATAATCTGTACGAGCCGCTCGGCCCGGCCGAATTGATCCGCCAACAGAGTCGGCAGCGGTTTGGACGGGAGCGGCAAACCATCGAGCAGCGTCGCTACCAGGTTCATCCGTGGAGAACTGCGATAGCCGCTTCCGTGCGGTCGTCGGTGTCGTTTAAAATCGAACACTCGGCTCTTACGACGAATAGATCACCGGTACAGCTTCTTTGACTTCCTCTTCCGGCTCTCCATCCATGCTGGGCATTTCTCGGAAAAAACCAGTCGCCAGCGTTATCTTGCGACGGGCCGTGTAGTGTGACGCGACTGGCTCCGCATTCGGCGCTTCTCTGGACCTCGCGAACAGAATCGCGCCACTCCTCCCTCCCGATTCAACTAAGTCGTCTTCGTCGCAACTCGCTGCGATAGCCAACCCGATTTCGTAAAGGTGGCTGCGGCGATAGCAAAACAGTGCGAGCATCGCTCGTACATCCGGCGAGACGGTTGCCACCAGGGCAGGCAAACCCAGTTTGCTCGCGCGGTAAAGTTCAGCAAACAGGTCATCACCGACGGGACAAACGTCATAATCAGGCGTGCGTTGGTCGGGCAGCATCGCAACCTCTGGGCGGTAATCCAAAGAGGACAATGCGATACAATGCATTAACCAATCGTTTACCCTCGCCGATCTCGGCCGTTGCGCCGTGATCGAGAAACGATCCTAAGAATTATCCAATCACCAATTGCCGACGCGCCACGTTCTGCTTCTCTTGACCTCGATCAGAAAGCCTCCTTTCGGAGGAGTCTATCCAGTAGCCGGCCTTCTATAGGTACCGAGAATCCTATCCCAGAAGAAGTGAATTACACCAAAATTACTATTCGCGTGACGGTGATGAACAAAGTGCAGTTCCTGCTGGTGTCTGAACCACGCAAACCTTTGAAGCCACGATCCCTCCACGTGATATTCCTTGTCGAAAAAGACATGCGCGTAAAACGACGCCGCGCTTGCGACTACCATCACCACAAAAAGATTTAGCGGCAATAAGAAATGGGCGCACCCCTCGACTAGAAATATAGGAATAAAGAAGTAGGGTGTAATGTTGCCCTCGTCACTGAGATACGTCCGAGAGACAAGATGGTCGTCGGCATAATGGGTGTGATGGAAGTTGATGTGGTTGCGAAACAACTTACCGCCAATGGGATGGTGGGCGACCTTATAATGCATAAACGTCTGCCCAAATGACATGACCAAATGCGTTGCGACAGCAGTCATGAGAAATAGTGAAAGCGTCAGCATGAGCGGCAACACCGTCTGGAACATGAGCGCTTCCCCCAACTTGAGGAACCAATTTAGCACCGTAGCCCCGTTCTTGTCTGATCTATGATTCCGATTCTTGCCACTGGGTTCCTCCGAGCCGTGCGTCAAACCATCCGTCCTTGACGGCAGGTGCATAACTATCGAACGCCCCATCATCGGCGAGCACGACCAACGCCACTTCCGCTACTCAATAAACGCGTTGCTGGACACTACGGCAGGTGCCGGATAAGAGTACGCCAACACGAGAGGGACTCGATGTCTTTTAAGTTTTTTGTTGGGCAAGCAGTTGAGTACACGCCCATCGGCGAGAGAACGGCCGGTCTCTATAAGATTGTGAGGCAGATGCCGGAGGAAGAGCAGGCGTTCGACTTAAGATACCGGATCAAAAGCGAGGCTGAGGCCCACGAGCGTAATGTACTCGAATGCTAGCTGAGCTCCGATGTAGGTGCTGAAGGCGAATATGCTGCGACTAAGCCTCGTCTCTCGCAGGGTTCGCACCGCTAGACATTAAAAAACGCCCGTCCCCCGCGGCCCCCGTTGCGCTGATCCTCTCAAGCTTCCCGAATCCCTTCCAAAATCCGTGACGTGAATTTTAGAAATGTGATATCTACTTCCGCTCCCATTGCCGCCGCGCCGTATGCCGCACGTGTAAAATTCGCACGCTGTCCTCAAACACTCGGTAAAATATCTTGAAGGGTAGACAAGAGCCGCCACATGTACGCCGGCACGTCCGGACACGGGCGCACGGCTCTGCGGAAGCGACGGCCTCCCACCACGCTAAAGGATATTCCAAAAAAGACCGGCGAGTCTCGCGCAATTAGCCCACCACAAATACGCCCCAAGACTTATGTCAAAGCGAAAAGCAACCATAGAAAAAATGCGTTATCTCGTAAGGAGAGTTGCTGCGTCGCTGCTAGTTTCAGCATTGCTGACACAGGCTTCCTATGCGCAGGAAAATTTTCCCGAGTCGGAGCGCCAAAAAGCCGAAACTGCGAAGAAGAAGGCGGATGAGAAGGCCACTGATGAAGCATACAAAGCCACGATAAGGCGCAGTCCCGTTGTCAAACAGAAGACTGACCCGTGGGGAAGCTTGCGAACGCCCTCCGCCAACGGCAGCAAATAATTCATCGTTTTTGTCTCCATCGCAAAAAGCGCGCAGCCTGAATTCCCAAATCCGGCTTAGTGAGGTTGATGCCAGAACCGGCCATCCGTCAATCGGCCTCACGGCCCCGGACCACCTTCCGGAGCTAGGGCCGGCTCATAGCCCGGCGGCACCTCAAAGAGCTCCGGGCGCTGCTGGCCGTACCTCACGGAGCGCGCTTCGATCACTTTATTGCCGTCAACGACAAGGCGAAGCAGCACGCCGTCTGACGTCAGGCAGACAGTGTGCGTTTCTACATCCTCCGTCCACGACCAGTCGACGCAGCGTAGCCCCGCCACCACGGAGTCGCCACGGTGCGTCAGGGCGGTCCCTTTTTCCGGGGTCATCGGCTGACGCGGTGAGCCTTCAAACTTTCGATAGGTGCGGTTTGCGGGATTGAGCAATATGAACTCGCCCCTGTTGCGGTCGAAAATCGTGGTCGCCTTGTCGGGACCATCGACGCGCTGGAGATGTTCGTTCGCCAACCAGCGCCGGCGTTCGACGATCGTCGGCTGATTTGGCCGGGTGATTTGGTAGCTGATATCTACATCGCGGGTCGGCAGCACCTCTGGCTGCGTCTCCTGGGCGCGCAACATCGTGCCGGCGGTCACCAATAAAAGGGCGGCAACCAACGGCAGGTAACGCACGTGGCTCATTTGCGGCACCTCGCTCAGCCGTGCACGTACGAGCGCCAGCCTCCGTTGTGTCCAGCCATACCTAATCGGCCATGGCATTGAGGAGACGCGCCATTGGAAAGAAATAAATCACGGTGGCGAGCGCGGTCACGAATAGCCAGGCGAGTCCCATTTGCCAGCCGGGCAATTTCCCGTACCAACTGTTCATCTTAGCCCATTGTACTCACAGCGTGTCATAAGTTCCAGCCCGCACTCGTGACCTTGAGCCGAATGCTTTTCTACATCTGTGTAAAATAGCACACTCCGGATCGATTGTGCCCGCCCACCTTTCGAACGTTTGTTGATGCGATTTAGCTTAATTGGGAACTAAATGCCGTCCGTAGGAGTTGTGGGGCAGGCACTGAGATTGGTGATGATTAGGATGCTGTCGATCGAGGGCGTGGCGTGCCGGCCGAGATGATTGGAGGCAAGTGCAGTATTGAGCTCTTCTACGATGGCGAAACTGGCATCGAAGAAATCCTCGGCCGCGATGACAGCCTGGATTTTGCTCGCGTCTTTTACTGGCACAGTTGCAAGCAACATCCCGCGCGGCTGATCATGCTGTGCGACCGCGCCCATGTGCTCGCCCGCAGTGACTGGCCTGACACGATGCCGTAGGAATGCCGTGCGCAATTCGACGCCGAACGTGCGCACGCCGCCACAACTTCCCCTGGCGCACACCCAGATCTAGCCCAGGCACTCCGTGAACGTACGTCGGCTCGGCCCCCCTAGCGGCGCACAAGAAATAACGCGCGTAGCACCACGCCAAAAGGGCGGGATGAGGTCAAAGACGATCCTCGATTTTCTTCGCGACGGTGACGTGCTGATGGTCACCCGTATTGATCGGCTCGCGCGAAGCATCGGCGATCTCCAGGACATCGTGCGCGCTGTACGGGCTCGCGGTGCCGTCCCGAAGGCGACCGAACAGCCGATCGATACCAGCACAGCCGCCGGCAAGTGCTTCCTCAATATGCTCAGCGTGTTCGCCGAGTTCGAGACCAACCTCCGGCGCGAACGCCATCTTGAGGGTATCGCCAAGGCAAAGGCGGCGGGCGGCCAACTTCGCCGAGCTGCCGGAGCTGTTGCGCCGACAGTAGAGAATGGCGATTGCGCAATGAAATCAGGCGCGCCCTTCAAAATCCGCGGGCGCGTACGATTATCCGTATTCTTCCCGCAAGCCGAGCTTTCCATATACTGTCGCCACCGAGGTGCCAAAATGACACGTAATGAATTCTTGAGCTTGCACACTGCCGTCGCCTTGCCGATCGTGCTTGCTGACGGGCGCGTTGGACTCTGCAACCATTGGACCGCGACCGAGATCGTTGTCGATGTCTACGGCGACGGCAGTCATGCGATCGAGACCGAGCGCGTGCGGTTTGCCGACGTTGTCACGCGTGGCGGCGGCCTTGCCGTATCTCCCATATGTTAAGGCGATAGAGAGGATGCAAAGCGTCAAGCTGCCGAGCCTGTTGGCGGCAGCAGTAGCGCCGGACAAGCACAGACCGGCCAGTCTTATGCCGAGCCCGCGCACATGACAATCGAAGCTGAAGTCCAAAAGATTATGGACGATGCCCTTCCTGCCATCGTCAAAAATATGCGAAAGATCGCGACCGACGCGAATGCGTCAGCCACCAATCGTCTTGAGGCGATAGGGGTATTGCTGCGCGTCGTCAGAGGGCCGAACAACTGTACTGCTGATATTGCTGCCGGCCGTGACGCCCAAGTTGCTCTCTCGGACGCCGGCCCTTTCTTGGAGCAAATAGTCAAGTCACATAAGTCAAAACTTATTCGCGCGCGTGCGATCAAATTGGCAAGTCACATCAGCAAGCTCGGATGATCGGTTGGATACAAAATCCGCGCGCGACCATTAACAATTATAAAAGGCAATAACCGGCTATCCCACCTTCGGGCCAACGGCGCTGGTCTCACCGATTGTTGGCATGGCGCAAGGCGCGCTCGATGCCTTCACAGAGACGGCCCGCGGCGCTGGGCGCATGGCCCGACCCGGTGGACGGGCAGCACTGCGACTTTCAGACCTTATAGCGAGTGCTCGGGATGACGCGGCGCGAGCTGCGAACGCCGCCGCTACTTCTTGGGATTGCCCATTTAGCCACCGCGCAACGGCCTCACCGTCCGCGAATGTGATCGTCAATGGCGCCTCGCCTTGAAAAGCTGTTCCTGCCCCCGCCTGCATTCCTGCCGTGTGCGGCGGCGGCTCCTGCGGCCGAATGTTCAAAATGGTTCCCGACGGTTGCTTAGGCACCGGATTCATTGGTTGATGCGCTGCATTCTCAATAGTTTCGACGACGACGTCTTCGCAAACTATCGAGGTGACCGGCTGGCCGCTCATGGTCGCGCGCACCAAGTGAAAATCGAGATTGTCGTACGGCGGCAGCGGTGCGCCAACGCGAACCGGCCTCATTTCGATCTTTGCCGGAATGTGCAAGGATAGGAGACCGCGGCCATGAGTTTCCGGGTCCCACTCGGCCTTGCCGCGTTCTTCCCACGCGGCGCGGATCACCCGTTCTCGATCCCGATTGTCGTTCATCAGTGGGGCTTCTCTCCGCCCCAAGGCGCGCTTTATCGCCGAACGCGATACCGCTGAGGCGCAAACAATCCTATCATCCCGCCACGGCGCTTAGAATGAGCTTCGCGCAAAGCGCATCGGTCTAACGGATCTAGGTGGCGCTCGCCGCGGCGCAGCGGTCCGGCGCCATGCGCTTCTTCAATGCGGAGTACCGGCGCCGGCGTGAAGCCCCGAGCGTCGAATTTGACGAGGAAGGTCAGCGGCGACGTGATGAAGAGTTCAGCGCCAGCGTCCCGCCGTTGATCGTCGTGGCGCCGGTATAGCCGTTCACGCCCGAAAGCGTCTGCGCGCTGGGCGTCAGAATCAGGCTGCCGCCCGTGCCGTCGATGGCGCCGGCGAACGTGCCGGATGCACCAACCGAACACTGCGGAATATGTGGATATTTCAGTCGATGTTGTGGATGATGGAACTTGACCGCGCCTCATCAAACTTTCTCCGCAAACGTCGAAGGAAGGGTGGGGCGGTCGAGAGAGACGGCTCGGATGGAGATCGACGCATCGGCTGAGAACCGGCGCCCCGAGGACGCTAAGAGCCGAGGACGTTCGCCGTTTACATTCCTCGCTCTGTGCATCTACATCGCTGCCTTCCTCACCGGCGCGATCGTGATGAGTTTCGAAATGCTGGGGTCGCGTTATCTGGGTCCGTATTTCGGAAGCGGCATCTATACATGGGCCGCTTTGATATCAACGGTGTTGGCCGCGTTATGTATCGGCTATTTCCTCGGCGGATCGCTCGCCGACCGCCATCCGTCGCCTCGCGTGCTTGGCGCAACAGTGGCAATCGGGTCAGTCTATCTATTGCTGCTGCCTGCGTTTGCCGACCAGGTGCTGCAATTCTTCGTTTGGCACATCGATGATATCAAGCTCGGCAGCATTGTCTCGGCCCTAGCAATCATGTTGTTGCCGGTCACATTGCTCGGAATGTATTCGCCGTTCGCCATTCGCCTGCTGTTGCGCTCGGAGCACAATTCCGGCGTCGTCTCCGGGACCGTTTACGGCGTCTCTACGGCCGGCAGCATCCTCGGCACTCTGGGAACGACATTCTTCCTCATCCCTCTGATCGGGTCGCGCGCGATCACCTTGTCGCTGGGAATTTTGGGAATTTTCGCGGGCGCGCTGCTCGTCGGCGCCGCTTGGTACGGGGGGCGTCATGCTCGAGGAGGCGTGCTCGCCGTGTTACTGGTCTCCTGCGAACTGCTGTTGCAGACCTCACCTGTCAAAGCTGAAGACCCGTTCGATTCGAACATACGCGCCGAGATGCTCAGGCGGAAAAGCGGCCAGATCGCACATATCGAAAGCGTCTATAACGACATCTTCGTCATTAAGGACGCGAGCATTCTCAAATTGGCCTTCCAGTGGAACGGCTGGCACCTTCCCGAATCGCAGGTGAATCTTGCAGACCCCGACGATCTGCCGATGCTGTATCCCCGCGCGATGAGCATTGCCGCTATCTATCCGCAGGACATCAAGCGCGTGCTCGTTCTCGGTCTCGGTGCCGGATCGATCCCGGTCTATCTGAACCGCTTTCTCCCGGACGCTACGATCGACACCGTCGAGCTCGATCCGGGCGTGATCGACGTCGCCAAGAAATATTTCGGGCTTCGTGAAACGAACAGCTTTCATCTCATCGAGAGTGACGCCCGCGTGTTCCTGAACCGGCATACCCGGCCATACGACCTCATCGTGGTCGATGCCTTCACCGGCAGCTACATTCCTTTTCATCTGATGACGAAGGAGTTTTACCAACTTGTGCACGACCGCCTGGCGCCGCACGGCGTGGCAGCCTTAAATATCGTTCCCTCTGAAAAGCTTTTCGACAGCAACGTTCGCACATTGAAGCTCGTCTTCGACAACCTCGATTTCTTTAACTCGGGCGACAAGATATTCTCCTTGTCTAACGTGATCGTGCTAGGGCGGCTTGACCCCTTCACCGAGGCGGAGACTCTGCAAAGAGCGGTTGCCGCGCAGGACCGCTACAAGTTTCGGTTCGACCTTTCTCATCTTGTCGCCATCAGGCGGATTGATGCTCCTAAGGCGCCGAAAGGCGAGGTTCTCACCGACGATTTCGCGCCGGCTAACGTATTTGATTCTTCGGGCCGCCGTTATCGGCGGCAGGGCCAGCCGGATGATCCTAAAGCAAACCCGCCACAATAGACGAAGTTGACGGCAAACGGGGGCGCGAAACCGGCGGTAAGGAGTATT
>Ga0182024_10022779_pt1 | contig 11271 bp, 6 predicted proteins | sample P32metaG_FD_120480 | JGI IMG/M metagenome (GOLD analysis project Ga0182024, IMG submission 120480) | Permafrost microbial communities from Stordalen Mire, Sweden - P3-2 metaG (Illumina Assembly) | ecosystem: Environmental > Terrestrial > Soil > Wetlands > Permafrost | place: Sweden: Stordalen... | reverse complement strand
TTCTCTTTCCAAAATGCGTACGCAGCAGCCACCACCAGCGCACAGTGGAAGCCGGCCCAACTCAAAGTCCGGGTAATTCCTGTCGAAAGCGCGAATGTTTGCTTCGAATACAACGCGCCCCATTTCCAGACTTCCTGAATATAGGGAGTTCCGAAAAGCGCAAGCGCCGCCAGATTGGGGAGAGCAAACCCAGCCAGCAACATCAACGTGGGGTAAGCCTCCGGCTTGCCCAATCGGACAAGCCGGAGGCTTGTCCCACGGGTCCACAATGCACAGGCCGCCAGCACAAACACTGCCTTGGGATTCACCAACATCGCGATCCCGGCGGCCAGCCCGCTGAGAAACGGGCGCCCGCGCCATGCCAGATACACAGCCGCGATGTGCGGCAACACCATCAGCAGATCCGGAGCCAGAGCCATCACTGCCGATGGAATCCCGAACGTCAGGAAGAACCCGGTGAAACACGCCGCCGCCATCCCCTCGCGCGGACTCCACATCTCTCGTGCAAACCGCCAGGCCATCCAGCAACAAAGAAAAACGAAGATTGCGCCAGAAAGCCGCAGTGTCACTCCGATGCGTGCGTCCCACAGCAGATATGTATATGCCGCGAGCGGCGGCTTGTCGAACCAGATGTCGCGATAGAGCAGCTTGCCATCCAGAAGCTGGATCGCCGCCGCGGTGGGATATCCTTCCTCCACCCAAACGATGCCGGTGTGACACAGCCGTGCCGCCGCGAGGCCCAAGAACAACAACGCCAGAACCAAACGTTCGCGCGTTCCAGCGAGTGTGGAGTCTTTTTGAATATAACTGGTGTAGCACAAGCGTGATCCACCTAGAGACTTCATCCACCGACGCCGGCCAACGCCTGGACCAGTTCCTGCACAATCAACTTCCGCAATATAGCCGGTCGCGCCTGCAAGACTGGATTAATCAAGGACGCGTGCAAGTGAACGGCGCCGCCGCCAAGCGCTCGTATTTGTTGAAAGGTTCAGAGCAAATTCAGATACAGCCGGCTGATCTCGCACCGCTCCACGCCGAACCAGAGGATCTGCCGCTCGAAATCCTTTATCAGGATGATGACGTGATCGCGATCAACAAACCTGCCGGCATGGTGGTGCATGCCGGTGCCGGCCGCCACTCCGGCACGTTGGTCAACGCGCTGGTGCATCGCTTTGGAAAGCTCTCAAGCGTAGGCGGCGATTTGCGGCCCGGAATCGTGCATCGGCTCGATCGCCTCACCAGCGGAGTCATCCTGGTAGCGAAAACCGACGCAGCCCACCGCCATCTCGCCGCGCAGTTCTCTAACCGAAATGTAGAAAAAATCTACCTCGCTTTGGTGCGCGGCCGCCTGAAAATGGATCGCGGCCAAATCACCAAGCCCATCGCGCGCGATCCAATTCGCCGCGTTCGAATGACCGCCAAAGCAGCCGTCGGCCGCCAGGCCATCACAGACTACAAAGTGCTGAGGCACTTCGAAGGCTACAGCTACCTGGAAGTAAAAATCGGCACAGGCCGCACTCACCAGATCCGCGTCCACCTAGCCAGCATCGGCCATCCAGTAGCGGGCGACAAACTCTACGGCGCCCCACCCGCCCCACTAGCCCGCTTTTTCCTCCACGCCCACCGCATCACATTCACCAGCCCAACGACCGGCGAAAAAATAACCATCACCGCGCCCCTGCCACGCGAACTCGAGGAGTTTCTCGATCGCCTCAGCCCCCAGCCCTCAGTCCCCAGCCCCTAGTCCCTAGCCCCTATAATGTAGTTACGTAAATGAAACCTGCTGTTCTCTCCGCAGTTGCACTCTGCGCGTTCACGCTCGCCCTGACCGGTCAAAAGAACGACAAGGCCCCGCAGCAAGATTCGCGGGACACCCGCATCACAGTGGACGTGTCGCGCGTCAACATGCTCTTCACGGTATCGGACAAGAAGGGACGCTTCGTCACCGATCTGGCCAAAGATGATTTCCAGGTCTTCGAGACCAAGAAGCCACAGACCATCGTTGAATTCGCTGCCGAGACCGACCTGCCCTTACGACTGGCCATCCTCATCGATACCAGCAACAGCATTCGCGACCGATTCCGGTTCCAACAAGAAGCGGCCATCGCCTTCATCGACAGCACTGTCCGCCCGCATCAGGATAAAGCTCTAGTGGTGAGCTTCGATACAGCCGCCGAACTGGCCGCCGATCTTACCGACGATATTCCCGCGCTCGAGAAAGCCGTCCAAAGCCTGCGCCCGGGCGGCGGAACGTCTCTCTATGACGCAATCTACTTCGCCAGCCACGACAAACTGATGCAGGATCAACCGCTCTACAAATTTCGCCGCGCCATGGTGATCCTGAGCGATGGCGAAGACAATCAGAGCCGTTACACGCGGGACCAGGCGCTCGAGATGGCGCAGAAGGCCGACGTAACCGTTTACACCATTTCCACCAACATCTCGCGCATCCCGACTGATGGTGACAAAGTGATGCGCTACTTCGCTGCCGAAACTGGCGGTCAGGCCTTTTTTCCCTTCCAGGCGTCCGACTTGAATCAGTCTTTTGAAAATATTTCGAACGAACTGCGCCATCAATACAACATCTTCTATCGCCCCGAGCCTCTCAAGACCGACGGCCTCTATCACAGCGTCGAGATCCGCGTGAAGGGCCGCAAAGATCTGCTAGTGCGCTGCCGCAAAGGTTATTACGCGCCGAAGATGTAGACCCGTTACAATAAGACATTCCCATGGATGAAAAAGAACGCGCCCGTACTCTAGGACTCACCCTCGCCCAGATCGAAAAGCAGTTCGGGAAAGGCTCTATCGTTCGACTGGGATCGAAGGAGGCCATCGTACAGGTGGCCGCTATCTCCTCCGGTTCCATCTCACTCGATCATGCCCTCGGCGTCGGCGGATTCCCGCGCGGACGGATCATCGAAATCTTCGGCCCGGAATCATCCGGCAAGACAACCATCGCCTTGCAAATCATCGCCGAAGCGCAGAAAGTGGGCGGAATGGCCGCATTCATTGACGTGGAGCACGCGCTCGATCCGGCCTACGCGCGCAAGCTCGGCGTGGATGTGGACAACCTGCTGGTCTCACAGCCCGATTACGCCGAGCAGGCGCTCGAAATCACCAGCGCGCTCATCGTTTCCGGCTCAATCGACGTCCTGGTGGTGGATTCCGTGGCCGCGCTCGTGCCCAAGTCCGAGCTCGACGGCGAAATGGGCGACAGCCATATGGGTTTGCAGGCGCGCCTGATGTCGCAAGCCATGCGCAAACTCACCGGCCACGTTTCGAAATCGAATACCTGCCTGGTCTTCATCAACCAGATTCGCGAAAAAATCGGAGTGATGTTTGGTAATCCAGAAACCACCACGGGCGGCCGTGCCTTGAAGTTCTATTCCTCCGTTCGCGCCGACATCCGCCGCATCGCCGCCATCAAGGAAGGCGAAGTAGTAGTCGGCAATCGCACCAAAGTAAAGATCGTCAAGAACAAAGTGGCGCCGCCGTTCCGGGAAGCCGAGTTCGACATTATCTATGGCGAAGGCATCTCGCGCGAAGGCGACCTCATCGATCTAGGCGTGGCGCAAAACCTGGTCGAGAAAAGCGGCTCTTGGTACAGCTACAAAGGCGATCGCATCGGCCAAGGTCGCGAGAACGCCCGCCAGTTTTTGAAGGACAATCCGGATATCCGCCAACAACTCGATACCGAGCTGCGCAAAACACTCGGCATGATCCGCAAAGATCCCGTGCCGGCCGTCGCGCCTGTCGTGGAGACTCCCAAGCCGGCCACTGCCAGTGCCGCCCGCTCGCGCTAGGCTCTGCACCCCACGGAATCCAAGAAAGCCGATGAAGTCAAGTAAGCAAAGGAATAAAAGCAGGCGTGCCCGCAGGCACGCATTCCACCTTCCTCGACTTCTTGAATTCAATGAATCCCTCAAATTCACTCTTCCGCTGCGTGTAGAATAATCTCCATGACCACGACCACTCGCCGCCGCGATTTCCTCCGATCCGCCGCTCTCGCCGGCGCCGCCGCCCTCGGCCAGGTGCACAGCAAAGCCTCCACCTCGAAGCCCGGCATGCCTGGCCCTTTTCCAGGCCGCGTCGTTGCGGTGGAGCACTCGGGCTGCATCGCGCAAAATATCTATCAGCCTCAGCCGATCCGGCAGATGATGGAAAAAGGCATGACCTCCCTTACCGGCGCACCCGGTTGGACAGACGCGTGGCGCTTCCTGTTTGAAAAGGGCGACGTCGTCGGCATCAAAGTGAGCCCCGTGGGCGGCAAGAACCTATGCTCCGACGCGACGGTGCTGCACAACATCTTGGCCGGTCTCAAGGAAGCCGGCGTGCCTGCCAGCGACGTCATCGTATTCAACCGCTACCACGATGAGGCTTACGAAGCCGGTATCGATAAGTGGATTCCGCCCGGCGTGCGTTTCGAATTCGCGAGCGTAAAGTACGACGAGATCCAATTGGACATGGGCGGCTACGATCCCGACCACTTCATGGAAATGGCTCTGATCAAACCGGGCGAGAATCTCACCGATCCCCATTTCCGCCGCTCCTATGTGTGCAAAGTCGTGACCAGCAAGATCAACAAGCTGATCAACCTGCCCGTCTTGAAACATCACCAGTCCGCGGGCGTCACCATCGCTCTCAAGAACATGTCGCATGGCATGGTGAACAACGTGAATCGAAGCCATCTCACTCCCACATTGAATGCCTGCGGCGTTTTTATTCCGTCCGTAGTGAGCCTGCCGGTGATCCGCGAAAAGGCCGTCCTCCACATCTGCGACGGCGTGAAAGCCTCCTATCACGGTGGCCCCGGCGGCCGTCCCAAGTACATGTGGGAGCACAAAACCATGTACTTCTCCACCGATCCCGTCGCGCTCGACAAAACCGGTTTGAAAACCATCGATGCCAAACGGGCTGTCATGGGGATGCCTTCCATAGCACTGTCCAAGCCGGACCCTGCAAGCGGCTTCCTGAACTGCCAGGTGGAGCACATCGAAATTGCCGGCCAACTGGGCCTGGGCGTTTTCGATGACAAGAAGATCGACGTGCGGCGCCTAAAACTAGCCTAGGCGCTACCTAATCACAAACTCAATATCCCGCTTGATCCCGATCTTGCCTTTAGTAAGATCGTGATTAGGCGACTCATACGTATCCGCCTTCTCACAGCTCGGCGATTTCACTTCGACGCTTCCCGCCTCGATAACCACAAAAAACTGAAACGCCTGGTCAGTAGCCTTGCACGCTGTGGAAGTGTTGAAATGCTTTCCGCCCGCGGTGGCCTTGCGTTCGAACTTGTTTCCATCAAACTGGTAGACCACTTTCTGCTTGTCGCTTTCATAGTCCACCACCCATTCCATCTTCTTCTGCTTGCCGAAAACGTTTTTGCCGGGATCGGCGAAAGTCAGATTAAAACTGCGCGGAGCCCCCGCCTTCAGATATACGAATTCGGCCGCGCCGGTAGCTTTCAACCAACCGCCTTCCGACTTCACTTGAGACGGGTCTTCGAACAGAGATTTTGCGCCCGGCTCCTGCGGAGCATCGGCGGCTTTCTTGTTCGCTGCTTCCGGTTGTAGCTTCAACTCGACCGTTCCCACTTGACCCGGCGTAACCGCAACATCATTTTTCGATTGCGCGGCATATCCGGCGGCCTCAGCCGTGATCGTGTACTTGCCTTCCGGCACCCACACTACGTCGCGACCCTTCGCGTGCTGCAGCTCCGGATGATCGCTCCGGTGATAGCTCACTTGAGCATCCTGAGGGGTCACCTGAAACTGCATCCGGCCCATCTCCTTCAGCTTCGCTTCGTTCGCTCCTAGTTTTATCTCTTGCCCGCGCGTAAACACCCGCGCTATTGCGTCGGGTGATTCAAAATGGTCCCTCCGGAATGCGATCTTGTGCGATTGCGGTGTAACGTCGATCCTGGCGGCGCCGGACGTATCCAGCGTCTTGACGGACACACCATCCACCAGCACCTCGGCGCCGGGCGTGCCTCCTTCAATGCTCAGGAAAGCTGAGGTGGCCACTACATTCTGCTTCAGTTCCACTGCCAGTTGCACCGGCTGATCCTTGACGAATCCAACTTGCTGCGTGTAGTCGTCGTATCCGTCCGCGGTCACTTTCACAGAGTGCTGTCCCGGTTTACGAACCACCGCCGGCCAGTTCCCCGGCTTGTTCGACTTTACCTCGCGGCCATCCACGAAGAGCCGAGCCGTTTGCACATTCGATTGAACAGCCATATATGCGACGTTCGTATCCGCATTGAGCCCCACGTATAGAACCGGCGCGTTGCCCAGATCGATGAGGATCTTGGGAAGATCCTTGTTGCTGAATGCAAGTTCGTTGTTGGTGGTGCTCACGCCGCTGAGCTTCAGCCCTTCGGCTGGAATCGACTGAGGTTCCTGGCCGGCCAGATTCGCGCGCAAATTTGTTGATCCGCTATACACGGACGTCTCGCTCCCCAGGCTGCTCACGATAATCAGGTCACTGGGTTTCGGCGCACTCACGAGCGGCGTCTCGCCCGGCTTCGCGGTGAAATTAAATGACAGAATCTCCTTGGTCCCGTTCCGGAGGGCGATCACATGCCCAGCTCCGTCCGCCGGGATTTCCATATCCGGCATCCCCTCCGTCAGCGCGCCCTTCTCCACGTTATCGACGAAGATCGTACCGGACTTTTCGGACGTCGATAAATGCAGACGGACCGGTTCGGGGTCCAAGATGAATTTCCACTGAGCCTCCGGATGCTTGGCCGCTTCATGCACTGTCTTGTAACCAGCGCGCGAAACCACGACATCGTAAGTCGCGTTGGAATCCAGATCCACTGTTCCGGAGTGCGTTTCGCCGTTCACCGTCACCGTGGCATCCGCCGGCGTGGTCTGGATGCTGGCTGCGATCTTCACAATCTCCGTCGCCGTCGCCGGCTGAGGCTTGGCACGATTTCGGATATACGTAAAAATGATCGCAGCCCCAGCCAATACCAATACGCCCAGGATGATCGCGACGTGGAAGGAGGAAAGCCCCTTGGCCGGTGATGAAGGCTGCTTCGCCTCTTCCTTCACGGCCGTGTCTTTTTCTTTAGCCGGAGGCCCGGCCGGTTTCACCGTAGGGGTCGATCTATCGGAAGGCTTCGCATCAGCTTGAGGCGTTTCCTGCACTGGCGGCGGTGCGGATATAGAAGCACCCGCCACTGCCGCGCTCGCGCTTTGCTTCGCTGCGCTTGGTTCCAGAAGGACGGTAGCCGCGGAATCGGCCGGGGGCTTGGGAGGCCCGATAACTCGCGTTGCAGCGGACGCGCTCGCCCAGTGCTGTATTTCAGCCGCCAGCGAGCCGATCTCGGGATCGTCGGGATGTTTTGCGAGAATCGCCGCCGACTGGTCTATCAGCGAACCCAATTCCTCGGAGTTGCCCGGCTGCTCCACTCGTTGCCGAATCCCGCGCAATGCCTCCACGTCGCCCGCGCGCTCCTTGCTGCGCCGTGCCTCCCGTGCGGAGTTCTTCAGCGTCGTTTGCAATTGTGCCAGGCGGCTTTCGTTCGGATACACTCCCAACCCGGCTTCCACTTTGGCAAGCGATCCATCCAGGTCGCCGGCGGCCTGAAGATCCCGCGCCTCGGCCAGGCAGTGCGACACAAATTCCTTGCGCTTGATATCCACGATCAAGGTGCGCAAGCTGCGAGCTCCGGCGTGCCCTGGGTCCAGATCGGTAGCCTGCTGAATCAGCGGCTCGGCGGCGCGCCAATCCACATCCATCAGAGGCTGCGCCTGGCCGATCAACGCATTCACCAGTGCTTCGCGAGTGCCGCGATTCTTAGGATCCAGCTCCAGAGCGCGGCGCAGACTTGTAACGGCTTCTTCGAAATGGCCCTCCGCGCAAAGAGTCTGTGCGTCAATGCCTAGCGTCCGCGCTTCCGAGCTCCGTTCCAACCCCTGCCGTGCCAAACGCTCCAAGCCAGTGAGCTCGTGGTCTTGCGGATAATCGGCCAGGGCGTTTACAGATAAGTCGCGAGCGCGCGCGAAATCGCCCGCATCCAAATACCGGTCGATCTCCTCAATCGCCCGCGCTTTGGATTCTTCCTTGGATTGTTCATCGCGCCGCTTCATAAGTTGCGCGACTTCCACTTCAATTCCGGGATACTTCGGATAAATATTGCGCAAAATATCCCACTGCCCCACGGCTTCTGTGAACAGATTCTTCTCTTCGTAATGCCGAGCCTTGGCGACGATCGACTGCACCAGGTCGCGGCGCTCCCTCGTCAGCTTCAGCGATTGCTGGAACTGCAGCTCATTGGGGTAGCGCTCGCAAGCTTCCTTGAAGATGTTTATCTTGCGGTCCAGATCCGGCTCCGCATCCACTCGCTTTCCGATTTCGGCGATATAGGCCGATAATTCCTGCCGCCCCTGTTCCACCGCTTCCAGCTTGAGTGCCTGAAAAATCGCATCTCCGGGATATTTAGCGACAAATTCATCGCAAATCTCCAGAGCGCGGTTGAAATTCTTCTCGGATAGATTGCGGCGGGCCTCTTCATAGGCATTGTGGATGCTGTCGCGCTCCGAGCGGATCTGGTTGTAAAAACCTTGATACACCGAGTCGCGGTCCGGCACCGAGGCGTCCGGCGTATGCCGGCCAACATCCAGCAGACGCTCCAATTTGCTCAGCGCGGTGCTGATCTCGCCGTTGTTGTAGGCTTTCAGAGCCGAGCCATAAAGCTGCTCTTTTTCCGTCTGAATGCGGCTCGCATCCTTTTCGCGCCGATCGGTTTCGTTGAGCAGCTCCCGCGCACTCGGATCGGATTGACGGATCTTGAATACCTCGTTCAACGCCTGCCGCGCTTCCGTGAAGTCGTGGCGCTCCAGGTGACGCCTCGCCAGACTCATCCAGCTCTCGATCTGCCGCTCGTTGCGCTGCTTCTCAATGGACCCCCGCATGGCATGCGCATCGGCGTTTTCCGGGTCTATTTCCAGAATCTCCTGCAGTTTTTCGAGCGCCAGCGGAATCTCGTCCTGTTCCACGCGAGTTCGGGCAGCTTCCAGCAATTGCCGGATCTTCTTCTGCCGCGTGGCTTGATCGATCTTCAAACGCAGCAGCGCGATCTCCGGGTCAATATGCCCTTCCGTCTCAAGCTCAATGAGGATCTCGGACGCGAACTCGCTGTCGCCTTCCGCAAACGTTTTTTTGGCGCGCTCAATCCGTGGTTGAATCTTCGAAGAATCGAAACGATCGATCGGCTGATTGTGGTACGCCTTTTGCAGAATGTCCCCGAAGTCGCGCGCGCTCGAGAAGCGATGTATCGGCGCCTTGGCCATGGCCTTGTGAATCACCATGCTGACAATCTGCGAAACTGCCGGATTGATTTCCGTGATGGGCGGAGGGATGCGCCGCCGCACCGCCTCGGCCGTTTCCGCCGGAGTTTTGCAAGCGAAGGGCTTGCGGCCCGTCAATGCTTCGTAACAAACCACGCCCAACGAAAAGATGTCAGAAACCGGTGACGCCGGCTTCATCTCGATCTGCTCCGGCGCCATGTACTGCCAGGTTCCCTTCTGCCCGGTCACCGAGTGGGAACCCGCCAAATAGACGACACCGAAATCGATGATCTTCGCAGTGTCGTCCTCCATGACAAAAATGTTGCTCGGCTTGATATCGCGGTGAACCAACCCCTTCTCGTGCGCGGCCTGCAAACCCCGGCAAACCTGCGTGATGATGGCTACCACCCGCTCCACCGTCAGCCGAGAGCTCGAAGTTTCAATCAATTTGGCAAGCGTAGCTCCCGGAAGCAGCGGCATCACGAAGAAGGGCTTCTTCATGCCGTGTTCGTCGATTTCCCCAACATCGCGAATGTCGACGATGTTGGGATGGCTGATGCTGGCCAGCACGCTCCATTCCTTGCTAAACAACTCAACCGCAAGGGGATCGGAGACATCCCGCATGGTCTTGAACGCCACCGAACTCTTGGTTTTGACGTCAATGGCGCGATAAACTACACCCATCCCGCCTTCACCGAGAAGCTCTTTGATCTCGTACCGGTCGGCGACTAGGGACTGCGCAATCATTGCTTGTCTTACAAACGCCGTGTGCAAATCAGGATATCAGTTTTCGCCCGCACTTAGATACTACCGGCGGTACGGCGTACCGGGAGTACCGGAAGCCCAGGCGGCAGGAAGCAGGAAGCAGACGGCAGGCAGCAGGAGGCAGCCCGTCGACAATCCATCAAAGTTGACCTCCAGATTCAGCCCCCGGGCATTCGTCTCCTATCCTAATAGTGATTCCAAAGTGCAGTTCGTGACAACGATCCCGTCTTCTGCCGCCTGCCCTACCGCCGCATGCTCACCATGCGACCCATCCGAAACAGAAGCGGAATCGATGCAACGATACCGATGACAACCATTGGTCCAAAGATCAGAAAGGCACGTGGTTCCACGTAGCCATCGCGAAATGCTCGCAGTAACAGCCCAATCGTCACAGGCAGGTTGAGCAACACCGCCGTCGCGGTTCCGGGCATGTAGCGCTTTAAAACGAGGCTCGCCACTACATGCGGGAACAGCACATTCAGCAACATCGCAAGGGCGTAGCCGGTGACCAGATATGCACCCAAGCCTGCCCTCCCTTGAACCGTCGCGAGCCACGCAGAAATTATCGCGACGAGGGTCATTACGATAACAGCAAATCTGAACTCAATGTTCCCCACTGCCTGGTGCCAGCGAACCACTGTTCGCGACCAAGCCGGAAGCCAGATCGCCTCTTCGAGATTATGAGCCGCAACCACCAGAACAAAAAGCCATGTGAACGAAACAAAATCCATGAACATCTTCCGCTTTGAGCAACAATAGCCGAACCTCGGGGAGCGGCCAGTCCAGCGGCGACAACGGCCCCGCCCCCTGCCTTCTGCCTTCTGCCTTCTGCTTTCTGCCTCCTGCCGCCTGCCTCCTGCCGCCTGCCTCCCGCCTCCCGCCTCCTGCCTCCTGCTTCCGGCCTCCGGCCTCCGGCCGCCGACGTTACCTTCTCTCCCCGCCCCAGTATATAGATTCATGCATCTCCTGCCACTCCGCCTGCGTACCTATCTGAGAGGACTGCGCCCATGACACCCACTCTCCGCATCACTTGCCGTACCCTGGCCAAAAGCCCCGCCTTCAGCCTCACCGCCATCGCCGCGCTCGCCCTCGGCATCGGCGCCAACACCGCCATCTTCAGCGTCGTGAACCAGGTGCTCTTGAACCCCGCCGGCGTTTCGCACCCCGAGCGCATCGTCGCGCTCCGCGTCAAATACGACAAGCTGGCATT
>Ga0182024_10022778_pt1 | contig 11272 bp, 7 predicted proteins | sample P32metaG_FD_120480 | JGI IMG/M metagenome (GOLD analysis project Ga0182024, IMG submission 120480) | Permafrost microbial communities from Stordalen Mire, Sweden - P3-2 metaG (Illumina Assembly) | ecosystem: Environmental > Terrestrial > Soil > Wetlands > Permafrost | place: Sweden: Stordalen... | reverse complement strand
TAATGCGGAATGTGGATCCTTGCCCCTGTGACAAGGCGGTGTTGGCCCACGAGCCGGAAGAATATTCGCAGCTCACAGCCTGCGCCGAAGCCGCATTGGTTATCGCCGCGGCCAGCAAAATGACAAAAATTAAAAGCGCTTTCAAAATTTTCCAATCGCCGTGATTTTTGGGCCCGTATTCCATGTCAACGTTCAAAGTTTTTATCCCAGGGTTTTATTACTCGGGAGATCGGGGAGGCGCCGTTTCCCGTAGCATGTGCAGGCTACGGGTTGCTGCCACTGCGCCGCTACTGTACTGGGGTGCAAATCTTGAACAAGGTACAACCTGCACCAGGACAGGTGGATATATTGGACAACTATTCGAAAAATTTAGGAGCGGCGGGTACTAGAACGGCAAACGCAAGCGGGCCTCGCACCCTCGAGCGTCAATTCGATTTTCGAGTGTCAGTTGCCCACCGTGAGCTTCCGCAATTTGCCTGCTGAGAACCAGGCCTATACCGGAGCCTGCCGGCTTGGTAGTGAAAAATGGGACAAACAAATTTGCGGTATTAGGAATACCGGGACCATCGTCGATCACCCAGACTTCCACTTGCGAACCTTGCGTTATCCAACCAACTTGCACGCCGCCATGCGTTTCGAGCGCCGCGTCGGCCGCATTGCGAATCAAGTTGATTAGCAGTTGCTCTAATTGATCGACGTCCGCGGAGATGATGGCTCGAGGCCCTTCCTTGATACAAACTTTTACCCGCGTTTCTAGCTTGGCGGTGCGGTGCACCCACTCCCCAACTGGCACCGGCAAGTGTTTTGGTTTAGGAAGCCTCGCCAGCCGCGAATAAGCCGCCATAAAACGTCCGAGCGCCTCGGTGCGGGAACGAATGATGGCTAGGCCCTCCTGCAGATCTTGAAGGATCGGAGCCGCCGGGCCAGCTTGCAATTCCGGCAATTGATTGGCGGCATTCAGCCCGCTTTCCAAACCCTGAGCAACGGATTGGATAGGGGCAAGCGAGTTATTGAGCTCATGGCCGAGCACGCGAATAAGGCGCTGCCAGGCTTGGCGTTCTTCGTCCCGCAGCGTGCGGCTAAGGTCACTAAGCACGACAAGTTGATGAGGCAAGCCGCCCTGCCGGAACGACCCTCGACGCATACTCCACCTTCCCGACGCGCTGGGAAAGGCCAGGTCCATGGTTCGCGCGGATTCTCCTTCCAGGCATCCTGCGAGGCCCAGTTCCACGGCCGTGGAACCGAGAAGGCGTTCCAGTGGGCGCCCCAGCAAGCGTTCGCCGGCGCGGTTGACCAACCGAAGCTTGGCTTGATGATCGAAGGTAAAGATAGCCAGATCAATCTCTTCGATAATGGTGCGCAGCAGGCCCGTAGCTTCCAGTGCACCTAAGCGCTGTTCTCGCAACATGGTGCTCAGAGCATTGACCTCGATCATCACCTCACCCATGGCATCGTCAGGTCGCGCGCCGCGGGCGCGAATGGAGAAGTCCTCTTCGCGCATGGCCGCCAGCAGATTGGACAAAGTCTGTAAAGAGAAGACCACCCGGTGCCGCAGAGAAAGCGCGAAGCCGAGCCAGAGACTAAGGATAAGAAATGTAAGCGTCCACGCGGACCCCGACGAGTACGAGCCTGTCCACAGCAGAATCAGCGCGATGAAAGAACCAGGAAGACCAGCAGCGAGCGCCAGAAGCTGAATGCGGCGTTCGTAAGAGAGGCGCCTCATCCTAATTCGTGTTTCTGTAAACGACGATACAACGCGCTGCGGCTCAGGCCCAGAGCCTTGGCCGCTTGGCTCACGTTGCCGTCGTGGCGTGCCAGCGTGCGCCGGATAAGGTGGCGTTCCACTTCATCGAGCGGCATTTCTTCGAGGCGCGCCGCTGCCGTGGATGCTTGAGCCCGCAACCCCAGATCGGCCGCTCGAACCAGCGGTCCGGCAGAAAGCAGCACACCTCGCTCCACCGCGTGGTCGAGTTCACGTACATTGCCGGGCCAGAGATGCTCGTGCAGCGCGGCGGTGGCGGCGGTGTCGAAGCCGGTTATATTTTTGCGATAACGTTGCGAATATCCGTGAACGAAGTGGTGCGCCAGCAGGTCAATGTCTTCGCGGCGTTCGCGCAGCGGCGGGATAAAGATCTCGATGGTGTTCAAGCGGAAGAGCAGGTCCTGCCTGAAGCGCCCGGCTGCAGCTTCAGAGTTTACGTCCACATTAGTGGCCGCGAGAACCCGCACGTCCACGCGGCGGGTGGACGATGAACCTACCCGTTCGAGCTCCCCCGTTTCGAGAACGCGCAGCAACTTGGCTTGAAGATTCAACGGCACGTTGGCAATTTCGTCCAGGAAAAGAGTGCCCCCGTCAGCAAGTTCGAAGCGCCCCACGCGATCGGATCGCGCGTCTGTGAATGCGCCTTTCACGTGGCCAAAAAGCTCGCTTTCGAAGACCCCTTCAGAAAGGCCTCCGGCGTTCACTGTGACCATGGGTTTGGAGGCGCGATTAGACAGTGCATGCAGTGTTCGCGCCACAACTTCCTTGCCAGTGCCGTGCTCGCCGGTGATTAACACGTTAGCGTCCGATGGACCGATGCGCGCGACCAGATCGAGCACGGGGGTCATCGCCGGAGATTTGGCGAGAAAAGTGGGCCGTGATTCGGCTCGCAGCAGCCGGTTTTCTGCTTCCAGGCGCGAAGCTTGACGCAAGGCCTGGCGCAAATCGATTTGCGTGCGAATAATCGAGAGCAGTCGAATATTCTCCCAGGGCTTCTGCACGAAATCGCGCGCCCCGCGTCGCATGGCTTCGACCGCAATCTCCACGCTGCTCCACGCGGTCATCACAATAACAGGCAGCGTGCTGTCCAGCATTTGTATGCGCGTCAGCAGGTCGAGGCCTTCCTGCCCGGAAGTGGTGTCGCGCGCGTAATTCAAATCCATCAGTACGGCATCGAATTCGCGCGACTCGATGGCCGCAAGAGCGTCGGCGGGCGAAGCTGCGCCGTGCGTTTCGTATCCTTCGCGCTTCAGCAACAAGCGCAAAGCGTCGCGAATGTCGGATTGATCGTCGGCCAGCAAGACGCGATAGGACTGGTTGGCGGCAGATTTCATTTGATGAAGGAGTCTATTCCAATTTCGCTATTGAGTACCAAGAACGCGAGGCTGACATTGCCGGTGCTCCGCATCGCACGATCGAAAACTCTTTCAAAGCTATGCGGATTGAACCGTCGCGGCCGCGCTTTCGTTTACCACCCAGCCGTCTTTAAGCTGGATGATGCGATTGCCGTAAGCGGCGTTGCGCTCCGAGTGCGTGACCTGAATGATGGTGGTGCCGGCGTCATTCAATTTTTTGAAAAGCTGCATGATTTCGTCGCCCTGCGCGGAATGGAGATTGCCAGTGGGCTCGTCCGCGAGCAGCAACTTGGGATGCAGAATAACCGCGCGAGCTACGCCCACAAGCTGTTGTTGACCTCCGGAAAGCTGGTTAGGAAACAAATCCTTTTTCCCCACGATATGAAAGCGATCCAACGCATCGCACACCAGGCTCACCCGTTCCTTGTGAGGAACATTTTTATAAGAGAGCGGCACCTCAAGATTTTCGAAAACAGTCAAATTGTCGATCAGGTGATAGCTCTGGAAAACAAAACCAATGTTAGCCTTGTGGAGTTCATTGCGCTTCTTGGTATTTAGTTGGTGGACAGCTTCGCCAAGAAAGTAATACTCGCCCGTCCAGGCGCTGTCCAGCATCCCAATAATGCTAAGCAATGTGGATTTTCCCGCGCCCGAAGGGCCCATGATGGTTACAAATTCGCCCTGTTGAATTGCCAGGTTGATGCGCCGCAACACAAAAAATCTGCTGCCGCCAGCGTCGTACGACTTTTCGAGATTTCTAAACTGGATTAAAGGTTCCACATCGCTCCTCTTATCGACCTTTCACGATCGTGGTTAGCGGTAATGCGCATGTGCGTTGCAATAAAAACAAATTGTTTCACTCATAGCGAAGAGCCGTCAATGGATCGATGCGCACAGCGCGGCGAGCGGGGAGATACGAAGCCAAAAACGCGACAGCGCCAAGAATCAGCGGCAGGCCTATGAAAGCAAAAGGGTCGCTGGCTGTTACGCCGAAAAGCAGGCTGGATAGCGCGCGGGCCAGTGCGAACGCCAAAGGCAGACCAATGGCAATGCCGATAACGGTTAGAAGCATTCCATTACCCACCACGAGTCGATTGATGGCGCCTTGTGATGCGCCCATGGCCATTCGAATCCCCATCTCGTGCGTTCGTTCGCTAACCGAATAAGACATTACCCCGTACACGCCGACGGTCGCCAATACCAGTGCAATAATCCCAATGCCCGCCATCATTGCCGCCACGTACGATATGCCGACAATAGATTCGGTAATGACCTGAGTGAGTGGCTTAACTTCGTAAATCGGCAGGTCCGGATCTATAGCCGCGATTTTGCTGCGCACTGCCGACGTAAACTTTGATGGGGCGTCGTCGGTGCGCAAAACCACTGTGGTGTAGTAAGTGGGATTCTGGCGGTAAGGTCGGTAAAGGGTGGGCAAGGCGTCCTTCTGGATCCAGTTGTAACGCACATCCTCCACGATGCCGACCACCGTGAGCCACATCTCCGGCTTTGAACCTGCCATCTGAATCTTTTTACCTAAGGGATTTTCACCCGCAAAATAACGGCTCGCGAGGCTTCGGCTGATGACTGCGACCGGTTGAGTGCCGTCACCGTCCGAATCCGTGAATACCCGGCCGTCTCTCAAGCCGATACTCATCACTGCAAAATAATTTGGCGAAACGGTCTCCATGATGGCGGTACGCGATTCTTCGCGCTGCTCTACCGGTCGACCTTCTATCAAGAAGCGATCCGCGTCCGTGCCGCCGCCATTGCCATACGGGACGGTGGTGGCCAATGCCACAGACCGCACCTGGGGGATTGTGGAGAGACTTTGTAGAAGCCGGTCGTGAAACGTGACGCGCGCAGACCTCTGCGGATATTGCAATTCGGGCAAATTCAGATTCAACGTCAAAAGCGATTCCGGATGATATTGCTGGTTCACCGTTAGCAATGCATTAAAACCCTTTACCAGTAGGCCCGCGCCGACAAGCAAAACCAGAGACAAGGAAACCTCGGCGACCACCAAAACGCTGCGCAAGCGATGCCGTGCGCGTCCGGAGGAAGCGCCCCGGCCGCTCTCCTTCAGGGTTTCGGAAATATTGGTGCGCGAACTCATGAGCGATGGTGCGATGCCCGAAAGCAGCCCGCTAGCCAGCGCCACGCCAAACGTGAAAAGAAAAGTGCCAAAATCGAGGCGAATGGACTTCCAGCCCGCGATGTAGCGCGCGATATCCGGCGGCATATGCGAAAGAATGACGCTAAGTATCCACTGCGCCAGGAAAATCCCGAGCGCCGCGCCAAATAGCGACAGCATTACACTCTCAATCAACAGTTGGCGAACGATGCGCCCGCGAGTCGCACCCATGGCGGCGCGCACGGCGAGTTCCTTCTGCCGTCCGGATACACGCGCAAATTGCACGTTGGCGACGTCCGCGCAAGCAATCAACAGCACGAAACCCACGGCGCCGAGCAGCAGCAAAGTGTACTGGCGCGTCAGATCGCCGGTGGCGAATTCCCCGAGCGGCAGGACACGCACCTGCCAATCTTTGTAAGCGTCGGGGTACGCCGCCGCCTGGTGCTGGGCGATGGTGGGTATCTCTGCTTTTGCTTGCTCGAAGGACACGCCCGGCCTGAGGTGGCCAATTACCCACAAAGGACGATCGTCCCGATCGACGCGCTGTTTAGCGTCGAAAGCCATCGGCAACCAGGCCTCCGCGCTCATGGGGAAGTCGAAACCCTTACCCATCACTCCCACGATCGTGAACGGTTTCCCGTCGACCTTCACCACTCTGCCCAGAATTTTGGGATCTGCAGCGTAGCGGCGTTCCCAGAGCCCGTAACTTAGAATGAGCTCCTGATTTTTTCCGGGATCTCCTTCCTCCGGAAGAAAATCGCGGCCAAGATGCGGCTGCACACCCAGTGTCGAGAAAAAATTAGCGGTTACGCGAAAATCCTGAATTTTTTGAGGTGTTCCATCGCCGGTAAAGTTAACGCCATCCCAGGAATAGGCGCCGAGCCGGTCAAAAGAATGCGACTGCTCCTGCCATTCGAGATAGGTGGCGGGCGCGATGGCAGTCTTTTCGATATTTTGGCGCGGCTTCGAATCGAATACCGCTACGAGGTGATTGACTTCATCCAGCGGAACGGGATGCAGCAGAAAAGCTTCCGCCATGCTGAAGATCGCGGTGTTCGCGCCCATACCCAGCGCCAGCGCGCCAGCGCAAACGAAGGTTGCGAATCGGTGCTTCCAAAGCATGCGTACGGCATAACGAATATCCTGTCGGATGGTGTCCATGAACAACGGCCTCGGTAGCAAACAATGTTTTGGCCTAAAAAATATTTAGCCTAAAGAATTTACGCGCCGGCGCCGACTTCTCTGGTTTCATCCACGATGCGTCCGTCGAACAAATGTATATTGCGCTCCGCGAAGTTGGCGTAGCGCTCGTCGTGAGTGACCATGCAGATGGTCGCGCCATTGCGATGCAGATCGCGCAACAGCTCCATCACCGCTTCGCCGTTCTTGGAGTCCAGGTTTCCAGTGGGCTCATCCGCCATCAAAATTAGAGGATCGCCAACCAGTGCGCGCGCCACCGCCACACGCTGCTGCTGACCTCCAGAGAGCTGGGAAGGGTAGTGGCGCAGGCGGTGCGCCATGCCCACGCGTTCCAGCGCGCGCTGCACTTTTTGCTTGCGTTCGGCAGTGCCGGTGCCGCGATACGTCAGCGGCAGCTCGACGTTTTCATAGACCGTAAGATCGCCGATCAAGTTGAAAGCCTGGAAAATGAATCCGATTTCGCGGTTGCGAATGCGCGTCCGCTCGCTGATAGTCAGCTTCGAAACGGGCTGGCCGTTGAGCCAATATTGTCCATCCGTAGGCGAATCCAGCAGCCCCAGAATAGAGAGCAGCGTGGACTTGCCACAGCCGGACGGTCCGGCAATGGAAATGTACTGACCCTTCTGGATCTCCAGGTGAATTTCCGACAGCGCGTGAGTCTCTACCTCATCGGTGTAGAACACCTTCTTCACGCCTTCCATCTTGATCAGGGTGTCGTTTGATTCCATTGTGTTTTCTCCTTCGACCTTCTATGCGCACCAGTTGATACGAAACAGGCCCGATTTAGTTCCGCCGCTACTCATAACGCAAGGCCACCATGGGATCGACACGCGTAGCGCGTCGCACCGGTAAGTAGCAGGCCGCCGCGGCAATCATGGCGATCACACTTAAAGCGACTAGGTAGATCCCAATGTTGTTGGCGCGCACCCCATAGAGCAGGGATTCGCTCAATCGCGCCAGCGCATAGGCTATCGGCAATCCCACCAGGGCACCCGCGACGACCATGAAACCCATTTCCTTATAAATTAGCGTACGTACCTGTCCAGTGGCGGCGCCCAACGCCATTCGAATGCCAATCTCACGGGTGCGTTGAATGACCAGGTAGGCGAGCACGCCATAAATACCCATGGCAGCTAGCAGCGCGGCCAAAACGCCGAAGCTTGCGGATAATCCCGCGATAAGGCGCTCGGCGAGCAAGTCCTCATCCACCACACGTTGGAAGGTCTTGAGATCGTAGACCGGCAAATTGGGATCCAGTCCGCGGACGCTATCACGCAACTCGTCTGCGATGAGCAGGGGGTCTTGCTGCGTGCGCACATAAAAGGTCATGCCGCTCAATTTTTCCCGCTGCGCATACGGCAGGAAGATGTAGGGCGCGATTTCGCTGCGAACGTGGTCCTGCTTGTTGTCCTTTACGACTCCGACGATCAGTGTGTCCGGTTTGACTGCGTCCCCAGAGCCAAACGCGAAGCGTGACCCCACCGGATCGCGCTTTGGGAAAAACCGCTTGGCGAGGGATTCGTTGACAATCGCAACTTTGCCACGCGCACTCGTATCCCCAGCATCAAATTCGCGCCCGGCCACCAGCGGCACTCCGATAGTAGAAAAATATGCCGGGCTTACCGGGTCATACAGGACATGTTCCTGATCCTCGGGAAGCTGTTGCCCGCCCTCGACGGTGATGTTCGCGCCCATGTCCGTGCCGGTCAGACTGGAAATCTCCGAGGAACCTACCGCTTTCACTCCAGGAAGCGCCGCGAAACGCTCGCGCATCCGGTCGATCAGCGCGATGCTGCGTGCAGTGTCGTAGCCATTCAGCGCCGGTGAAATGGAAAAGGTAATTACGTTGGTAGTGTCCAAACCAAGACTCTGGCTGCGCAGATTCCAGAGCGTTTTGGTGAAAAGGCAGGCTCCCGCCAGCAGCAATAACGTAAATGCCACCTGACCGGCAACCAGAAACTTGCGAAAGCGTACGTGAGACAAGGCCACCGAGCCCGTGGAACCCTGGTCTTTAAGAGTCTGGGTAACACTGCTGCGTGTGACGCGCCAAGCGGGAATCAATCCGAAAAGAAGTCCGGCCAAAACGGTCGTGCCGCTGGCGAACGCCAGAACTTTTCCGTCGAGCTTCGTTGACAGCCCCGAAACGCCGGCCGCGACCACTTCAGGCGTCAGAATGTTCATCAGCCATAGGCCAACGACCAGTCCGAGTGCGCCGCCGGCTGTGGCGCAGAGCAAGCTCTCGATCACTAATTGCCGAATCATGCGGCTGCGGCTTGCGCCCATCGCGGTTCGAATAGCGAACTCGCGTTGGCGCGACGCCCCTTGCGCCAACAAAAGATTTGCGACATTGGTGCAAGCGATCAGCAAAACTAAACCAACCAGCGCAAATAGAGTGAGCAGTGCCGGTCCCGAGTCTGTCTGCACCGTCCGCCTGCCGCTTACGCCGGGAAGCAGAAGGACTTTCTTTTCGAGAAAGAGCGCGCGCTTCTTTTGGTCCCAGCCCTTTATGGTTGCGAGTTGCTGTTCGAGCAATGGATGATACGCCGCAGTGAGGGCCGCTTCCGTTTGTGCCCACGAAAGTCCGGGTTTCCGTCGCGCGAGAATAGCCAGCCAGGCATCGTTCCAATCATCCAGGCCGTTCCTGTTGGGAGTCATTTGCGGCTTCATCATCATGGGCACGAAGATGTTCGGCGTCTGCCCAACCTGGATGCCATCAAATCCTTTTTGCGCCACGCCGATTACCGTCAGTGGGGTGTTGTTGACGAGCAAGGTCTGATTCAAAATCCCGGGATCCCCGCCGAAATGCTGCGTCCAATAAGCGTGGCTTAAGATTACGTAGGGATGGCCGCCCTGCACGCGATCATCATCCGCGGTGAAGAGGCGCCCAAAAGCGGGGTGCACACCTAGAACGTCAAAATAATTTCCAGAGACCAGTTCTCCAAGCCCGCGTTCCGCCGTTTCCCCTCGGCTCGCGATGCTGGCATCAAAAGCAAAACGCGCAAGCATTCCGTTCACCGCGGGGCAATCACGCAGTCCCTTGTAGGCAGGGTAGGAAAACGACTGCGCGCCGTCGCCGTCACTCCAGACGTGTCCCTCCCCGCGACCGGGGGAGCGCAGGATGACCAATTCGTCGGGACTTTTCACCGGCAAGCGCCGCAACATAATCTGGTCCATGAGAGAAAAAATCGCCGTATTTGCGCCGATACCAAGGGCGAGCGTAAGAATCGCAACGGTGGTGAAACCGGGATTCTTCGCCAGCATGCGCAGTCCGTAACGGACATCCTGCCAGAACGTTTGCACCGTCAGCGCTCCAGAACCAACCAACTCACTATTTCAAACGGATGCGATCGAAGTTATCCCACGCGGACATGTCGGAGAGAATTACTTTGTCTCCGACTTTTAAACCCGAAACGATCTCGATGGTATTCACCGAACTGCGCCCCAACTTTACATTGACGCGAGTAGCGTCCGATCCGTCTTCATCCAACTTAAAAATTCCCACGGTGCTGTCGGACTGCCCGTGAACGGGCCGGCCAACATACAGCACGTCTTTCAGATTTTCAATTTCGATGGTGCCGTCGACGCTGAGGTCCGGGCGGGCGCCCTGGGGCAGCGGCTGGTCGAACACCACATCCACGGTCACCGTTCCGTTCTGCACTGAAGGATCAATGCGCGACACATGCCCGGTGACCACCCCGTTGCGCGTATCAATAGTTGCTTTTTGCCCGATCACCGCATCTTTAGCCTGTGTTTCCGCGATCTTAATTTCCGCCTTCAGTTTCTTGGGATCGGCTACGCGCGCCAGGTTTGTTCCCGGTGTCACGTGCTGGCCAACATCCACCGGCAGAAGTTGCAACACTCCATCGATGCCTGCGCGCACATGCAAGGCATCCAGTTCGCTGCGACGCAGTTGGTACAGCGCGCGCTGCTGATCCACGTGTGCGCGTTGTGCCGCAAGTCTTGCGACCGCTGAGTCGCCGGCGATCAGTGTGCGCTGGTCTTCGAGTTGCGCGCGAATGGCCAATTGCTCGTCTTTTACCTTGGAGAGCTTTGCGGTCACGTCGGCGCCCAGACCCTCCTTGTGGAGCTTGTCGTCCACGTCATGTTGCAAATGCGCTTGTTCGTATTCACTGCGCACCGACGCGGCCTGGGCCTTCTGATTAAGCAGCTCGCTTTTCACCTGCACCTTCAAATTTTCGTAATCAGCTTCGGCTCCCTTGAGCTGATATTCAGCATCAAGAGCGTCGCGTTGCAGCGAGGGGTTGCTGAGTTCAAGAATGATGGTGTCGGGCTTCACGATGGCGCCCGGGCGGACCACGATGCGGTCCACGCGCGATTCCGTTTGTGCCGGAATCCAGCGAATTTCTTCGGGAACCAGGGTGCCCAGGCCTCGTACTTCTCTGAGCATGGGGCCGCGCTTTACTTCATCGGTCCACACGGTGGCGCGGTCGACGGAAGGCGCCGCGGGCTTCAAACGAGAAAGGCCGAAGGTCACGCCGGCAATGAGCAAAACCGCGGTCGTGGCATACACGATGCGGCGAATCTTTTTAGCGCGAGCGTTAGAAGGACGTTGAATATCCATAGATTTGATACCCTTAGAAACGCAACTACCCCGCCTTTGTTCCACCTACTAAAGGCAATGAAATCAGTCGGCTAACAACCTATTATTTGGGTAAAGGACGGAAACGCGACGAAAATGGGATTTGCCGTCCCACCAGCGGACACGGCCTCCATCAACAGCGGCCAATCTTCCCTCCAGATTTATGGCTTCACTTTTGGACGGGCTCTGGTTGCGACTCCTTGAAGAGCGCCATAACCCTGGCC
>Ga0182024_10022777_pt1 | contig 11272 bp, 8 predicted proteins | sample P32metaG_FD_120480 | JGI IMG/M metagenome (GOLD analysis project Ga0182024, IMG submission 120480) | Permafrost microbial communities from Stordalen Mire, Sweden - P3-2 metaG (Illumina Assembly) | ecosystem: Environmental > Terrestrial > Soil > Wetlands > Permafrost | place: Sweden: Stordalen... | reverse complement strand
GTGGCGATCCTCGCGCCGTGTAGTGGCTGCGGCACAATCGTCAGCCCGTCGCTCAATTCGACGACTTCTCCTCCCACTTTCCGCAATTCGGCCGCCAGATTGCCGATTCGATCGGTTTCCTTGTGCCGGATGTGGGCCACGTTGCGGATCGTCGTCGGGCCTTCGGCAAACAGGGCCACGGCCGCAAGCGTTTGCACCGTGTCGCTAATCGCATTTAGATCGGCCTCGATGCCATGCAACGGCCGGCCGACGACGGTAATCTCACGATCTCCATACTGCACTTCGCAGCCCATGCGCGCCAAGCAATCGCAAAAAGCGACGTCGCCTTGCAGACTGTCGCGCGTGAGCCCTTCGACGGTGACGCGTCCGCCGGTGATCGCCGCCGCCGCGAAGAAATAGCTCGCCGCCGAGGCGTCTGGCTCGATTGTGTAGGAGCGTCCGCGATAGCAACCGCGCGGGATGTGAAAACGGCCCAGGTCGCCGGACGTTGCCACTTCGACGCCGAATTCCCGCATCACGGCCAATGTCATCCGCACATAGGGCTGGGAGACGAGCGGACCGTCGATCCCTATTTCGACGGGGCTTGCGGCGTATGGCGCCGCGAGCAACAGCCCGCTGAGAAACTGGCTCGAAATATCGCCGCGCACCATCGCCCGGCCGCCGCGCAAACCGGCCGCGTACACCACGACGGGAGGGCAACCGCCGGCCGATTCGGCTTTCGCCTCGACGCCAAGTTGCGCCAAGCCGTCGAGCAAATCCTGGATCGGCCGCTGGCGCATTCGCTCCGAGCCGTCGAGCCGGAACGTTCCTTTTCCTAGTGCGACGAGAGCCGTGAGAAAGCGGATCGTCGTGCCGCTGTTGGCAACGGACAGGCTGACATCGCGATTCGGCAAACGGCCGCCGCAGCCGAAGACATGAAACGATCGATCCGCCGGATCGACATTCACCGCGATTCCCAATCGCACCAGCGAATCGATCATCACCCGCGTGTCTTCACTCTCGAGCGCGCCATCCAACCGCGACGCACCATCCGCGAGCGCGGCAGCCACAAGCGCCCGATTGGTCAGGCTTTTCGATCCCGGCGGGCGCACGCGACCGACGGGCGGTCCGCTGACGGGCTTGATGGCGAGCGTTTCCATCTATTTACTTGCCAGCGATTCGATCTCTTTGCTGCGCTGCGTCGCTCGCTTGATTAGATCGTTCCCTTGAGAAATCTTGGCGGATTCGACGGCCAATTGAGCCAGGCGGCTGGCCAGCGCCATGCGCTTCGCGCTTACCGCCTCATCGACCAGCGTCAGAACCGCGCGGGTTTCTTCGCGGCCGGCCGCCGCCGTCGTCGGCGGATAATTCGAAAACGTATCGGCCTTCATGTCCAGTGCATCGACGCGAAACTGCCGCGCGACTCGGTCGATCGCCTCGATCACCAGTTTGGACCGGCCAGCTTTGGCCGCCGTATCGCGGGCCTCGAGGCAAAGAGCGTACTGCCGAACGGGATCGTCGCTGCTGTCGGCCGTGTCGAGCAGTCGCTGGATCAATTCACCCTGCTTGATCGGCGTCGTGGCGGCGATGATTGCCTCGTCGAATTCTTCCTTGATCTTCCGCGTCGTGCGCTCGACGGCGGCGGCATCGGGCACGGGAGGAAGCGAATCCATCTCGCTCCCTGTCATATCGCTTTCGGCAGGCTCGGGGTTCAGCAGCGGGAGGAGATAGGCGCCGTCCGTTACGCCGGCCGCCGACGCTTCGTCCCACATCTGCTTGGCGGCATCGCGGTTATCGGCGTATTTGGGATCGACGGCGTAGAACGAGCCGACGAATACCTTATTCTCCGGCTTGCTGGGGTCGAGGAATCGATCGGCCAGCGCGACGGCAAAGCCGCTGGGCATATCGCGCAGCGTGAATTTCTTGTTCCCCGCGCCCGTATGAATCGTCATGCTCTGCGCGTCGTTTTCGACGACCACCACCTTGGTCGTGCCAACGTCGATTTCGTCGGTCGGCTTCAACGCCTTCATCGCATCGCGCACCGCACCCCAGAATTCGCCGACATATTTCACCAGAGCGTTCATCCGCTGAACCCGCTCTTGTTGCTCGGGCGCGACGGCCAGCGCTTTCGCTTCGACGATCAGGCGATTCGCGTCGTCCTGATTCCGCTCGGCCAGCTTTTGCCGGACCTCAGCCAAAGTACGGTTCAGCCGAGCCGCCTTCGCCGGATCGACGGCCGGCGGCTTCGGCGGCTTGGGCGTCGTCGGATCGGGCGTGGTTGGCTGCAAGATCAGCGGTTTGGGATTCTTGGACGGCGAGCCCGAATCCCGCCCGGGAGTCTTGGTCGGCGAAGGAATCGGCGTTGGACTCGTTCCAGCCGGATTCTTCGGCGTCGGGCCGACGGGCATCTTGTTGTCCGGATCGGAACCGCCGGGCGTCGGGACGGGAGTCTTCGTGTTTGGAGTGTCATGCCCAGGGTTTTGCGGTGTGCCAGGTGTTTTGGTTACGGGCGGATGCTGCGAAGAGCTCGATGAACCATCGGTTGAGCCGTTCGCCGTTGGGTCGTTTGCGGCGATCGGCGGTTCCTTCTTCATGTTCGAAAGGATCATCGCGGCAACCAGCCCGACCGCCAGCAGCGCTACGGCGGCAAGCGCGCCGCCGATCAACATCGTTCGTGAGCCCTGCTTCGATCCGGAATGGATTGCGGATCTGCGGCGTTGGGTTGTACTTGCAGCGGACGCATCGAAGTCCATCTGCATCGGTGTGGACGGCGATTGTCCATAACCTGCTGGATCGGCAGCAACTGGGCCAGGTTGAGCCGAATTGCCGGGCTGCCAATCCCTCGCTGGGGACGATGAGTTTCCCGAATCACCGAAGCCGAGCTCGTCCATCGGCGATCGCCCGCCACGTCTCGGCCCGTTCAAAACATCGTCGAGAAAATTCTCGCTAGCGGTGGGAGCCGCCGCCTGGGGCGCGACGGCCTGCGGCATCATCGGCTGCGGCGGCATTCCTTGCGGTGGATAGTTTCCCGCGTATCCCTGCATCGCGCCTTGTTGGGGATAGTAGCCCGGCATTCCACCGGGCGGCATTGGCATCGGTGGATAGGCATTCGGCGCGACGGGAGCCTGTGGAAAATAGTTGGGCATCCCGGGCGTGCCGGGGGGAAACTGTTGAAACTGTGGATTGAAGCCCGGACGCACGGGAGCGCCCGGGTAGAATTGGCCCGCGAACGGCTGCTGCGGCATCGGCTGCTGCGGCATCGGCTGCTGTGGCATCGGCTGCTGTGGCATCGGCTGCTGCGGCATTGGCGGCATGGCGTTCGGCGGCATTCCACCCTGCGGAGCCATGCCCGGCATCGGCACTGCTGAGAATGGCCGCGGAAACTGATTGAAGCCGCCCGGTTGAGGCATTGGTATTGGCGCAGCCTGCGCGGGTGCCGGTAAGCCAGGCGCCGGCGAAGGGGGAATCGGAGCCGCGGTGGACGCAATTGGCGCCGGCGCCGCGGGCACCGTTTCGCCGGGGAATTTTAGCTTCGGAGCCGGCGCGGCGGGCGACGGCGGCGTGCTTGCGGCCTGTGGCGCAGCAGACGCTGTTGGCACCGACGGCGCTGCTGGAACAGCGGGTGATTGGGCACCACGCGACGACGGCGGCGTCCAAGCTTTGTCCGATGCCGGGGGCGGAATCCACGCTTTCGCCGGCGGCGTAGGACCCGGCGAAATTGGCGCACTGCCTTTGTTCGCCGCCGCGGCATCCGAGCTGGCCCGCGCACCCGGCGGAAGCAAGTTGGTCCCGGGCTGCCACTGCGAGCCATCTGCGGGGCTGACACTCGCCACGTTCTTGCCGATCTTGCTATCGCCGGCCGATGCACCGGCGGTTGTCTTTCCGCTTCCCACCGTAGGCGGCAACGGATTCGAAATCGCGGCGTCCGTCACTTCCATATAAGGGGATCGATTCGAGTCCGTGACCATGCCGCCGGTCTGCATTCCCGACGCTAGTGCGTTGGAACCCAATGTCGAACCACACCATCCGGAATCGCGCAGCGCCGCGTCGTATTTCGATTTTTCGAAGAAATCGGTCAGACAGCGTTTGGCCTCGCCCAACTCATCGAGCAGTCGGCTCCATAGGTCCAGATGCGATCCCGGCCGGACGCCGCGGACCTTTGCCATTTGCATATTTGCCGCGGTTAGAATCGTGTCTTGGTTCGATTCGAACGGCTGGAGCCGCAGCAATTCATAATGGTTCGGCTGCGCGGCGGTGCTTTGGACACCAAGCCATTCCGCATAGGCATTGAACGTTTCAGCCACATAAACCTCGTTGCGGAATTGAGAAGGTCGATGTCTTCCTTATCGCGCGCTGGAGCCGACAGCAACACTGCGCTATTGCTATTCAACCCCTATTGTGGACCAAAGTCCCGGCGCATGGCAAGATTATAGACGCAACCGAGACCGAAAGAATTCCCGAGAACTTAGCCGGTTCCCGCGGAACTCTCCACCGGCAACCGGGTTTAATCTTTCGGGGTGACCGTCGGGCAAACGTCGGAATGTTTGCATGCGGTGGCTCAGCGTGTATATTAGGTGGACTGGGTCAGCCGAGTAGCAATACTTAGTTGGCTCCCTACTGAGACTCCTTGGAGTTGCGGCTCATTGGAGCCGCTTCTTCTTATCAGGCGCACGGATGGGCCGGACGAGAGCCACTGCGTTTTCCGAAATTCCCGCCTGACGGCCGCCTTGGGCGGCACTCGCCTGTCAATATTCGAAGAGAGGAATTGTGTGCGGCGATGGGAACGCGTTGTTCCCCGCCGATTCCTGGTTAGCCGTTTTCCCCCTAAGGAGTCTCGTGATGAACTGTCGAACTGTCAGAATGATGGCGATTGCCATCGGATTGTTTGTGATGACCGCGACGGCCAGCAATGCATTCGCCAAGGACAAGCCCAAGCACGCAGTCGTGATTACGATTAGTGCCGACAGCCTCACGGTCACCGAAAAGGGCGCCACGGAGAACACTACCTACCCGATTGCGGATACCGTATCGCTCACCATCAATGGCGATCCGGTTTCCGACAAGTTCGCCGACGCCGTCAAGGCCAGCAAGGTTGCCGTGGGCGACAAGATCACGTTCACGCTTACCGACGGCAAGGTGACGACGATTAAGAAGGGCCGTAAGCCAGCAGCGCCCAAATAATACGCGTGGATCCGAGATTCCAAACGAACAAGCCCCGGAGGCACGCCCCCGGGGCTTGTTGTATTTGATAAGCCAGCGCGACCCAAGCAAGGATCGCGCGCGAGGCAAGTTCATTCCCTTGCTGGCGCTACGGGCTCCCGCGACGCTGAACGATTAGTTAGAACGTGTCGAGAATGAACTGGTGGCCCGAGTGATACTTCGCGCCCGACGGATAAAAGTTGTACCACTGCTTGTTGTAGACCGGGATTTGCATTTCCGGCACGTAGCGGTAGTAGAGGCTGTTGGAACTGCGGTAGTATTCATTGCCCCAGAAGTTTTGGGGATAATAGACGAACGGATAATGGTAGAACCGATTCCAGTCTTGCGTCGAATAGGTGTTGCCCCACTGCCGGTCGAACGCCTGTTGGGCATGGGCAGGGCGGGTCGAGAAAGCGCCTGCCAGGCCGGCGACGCAGCATAGCGCAAAAAGTGTGCGGCGAATCATTCTTGTTCCCCCCTGGAAATCATGTAAGAAAGCGAAGGGCGCGACGAAACCATCCGTCGCCGGCGCCTTCCTGGGTCGGCTGTGCTGGAGGCGGTTCGCTTGCGACGGCTTGCGGGTGCCGTCGATCGAAATCGCCACCTGTTAGTTAAACCATCGGCACCCCGCAAGCGCCGCATTTAACGAATATCCGGCAGAACCGGCAGACTCTCGTTGACGCAAACAACCCGATCCGTCGTTAAGTTCGTTAGCGGAAACATTTACGGCCGCGGGCTGAAGAAAAGGTGTCAGGAACCGATTTCACCCTTCTGTCTCTCCTTCCTTTCCATAGTCGCATGAAATCGGTTCCTGACACCTTTTCTTTCCCAACTCCCCGCTAGCAAAGGTGGCAAATGAAATGCGCTGGAATTGTCCTCTGCGGAGGCCAAAGTCGCCGGATGGGAACGGACAAGGCGTGGCTTCCCTTCGGCTCCGAAATGATGCTCCAGCGCGTCGTGCGGATTCTAAGCGAAGCGGTCGGGCCAGTGGTCGTAGTCGCCGCCGCTACGGCCCGGCTGCCGGAGTTGCCTGCCGACGTGCGAATCGCATTCGATCGCCGACCGGAACGCGGACCGTTGGAAGGCCTGGCGGTCGGACTGGCGGCGCTCGCGAACTTCGCTGGCGCGCTCGACGCAACGACCGCCGACATCAATGCGGCTTACGTAACGAGTTGCGACGTGCCATTGCTGCTGCCCACATTCGTTCGCCGCATGGTCGAACTGCTGGGCAGCGCCGACGTTGCCGTTCCAATAATGGACGGTCGATTGCACCCGCTCGCCGCCGTCTATCGTCAAACCGTATTGCCACAAATCGAGCGAGCGCTTGCCGCGGACCAACTTCGCCTGACGGCGCTCGTCGAAGCCTTGCAACCGCGGATCGTCCAGCCCGAAGAACTTCGCGACATCGACCCGCAATTACAATCGCTGCGAAACATCAACGATCAAGAAGAGTATCACGCGGCGCTGGCGACCTCTCTTCGTTCTTCGTCCCCTAGCCCCTAGCCCCTCGCCCCTCGCCCCTCGCCCCTAATCTCCTCCACCAACCGTTCAATATCCGCCTCGTTGCAATACGCGTGCGGACTGATTCGCAATCCGCCGCCACGAACGCTAAGCACCACGCCTCGCTCCAGCAGTTGCCGGCGAACTTGCTGTAAATCGCGGCCGGGGAGATCGAATCGCATGATTCCCGAATTGTGCCGCGGATTGTCGCGATGGCTGGCGACGACCGCGCCGATCTCCGTCAATCGCCGGCAAGCAAGATCGGTAACTGCAAGGATTCGTTCCCCAATCGCCTCGGCGCCGAGTTCCAAGAGCAGCTCCACGCTTGCCGCCAGGCCGAGAAAGCCGACCATGTTGGCCGCGGCCCCCTCGAATCGGGCCGCGGTGTCCTTCAGATGAATTTCGATTCGCGTGTAGTCGGAGGCATGAACCATGCTGCCGTGGCCAATGCAGCAAACGCGCAGACGGTCGAGATGCTCGCGGCCGATGTAAAGCAACCCGGCCGCCTCCGGCCCCAGCATCCACTTCTGCCCGCCGGCGGCCAGAAAATCGATTCCCATCGCGCGCACATCGACGGGAAACGTGCCGAGGGCTTGAATTGCGTCGACAAAAAACAGTGCCCCGCGGCGATGAGCGATTTCCGCGATTGCCGGCAAATCGTTTCGCCATCCGCTGGCATAACCGACCCAACTGACCGTGACGATCCGAGTCCGCTCGTCGCAAGCGTCGGCCAACCAGTTCAGATCGACGCGGCCGTCGTCGGTCGGCACGCGCCGTGTCTCGACGCCCCGATAGGCCTGGTTCATCCAGGGATATAGGTTGGCCGGAAACTCGTCGGCCAGCGTGACAACATTGTCGCCCGGCTGCCAGGAAAACCCCTCGGCGACGATGTTGATCCCTTCGGTGGTGCTGCGAACCAGAGCGATCTCTTCCGGCGTGCCACCGACAAGTTCGGCGGCCATCGAGCGTAGTGACTCGTACCGCGCTTTGCATTTCAGCCACGACGCGACGCCATTTTCCGACTGATCCCGCGCCCAAGCGACGACGGTGTCGGCCGTTGGGATTGGCAGCGGCGACACGGCGGCATGGTCGAAGTAGGCCCATCGGCGGACGACCGACATCTGGCTGCGAAACCGCTCCCAACGTGGATCTTCTGTAAGCTTGCCGGTCATGGATGGCTCCGCATTCGAATCGCCGGGAAAATTGTCATGGAATCGGGCATTATAGAGTCGGAAAAGCGGTATCCGGAACCGATTTCAATCCGCACAAGCCTCTTTTTCATCCGTTGTCGCGTGAAATCGCCTCCGGCCGTCTTTTCTTCACCGTACCCCTTTGGCTGTAACCATTTGTCCGATAAGCTGTTGTCCTGACAGGCCGCCCCAGGGTCATAAATCAGGAAAATCAGGGGGAGTGGGCGGGTGAAACTGGACGGCCTTGAACTATACTGGGAAAGCTTGCATAACGTGGAATATCTTTGAATTGGACAGCCCACTCGCGGCAAACGATTTGGTCGGACCGAGCCGATTTCTTATCTAAGTCTCATCCCGTTTTGCAATGTCCTGTGAGTCGGCAGCCGCGAGGTAGCACCTGATGGCCAAAACTTTGACCGTGCTGGGGATGGTGATCGCCGTCCTGGTGCTGGGCCTGTTCGCGCTCGATCTGGCGATCAAAATCCCCTTTGAACGAGTCAGCGTCCCGATGGATTGCGTCGCAATCGTCGGCGCGGGGATTCTCGGCTATCTGAGCTGGTCGACCTACAAGGAACAAGTGTAGGGCAAGGGGCTAGGGACGAGGGGCTAGGGGCTAGGAATCGCGACCATCGGCGTGCTGATCGCGGCGATCAAGCGGCGCGGAGGATTGAGCCGGCCGATTTCGGCGCGGAAGGCGCCGCGAGGCGAGCGACCGCATCCGCGATCGTCATCACTCGCAACAATCCGGCGCTACTTCGGCGCTCGATGTGGCGCAAGATGCCCGGCAAGCCGCCGAGACGGACCAGGCCGGAGCTTGCCGCAATGGCCGACGCATCGATCGCCAGATGAAGAGGCGTCTCGCCGCGGATGCAGCGGTCGATTGCCCGGCGAATTTCCATCGCTGTCAACCATTCCGCGATCCGGCTTCCGCCAATCAAGCGCAGATCCACCGCGACGCGCCACAGGCCGTATCGCAATTGCGTGGGTCCCATCGCGCGGCTGCGCGAGCGGCCCGCGCAGTTGACGCTCTCTTCGGTGCGAACCGCCGTAATGCCGTATTTGACGAGCAACTCCGGCGACAATTCGGGGGCCGCGTCGGCGAGCGCCAAGGTCGTAATCGGGATGCCGGCGCGTCGCGCCTCGGCAGTGCGGCCGACGATTTCAGCCACCATGCGGCTGCGGCCCGCCACGGCGCCGGCCCAATCAGCATCAACTCGCAATGCGGCTTCCTGCCCGCTGGCGGCAGCCAGCGCCCGCTCGATCTCTTCGTCGGCGGCCGGGTCGTCGGCAAACCAGGTAACGGGTTGGCCCGCCGCGGTAACAAGCTCGACGAGCCGTCCGACGGTCTCTCGTTCGGCATCGCTCGAGCGCCCGCCTTGTGGCGCGACGACCGGCAAATCGATCGAAACAGACAGAACCGCGCCGAGAGGTTGAGCACGCATCTCAGAACGTCTCACGGAACCGGACAGAGGTTTTAAGTTGAATCACTCGCGGTGTGCGATTTAAAGGGGAATCGCCTGAAAGGAACTCGACTTTTCGGCCCAGCCGCCTGCACCAAAACGGCGCCCGGCCAATCAGGCTGCGCCTCTTGTCGGCCCTCTGAGAAACCTTGCCGTTCGTAACGGTTTTTCGGCTCGAAGAGATCACGCAGTCGCTCCGTGTGCCGTCCGCCGTGGACACTACTGCGGCACACGGACTGTGCCTACTACGTCAAGGATATTTCTCTTTGTCGTAGAAATGGATTGCTACGTCTCGCACCGCGCATTCGACCGTCACGAGAATGAATTCATTCTCTTGGCCGTGCCGGACGAATGGCGTGATGTTGAAGTCGGCGGTGGCGCCCATGTAGGGGTTGGTGCGCGAGATCCAGCGGCCGTTGATCAGCAGGCCGCGGACGTGCGTTCCTTCGGTGGCGACGTGAAACACGACATTGCAGCCCGGCGGACCTTCCGGAATGGCGACGGATCGCCGGGCCATCGTGGCATTCAATTGGCCCGGCAGTTTCATCGGCGAAGCGAAATGAAGCGCGTCGGTCGACGGACTCCAATCGCCGACCAGGCTGAATTGCTCGCGCGGCTCCGGAGTAAATGCCAGCCACGCGCCGACGCGCACTCCCATCAGGGAATGAGTTCCTCGGACTTCGATCGCCAGCAGATGCGTCGAACCGGGACGCAGCGCGCCGCCAAAATCGAGATCGGCTGGTCCGTCGCCGTGCCCATCCCAGGCCTCTTTGCCGTCGAGGAAAAGGCGACCGGTGTCGGTAAGCGATCGAGCGCCGTCGGTCAGAAGCCAGAATGCGATTCGGCCCGGCTTCCAGTTCGCGGGAACGGTGAACCGCTTTCGCAGCACGGCGCGGTGCATATTTTGATGCGGGCCGATATTGAGGATGCCGAGCGACGTCTTCTCCCAGGCCGCGTCGTCGGTCTTCTCGCCGACCAGCGGCATGATGTCCGACTTCAGATCATCCATCGGCAGCAGCGACCAATCCGCCGTCAGATCCAGCGCCGTTTTCTGCTCGAGCGGCGGCACCGGCGGCCCGACGTCGGCCGTGCCGCGCCACCAGTCGCGCTGCAGCGTAAACCATCGCAGCGGAGCCTGCGACAATTCGCCGCACGGAGTGAGAAAAACGCGGGTTTGCCAGGCCGTGAATTTCAGGCCGGAAATCTTGGCGCCGCCTTCGCCCTTTTTAATGCGTGGCGCGGTATCGCTGCCGACCTCCGTGTCGCTTGCTGGATTCAGACCATCGCGGAATTGCAATTCGGCGGTGGCGCTGTTGGGGCTTTCGTTCCACATCGTCCAAACGTCGTACAAGCCGTTGTTGCTTACGAAGTGATTCATCAGCACGTCCGAGGCGGTGGCCGTGGAACGCCGAACGCCGGCCCAATACAAGATCGCACCCAACACGCGCATGGTCGCCTCGCCATTGCCGACGCCTCGATCATGGGCGAATTTGACGCCCAGATGAATAATCGTCCCTTTGCCGATCCGCCGCATCCCGGCGGCCACACTGCCGTCGGCCCAGAGAATCAAATCCTGGCAATCGGCGCGTTCTTTTTTGAGCGACAGGCCGTTGCCATCGCGAACGGCGCTCCAATCGCCGACGAAAATATCCTGCCTCGGCGCGGGGCGCAGTTGACGCGACGTGTGAACCTGGCCCTCGGCGTCGTACGGGTCGATCGAGGTGACGGAATAGCCCGTGAGCTTGGAAATCGGCCAGGCGTTCTTCCCCGCCGAAGTGTGCCGCCCGGTTTGGACGTACGTGACGAAAATGCCGCCGTCGCGGACATAGCGCTCGATGCCGTCGAGCAAGGGTGCATCCATGATCGTCGTGTTTTCGTCGATGATGACTCGGTATCGCTTGGCATTCCCGCCCGTGGAAAAATCGCTCTCGTCGAGCAAATCGC
>Ga0182024_10022776_pt1 | contig 11272 bp, 12 predicted proteins | sample P32metaG_FD_120480 | JGI IMG/M metagenome (GOLD analysis project Ga0182024, IMG submission 120480) | Permafrost microbial communities from Stordalen Mire, Sweden - P3-2 metaG (Illumina Assembly) | ecosystem: Environmental > Terrestrial > Soil > Wetlands > Permafrost | place: Sweden: Stordalen... | reverse complement strand
TGGCTCGCAAACTCCGCCGTTACATCAATGCCTACTCTGCCCATGCTCGGCCCATCCAGTGGAAATACTCCGACCCCACCCGCCGCGTCCGCAGTAACGAACTCACTGCGACAGGCCACTAGCCATGATCGCCGCTAGTTTTGCTGTGGCTTCCCCGCACCGCAGGAGTGCCGTACTCACACGAGTGCGGCCTTTTGTCGCCGTAAATAAACCCCTCCCAAGAAAACCGTTGCTGATCTTTCCATTCGGCTGATGCGCGGTTATCCGGTGAGTAACAGGGTCAACTCGGTCGTGAATGATGACGAAGAGTGTTTCAATCTGTGGAAACTATGCCTACCCAGAACCGGCTATTCTCAAAGGCTAGTCTGCCTGCACACTGTTCAAGTCCGGAGTGTGCATCGCTCTAGGGCTCAATTTAAATCGACGGAACTCAAGCGAATCCGAATGTAGAAAGACTTATCCTTCGGTACCTGTGGCTGCCGTCGGTTGGCTGAGCGTGTCTTCCACTGTACGCAGGAATTCTGAAGGAAGAAAAGGCTTTTCCAAAATGGTTGCGCCGATCTTGAGGAGTTCGTGCACTTCGGGAAATTCCTCGGCAAAGCCAGTGACAAATAAGAACCTCATTGCGGGATGAGACGCACGAACTTGCTGAGATAGTTGAATGCCGTTGAGCCGGGGCATGACGATATCACTTACCAGAAGGTCTATTGTGCGATCGTGCTCCTGGCACAAGCGGAGTCCCTCTACGCCATCGGCGGCAGAAACGACGGAGAATCCGACCGTTTCGAGTGTCCGTTGCAGAAGGTTTCGAAGGTTGTCGTTGTCTTCGACTATCAAGATGGTGACAGAACGCTGGGGGAGCGGTGCAAGGTGAGGTCGCCGATTCGGCGACTGAGTTTCTTTTGTGCGTCGCAGTGCCAGCTCACGCATCATCTGTCGAGCGAGTATGCGTAAGGAGTCGCTCTGTTCCTCCGTCATGAGGTGTGGCACTCGGTCCATCACGGCTAGCGTACCAAGAGGATAGGCGTCGTCGGCAATCAACGGTATCCCTGCGTAGAATTGAATCCCAATCTTCTTCACCAAGAAACTGCTCATGAACCTTTCGTCAATGAGCGGATCCGGGATGATCAGGACGTCGGGTTGCAGGATTGCATAGGCACAGAATGAGCCATCTCGTGGAATCTCATCCAACTCAAGGCCAATCTTCGCCTTAAACCAAACTCTTTGCTCGTCGATGAAAGTGATGACGGCGACTGGAGCATCGCAGATAACAGCGGCCAGACGAGCGATATCGTCGAACACTTGCTCGCGGGATGTTCCCAGAATTCGAAAGTTTCGAAGACTTTCGAGACGGGGGAGTTCGTTTTGTGGCAAGGGCAACGACACTAACGCCTCACAACAAATCGCGGGTAACGGTCTCCCTGGGAACAATGGAGTAATGCGGCCCGTAGGCTCCGAACTCGGCCCTTATCGCCACTAAACCCATGGCCGCGTCATTGAAACCATAGTCATTGTAGTTGTTAACACTTTCAATGACTGTTCACTTTTGCACACTCCGGACAATAGGCTTGCGTAATACTATGCTCTGTTCGCAATGAAGGGTGTGCCGTCTAATTCATGGGAATCGACCGTCGCGCCTAAGTCCTGGAGAGGATGCAGTTCGCGCAGTGAGCGACACTTGAACGCGCCCAGGGTTTTACTTAGTCACTGCCACCTGTATGCCTGAGCCTCCGAGGCTCATCACTAAAGAGAGCTTTGACGTGATCATGTCTGAATTCGAAGAGCCAAGCCCTAGGGTGCGCGAGAGTATGTCGAAGCGAGAGCTTGCGATTGATTCCGTTTATCTTTCCGATCTGCCAGTCGGCCAGCATCGCGATCTACTTGATCTGGCACAGCTTGCAAACAAATCCACGACGATCGAGGATCTTTTCCCCTCTTTGACGCTCCGCCTGCAACGTGCCTTGAGTTTTGATGTCCTAACCTTGGGTTTGCACAACTCGCGCACGGAAAACATCCACATGAATATCTGGTCAGCGGGTGTAGCGCTGAGCAGGTCTGAATCGCTTCCCGTTGATAGTTGTGCAAGTGGGCAGGCCTGGAAGACGCAACGGTCTGTGCTCGTGGAAGATTTGGCCACCGAACCTAAGTTCCCCGTTTTCTTGGAGTCCCTTCAGCAGCTAGGTGTTCGTTCCTATTATGTCATCCCCTTGACCACAAGGCGTCATAGGCTAGGAGCAATCGGTTTTGGCAGCCTGCAAGTCGTTCCCAAGACGAATGCAATGCTTGAGTTCTTGCGACGTGCAACTGCGATGGTCGCTCAGATCGTGGATTCCGCGCTTTCATCAGATGGGCATACAGCGCCGACGGATTGCTCCCAAATCCCCACGGACGCAGCACGACTTCTTGGACCAGAACCTCAAGATTTCGATCTGCGGGATTGTGCGAGTCGAGACGAAGCTTTCCAGGGAATGATAGGAAATAGCGCTCCTTTACAAGAAGTGCTTCGACAGGTGAGGACGGTAGCTGCAACGGACGCGACGGTGCTGTTGCTGGGCGAAACTGGCACTGGAAAGGAGTTAGTAGCACGCGCAATTCATCGACTCAGCCCGCGGGCTGGCAGCAAGTTTGTCAGCATCAACTGTACTGCGATTCCGACAGACTTATTGGAAAGCGAGCTCTTCGGCCATGAAAAGGGAGCATACACTGGGGCGATCAATAGGCACGTCGGCCGATTGGAACTGGCTGACAGAGGAACTCTGCTATTAGATGAGGTAGGTGATCTTCCAAGCTTAATTCAGCCGAAGCTGTTGCGGGTACTGGAAGACAAAGAATTCGAAAGGCTTGGCAGTAACCGGACGATAAAAGTTGACGTGCGGCTGATCGCTGCCACAAATCAGGACTTGCATCGGAATATCTCCGAAGGTCGCTTCCGCGAGGACCTGTTTTATAGACTCAATGTCTTTCCGATATATGTTCCTCCTCTGCGGAAAAGAAAGGGCGACATTCCTGCCCTTGTGCGTTACTTCGTGTCCAGATACACAGGTGAAGCAAAGAAGTCGATTGCGACTATTCCCGCCGGAGCAATGGACGCTCTTCTGCATTGGAGCTGGCCAGGGAACATCAGAGAATTGCAAAACCTGATTCAGCGGTGCGTGATCTTGACGAACTCACCGGTCCTGAGGGTTCCGCTTGAGGAACTGAGACGTAACGCTAAACCGTCTTCTCGCAAGGTAAACCCAGAGGTCGAGCGCGAACTCATCCTTCAGGTTCTGAAAGAGGTGGGCGGAGTGATAGGTGGCGAATCGGGTGCAGCAAATAGGCTGGGAATAAAACGCACGACTCTGTACTCGAAGATGAAAAAGTGGAACATTAAGTCCCGTTGAGTGCCAGGACTGGTTGCCATTGCCGAGTTTCCAAAACGCACAATCGAGTCCTTAGTTTGTGCAGGAAATGCGCCCTGCCATGAACTTGTATGCGAACGACGGGGGGGGGCAGTCACTCTCTGCAAATCTTCACCGGTCTTCTGATCCGCTTGGAGCTCGAAGCATCGCTTTTGTCCCTAAAATGACCTGGCTTAGAGCACCGAAGGTTTAGTGGCATCAACTAAGTGAACCCCGACGTGTCGAATCGTCTGTCTCTCGACAGTGTTGACACTGTGCCACTAAAACCCCGAGGTGCGCATTTTCTATGACTTAACCATCGCTCGGAGATGGGCCGGTACGTGCAATGCTTGACAGTAACAAACGCGAAGTGAGCAATGACGCACTGGTGACAGGGCGCGAAATCCAGCCGAGATCAGCCTGGGCCGCCTGGAAGTGTGGGAGGGTATGCTGGATTCTACTGCCAATCGCGATATCACTTTGCGCAGGCGATCTGAGGAAGGGCTGCGAGGTTCCGAAATTCGTTACCGGCGACTGTTTGAAGCTGCGCAAGATGGCATATTGATCCTCGATTTTGCAACCGGGAAAGTGCTGGATGTGAACCCGTTCTTGACTAACCTCTTGGGATATTCGCATTCCGAGTTAGTCGGAAAGGAGCTCTGGGAAATCGGCACTGTTAAAGACATTTCCGCGAGCCGCTTAAGTTTCGCTGATTTACAAACCAAGGGAATTATCCGTTACGACGATTTGCTCCTTGAAACCAGGGACTGTCGCCGAATTGCGGTAGAGTTTGTCAGTAATGTTTATACAGCGGACGGCACCCAGGTCATCCAGTGCAACATCCGCGACATCACCCGGCGCAAATCCGCCGAGGAGGCGCTGCGGAGATCGGAAGAGCAATTGCAGCAGACAGGCAAACTGGAAGCCGTCGGCCGTCTTGCTGGTGGAGTGGCCCACGACTTCAATAACCTTTTGAGTGTAATTCTGGGAAGTTCGGAACTCTTGATAAATGATCTGGGTGCCACCGACCCCCGCAGAGGAGACGTCGAGACTATCATCGCCGCATGCAAGCGAGCCGCAAGTTTAACGAAACAACTCCTCACTTTCAGTCGCAAACAGGCATCTTCTCCACTGGTCTTTGATCTCAATTCGATAGTGAGAGAAACGGCCCGCATGCTCCCCCGAGTAATTGGAGAACACATCGAGATTGGTATTGTTCTCCCGGTGGAGCAGGTCCCAATACTGGCCGATCCTACCCAAATCCAGCAGGTTCTGATGAACCTGGCAGCGAACGCGCGTGATGCCATGAGCGAGGGAGGCAAGTTGACCATCGAGGTCGCCAATTGTGAAATAAAGCTGGGTGGTGGCGAACCGGCTGACCTTACTCCGGGTCGTTACGTTACGCTAACTGTGAGTGACACGGGAACGGGGATGCCGCCAGAGATCCAGAGCCGTGCTTTCGATCCGTTTTTCACGACGAAAGAGCTAGGAAGAGGTACGGGCCTGGGCTTGTCTATGGTTTATGGAATCGTGAAGGAGAGCGGTGGGAGTATTTCGTTAAACAGCCAGCGAGGCGAGGGTGCGACATTCAGGGTTTATCTGCCAAGGGCGAAAGAGGAAATCGTGGAGCGGGCTGCCCCAGCGAGGATTCGCGACGAATCTCTGCGGGGCTCGGAAACCATCTTTCTAGTAGAGGACCAAAGCGAAGTGCGTAACCTCACACACAAGTTCTTGCAGGGGCTGGGATACAAGGTGCTGGTCGCAGGTCTTCCGGGAGAGGCCACTCAGATTGCGCAGCAGTCCACAGGAACAATTGACCTGCTGTTAACGGACGTCGTGATGCCAGGTATGAACGGTCGAGCATTAGCACAGACCGCTTTACGCTAACATGCGGGTTCTCTATGTGTCCGGCTTTGCCGACCAGGCACTTGAGCAGGCTGTTCTCGATACGAACGATGCTTTCCTGGCGAAGCCGTTTCTTCTCGGAGAGCTAGCGACGAGAATTCGAGAACTCTTCGGCGAACCGAAATCAGCACGGTACACCGAGAGAAAACAAAATCGTGCCTCGTGAGACGACGTACTCGCTATCTTCAGTCCAATCATCAGCCACCTTGGCGTTTGTCGATTCTTATCCTTTCCGGACAAGACGGACCTCGAAAGGCCGGCGTGGATCAGTTTCATTGCGAAACGATCAACAGACTTTTTCCTTGCATCTGCGGCGGTTGATAGTTGTACTGCTTCGCCATTCGATAGACCGTAGTTTTCCCGATACCCAGTGAACGGGCCGCGAGACAACAATTTCCGCCGCACTTGTCGAGCGCATCAACAATCACCCGACGTTTCACTTCGTCCAACGAAAGGATACCCTCTAACGGTTGTCGTATTGACTTCAAGAACGAACTCATAAGCTCATCCTCCTATGGTGTGCTATGTATCGTTTTCTGATTTCTGCTCCACGAAGGGCCAGGTCCAATCGGGCGGCCACTGGAAGGCAGCCTTCGGCCTGGTGGCTAATGGGGGATATTTGTTGGGCTCTTTGGAGTCGGGCGAGGAATCGAAAAATGGTTCTTTGTCCATCATGCGTAACCCTTCCTTGGGTGCGGCATCAGCGCATCAAATTCCATTCTCAGGCCACGGAGTGGCCCATAGCATCTCTCTCACATCTTCCCGTTCAGTTCCCGGCCGGGCTTTTGTCGAACGGGCTGAAGATACAATAACGGTTATTATTCAGAGCACGGGAGGTTCCATGCGCAACAGCGCCATCTCTCTATTGCAAATAAAGGAGTTATTCAGTCCGTTCTTCATTGTGACTTCATCTGACGAGTGTCGAGTAAGTGTCACCCTCATCAATTCATCACTCATCCCTGGACAAGAGGCGCAAAGTGGAGCTTCGAGCTGGAAAATATCACGCTTAAGCAGCGGCGGGGAGCGTTGAAGAGTGAGAGTAACGTCGAGGTCGTCATGGTGGACCAGATGTCGGTTGTCTTCGCCTAAGGTGTCAGGCAGGGCGTTTGTCAGCGTAGGATCAGGTTTGTGCTTGCCGAAGTTCTAGCCGTGGAAAAACCATGTTGAGAAGTGAACTATCGACTTCAAGCTCAGCATTTTAACGAACGAAGCCCCCTTTCCGGGGCGAGCAGAATTCCAGGGAAGGTTGTTCGAGCGAGCGTCCCAGAACCCTATTCATTGTGCGGCGCTTTCGTTTGGATAGCCCGCCGGTTGCGGAGCGGGACTACTATGGGTGGTCATTCGCAGGGATATGCCCTTTCGGCTGACGGATTAGACAAACTCTGAGATCGCAAGTCTAACAAGAAGGTACCCGCCTCCGGCGCTGGTTTCATCCCGCGTAGGTCAGGATATCTCGGGAAGATTGCATGGAGCAGCGCCGTGCTTTCCCCGACAGTGAAGGTCTCGTGCGTAGCCATTTTTTCACCCCGTTCCGCTACGCAGGCCCCGCTCGTCTGATTGTGGTCGGCAGCCGTATGCTCGTTCGATTCCCGCGTGTCCAGTGAAAGACAGCGCTCCGGTCTCGATACGCCAATCTTTTCCACCATGGTTGGCTACGTACATTGCCAGTTCCAGCCGAGTCCAGACTCCAAGTTTGTCAAACGCGCTGCGCAAATGATTCTTGATTACCTGTTCGCTGGTGCCGATGATCTTGCCAATTTCGCGATTGGTCAGACCCTCCCAGACCAAAATGGAAATCTGATTTTCCCTTGGACTGAGATCCTCGCAACGTGTCGTGACCGCATCTTCGTCTTCGCGAGCATGGCGAGCCAACTTCACTCGTTTGCCCCCCTCGCGGATTCCGGCGCGCAAAAACATCATGCGCAGGTGCTGCTTTACAGTGTGCAGAGCAATATTTAGCTGTCCTCCGATTTCTTTATTACTGCGGCCCTGCACGAGCAAGTTCAAGACCTGCTGTTCGCGGGGCGAGACTTTGACTTGATTGAGATTGGTCATGATTTGTTCCTCCTGCTGGCGGTAGCGGTCGAACGAGGATGTCACCTAAGTCTCGTTTTCCGGTCCATGATCCATGAATGGCCACAAACAATCTGGAGGCCATTGGAACGTAGCCTTCGGTTTGTAAGGCAGGATTGCTAATTTGCCTTGCTCATCGCCGAAATTCTGATCAGATTCGTGATGCGGCAATTCGACTATCATGCGCTCTCCTATATAAGAGATGACGCAGTATCTCCCTAAACTGCGCCATCAGAGGAAAACAGCGGACAACGGGGGGAGGGCCGCGTGAGTTTCCTTAACATCCGGCTCCTTGCAACTTACGACCATGGGATACCTCGGCATTGTTCAAAACTGCTCAGTGTGTGTAATAAAGGTTCCCGATTTGGGAAGAGGATAGACCTTGCTGCAAGGAATAGTGTTGAAGTTCTAGTCGTGAAGCACAACGTTGAGAAGCGAACTGTGGACCTCAAGCTCGCCGTTATAACGAACGAAGCCCAGCTTTCGAAACCTGTTCATAAAGAAATTGACTCGCGAACGAGTTGTGCCCACCATCTCCGCTAGCGTTTCTTGACTGATACGGGGAATCGCAACTTCGGGCTTATCGTCTTTGCCGAAGTGAGCAAGCAAGAGGAGAATGCGGGCAAGTCGTTTCTCGCTGGAGTTGAAGAGCTGGTCAACCAAATCCTCTTCGTATCGGATGTTTCGGGTCAGCAAATAAGCCACGAACATATCGGAAAAGGCGTGTTCCCGGTGAAGCACTTCCATCATCGCCTTCTTGTCGATTCGCATCACGGAGCAATCGGTCATTGCGGTTACGGTGCACATGCGAAGAGCCTGACCTGTAAGGCAACCCTCTCCGAAGAAATCGCTCTTGTTGAGAATCCCTATTGTGGCTTCCTTCCCGATCTGCGACACAACGGTGAGTCTTACCTTCCCTTCCTTTATGTAAAAAACAGCGTCTGACGAGTCGCCCTGAGCAAAGATCGTCTGCTTCTTGGGAAACGCTGTGATTGTCCTCCCGCCATCGATGGTGGCAAGGAATGTTTGGGGATCGAATTTGCGGCGCTTTGCCGTGGCAGCCACGGGCGACATAATTGGACTCCTCTCTCAATGCTCAGGGATGCCCACCAACCCGGGGTTCGGTAGCCACTATTTTATTAGAAGGTGGCTTGTCAGCGACAATATGCTGTTACGAAAACGGAACAAATCTTTGTTCGGCGTTACGAAAACGGAACACAACTGGCTTTCGGAATCGGCAAAGCGTTTGAGGTTGCACGGGTCTGACCGTACTGAAATGCTTCGGTAGCTGCAAATTGAGAGATGCACTCAACAGTCTCGCGGTTCCCAAGAGCATGCTCTAGCACATTTGGCGGGCTGAAACCATTCGGCGTCGGCTCAAGCGGCAGCGGACTTGAGAAGACTTCGAGCTTTCTGAATTAGCACAGATGAATGCTCAGATTTCGAAACGACTTCCGATATTCCAACTAACTGGGCTTGGTACCGGGCAGACCCATCATCAAATGCACTGAACATAATCAGAGGCACCGTAGGCATCACTCGCTTCAGAACCCGTGCCGCGTCAAGTCCGTTCATCACGGGCATGGAAAGGTCTAGCACGATCAGATCGGGATGCAACTCCCGAGCTTTTTCGATTGCCACTTTTCCGTTCTCTGCTTCTCCGCAAACCTCAAAATCAGACTCACTTTCAAAGAGACCACAGAGCGCCTGCCGGATAGACGCATTGTCATCCAACCTCGCAAACAGCGTCCGCCGAGGTCACAATATCCGGTCGCCATGGTTTCCCTGAGGGTGTTTCTGCTTGGCCCAAAAGGCTGTGGAGCGCTTCTGAACACTCCAGCCGACCTGAACCCTCCCCGCATCCAAATCCTCGCAGAATCGCCTTCCTGATCGGAGAGCCGACCCAAGCGCCGTTGGTGTCGAATCACTCTTCGGTATTGGCGCATCTGCTCGATGCAGCTCTTGCACCAGCTAGAACCCCGCTATCCAGTCCGTCGCATCACTCTCTCGACCTGTCTCATCCAATCAAGCATGGATAACGGCTTAGCGGTTTCGGTTCTAGATCTGGTGGGTATGCGAGCAGGGGAGTCCGCCGGTAGCGCAATCGCTCGGTCGGTTGATCTGGCGCAACATGTGGAGCAGTTGGGGTACCTGCGCTACTGGCTGGCGGAACATCACTCCATATCTGGACTGGCTTGCTCCGCTACACCGGTGCTGATTGGGCATGTAGCGTCGGCGACGAAGAGGATTCGCGTCGGCAGCGGTGGAGTGATGCTGCCGAACCACGCACCTCTCGTCGTAGCGGAACAATTTGGGACGCTGGAGGCGCTATATCCGGGACGAATTGATCTGGGACTGGGACGTGCTCCGGGCGGCGATTTTCAAACGATGCGAGCTCTACGGAGGGATTTGCAGCAGACTGGCGACGATTTCCCAGCTCTCTTGGAAGAACTCCGCTCCTACCTGGGGCCCGAGAAACCGGGGCAAGCTGTCAAAGCGATTCCGGGGCAGGGAAGCAATGTGCCGATCACTTTGCTGGGATCGAGCGGCTTCAGTGCACAACTAGCAGGGATGCTGGGGTTGCCGTTTGCGTTCGCTGCGCACTTTGCTCCTGAATATCTGTATACAGCTGCGCAGCTCTACCCGGATCGATTCCAACCAAGTGAAGTTCTGCAGAAGCCATACCTGATCGTGGCAGTGCAGGTGATTGCGGCGGAGACGGATGCGGCAGCTCAGCGCCTGTTCACCACCTCCCAACAGCGCTTCTTACGACTGATAAGAGACCAACCGGTGGAGTTGTTGCCTCCGGTGGATTCGATGGAGTCACTATGGCAGGACGACCGGGAGCGGGCCGCCGTGGAGAATAAATTGAGCGCTGCGATCGTGGGATCCGATTCAACGGTGAAGGCGGGACTGGAAAAGCTGGTAATTGAGACCGGTGCCCACGAGGTGATTATTGTGACCGATACCTATGAGCATGCCGACAGGTTGCAATCCTATCGGCGGGTGGCGGACGTTGCTACGAGGATAGAGGCAAAGCCAAGGGTGACCGTTGGAGTTTGAGGAGATGGCCGAACAGTTTCGTAGCGGTCAGTAGAATAAAGGAAATGGCCGCGTGGCTCCGATAAGAAATACAAGCGGGGCTGCGGCGGGGCGACCGCGAACTGGGCAACCCTGTCGGATTTCAGGACTCAACTAATGGTGAAACTGGCCAGAGCCTAGCGAACCGAAGCGGTGGACACCGCCGCCATGCGCTCCTGCATCTGGCGTGTCAGGTGCGGCACGATTCCCAGCATCCGCTCGATCAACATCAGTTGGCTGCGGTGATGCATCTCGTGTTCCTTAGTGCTCAGCAGCATCTCAAAGCGGGTCTTACTGCCTGGTGTCATGCCGGCGGGCAGTTTGACCCTCTCCCCAAGAAAGTCGTCGGATTGGTTCTCCAGCCACTTTGCCCACCGCTCCCCTTCGTCGCGCAGAAGCGCGATGATCTGCGCTTTGCTGCGAGGAGTCTGCTCCTCGGCCACGATGCTACGCATCAGGCCGGGAAAGTCGAATCCGTCAAGTGTGGTGCGCCGCTCGATAGCGGGATCTGTTCCGGCATCCTCGGCGAAACGGCGATGTGAGTGAGGGTTTGGGCTACGGTTCGTGTTTCCGGTGCCGCTCGGAAGCCGTAGCGGTCTTCAGGAATTTCCTCGGCGATGATCAGAGTGTTCTTTCGCACGGTGCGAAGGCCGTCAGCCAAGTCTTTGGCTCCGTAATAGTTCATGGGGGATTTCTCCTGCGTGTCCTAACAGGTTGCGGAAAAACTCGATTTGAAACGGACGGAGTACCAGAAAACTATCTTGTTTCCACAGCACAACCTGATAAGAAGAAAGCATGCGTGGAAAAGACGAGCAGCAGTTGGATGTTTTCAG
>Ga0182024_10022775_pt1 | contig 11272 bp, 8 predicted proteins | sample P32metaG_FD_120480 | JGI IMG/M metagenome (GOLD analysis project Ga0182024, IMG submission 120480) | Permafrost microbial communities from Stordalen Mire, Sweden - P3-2 metaG (Illumina Assembly) | ecosystem: Environmental > Terrestrial > Soil > Wetlands > Permafrost | place: Sweden: Stordalen... | reverse complement strand
CTGAAAATTCACGACGATGAGCAAATATACCAGCACAATCGCAAGCACCAGTCCGCCCAGTAAACCGGTGAAGGAAGAGCGCATGGTCTCGATCTGGCCGCGCATCGCGACTTGCGCGCCGCGCGGCAGCGACTTGCGGCTTTGGTCGATAATCCGGTTGACGTCCGTCGCCACGCCGCCTAAATCGCGATCCTGGACCGCTCCGAACAGATCGATGGTGCGTTGAATATTGTAATGCGACACCACGGCCATCCCGGCGCCTCGCACCGTCGATGAGACGTCGCCCAAAATCTCCGGTTGCGTCGCCGTCGAGCCCGTGATTGGAATATTTTCGAGATCGCCGAGCGAACTGACCGAGTATTGCGGCGATTGCGCGATCAGGCTGTAATTCACGCCATTCTTCCAATTCAGCCAGAATGCAGGCGTGGTCTGAAAACTTCCGCTCAGCGCGATGATCATGCTGTTGGCGACGTCCCTCTCGGTAAACCCGCTCTCCGCCGCCTTGGTGCGATCGACATTAATATGCAGCTTTGGCTGATCGAACAATTGATGGATATGCAAATCCACCAGGCCCGGAACCTGCCTCAGTTGACTGAGCAAGTGGCCCGCGTAGACACGATTGGCATCGATATCGAGCCCGATTACCTGGACATCAATCGGCGCGGGCAATCCGAAATTCAGAATCTGGCTGATGATGTCAGCGGGCAGAAATGCGAACGTGACGCCCGGAAATTCCTGGGGAAGGCTCTTCCGCATCTCGCGAACGTAGTCGGCCGTGGGATGATGATCCTCGTTGAGCGAGACCAGAATGTCCGAATCCATCGTCCCGATCGGAGCAGAGGTGCTGTACGACAAGTTGATGCTCGAATAGGGCAATCCGATGTTGTCGATGATGCTCGAAACCTCCTCCGGAGGTATGGCACGACGAATCGCCGCCTCGATCCGGTCGCAGACATTTGCCGTTTCCTCAATGCGCATCGCGGTTTTTGTGCGCACGTGCAGCTTGATCTGCCCGGCATCGGTGGATGGAAAAAAGTCCTGCCCCAGCCATGGGAACAGCGCGAAGACCGCTAGGCAGGAACCGAGAAACAGAGGTAGGAACAACCATGGAATCGCGACCAGGCCGGTTAACACACGATGATACGCGTCGCGCGTCGAGTTGAACGACCGCTCGAACCACAGTTGAAATCGCCGGCCGATATTCCACGCCGATGGTTTTCCTTTGTGGCCGTGCGCTCGCAGCAGATACATCGCAAGCGTAGGAACCAGGGTCCTTGACAATACATAGGACGCGAGCATCGCGAACACCACCGCCTCCGCCAGCGGAATAAACAGGTATCGCGCGACGCCCGTCAGGAAGAACATCGGGATGAACACGATGCAAATGCAAAGCGTCGAAACCAGCGCCGGAACCGCGATTTGCGCCGCGCCGTCGAGAATCCCCTCATGGAGATCTTTTCCTTCTTCAAAATTGCGTTCGATATTCTCGATGGTGACGGTCGCGTCATCCACCAGAATGCCGACCGCCAGCGCCAGCCCACCGAGCGTCATGATGTTGATCGTCTCGCCGAGCGAGCTCAGGCAGACAATCGATGTGAGAATCGACAAAGGGATTGAGATCGCGATGATCAGCGTGCTGCGCCAGCTTCCCAGGAATAGCAGAATCATCATTGCCGTCAGGCACGCCGCAATCACGGCTTCGCGAATCACTCCGTTGACGGCCGTGCGCACGAACAGCGATTGATCGGCCAGCGGTTCGATGCGAAGCTCAGGCGGAAGCGCGGCCCTGATCGCCGGGAGCGCGTCCTTCACCCTTTGTACGATATCGAGCGTCGATGTCGCTCCCACCTTCTGCACTGTCAGCAGCGAACCGCGCATGCCGTCGCGACGCACCACATTGGTCTGCGGAGAAAATCCATCGCGCACATGCGCGACGTCGTGGATGTAAATCGTGTTGCCGTTCCATGCCTTCACCGGAAGATCGTTCAACTCCTGGACCGTCTTCGGACTCGCGTTCAAATCCACGTCGTATTCGAATTGGCCGATCTTCGAAGTGCCTGCGGGAAGAATCAGATTCTGCGCACTCACCGCGTTGACAACGTCGCTCGGCGACAATCCTTGCGCCTGCATCGCCGCAGGGTGCAGGTCGATCATGATCTGCCGCTGCTTACCGCCATAAGGCCACGGCACGGCCGCGCCAGGAACCGTCGCCAGGGATTGCCGGATGAAATTCGTCCCGAAGTCGTTCAACTGCTGCTCGGAGAGACCCTGACCGGAAAGTGCGAGCTGGAGGATCGGCACGCTCGAAGCGCTGTAGCTGATCACCAGTGGAGGTGTGATGCCCGGAGGCATCTGCCGGATCGCCGGTTGTGAGGACGCCGTCAACTGCGCGACCGCAGCGGAAACCTGTACGCCGGGTTGGAAAAAAACTTTCACCACGCTGATCCCGTTCAGCGACTGCGATTCGATGTGCTCGATGTCGTTCACTGTAGTGGTCAGAATGCGTTCGTACACCGAAGTAATGCGCTGCTCCATTTCCTCGGCGCCCAGTCCGGTGTAGTTATAAAGAATGCTGACGACCGGAATGTTAATGTTGGGAAAAATGTCCGTCGGTGTCCGCAAAATCACCAGCGGACTAATCAGCAAAATCAGCAGCGCTAATACAATGAACGTGTACGGGCGATTTAGCGCTACTTTGACAATCCACACCTGGAACAGCTCCTATTGATCGATTAGATACGGCCCGCTGCGAATGGATGCTGAAAACGCGTTGGCTGTTCGGCATAGAACGCCACATTTCAATTATGATGCCGATCGCACTTCCGCCTCCAGCACGCTCGCCCGATCCTCTTTGCCCAATTCGCGATAGATCCCAAGCGCTTTTTTCAACTTTGCCACACCTTCGGCGCGCGCACCGTTGCGCAGCAGCACTTCGCCGACCGCTGCATTCGCATTCGCGACGGTCAAGCGAGTCTCCTTGGTGGCGTTCGCGCCTTCCAAGGCGGCGAGCCCTTCGGCGATCGTCAGCGAGCGGCTGAAGTTCGAAAGAGCCGCGAGAAGGTTGCCCCGCTCCTGTTCAATCGTGCCGATCTTCGACGCGACCGATCCCAAGGCGAGTTCCGCGTCAGGATTGCGATGCCCCGCCTGCTGGATGAGAACATCGAACTGCGCGAGCGCCTCGCTATAATACTTCGCGGCCGCATTGCGATCTGCCGCGGCATCGCCCATTTTTAAAGCCGCCTGCGCCAGATCGCGCCGGGACTCAAGCTGATCCGGACGCGCGCGCCAGATCGTGTTCGCAAGCAGGTAAGCGTCTTGAACGCGCTCCGTGCTGCCGATTTCCAGATTGGCGCGAAGTAACTGCCGCTCCAGCGCAATCGACGCTTCCTCGAACCGCCGCTTGTCTTCTCTCTCCCGTTGAGCGAAAAAAAGCGTGCTCCCCAACAGGATTCCCACCAGCGCAATCGCCGCCGCGACACCGGCCGCGTTGCGCCGAACGAACTTTTTCCAACGGTATCCCGGTGTATCGATCCTCGCGGTCACCGGGCGCCCTTCCAGATATCTCCGGATATCCTCGGAAAACTGCTCGACCGACAGGTATCGGTTCTGCGGCTCTTTTCTCAAAGCCTTGAGGATGATGGTGTCGAGATCGCCGCTCAGCTTTTTCTTCAAGCGTTTTCGCGCAATCGACCGCGTCTCCGCCATCGCGACCTCAATCTTCTGCGTCGCTTGCGGGATGGCATGTGAATCGTCGACGAGAATCACCGCGCTCGGCCGCCGCGGCTCGGTCTCGAGTATCGCCTGCCGGATCGCGTCGGGGGAGCGCGTGGTCAGCCCATAGGGCATCTTTCCGGTGAGCAGTTTGTACAGAAGAACGCCCAGCGAGTACACGTCGGTCGACGTCGTGATAGCGTCTCCGCGCACCTGCTCCGGACTCGCATAGTCGAGGGTCATCGGCCTCAGGTCGGGGCGTGTCTGCGCCATTTCAAGCGTCGAAAGATCCGTGCGCAGCAGCTTGGCGATGCCGAAATCAAGCAGCTTCACCACGCCTGTTTGCGTCACCAGGATGTTGGCCATCTTTATGTCGCGATGCACCACCAGATTCTGATGCGCATATTGCACCGCCGCGCAAACATCCAGAAACAACTTCAAACGGTCGGTGATCGCGCTTGCGTGCGACTCGCAGAACTGGTCGATGGGCGTGCCTTCCACGTACTCCATCGCCAGATACGGCAAGCCCTCGGGCGTCGATCCGCCGTCGATTAAGCGCGCGATGTTCGGGTGATCCAGGCTCGCCAGCACCTGCCGCTCCATGCGAAAGCGGCGCAGGATTTCCGAGGTGTCCATGCCGCGCTTCACCAGCTTGATCGCGACTTTCACTCCCTCGGGTCGCGAGGCCAGCCACACCGAGCCCATCCCTCCGCGCCCGATGCGCTTCTCTAATTGATACGGCCCGGCACGAAATCCCGCTGGATACTCGCCCGATTCCTCACCCGAATAATGCAGCGTGTGTCCAATGTTGGTATGGCCCAGGTCGGCGACGGGCTTGGCCAGAAAACCGCTCGCGTCGTCGTGACTCTCGAGCAGGCTTTCCACCTCGCTCCGCATCGCGTCATCGCGTGCGCACACTACCCGCAGATACGCGGCGCGATCCTTCGGCGAACGCTCTAAGGCGCCGTCAAAGATCTGCCGGATCTGCGCCCATCGCTCCGGCGTCACTATTGCCTCCCGTCATCTCGCGATGCAGAAACGCACGCGCTGAGCTCCAACTCCGCTTGATTGTCGCCGGCGAAACACCCATCACATCGGCCGTCTCTTCCACGGAGAGTCCGCCGAAGAATCGCAATTCGACCAGCTTCCCCTGCTCCGGATCGAGCTTTGAAAGCAGCGTCAGCGCCGTGTCCAGCCCGATCATATCGAGCGGGGTCTGCTCCGCGATCGCCATCGTATCTTCCAGCAGCACTTTCTGTCCGCCGCCGCCGCGTCTCTCCGCGCGATGCTTGCGCGCGTAGTCGAGCAGGATGCGCCGCATCTGGGTCGCCGCCACCGCGAGAAAATGGCCGCGTGTCTGCATCGCCGATTTTTGATCCACCATGCGGATGTAGGCTTCGTGCACCAGCGCCGTCGGTTGCAGCGTATGCTCGCCGCGCTCGCGCCGGAAATAGGATCGCGCCAGGCGATGCAGTTCGTCGTAAACCAGCGGTAGAAGCTGGTTCATCGCGTCCTTTTTGCCGCTGCCGATTTCGCCCAACAGCCTGGTTACTTCGCCTGTGTCGCTCATTGTTAAGTAGGTGCGCCCTCGAACAGGAACGTTTCGGATTATATATCATTGGTTCTATGCAAAGTGCCTCCATGAAACGTGCCGCCCTTCTGTTTCTCCTGGCTTCCCTCGCCGTCGCCGCTCCGGCTCATTCCGCCGACGCGCGATTGAACAAATCCTTCCGCAAACCAGCGCAAGCCGGCTGGATTTTCGTGCACCTCGAAGGCAAGCCGTCCGAGATCGGATTCCAGCACGGATTCCTCCTCGCCCCGGAAATTCTCGATGCACAGAAGGCCATCAAGCTCGCCCTCACGCACGATTCGAAGGATTGGAACTATTTCCGCAACGTCGCCGAAAAAATCCTCTGGCCGCACGTCGAGCAGGAATATCGCGACGAGCTTACGGGAATCGTCGCCGGTTTGGCCGCCAAAAATGTGAAGCTCGACATCTGGGACCTCGTCGCCACCAACGCCTGGCTCGAGCTCGATCCTTATTACGTCAAGTGGGCCGAGAAAAACTCCGGCAAGGCCACCGCCGACCATTGCAGCGCCTTCGTCGCCACCGGCAGTTACACCAAGGACGGCAAGCCCGTCATCGCGCACAATAACTGGACCGATTACATGACCGGCTCGCGCTGGAACATCGTTTTCGACATCACGCCCGAGCGCGGCCAGCGCTTCATCATGGATGGAATGCCCGGCCTGATCCACTCCGGCGACGATTTCGGCATCAATGCCGCCGGCATCATGATCACCGAAACCACCATCACCGGTTTCAGCGGTTTCGATCCCAACGCCATCCCCGAATTCGTGCGCGCCCGCAAAGCGATGCAATATTCCGCCTCGATCGATGATTTCGCGCGCATCATGAAAGAAGGCAACAACGGCGGCTACGCGAACGACTGGCTGGTTGCCGATCGCAACACCGGCGAGATCGCAAGCCTCGAACTCGGCTTGAAGCACGTCAATCTCTGGCGCACGAAAGATGGCTATTTCGCGGGTTCGAATTACCCCATCGACCCGGCGCTCGCCCGCGATGAAACCGATTTCAATCTCAACGATCCCAGCCTCAGCGCCAACGCCCGCCACATCCGTTGGGACAATCTCTTAACCGAAAATAAAGGCCGGATCGACGTCGCGTTAGGCCAAAAATTCCTGGGCGACCACTACGATACGTTCGCAAAAAAGACCGAACCCAACGAGCGCACCCTGTGCGGCCATATCGAGCTCTCGTCCCGCGGATCGAAACCCTGGCAGCCGCCTTTCGGTACAGCGGGCGCGGTACAAAACAAGGTCGCCGATGCAACCATGGCGGCCGCGATGTCCTTCTCCGCCTCCATGGGCCACTCCTGCGGCATCGATTTCAAAGCCGCGAAACATCTGAAAGCCCATCCCGAATTCGCCTGGGAAAAATCGGAGCTACGCGATCTCGATTCGCACCCGTTCACTGTATTCAGCGTTGCAAAGTAGAGGCGCAAGCCCACAGGCTGAAGCCCGTGCCACCATATCCTCCTAAGTGGATGCCCGATTGGGTGTGTTCCGAAACTATCCGTTAGTGGGTGGCACAGACTTTAGTCTGTGTTTGTTTTCACACTGAACGCATCCGGCCCAATCACCCGAGCCCCGCGCTCGTCGCCTAAGCCCCAGCCGAGCGACGACATTCTCTGCGGATTCGAACTGAATACAATCTGAAAGCTCGACGGATCGTCGGGCGCCCCCGGAGCCTTCCCCCGCATCGGCGATACCAAGGCCAGGTATTTCAGAATCGAGTAAATATCACCCTCATCCGGAAAGCTCACATCGAACTCCTGCGTGCAAAACCGCACCTGTGCGCCTCGCTCCGCCAGACGGAACGCCAAATACGCCGAGCAGTCGACCGCCGACTCAAACCATTCCTCGAATTCAGTATCGAGATCGAAATAAATCACCACGCGATTGTCCTGCTCGCGCGCGAACTCCCGCACCTGCAGATCCCCTGTGTGCGCCGTCGCCTTCCAGTCCACGTGGCGCGCACTTTCCAGAGCCTCATAAGGACGGATCCGGTAAAAATCGTGACCGCGTCCGCGTTGCTGCGCTTCCATCTCGCCGCGAACCCCCTGCAGCAAAGCTTCGAAGCCCGGCTGCGGATCCACGCACGGATAAACCAGGATGTCGTGCTGCGCCGTCACCATCTCCCTGCGTTCCGAAAATCCAAACGGGAAGCGAGTTGAAAACTGAAACGTCCTTTCCCTCTGCGCCCCACGCTTCGGGAAATACAACTCCACCGGCTCTTCGAGCACCGCTCCGCCCGGCACCACCGGGAAGTAGAGGATCGCGTCGAATCCGCTCTCCTTCGATCCCGCCAGGTGGATGCTGAACGACGGAATCACGCGCTTCATATTGCGGATGCGAATTCCAGCCCGCACTTTTCTTCGCGCCGAAATATGGTCCGGCACCATCAGATTTATTTCCAGGCCCGCGATGCCCAGCCGACTGATGAACCCGGAAACCAGCAGCGTGGAAAGCATCGCCGCAAAAATCAGGAACAACAAATTGTTCGCCGATATGAACGCTCCGGTGCCCACCACCGCGAGCGCCGCCGTGTATGCGATGCCCGTGCCCGTAACCTGCTGGCGCAATCCCTGCGTCCACACGGCGCGGAATTTCCGCCACGCTCGAGGCAGCCACGAATCATGAAGAGACTTAATCACGTTCTATACTTCCGTTATCCCCGCCCTTACGGGACGGGGTTATAACCCCTGGCGTGAGCCAGGGGATTCGACTGGACATCTTAGTAGTTATTTCAACCCGTGAATCCGCCCAATCGCATTCACTAATTTACGATACGGAATTTTCTCGATCGACTCGAACCCCAGCCACTCCCCATCGCGCCAACTCGATCCATGCCATCGCGTCAATATCGCCAGATGCTCCATATTCGGCGGCCCTCCCACCGGCAGCGCGCCCGTCACGTCGCGCAATTGGCGATCCATCGTCTCCCCCGCCTCCATCTTCGCCCCCGGCGCAAATCGCACCGGCTCCTGCCACCGCCCTCCGAGCAGAAACAACAAATCCACCGCATCGACCTCCGGAGCCCTCACCACCGCCACGCCGTTCAATTTGTCGATCGACCTTGCCAGCTCGCCGCTCAACGCCCGCACCTCAGCGATTTTCTCCACTCTCTGATGCAGCCTCTCCGCCGCCTCGAACTGCATTTCCGCGCTGGCCCGATCCCGCGCCGCCTCCGCCGTTTCGAGCAGCGACAAGCCTCCGGTTCGGAAAAATTGTTCCACCCGCGACGATTCGCTGCGATACTCTTCAACCGACACCACCTCCTGGCAAGGCCGCAAGCAGCGCGCCATCTCGCCGTAAATGCACCCCGGATGTTCCGGCGACGGTATGAGGTTTTCCTCGCACCGCCGGATCTGAAACAAGTCGAGCAATTCCCCGTCAAATCGTTCCGCCGCCGCGCGGCTTGCGAACGGTCCGTAGAACAACCCTCGCCCGAGACGAGTCGTAATCATCGTTCGCGGAAACGGATTATCGATCGTCAACCGCACAAACGCCGGCGGCCGCAGCCGCGTGATCCTCGGCCAATCCTCTGGAAAATACTTCTGCGCCAGTTCCAAATGGAGCAGCGACGATTCCAGGCGCGACCCCATCGGCCAATATTCGATCCTCTCCGCGATGCCGCGCAAATTCAGCAGCCGCGACACCCGATCCCGATCGGAAATCAGCCGCTTCAACCTCCGCCGAAGCAGCGCAGTCCGCGCCAGATAAGGCTTTCCTTCGCTCGCCCATAACAGAAACACCGCCGGAATATCGGGGATCGAATCGAGATCGAAAGGGGTCGCGGTCAGCGGCGCGCGCATGTCTCTTCAAGAGTAACTTTTAATGGAAACACCGCGTCGCGGCCGGGGTTCTCTACCATGAGGATGATAAAAATGTTCAGGCAAGCCCCTATCTTGATGGCGCTCACCGCCGCTGCATTGGCCCCGTTCGCAGCGGCGCAATTCCGCCACCCGGCTTATCTCCACGCCCGCAGCGATCTCCGCCGCGCCACCCTCCTCATGCGCATCCCCGATGAGCCGAACGTGAATCGCGACATGGCCTTCGCTATCGAGCACACCGAACACGCGATTCATGAGCTCGACACCGCCGCGATGTTCGACCGCAAGGATATTGACGAGCACCCGCCCATCGACACGCACCTGGGTCGAGGCAGCCGCTTCCGCGAAATTCTGCGCCTCCTCGAGAGCGCCCGCCACGATGTCGAGCGTGAAGAAGACAATCAGCGCGCCCGCGAGTGGCGCAACCGTGCTTTCCGCAACATCGATGATGCGATGGAACTGATTCGCAAAGCCGGCTACGACAAATTCCGCGACGAAGAACGCGGTGGACCGCCTCCGGCCGCGCGTCTCGCGCCCGCTCCCATGCCCGCGATTCATCCAGCCTATCTTCACGCCATCTCCGACCTGCGCTACGCCCGGGCACTCCTCTATCGCCAGGACTGGCGACCGGTGATGCGCGATCAACAAGCCGCTGTGGAAGAAATCGACCGCGCCATCGGCGAAGCCAAGCGCGCCGCCATCGACGACGGAAAAAATCCCGACGACCACCCGCCCATCGACCGCGGCTTTGGCTGGGAGGGCCGTTTCCGCAAAGCGATGGAACTGCTCAACTCCGCCGAGCACGATCTATCGGAAGCCGAAACCAACGGAGCAGCCGCCGGTTGGCGCAACGCAGCCTTGGGCAACGTGAGAAATGCGAAACACTTCGTAGAGAAAGCCATGCGCGATTCCTGGTGGAGATAAAATTTTTCTCCGCGAGCTCTGCGCCTTTGCGTGAAACGGTTTTTTGCTCTTACTTGTTGGAGACGTTGACATTCCGAAAATACCCTTCGGTCCCGGGCCCGATCCACAACGCGACAGAACCCTCAACGTCGCCCAGCTTCAAATCGTGCACCAGCAAACAAGGCTGCTCCGCACCGCCCACATAAAGCGACGCATCTGTGCCTAGAACCACTACCCGCAGATGCGTCCACTCTCCCGCGACTATATCGGCATAGGATTCATAAACCCCCGGAGTCTCCTTGCGCAGCCGCTCCCAAGGCCAATCCGGATAGGACGTATACTGCGTCGAGTGGTTCCGCCGCAACTGATCCGCCGCGCGCCCGTTGGTGGGTCGCACATAAATGTTTTCCCAATGAGCCCCATCCGCTTGAATGCGAAAATGGATACCAATAAATCCCCGCGCGCCTTCTTGCGCACCCTTTGCCGGAGCCCCCGCCACATCCAGACTAATCGTGCCGTTGTGAAAACGCGATCCCTTGATTACCGCGTAACCATCACTGACTTCCTGCGCAGTAATCTCCAGCTTGATCGCAGCCGAGCCCCGGTAGCGGCTAACCTCCGCCCGCGTATTTTTCAACTCCAACCGCGCGACGTCGAGAAGCGGTGCGTCTTGTGCTCGAACCGTGAATACAGCAAATAACAACCACGAATGCCTGAACATGGATTGTCCTGCTCGCAAGCCAGATTCCATTGACAACCCTTTCCTCACGCCAGAACAAAAGCCTCCCCTGTCCGCTCACGGGACACGCTGTTCATAAGTGGGCAGGTGTCGCACTGACCGGCAGTGCGAACGGATCCAATTTTTGATATTCTAGCGGACCGAGGATTCTCCCCCATGAAGGTTATTGTCCGTAGCTCCTCCCTGCTGTTTCTTGTAGTCAATCTTTTGCTTGGACTGCCAGTCAATCGGAAGCGGCTCAAAAAATTCTGGTCTCCGGTTAGGTTTCCTACGGGGACCAGGAAACAGGTTGGCTAGGCGATTCCAAATCCCGAGGCATTCTCGGAGTCGGTCGTGGCAGCGGCAGGAAGTTCCCGACCGGCAAACTCGCGATGGCGCGGTCGGTGTGCGGCAGGCCGGCAATCCCGGCGATTGGCCCGACTGGTTGCGATCCGACTCGATTCGTTTGTGTAACGTCGATGCGGGGCTTCCATGTTTCGTCCAACCTTCTTCCACTGGATAG
>Ga0182024_10022774_pt1 | contig 11272 bp, 7 predicted proteins | sample P32metaG_FD_120480 | JGI IMG/M metagenome (GOLD analysis project Ga0182024, IMG submission 120480) | Permafrost microbial communities from Stordalen Mire, Sweden - P3-2 metaG (Illumina Assembly) | ecosystem: Environmental > Terrestrial > Soil > Wetlands > Permafrost | place: Sweden: Stordalen... | reverse complement strand
TCGATGCCCAGGCTCCATTGCAAGAAGTATGGAGTCTTCAGCGTGCCGCTGGGAAAAGTATTCAGGTTGACCGCCAATGGACAGGTAGGAGCACCCGCTGCCACCCCAAGGCATGGCGCGCCACCTGAATGAAACACCGCCTGAAAAGACTGGTTCGCCGCGGCGGTCGCATCGACGGCACTGTTGGTAACTCCGGGAGCGATGCCGACACCGCCGACTTGTCCATTAATTCCCCCAACGAAGACTGGCGCGTAGGGAGCATTGGTCGCGCCGAGGTCGGCGATCTGCGCGGGGATGATGTCGTTGAAGACGCCGCCGCCCGCATGGACCGCCACTTTATCCGACAGCTTGTAGGCAGCCGAAGCGCGCGGCTGCCAGCTTAGAAGTGGAGTGTCCGGAAAGAGTGTGCGCACGTTGGTCTGAATGGCCTGATTCAGGGGCTGATTGATATCGTGCGTCAAATCAAGGAACGACCCTTTTGGTCGCGCGAATAAGCCGTGCTGGTTGACCGGATTCGTATTCCACGTGACTCGCAATCCAGCCGACAGGGTCCATCTCTGGCTGGCCTTGAAGGTGTCCATCGCGTACACGTCGAGGTTGCCCAGAGCGATGCGCTCCTTCTGTGTAACCGGAAAGCCTGCTGTGGCTGTGGAGGCAGCGCCGTAGGTGAATTGGGCAAGATCGTTATAGATCACGGTGGGCACCACGCCTTCGCCGAGATCGTAGTCACTGATATCGAGTCTGCGGGAGTTCTCTCCGAACTTGAAGCTATGCCGTAAATGGGTCCAGATCAGGTTGTCGTTGATCTGCCACTGGGTAACTTTACGGCCCTGGGTATACGTCTGATCATTTCCTCCCAAGGCAGTGAACGGGGCGTTTGAGCTGCCACCGGCCAACACAATGGGAAAGATCTGCAGCACCTGCGAGTAATTATTTGGCAGGAAAAGACTCGAGTACCAGCTTGCACCGGGATTGAACTGGTTCACCAGCGTGGGTGTGAACAGGTGCGTGTAGCCAAGCACCAGTGTCCGTTGTGGTTGCGGGGAGTAGGAGTTGAACATGGGATTGATGGCATCGGTGTAGGCGGCCTGCAACCCTGTGTCCTGCTGAAAGCGGTACCAAACGCTGTTGTTTGCGTTGAGGGTGTGGTCCATTTTGACGACGATCAGATTTTCGCTATCAATGTTGTTCAGTGACTGCGTTCGCTTGTTAGCGCAACCGGATCCGTTGAACAGGTTGATGGACGTCTGTGTTCCGGTCAGCAATACTCCGCTCGCGTCCAACGGACAAGTGAGAACCGGCGTTGGTGTGCCCGCCGTGTTGCTGTAGAGCCCGAACATCTTTTGGTAAAACGCCACTTCCCCGGGCTGCGCAGGCAGCACGGTTCCGTTAATGGGATCAGACCCACCCTGCGGCAACTGTTGCAACACGTATTGCTGATAGGCAGCAGACGGTACCGTGGTTCGGGCAACCAGGGGGAGTGCGATGCGGATGCCTTCGTAGTGGCCGAAGAAGAAAACCTTGTCCTTCAGGATCGGACCGCCAACACTAACGCCAAATTCATTGACTGTCGAGCGCGGCTTGCGCGCAATGTTTCCCGGTGTGTCGTTGGCATGCAGAAAGTAATCGGTAGCGTTGAAGAGGGATCCGTTCCAGATCTCGTACGCATCTCCGTGAAAGTGGTTCGATCCTGACTTGGTGAAGTAATTGACCTGCGAAGCTCCGTAGCGTCCCTGATCGACCGAGTATGAGTTGGTATTCACGGTTGCTTCCTGCAATGCATCCAGCCCGATGACCAGGTTCGTTGACAGGCCGATGTTCAGTCCGAGGAAAGGATCGTTCGCGTCGAAGCCGTCGAGGATATAGCCGTTGGAGGTGGCAGGGAGCCCGTTGAACTCAACATTGCCGTAGCCGCCTGCGGCTTTCGCATCGTTTGAAGATCCCGCTGTATTCATCAGCGCGCCTTGGGCGAACTGCGCGATGTAGGTCAGGTCCTGCCCCGGATTGGGCAGGTTCTTGATGGTCGTCGCCTGCAGAGTGGTCGAAGTATTCGGGTTCTCGAGGCTCATCAAACCGGATTGCCCGGTCACTTCGACGGACTGCGAGATTGCCGCGGGCAGCAGGGTGAAATTCACCGTAGCCGTCTGTCCCACGGAAACAACAGTGGGCTGCGACTGTCCCAGGCCGAATCCCTCGGCATGCACTTTAATCCGGTAGGTTCCTGGGTTCAACTGAGAGAACAGGAAACGCCCCTCCACGTTGCTCTGAACGGCACGGACCGAACCCGTTTCCACTTCACTCGCCTTGACCAGGGCATTGGGAATCGCTGCGCCACTCTTGTCGAGAACGCTGCCGGCCAGCGCGCTGCTGGTTCCGCTCTGTCCCCAAAGCGGCATAATGTTAACCATGGTTAACATCAGCAAAAGCTCCAGGGCTGCGCTTGCGATTCTCTTTAGTGCCATGGGGAAACTCCAGTGTGAGTGGCTGCGGAGGAATGACTGAACGCTGTCACGGCTTATGAAATGGCAACGGGTCGCGCGCCCAATATTTAGGCATACCTAAATATTAGGTACGCCTAAAAGGAGCGCATGTCAATATGGAAGCCGGAGATTTGCCCGTGACGGTGCGCCGTGAACCGAGTTCGAACAGCGAATCTGTGGACAACTACCTCAAGGCCATTCTGCTTCTGGGCGGACCGGCGGAGAACAGGGTGGCGAGCAATGCCCTGGCGCGCAGGCTGGGCGTTGCCCCCGCGTCAGTTACCAATATGCTGCAAAAACTCGCCGCAAGCTCGCCTCCACTGGTCGAATACGAACGGCATCGCGGGGTGCTGCTATCCTCCATGGGGAAGAAGCGAGCGTTAGAAGTGGTTCGCCACCATAGGCTTATCGAGACATTTCTTTACCAGGTGCTCGATTACCCGATCGATGAAGTGCATGAAGAGGCAGAGCGCCTGGAACATTTCATCTCCGAGCGATTTGAAGAGCGTATCGACGCCAAGCTTGGGCACCCGAAAATCGATCCCCATGGGCATTGCATTCCCGAGATGGACGGCGCGATGCCAAAGCAGAACTCTATCCTGCTCACGGATGCGTTGCACCAAGGGATTTATGTAGTCGACAGCGTCTCTGATAGCGATGCCCGCACATTGAGACTACTCAAGGAAAACGGCATCGCACCTGGGGTCAAGCTTCGAATGAGAGAGAGACCTTCCATCACCAGTTACGCGGTGTCCGTCGGTCGTTCTTCCAGGGTTTTGAACCTTCAGGAAGAGGCGGCAGGGAGCATCAGGGTGTGCGCCCTACGCAATTGAGTCACTGGTGAGATGATATGCGCCTAACCTGTCCCACGCGTCTCAATGACATGACCCAACGCCACAAGCTGCTCGTCACTCTGTTCGCTATTGTGTTTATTTGGGTGCCAATTGTTCGGGCGCAGACGCCGGCCTCGCATCCAACCAGCACACCTTATACCGGCGACCTCAGCATCTTCGAGGAGCCTGGCCGCGACAAGCGCCTCCAGATCGACCGGGTCATGGATCTGCTGAATCTCAAACCTGGCAGCACCGTGGCCGATATCGGTGCCGGCGGTGGCTGGTTCAGTGTCCGCGCCGCCCGCCGCGTTGCTCCCAATGGCCGCGTCATCGCCGAGGAAATCAATCCTAAAGCCATTGCTTACATTCAGCAGCGGGCCAAGCGCGAGCACCTCAGCGACATCGAAACCCTTCTGGGTACACCCGATGATCCAAAACTCGCGCCCAACTCCCTTGACGCTGCCTTGATGCTGAAGGTCTACCACGAGATCGCCCATCCTCAACTGGTCCTTGCCAACCTGCGTACCGCGCTGAAGCCGGGCGCTCGGTTCGGCATTATCGACCGCCACGGCAACGGCGCTGACCACGGTCTAAACGAGCCCATTGTTCGCGCCGAGGTAGAACGTGCCGGCTTTCGTCAGGTCGCGCGCTACGATTTCACCAAGGCGGATGGACAGGATTATTTCCTGATCTTTGAAAAACGGTAATCCCATCTGATTGCGGCTATACTTCGGTGGTCACTCATCACGTTGATAGTGAGGACGCATTGATACGTTTCTTGCAGCTTTTTCCCCGTGAGGCTCTGCTTTTTCTCATTTTCGCAGCACTCCTTGCTCCTGGCACGATGCCGGCGCGCGCCGCAACCAATTTTTCTATCCCCCTGCAACAGAAGACGCTGGCAAACGGACTGACCGTAATCGTTTCCGAAGACCACTCGGCACCCACTTTTGGCTTGTGCATCGCCTACCGAATCGGTTTCCGTCTGGAGCCGGAAGGGAAGACCGGGTTCGCTCATCTGTTTGAGCACATGATGTTCGAAGGCACTCCGGTTGCTTCCAAAGGAACCCTGGCGCAGGTGGTGGAAGGCGGCGGTGGCAACCTCAATGGAGACACCCGCTGGGACTTCACCGAATACATTGAGACGGCTCCCGTCTCGGCGCTCGATCCCGTGCTCTGGCTCGAGGCCGACCGATTAAAGGCGCTGGACTTCTCTACCAAGAATCTGGAGAACCAACGTCAGGTGGTTGAGGAGGAGGTTCGGGTTAACGTCCTGAACCAGCCGTACGGTTTGTTCTTCGCCATCGACCTGCCCATGAAGGCCTACGACACATACCCTGACAGCCACAACTTCTACGGCGATTTTCACGATCTGGATGCGGCCAGTATCGAGGACGTGCGCGCGTTCTACTACAAGTACTACGCCCCTAACAATGCTGTTATGGCGATCGCCGGCGATGTGAACGCGAACGAAGTGTTTGCCAAGGTGGAAAAGTACTTTGCTTCGGTGCCACGTCGCGACATTCCTCCCCTGATCAAGGTGGTGGAGAAGGAGCAGACTGCCGAGCGCCATGAAGTCGAAGAAGACAAGCTCGCGAACCTGCCCGCGCTCGCCATCGGCTATCGGTTGCCCGACCGCAACTCCAGGGATGCCGTCGCCGCCGCCGTTACCGGCGAACTGTTGCACAACGGCGAGGCTTCGCTCCTCTACCAGCACCTGGTGAAAGAAAAGCAGGTTGCCGTTTCGGTGGATGGCGGGGCCAATTGGCCTCTGGGCAATCCCTTTGAGTACAACGGGCCAACCTTGATGACCACGTTGCTCATTGAACCCGAGGGAACGCCTGCAGCTAAGGTGCTGGCCGCTTATGACGAAACCATCCAGCAACTTGCCGGCAAAGGTCCGACAGCGGAGCAACTGGCGCGCGTCCAGACCAAAATGCGGTCTGACTGGTACGACCAGATGGAGCAGCCAATCAATCGAGCGTCGCTGATCGCCCATGCCGCGCTGTTTGACGGCAACGCTGCGCGCGTAAACACCATCCCTGCGGACATCGACAAAATCACGTCCGCCGATGTGCAGGCCTTCGCCCAAAAGTACCTGGTACCCCGCAACCGCACGGTTGTCGAACGTAATCCCGCGCCCAAACCGCCCGCGCAAAAGGTGGGAGGATAGACATGCCCTACTCTCTTTGCAATCTCCGCCGCGTTTCCGCCATGCTTTTCGCGGGGTTCGCATTGACCGCTATCTCTGCGGCCCTGGCGGCAGACATCAAGATGCCGGCGGAGCTGCCGCCTTATGGCCCACTGCGGGTGCCGGAAGGCCCCAAGGTAAAGAGCGAGACGTTAGCCAACGGATTGACCGTGTGGCTGGTACAGCAGAACAATCTGCCCAAGGCTGCCGTGACCCTTATGTTGCGGGGCGGCTACTGCGCCGACCCAGCGGATGCGCGAGGGATTTCAGACCTGCTGGCTGCCACGGTCAAGCTCGGTACCAGCAACTTGAGCGCACGCCAGATCGCTGAGCGGTCGCAAGCCGCCGGCGGCGACCTGAAGGCGGCCGCCAACACAGAAACCCTTACGCTTTCGATCGAACCGCTTTCTGAGCATGTCTCCGATGCCATTGCGCTGATTGCCGATCTGGCAACGCATGCTTCGTTTCCAGACAGCGAAGTTGCCCTGGCAAAGAAGAATCTACTTTCCAGCATCCAGCAGAACGAAAGCGATCCAAAGTTTTTGGCGCAGCGCGCCTTCGGTCGCATTCACTATGGCGATCATCCTTACGGAGTCGTCTCACCTACTTCGGCCATGGTCGACCATGCGAGTCCTGAGTCCCTGCGCAAGCTCTATGCAGAGACCTTTCTACCCAACCAGGCGGTCGTCGTAATTGTCGGCGCAATCGACCCAGCGGCGGTACTGGCTGCAATTCATGCGTCCTTCGATAACTGGAGTAGCGCCCATGCGGGGGCGGAAAGTGCTGCGGTGGCTCCGTCTGAGCCGGTCTCCGCGGCGGAGAAGAAAGTCTTCTTCGTCCCTCGTCCTGGTTCCGTCCAGACCGCCCTGTTGCTTGGTGCGCCCGCTCCTGTCCGCACCGACCCGGATTACTCGGCCCTCGAGGTGGCTAACGCGATCTACGGCGGGATGTTTGGGTCGAGGCTGACCAAAAATATCCGTGAAGACAAGGGATATACCTACTCGCCTTATTCCCACCTTGACGTCAACAGTAAGGCTGGCGTCGTTATTACCCGCGAAGACGTGCGCAACGCGGTCACCGGACCCAGTTACAAAGAAACACTTTACGAACTGAACCGCATTGCCACCGCGCCAGTCAGCGACCAGGAGCTGACTTCCGCAAAACGCTACTTGTTAGGTACTCTCGGTTTTCGTCTGCAATCCCGGGCCTCTGTTGCCCAACGTCTGGCGAACCTCTGGGTCTTCGGGCTCGACGCACAGTTCATCCGCAAAGATGCTGACAACATCGTGAGCTCTACCACCGCGCAAGTGCAACAGGTCTCCAGCCGCTATTTGGCGCCGGAAAAGATGACTGTGGTTGCGGTCGGCGAAGACAAAGTGGTTCACGAGCAGTTTGCGCCCTTCAATATGCTGGTCGTAGACGCCCCCAAGCCATAGAAAGAAGATTCGACGAACGACTCTGCACGAGCCTACCGGAGCAAAGCCCGCCGCCGCCTAGACCCAGGCCTCGGTCAAACCGCCATGGCAAATGACCGGAAGGTCGTCACGACTATCTCCGGCAACTCATCACGATTCTTTTTGCTGAGAAGTTCGTGACCGGCGCCCGTGACGGTAAGCAGCTCGGTTCGAGCCGGGATAAGCTTTAACGCCGATCCCAACTCGTCGATGGAACCGAAACCATCGCAGCTACCGCTCACGAACAGCGCCGGGGTTTGCAGTTGCGGGAAGTGTGCGGTGCGTAACTCGTCGGGTCTCCGGGGCGGGTGAAGCGGGTAGGAGAGCAGCAGCAGACAATCGACCAGCCCCGCCTCATCGGCGGCCAATATGGATGCCTGCCTCCCTCCATACGAATGGCCACCGAGGAACACACGGCCCGAACACTGCCGTCGTACGGACGCTATGGCCGCGGCCAGACCCTGTTGGTCACGTTCGGCACTACCGCGTGGTGGCGGTCCGTTCGGTCGCATTTGCCGAAAGGGAAGATCGCAGCGGAGCACAGTCAATCCTGAGGTGCAGAAACCATCCGCCAGCGTAAGCAGGAGCGGGGCATTGCAGTTCGATCCCGCACCGTGGGTTAAGACGAGCCAGTCGTCCTTGATACCTGCCGAACGATGAAGGAACCCTCGAACGGGTACTTCATTCGGCGAATCGTCGCGGAACTTCTGGTAGTTGTTCATCTCCGCAGTCCATTGTAGTCAATGGCTGCGGTCATGTTTCCGCGCGGCCGCAGCCGACCAGCACCGCAATGGGAGTCGGTTCTATCTGTCCTGGCGAACAGAATCATCTCTCGTCAGGCGGATGACTTCGACCGACGATATGGCTATCAAGCCCTCTTCGACGGTAGCTCGTCTGAGATCTCGAAATGGCTGGCGCTATGCAGGCGTATGGCAAGTTAGGAGAGCAATGACCCGGCGTCTTGTACCCGCCAAGGATTCGGGTGCCCCATTCTACGCCCGCTTTTGGCGTAGAGTGGGCTACCATGCCAACCCACAGCCGTTTGTCATTAGGACCTGAGCGTAGGTTCTAGAGCCAAACGTTGATAGGAGCTGTCCGTTCGCCCCCCTCGCTACCCGTATTCGGCGTTCCCCGCGGCTCGACCAGTAGCAGCTTGGTCTCTGCCACAGCAAACGGCTTGTGCTCCACCCCTTTGGGCACCACAAACATCTCTCCCGCTTTCAAGTCAACCGCACCATCGCGAAAGTCAATCCTTAGATGACCGTCAAGAACAATGAATGTCTCATCCGTGTTGGGGTGGTGGTGCCAAACAAAGTCCCCCTCCAGGCGAGCGACCTTGAATTGATAGTCGTTCATCTCTGCGATCACCCGGGGAGACCACTGTTCGTTAAGACGGGCAAACTTGTCCTCAAAGTTAATAGGCTGATACGCCTTCATGAGCTGCTCCTCAGCTCTTCATCTTAGTGGCGATGCGATCAATGGTGTGGTGCGCAGAAAGTACAGCGCCTTCCTGCCAGGCCACCAGGTGGGACAAGTAATCGCCCGCAAAGTAGGTGCGTCCTTCAGGTTTCTCGAGCTGGTTATAGGCGGTCGCACTACTGGGCGCCCGGTTGTTGGCGAAGCAGCCGAGGGAATAGGGAATCTTCACCCAGCTCACGTAGATAGGCTTCTCCAGCAGCTGCGAACGCCCGGGATGCAGTGTTTCCACCGCCGCCCGGGAGGCATCAAGCTTGGCCTCGATAGAGGGCAAGGCTCCGAATGGCGTGAGATCGCTTGTATTGTCACCGAAGGCCTTGCCGAAGCCGCCCAGGTTGCGTTCGGTGTTAAAGCCCGCAATCAGCACGCCCTTGGGAGAAAAGAGTTTTGCGCTGGGATACCACACCAGGTCGACCGTGTTCTTGAGAAACGAGATGCCGCCGTAGATGTGGTTCTCCTTCTCCCAGAACCGCGGCGATTCCCAGGCGATCTTATAAGCCGTGGCCATATCCATGCCGGTGAACGCGCGATTGGCTGCTGGCGAGAAGTTGTTTTTGGTTTTGGCCAGGATGGAAAGAGGCATAGTGCAGATGCAGAAATCGGCCGTGATCGTCTGCGGCGTTCCGCCCTTGGAGTACGCGACCGTCACACTCTTGTCGCTGGTGGTGATTTCCGTGACCGGGCACTCGTAATGGATCATGCTGGCAGGCAGGGCGCGCACAAAGCCATAGGGAATACGGTCCATACCACCGACAGGCTGGAACATAGTGGCTTGCCAGTCAATTTCATCTTCATAGAATTCGCCCTTGGTCAGATCGGCGACCAGGAGTTCGTGCAGCTTCAAAGGCTGGTGGAGCACGTAATCTGACGGGCCGGCGCCGCGAGGTCTGGTAAAGCCTGCCCGCATGGAGCCGACATATTTCCCATTGGCGTCCAGGTCGCCAAAGGATTGCAGAAAATCCAGCAGTAGAGAGGCGTCCTCTTTGGAGAGCGCATTGTCCAGCGTGTCCGCGTGGAGGCACTTGGAGAGCAGCTCCGCCAGGTAGCCCCGGGTGTCGTGGATCACCTGACGCTGCTCGACCGGCTTACCGGAATTCAGGAGCGGCGACTGCATCAGGGCAGAGCGGGAGACGTTCACCTCAACTTCAAGGGGCACGCCCAACTCCTGGCAGTAGTTGAGTAAGTTGGTGTGGATGGAGGGGATGCGCGCGGGTCCGGCATTAAGGTAGCCATCTTCAGACCAGCTACAGTTCTGGACGGTCCCGTCGGTGAACTCGACTTTGGTGCCGTCGCGCACTGTCCAGTTGCGGCCACCGGGACGGCTCCGAGCCTCAAGGATGGTGCATTCGAAACCTGCCTTGCACAGTTCGTAGGCCGATACCAGCCCGGCAATGCCGGCGCCCAGGATGACTACACTCTTGCCTCGTCCGAAGTCCGCATTCAGCGAGGGAAGGCTGGAAGCGCCTCCGGCTGCCGTGAGTCCAAGAACCTGCATGGTGCGAAAGACCGCGGAGTAGCCGCCGATTTGGGCGATGCGCTCCAGGAAGACACGTCGAGTGAGGCTCATTGAGTCTGCTCCGCACCTTGAATTGTGAGGGGTCCCTACCCAGTTTGTAACAGGTGGGGTTGCCATGCAAGCAGAAACCGTGAGCGGCTGGCTAGGCTAGTTGCCGCCGCCTGGTGAAGGCATAGAGCGGATGAACGCTACCAACGCATGCAGATCTTCGGTTTTCATATTGGTGAGCGGCATACCGCCCTGCTGCATGCGGATACTATGGTGGCGCAGCAGGTTCTCGAGAACATTAGCGGGGAGGATCGACGCAGTTCCGGCCAGGGCGGGAGCGGCCACGCTGCCGGTCAATCCGCCGATACCGTGGCAGTTCTGGCAGGTTGCGCGCTCAAAGATCTGTTGGCCTCGCAATGCCTGAGGGCTGAGTGCTACCGGCTTCGGGGGTGCTGCGACCTGCGCATTGGGAGAGGTCGAGACGGGAGCGCCGGGTGTCATGGCAGCACCGGCGTTGGCGATCGCAGGGTGGACAGTCTGCGCTGCCGCCGCGCTCGAAAGTCCAGACAAGTAAGCGACAAGATCGCGCAGCTGGGCATCATTCACGGTGGGGGTCGGCATGCCACCATTGCGCATTTTGGCCGTTGGATGGCGAAGCAGGTTGGGGAGTTGATCGCCAGGGAACTTGGCCCCGACGCCAATCAGTGCGGGTGCAAAGTGTGTGCCCGTCGCCGCCGGTCCATGGCACGCAGCGCAGCCTTGCGAAAGAAATATGGCACGTCCTGGACTTGGCAGGGCAGAAACCGGCACAACTGCAGTTGCAGACGCGGGCGCAGGCGCTGCTGAAGCCGTGGCTAAGGTTCCCTCGGTGGAAGGAGCCGCTGCCGTGGCTGGCTCAGCAGGTGCCGCGATCTCTATCGTGGCTGTTTCGACGGCCGCTGCAGGAGCAGCTTGTGGTGCGCTGAGTGTCCGCAGATAGGCGATCACCGAAGACATTTGTGCTGCTGTTCCGGCGAACGGAGGCATGCCTCCCGCCTTCATCTTCGCATCGGGGTTCTTAAGCAGAGCAATCAACTTGGTTTCGGATGCTCCTGCAATGAGAGGAGCCATGGCTGGTGCTCTGCCACCTTCGCCTGCCAGGCCGTGACAAGCGAAGCAGCCCCGCTCCTGATATAACTGCCGTCCTGCGAGTGCGGCTGTTGTGAGGTGGACCAGCGGTCTGCGGGCTGGCTGTAAAGAAGCTTCTTTCACGCCTGGCTCGGCCGGCGAAACCCTATACACCGCCGGTACATTCGCAGCGCTGGTGCCGAGTGCGGCGAGGTAGGCGATCAGGGCTG